>Ga0209048_10003734_pt1 | contig 14723 bp, 17 predicted proteins | sample FrelakmetCRP12CR_FD_187146 | JGI IMG/M metagenome (GOLD analysis project Ga0209048, IMG submission 187146) | Freshwater lake sediment microbial communities from the University of Notre Dame, USA, for methane emissions studies - CRP12 CR (SPAdes)... | ecosystem: Environmental > Aquatic >... | reverse complement strand
AGTACCCAGGGATCACCTGAGCTACGGGGATCGAAGATTTGCCCAACTTCGCTAAAGCCTGCTTTGGCAAATGCGCGCTGTGCTGGTTGATTAGCTCGAGCTGTTTCTGCATACATGCGCGCAAAGGCTGGCTGGGAAAAAAGATACTCCACCAGTGTTCGAATAGCTTCTGGCCCATAGCCTTTGCCCCAGCGAGTTTTATCGCCCAGACCCAGGCCAATCTCAGCCTGGCCCGCGCGATAATCTACATTAAAATAGGTAATGGTTCCAATGGGAATGTGTTGTTCGTCCTCGATGATAAACCAGAATTGGCGTCCATTACCATTCACATAATTACGTTCGAAAACAGGCAGAAACTCGCTCATATTCTGCGAATACGGGCGATGCGGGTCATAGCGCCATACCTCGTTGTCCCGTTCCCAGTTAAATACCGCGTTCGCGTCTTGTAACGTTGGACGGCGCAAGTAAATACGTTCTGCATGTAAAATAGGATAAGGATTGAAACGTTGTGTCTCGGTCATGCCAGCCCTATTTCTTGTGCAAAGCTGGTGCCAGCCGAGAGCGGCGTGACCTGAAAAGCCTGGGCTAACGTTTGTCCAAGATCAGCAAAGGTCGAGCGCATGCCAAGATTAACCCCGGCGCGTACAGGCTGGCCGTAAGCAAGCAATGGTGCCTGCTCGCGAGTATGGTCGCTGCCTCGATAGGTGGGATCCACACCGTGATCAGCTGTGAAAAAGATTGCATCGCCTGGCTGCATTGCCTGTTGAACCTGTGCAAACCAGCCATCTACTTCTTGTAGCGCCTGAGCGTATCCCTGGCTATCTCGACGGTGACCCCATAGCATATCGAATTCTACCAGATTGACAAAGAGCAGGCCGGTAAAGTCGCGTTCAAGCCAGCGCATGGTTGCTGCCATACCGTCTTTATTTGTTTCGGTATGATCTCTCTGCGTTAAACCGCGACCTGCAAACAGATCTTCGATCTTGCCAATACCAATGACGTCTTTGCCATTCTCCTTCAACACATCAAGTAATGTAATACCCAGTGGCGCAAGTGAGAAATCGCGCCGGTGTTCGGTGCGCTTGAAATTCCCTGGCGTGCCAATAAATGGGCGAGCGATCACGCGGCCTACTGCATGCTTGCCTGTAAGCATATCACGCGCGATCTGGCACATATGATACAACTCTGCGAGCGGAATCACTTCCTGGTGCGCGGCGATCTGGAAGACGCTATCGGCTGATGTGTAGAGTATTGGACGGCCGGTACGCACATGTTCTTCGCCCAGTTCCTTGATGATTTCGGTACCAGAAGCGGCCTTATTGCCGATCACCTTACGCCCTATAGCCTGTTCGAAGTGTGCTACAAGGTCAGCAGGAAAGCCATTGGGATAGGTAGGTAGAGGTTTATGTAAGACGACACCAGTCATTTCCCAATGACCTGTTATACTGTCCTTGCCTGTCCCCGCCTCTGCCATCCGGCCATAGGAACCTTGCGCATCATCAGTCGGTGGTGTTCCCATTATAGGAGTGATGTTTCCCAGGCCGATGCTTCCCAGGTTTGGAAGAGCCAATCCACCAATCGCCTGCGCGCAATGTTCGAGCGAACTGGCTCCATCATCTCCATAGGCATGGGCGTCGGGATTTGCGCCAGCGCCGACTCCGTCAAGAACGATAAGTATAGCTCGTTTCACTTTACTCATCACGGTGTATCCTTATCTTTTCCAGCCTTGCATGATCCGGAATGGGATCACCAATCAGCGGTAATGCATAGTCGTAGAAAGCCTGAGTGACCATAGTTTTGCTCTCATCCAGGTACTCATCAGGTAACAGGCGCTGCACATTTGCGACCTGTGAAAGCTCAGCCAACCCGGTCGTGCAAAGATAGACTGGCTCGTTATGGCGAACTATCGTGATCATTTTATCACTCTCGCCGTCTATCAGGGCTTTTGTGCCCATTTTTCCTACCAGGTAGGCTTCATCGCGATCAGCAATCGAGACAGAGAAAGAGGCCATACGCTGCAGGTCGCCCGGCTTGTCAAAACGCGCGCGTAGCTTCAAATCACTTTTCACTAGTTCTACTAGATGTTGCGCAGTTCCACTAAGCATCGGGTGTTGAAATGCGTCAGTTCCAACCTGCCCGATTGCTCCTAGCGACTGTCCTTGTTCATCACGCAGAGATTCGGCAGCAACCACAACCACATATCCCACGCGGCGATAGACCTCCTCGACCTGGCTCAAAAACCGGTCAGCGTTGAACCGTTGTTCAGGTAGAAGCAGGATATGCGGGGGGTCGCTCTCATCGTGTTTAGCCAATGTGGATGATGCAGTTAACCAGCCAGCATCACGCCCCATCGTCTCTATGACTTTGACGGGATAATACCAGGGAATGGCGCTCGTATTCATGGCTGAATCCTGTGTTGCTAATGCCATAAAGCGCGCCGCGCTGCCATAGCCTGGACAATGATCTGTAAACGGTAAATCGTTATCAATGGTTTTAGGAACACTGATGGCGCGTAATTCGTAGTTCATATGCTGCGCGGCAAGCGCGAGTCGATGCGCTGTATCCGCCGAATCATTGCCACCTATATATAGCAATAGGTGAATATCATACTTGCGTAAAATAGCGATAACGCGCTCAGGGTCTTCATCCGTAAGTTTATAGCGACACGTTCCCAATGCCGCTGATGGTGTATAGAGCAGCCGTGTCCACACAGATGACGCCTGTTGCCTCAGGTCGATTATATCCTCTTGCAGCAGACCTTCTACGCCATGCTGCATTCCATAAATGCCGTCAATGTGTTCTCCTGCCAGGGCCGCCTCGACCGCACCCACCAGGCTTGCATTGATGACGGCCGTTGCACCGCCAGATTGACCGATGATCAGGTTGTTATTATGTGAAGTTAATGACAATGAAAAGCACTTCCAAAAAAGCTAAACAGGCCGAATACGTATGCCTCTTGGCATGATAACTGTAAAGGCTTGTAGTAATTTGTCACCATATTCTTCGATGACTTGAACTACAACTTCTATTGCTTGAGAGGGTTCGAGTGTGGCTAATCGAACAAGTAGTACACCTGATGCTTGAAGATGTTGATGGAATACCAATTCTCCGAAGTCTTTATCGTCCGTCACAAGTAACGCTCCCTTTGGCTCGCCATCTCCAAAACTGTTGAATCTTTGCTACCTCTGGCTATCTCCATAATGTACAGTACTTCATGTCCTTCTTGGCGTAACCGCTCCACAAGAAGACGTGAGATATTCTCATCTGCAAGTATCTTCATGAAGCTGCTTGCTTGAGCGGATATGTGTGATCGATACGTACAGATTCTGCGGCATAAATGATAGCAGCTTGTACATCTTCACGAGTAATATGAGGATGTGCTTCTAGAATTTGCTCAATGGTTCGGCCTCCCGCCAGTTGTTCTAAAATGTGTTCAACTGTGATACGAGTTCCGGTTATAGTAGGCTTGCCCATCATGATATGTGGGTCTGAGACAATCTTCTGTTGTTCCATATTAGTTACCTTATTCCCTTTTCACTTGATAAACTATCAGGTGTAGAATTCACCCATTACGATTTTATGCTACGCAATGTCTTGATTTCTCAATGATTTAACTTTGCCTAAGTGGATGACATCATTATATATGCTCATTATACCAAGACTTAGGAGAGGCGTCGAGGAGAATTGCCCTGAAATATCGGGGTAAATAAGAACTGAAAGAGTCAGAGGAAGACAATAAAGTGCATGGACTTTTGGGACCACCATATCCTTATATACTCCCTATTAACTGAATAAATTTCCCCAAAGAAGTATTCAAACTCAACTCTACTATTATATCTCACAGATGTGATTGAGAAGGAAAACACTGCACAGTGTAGTGGTTTCAAATGTCAAGACAGTGAGAGACTAAACATAAGATAGAACACAGCCATACGAGAATTTCCGTCTTAGTGCCCGGTATAAATCCGGGTAGGTGTTTGATAGTCTAATGCTTGATGCAGAAGTACATTAACAAATATACCAAATTATAAGCCTCTCTCTTGACCGCATGTGATATGTTACCAATACCAAATGAATTGGCTTGTTATCAGTTCCCTTGCTTAATTGGAAGCGGATAACATGGCTAACGAAACACCAGAAAAAATTCTACAAGTCCTCAAAGCAATAGGGATAGGCCGCATATGAAACACAAAATCATCCTGGATTGCGACCCAGGCCACGACGACGCCATCGCTATACTGCTGGCCGCTCGCCATCCCGAAATTGATCTGCTCGCCATCACTACAGTAGCAGGGAATCAATCGCTTGAGAAAATCACGCGCAATGCTCTCAAAGTCTGTTCCCTGGCGGGCATTCACGATGTTCCTATAGCCATGGGAATGGGTCGTCCTTTAGTGCGTACGGCAAAGCCAGCAGCGGATATTCATGGTGAGTCAGGTCTGGATGGTCCGCATATTCCTGAGCCGACGATTGAACTCGCTCAACAGCATGCGGTTGATTTGATAATTGATCTGCTGATGGACTCAGAAGGGGATATAACGCTTGTGCCAACAGGCCCGTTGACAAATATTGCTGCCGCGATTCGCCAGCAGCCCTCCATTCTTCCGAAAATCAAGGCTATTTCTCTGATGGGGGGAGCTATGGGACTGGGCAATGTTACACCTGCCGCTGAATTTAATATTCACACGGATCCAGAGGCCGCTGCCATTGTTTTTGGATGTGGCCGGCCGGTTACGATGGTTCCACTGGAAGTAACTCATCAAGCCCTGGCGACCGAAGAGGTAATAACTCGTTTGCGTGCCGCTCAACGTCCCGTGGCGACTTTTGCTGCTGATCTACTGGTCTTTTTCGCTGATAGCTATCGCAAAGTATTTGGCTTTCCTGCAGCTCCGGTGCATGATCCCTGTGCTGTCGCTGCTGTGATCGACCCGCATATTCTTCATGCACACACTATGCATGTCGCTATCGAAATAAATGGTGAGTGGACTTCGGGTCGCACGGTTTGCGATGTGTATGGCAAACTGGGTAAGGAGCCAAACGCGCGTGTTGGCTATGCTTTAGAGGTGGAACGTTTCTGGGATATGGTGATTGATACAATTCTGACGTATGATACCTGAATGAGGCCTGGTCATACATCATCAGGGCACTCGGCAGTGCTATTGTATCCGAAGACATCGTGATAATCCCGGGTTTCTTTTTGTGACGACGATGAGAGACTGCTCCCCTTTTTGAGATCAGGGTGTGAGATAAGGAGCGTATGCTTCTCTTAGATCTCCGAAGAAAGGAGTAGATGCCACTGAATGACAATTGCACACCGGTCAGGCTGTGACAATGAGCAAGGACAATGTACACGCATTGGCAGTGAGATAGTGACCTACGGTTATCCCTCTCCTGCAGATAGTCTTGAAACAAAGCGTCCTTGACTTCAGAAAGCGTCACAGCCTCTCTTCTTTTTTGGCTGCATCAAGAGTATTCGACAAGGAAAGGCTTTGTATGTACAGTCTTGGTAAGCTTTCGTGTTTCGATACCATGGAACTGGACTCATGGGGAAGATGAGCTTATAAAAATTGAGGCTTAGCCCGAGTGAGGTTCTCCCTCTCTCGGGAAAAGTACAGAAAGTATGGAGGTAATTCCACCAGGACAGGAATTGTGATGGTTTTGAGTGATTCTACCCTGCGACCGTTAGTCTCTTGTGATGTCTACCTGCTATCCTCAGTGAGAGGATAACGTGTGGAGTGTAGACTCTAGAGTGGAAGAGTGTCTAATCACTTCAGGACAGATGTAGGGAGTGAGCTTGATCGAGCTTGAAAGGAGACGAGCATGGAACCCAACGCAAGTTGTTTTTTCAAATACATTTTATTGCCGTCCTTGGGATGTGCGATCGTAGCCCTCAACTTTGTGGTAGGGTCATATAGTATTGGCGGAAGAGATGGTGATGGGTTCCTGAAAGGGGTCGTGTTTGGAGCCACGATCGCCATCTGGCTGGTGTGTCTCTACAGTTGGGGCGTCGTCATATCAAGCATAAAGGCCAGATCAAAAGGGCCGACATGGTAGCGCGGTTTTTGTGCAATCAGGCCCTCTGGTCGTGTTGTGCCATGCGTGCTTCCTCAGAAGCAGGATATGCGTAAAATGACGCGAAGGCTCGCTCAGATCAAAGGAAGAGTTTCCTTCGCGCTTTTCCATAAATCCGGCTCAGCTCACTTGAGGCCCCGACTTGGCCTGCCATCACTTCGGGTATCCCCTGGAGGAGCTCGGCGATATTCTCTTGGACCCACTGGAGTGCACGCGGGGTTGATTCCATGACGCCTAGGGGTGTATCAAAGACGCTGATGCTGACTATCTGGTCGTTTCCGATCTGCAGTGCATCGTAAGCAATGAAACCAGGTATCCGACTGATGATAGGCACAAAGCCTGCTTGCACGCGATGCAGGAATTCCTCACCTGTCCCAGGGATAATGTGGTACTTTCGGATCGCCATGTAGGTAGCACCCATTCCTCTGCTTTCTACGTTTTCCTCTCCTGCTGGCAGAAGGTGCATGATGCCTTGCTCACGCAACAGTATCAACAAGTCTGCTCTTTCCTCTTGTGTAAGATTGAGTTGCCACAGCGTGTGAATAAAGTACTCCCTCTCCGTATCGATAATAGATTGAGCCAGGGTGACCATTTTCGCTTGGACCAAATCCCTGCGTGCCTTCTCACTCAGGCTATCGGACATTCTATGCTGTTCCATCTCTTTTCTATCTGCACCTATCCCCCCTCCAAATGGGCTTTCTGCATGGTGATGGATAGCATGTTTAGATTCTTTCTGGGTCTTCCAGGCTTCCAGGTTATCAGACATAAGAATATACCTGCCTTTCCGAGACTCTCTGGTTGCTATCAATTACTGAGAAGCGGTGGATCAGGGAAGCACCTTTCGCAAGCATACCACCTTCTGATTTAGCTTCTTTCCAGAGCACCATACCACCCAAACCTCACAAACTTGTAACATTTATAAAGCTGCTTATCACAATCATGGCACAGATCTACAGATAGTTTGAAAGCGTGATTGAGGTGAGGCCTGGTTTTCTATTTATGACCAGGCCTCACCTCAATTGCATTCAGAAACGCTGCTCTCGCATCTAGTGCTACGCACTCATCTGAATGAAAGGAAGTATGATACCTAAATCTGGTAGTCCATTTCGCCACTCCAGCCCTGCGTTAGTTCCTGGTGTTTCACGAGTGTTTCGCCGCCTTTTACCAGCAGTTCAGCGGGTTTGGAGGCAACGACCGAATTGGGAGAAACCGATTCAAGCACGAGCGCCATGGCGCCGATCTTACTTCCTTTGCCAATTGTAATTGGCCCTAGAATGGCTGCGCCCACTCCAATGGTAACATCATCCTCGATGGTGGGATGACGCTTTTGCAAGCGGCCGGGTCCCGGTCTCCACCAACCTGTCGCGCCTAACGTCACCTGGTGGTAGAGCATGACATTGTTGCCAATCTCGGTTGTCTCTCCAATCACGATGCCCGCGCCGTGGTCGATGAAAAAGCGCTTTCCAATCTTTGCTCCAGGGTGAATCTCGATGCCACCTGTAATGAAGCGGGCAAATTGCGAAATCAGGCGTGGCAGAAATGGGATATGGGCCTTGTAAAGCGCGTGAGCGATGCGATGGTAGATGATCGCCCAAAATCCCTGGTAGATCACTGCCTCAAATACGTTGCGGCAGGCAGGGTCTTTCTCGAAGATGACGTCGATTATATCTGGCCAGCGAGTTTTACGGCGAGGTGTTTTGCCTGGCGCGGGTATAAAGACCCCTGGAGGTAGTTGTGGTAGTTGTTCTAGATCGGGTTCTATACCCGGTAACTCTTCGTTGCCCGTCTGGTCCGGGATCCTTTGTAACATGGTGTAGGTAGCCTTTTCCTCTCGCCCAGGTGTCGTTTACTTGCTTCTTCTGCTTTGGAGTGTATGGCAGAAGAAAAGCGTTGTCAAGGGTAAATATTTCAGATTTCATAGCTCAAATGTGTTGTAATTCCATGGATGGGTTATTCATTTACATTATATTCGTCATTGTAAATGTGATCTTGTGTTATTGAGCGCTTTTTTTGTGAACGCATTACCAGGAATCCCTTATGGCACTGCACGATTTGGCACAACTGAGACCGTCCTTGTATTGGCAAGACCTTATTATTATCATAGGTGCAGGTCCGACTGGTTTGATCACTGCTTTAGGTCTGGCACGCTATAACGTGCCGTGTATTATACTTGACGACGATACAGGTCCATCACTCGAAGGTTCACGATCCTTTCTTATTAACCAGCACACTCTTGAAATCCTGGGGAGTTGGAGCAATCTGGCTCAACAAATAACTGAACAGGGTATAACGCTGACCGGAGAGCGTATCTTTGTTCGGAAATCCGAACTGTATTCGATGCCGATAACCTCCCAACCGGGCGCGCGCTATCCCTCTTTCGTCAACATTTCCCAGAGTGTGCTTGAACATGGTTTGTACTCTACTCTCCAGGCAATGCCACGCTGCCAGGTATTCTGGCAGCATAAGGTAACTGGTATTACTCAGGATGGTGATGGAGTCAATGTCGAGGTACAAACACCCTCGGGAGTGAAATATCTGAGCGCGTCGTATGTACTCGCTGCTGACGGTGCGCAGAGCACAGTACGTAATTTGCTCAGGATCAGTATTCCGGTAATGTCTAACGACTACCGTATTTTAACGCTGGATGTGCAAATGCAAGGAGCAGAGCCTCCAAGCGAACGCTATTTCTGGTTTGATCCACCGTTCAATCCAGGTCATATCGCCCAATTAAACCCTCTTCCAGGCAATATCTATCGCCTTGATTATCAACTTTCTTCTAAGGAAGACCCGCTCGCGATCACTCAATCGACTGCCTTGCATGAACGTATTGTTGCGACGATTGGGCAACAACCATATCAACTTGTCTGGCAGAATATCTATACATATCACCAGCATCTTGTAGAGCGCTTTATATCTGGTCGCGTGCTGTTACTGGGGGATGCCGCACACGTGTTATCTCCATTTGGATATGATGGACTGAATAGCGGGGTTCAGGATGCCTGGAATCTGGTATGGAAACTTGCGCTGGTGCGCGCGGGTCAGGCGCCAGAGACTTTCCTTGATACATACCAGAACGAACGTCACGCTGCCAATGCGGAAAATCTCAGGTTAGCTGACGAAATTATGCGCTTTATGGAACCTGCTACTGGTTTAGCCCATTGGAAGCGCAATACGAATCTGCGTTTAAGTCAGCCGTTCAAGTTTATGCGCAAGCAGCTCCTGGTCGATCAACTTAACAGCAGCTTCGTGTATCGTGACTCGCCGGTTACCTCTGATGATCACAGGTTATATCTAGGCGGTCGCTTTACGAAACTTCCCCCCGAGCAAAGTGAGATATTAAAACGTTTTCGTCAAGGTCCAGTTGTTGGTTCGCCTGCTCCCTCGGTTGTGTTGCTTGATGCGGATATGGGCATACCTGTACCGTTATCCGACTACTTTGGACGTGGATTTGTAGCGCTCTGTTTTTGCGCTGATATCGAAATGGGCATTTTAGTGCTTGAGCGCTTGCAAGAAAATCTTGCGGATATACCAATTGAACTCTGTCTAATCTCACAAAGTCATCCTGCCACAACAGCAATTGATGGAATTCAGATTTTCCTGGACGAAGAGGGTAAGGCTGCGAGCGCATATAATGCCGGACCGCGTTCGCTGTACCTTATACGCCCCGATGGCTATATTGCAGCCCGTCGCTTTGACAGCGATTTTCAAGATATCGCTGCCCTCGTGCGCCACGCCGTTGGTGAAGATATTGTTGATACTCAAACACGCCTGCGTAGGGCATCGGGAGCGCGGTAGAGCCAAACTATTGACAATGCGCAACATGTCGTCTATACTGACGGTGCGTCAGGCTCATGGTGACCGTAGCTCAATAGGCAGAGCTCTGGATTGTGGCTCCAGCGGTTGTGGGTTCGAGCCCCATCGGTCACCCCCTTTTCATTTCTCCTCTTCCAAGATAGCGTTAATACTACGTTTCAGATCTTGAAGCTCTTGATTAACTGCTTCCCATAAGGCATCTGGATCAATTTCGAAGTATCTATGAGCAAGAATTGTTCGCATGCCAATAATTTCAGTCCACTTTATTTCTGGATGTTGATCTTTAAAGTCTGGAAATTCACTCGCGATAGCTCGTGTTGCTTCACCAATAACATAAAGATTGTGAGTTACCCACGCCTGTATAAGTTCATCATGATCGTATCTGTACCGCCCATCTCGGGTGTATTTCAGGATGCGTTCAATGGCATCCTGGATATCGAGTAATCGCTCAGATATATTTCTCACAATGGGACAGCCTCTTTCAAGACACGCGCTCGGATACGTTCACGCAGACCTCGTTCCGTCACAACATCTACATTCTGACCAAGCAAATCTTGCAGGTCCATTAGAAGTCCTCCCAGGTCGAAGATACTACGTCCTGGTTCCAGATCTACTAATAAATCGATATCACTTTTCGAGTCGGCTTCACCGCGTGCTACTGATCCAAAAACACGTATATTGTATGCACCACGCTTGCTTGCTACGCGCAGGATGTCCTCACGTTTCTCATGTAATAGCTCGTTAGGAGACACTGCCTTACTCCTTGAATATTCTGCTATTGTTCTATTTGGTCTAATTATAGCCTAGCTTCCAGTTCTTGAAGATGCATTTGTGCGGCTTTCAGAAGTGGCAAGGTTACTTGTAAAGTCACACAACTTCTACAGTACACCCTCGTAAACCGACTCAACAGGTAGTTCCAAGTCAAGTTGCTCAAGCTTGATTAGCTGGCCCGTGGAAAAGCGTTCCTGCTTCCAACCCGTTGATCTGCGGTACACCTCGATATATTGCTCATCCTGACTCACAAGAATATAGACCTCAAGCGTAGGACAACGCATATAACGAGTAAATTTCTCTGTACGATCATATCTTTCGGTACTCGGCGAAAGCACTTCAACCACGATTAGTGGCGATTGAATCATGAAAGGCTTAAGGCGTTTGTTCTTGTCCCAATCTGCCAGATCACATGTCAGCACAACATCTGGGACGACAGGAGGCTTTCCTGGGATTGCAACATATTGATCCCGGTGAGTGCGACACGGGCCACTTCTACCGAGTTGCTCGCGAAGCAAACCTTCAACATTGGCAGAAATAACGCTATGCTCAGGAGTTGAGCCAGTCATATCATACACGACACCCTCAATGAGTTCGTAGCGATAAGGGCTTTCGACGCTAATCAATCGCTCAAATGCCTCTTCAGTCATACGAATACCATGTAGATCATCGCGTTGCAGATTTGCGGCCATTGTTTTTTCTCGCCTTTTCCAAATCGTTTATTATTTCTGATTATAACATAGTTTTCTGTGTGACTGCAGGCATACAAGACCCCTCCATTCTCTCAACAATCAGTCTCCTTTCACTTGACTTCATGTTATGCCCCTGACTACACTGTTCATGTGATTACTACTAATTAAAGGAGATGCTTTATGATTAATTCTCTTGCAACGGTATGCGTATTTGTCAAAGACCAGGATAAGGCCAAAGAGTTTTATACTGAAGTGCTTGGTTTTGAATTGCGTCAGGATTCGCCCATGGGGCCCTCGCGTTGGATTGCCGTCGCGCCAAAAGGAGCGCACACAGAAGTAATCCTGTATAAGATGGATGAAAACTGGCAGCATTATAGCCAGGTGCAGGGAAAATCGCAGGCGCTCACCTTCAATGTGACAGACATGACTGCGCTGCATGCTGATCTCAAAGCAAAGGGAGTGCGTATAACCCAGGAACCAGATCCACAGCCCTGGGGAACGTATATGATGATACTCGATCAAGACGATAACGGCCTGCTGCTGGTTGAACAACCCAGGTAGCTAACAATATGATCAAAAAAAGAGGGTATGGAAGAGCTTTAAGCTCTTCCATACCCTCTTTTTTTGATCAGCTCAACAAACTGGCTTACAACTTGTATAAGCCTAGCTAAATGCGACCGAACAGAAAGGCTGTGGAACGCCCAGGCGCCCATCAGACCATGCCACGAAATTGCGTGAACCGGGAGTGTTGCTCGCTGTGTTGGTAGTGTAGTTGTCGGTATAATCGCCGAAGTTCGGAACAATATCCGAAGAGACAGAATTCCAGTCCGACGATACCGTGGTCACCAGGATGTTATGTGGTGTTGCTGTAGAACGTGCATTCACGTCCAGAGCGGCTGTCACATCGGTGATCGCAGTGTTCGCTGAACTGCGACTGTACCATGAGACATTCAACTGACCGTTCTGGTTCGTGTTGCGCAATCCTGGTAGGAAGTGCCAGCCACCTCTGTCTGAATTGAGCACAACAGGCGCAGCCGAGGTGTTACCCAGGGTAACGAGGTTCATGCTCTGCATCAAGATATCGCCACCGATATTGTAACGGGCATCATTCCAGACCATACTCACTGTGGTTCTAGCATTGCTTACCGCGAGTCGCGGGAAGTCGTTCATCGGGAAGCGATTATAACCTGGGATGAATGCGCCCTGCATCGAGGTGATATTGACTGTGTTTGTCGCCGCTGGGCCAGAGCAAGAGGCAGTCGGCAACGTCAGACACGATGCTGGGATGTAATTCATCACGTTTTGCACCGGACTCTGAGGACCAGGGAAGCAGCCACCGAATAGTGCGCTAGCCCAGTTGTGCTCATACGCAACATAGACGTCACCAGTCGCCGCTACTGCCGGGTATGCACCCTCGTTCTCGCACCCTGCCGGGTCGGTGTTAGCCACGACCAGGTATGGCGCGGCTGGAGCCAGGGCTGTGCCACTACTGCCATTTGTGCAAACGGGGGCAGCAGCTGTGCCACCTAAGGCGCCATTCCCAATGTCACAGACAGCGAGTTCGATGAGATTTGTTGATGCGCTAAGATCGGGAGTGAACCCGAACTCTGTAAAGCTTGCGTACAACAGCCCATGCTTCGTGTCAATCGACAGGAAATCCTTGTCCAGGAAGCTGCAGATGGGGGGTAGTCCGAAAGCTGTGGAGCACTCTGAACTGGATGCAATGATAATGGGCTGACTGCAAGTCAGGGCCGCGCTTGAACCCTGTCCGCTAGCAACACATGCCGACATAGCGATGTGTGAACGAGCATCGGCAGAACAACCGGCGAAACTATTACAGTTGAATAGGCTAGAGACATAGAAGTACGTTTTTCCACCACTGGTCAACGTTTCAACGCTTGGGTCGCCACCATAACTGGTATTGTTACAATTAGCATTTGGTAGACCACCCAGGTCTGTGTAACTGGCACCGCTGTTCGCGGAAAACCCATACCCTGTGGCTTGATCTTTGTTCTGGGGAGCACCACATGTAGAGAAGAATGCGGTGGCGTCATTCCAAGCCTCAACTGCATAGCGCCCTGAGGCTGCAACGGAAGTCTCCGACTGTCCGTATGCTCGCACACCAGTTGGTGAGACATCCTCATTTGGATCAGCAGCATTCACATTAGGTCCGAATGATTTGGTTGCTTGACGGATATGTGTAGAGGCACCACTGGCCTGCGCTCCAAAGCAGTACATCTGTGCGCCAGACGAAGCCTGGATTGTCTTTCCAAGCTTAGAACAGAATACGCTCTTGGTTGTTTGACCGCCTGATGCTCGCACTGCATGCGTTCCGCTGCCCCGCAGCACTAAACCACCCGCAAAAGCGACCACCAGGGTAAAAGCAACCATTACAGAAAGGATGCTTTTCCGATTAACAAATCGACTCATTAAAAACAACTCCTACAATGTGTTTATCTTCTCCTGTATCATGTGCCTTTGTCGCGTGCCTTCGCTCTTCACAGTGTTCGCTCATTTGCCAACCGCACTTAAGCACATGGCAGCAGGAGAAATTCCAATAAAAATGAAATACGCGGAGTTATACCACCAATCCTTTGCTGGCGATGGAGATAAGCCCCTCACTCTATCACAGACCCCCACACGTATGAAAGTATAAGTAGAATGAGAAACACGTCCATAGATTTTTAAGAGTTACCTTATTAAGGAGCATTATAAGCAGCATATTGCCCCTTAGTAAGGGCAAGCTTACTTCAGAAATGTAAAATTGTCAAGAGGATTTTATTCAAATTTTCTAGATTAATCTATATATAATGGTATGATTTGATACATTTTGACACGAAAATACACATTCTCTCAATGTTTGCAGGAGTAAATGTTACATGAAGATTGCATGACTCGACTGTTTTCATCTTCGATTAGATCATGTGGTAAGATAAAAGTAATTGGATTTCCTGTTTCGAACGCATATGTCCATGATATGTACCCATCTTGTTGCGCAAAAGGAGATCGCATGCGCGAACTGATTACTTTACATATAAACGGCGAGTTTCATGAACTGGCGGTTTTGCCTCATCACACTCTGCTTGAAGTTTTGCGTGAAGATCTTGGTTTAATCGGCACCAAGCATGGCTGTGAATTGGGGGAATGTGGCGCTTGTACTGTTCTCATAGATGGCTTACCCGTTCTTTCTTGTCTCACCTTACCTCTGGAGGTGCAGAACAGCGAGATTACCACCATCGAGGGATTAGAAGAGAACGGTAAGCTTCATCCTTTGCAGCAAACGTTCGCAGAGTTAGGCGCTGCGCAGTGTGGCTATTGCACACCGGGTGTCCTGCTCGCTGGCGTTGCTCTTTTGCGTGATCATCCGCATCCCAC
>Ga0209048_10003733_pt1 | contig 14725 bp, 13 predicted proteins | sample FrelakmetCRP12CR_FD_187146 | JGI IMG/M metagenome (GOLD analysis project Ga0209048, IMG submission 187146) | Freshwater lake sediment microbial communities from the University of Notre Dame, USA, for methane emissions studies - CRP12 CR (SPAdes)... | ecosystem: Environmental > Aquatic >... | reverse complement strand
CGGCGCCCTCTTGGGGAAATCCGCGCGATGCGGCTGGGCGCATAGGTCTGTACCTCTCGACTTTCCCGAAATCCGGTTACCGGATTCCCACGATCTCATGGAGATCGCATACGCCGGGGCGAGGCCAGTCCCGATTCCGGAAGCATCAAAGGCCGAACCAGCGGGCACGACGGCTCGCACCAAAATGCTCCTTCTCGGCGCGAAGGGCGGCCGAAGGTTCGTGGAAGCTCCCGGTAGGCGACGGCCCCGAAAAGAAGTCAACGTCGACGCGCCCGATTCGACCGGCGCCGAACTCGACATAGCAGGAACCGGCTCCGGCGTAGGTCCCCGGCTGCGCGCCGCCCCGCAGGCGCGCGATCAGCGAATTGGCAACGGCACGAGCGGCGCCCTCGGCGAAGATGCCAGCCTTCGGCGTTCCCGTGTTTGCGGCATCACCGACGGCGTACACGCCGGGAAACCGCGTCTCAAGCGTCTTCGGGTTCACGGGTACCCAACCGCCCTCGGCCATGCCGCTCGCCACGACCACCTCGGGAACGCGGTGCTTCGGGATGCCCAAAAAGAGGTCGTAGGGAATCTCGTTTCCGTCGTCGAGCACGGCGACACGGCTCCCGGGTCGAGCGAGTTCACGCGGTGGCTGGGCACGAACTTGATGTCACGCTCAGCGAAAGCGGCGACCAGCGCCCGGGACGTCTCGGGTGACGGCGGCACCGGGTTGCCGAACGGGATGACGATGGTGATCTCACAGCTACGCCGGACGCCCCGCGCGGCGAGGTAGTCGTGCAGTAGCAGCGCCGCTTCGCTCGGTGCCGGCGGGCACTTGAACGGGGCCGCGCAGACACCCACGATCGCTCGGCCTTTCGAAAATGTCGGGAGCATCTCGCGCAACCGTGCGGCGCCGGCCACGGAGCAGAACTCGTTGCCCCCTTCGGCGAGCCCGGGCGTGGCCTCAAAGTCATAGTCGGCGCCAAGCGCGACGATCAGGAAGTCCGCCTCGAAGGTTCCACCGTCGGTGGTGACGCGCCGCGCGGCGGGATCGATCGCCGTGATCGTTTGCTGCAAGAAGCGCACGCCGGGCTTCACGAAGTCGCGGTATGGGAGGCGCACCGAGTCGAGGGTCGTGCGACCGAACATCACGTCGAGCTTTGAGTAGCCGAACAGGAAAGAGTCGCTCTTGTCGATGAGGGTCACATCGATGTCGTCTCCGAGCGCCTCCGACAACAGGGTAGCGAGTTCGAGGCCGCCGAATCCCGCTCCAAGAATGACGACACGTGTCTTCACCGGTGCAGCGTACCGTCGGGCCGCGCAGCGACGCCAGGCGTCGATAAGGCCAGTCCGCTGCTCCGGTCAAGACGGGCTGGCCGAACGGCTGAATTGTTTCTTCAGGCGTGAAGGTTCACGCCTGCCGCATGCCATCGAGAAACCTGACGGTGACGCGCTTCAGGGAGTTGGGGCGCTTTGCGCTTGAGACAGCAGCGAGAACAGCAAGGCGCGGAGTTTGGCGTGATCCTGAGCCGGTGCTGGCCTGGGAGTGGCGCGCACAGGCATCCGTTATCTCAGCTACTGCGGGTAACCCGTGATGCATGGGTCGCGCAAGGAGACGTGGCGACGAGGCCGGCCACGAAAGCCGCTGCAGCGGGGTGAAGAACCCGGCGAGCCGATCCTAAGTGATTGATTTGTTGGTGGGTCGTGAAGGATTTGAACCTTCGACCAACGGATTAAAAGTCCGCTGCTCTACCGACTGAGCTAACGACCCGCTCGGGAATCACCGGCAGAGGAGAAAACAGCCCGGCGAAAGAGTGAGCCGAGAATTATCCGCGGGCGCCGGAATCGAGTCAAACCGAAGCGGGTCAAACTCAGTTTGCGCAGCCGCGCGGTTCAACCGCTGCGCTGCAGTCGCCACGCCTGGTATTTCACGCCGGCAACGGCGCCGCCGATGATCGAGAGCCATGCGATGATCGAGCCCAGCGCGAGCGTCGACATGCCGCTCAGTCCCTGTCCCACCGTGCACCCGAGGGCAGTGACGCCACCGAAGCCCATCAGCATCGCGCCGACGAGGTGATTGCCTGTGTCCTGCGTGTCGCGGAAACCTTCCCAGCGAAACGAGCCGCTCGCGACGGCGTAGGCCGCGGAGCCGGCGATCATCCCGAGCACGGCGGCGATGCCCAGCGTAATGACCTTGCTCTTGTCGCTGAAGAACATCAGCCAGTCGAACGTGTAGGCGATGGGTGCCACGAACGACAGCGATTCCATCCGCCCGGAGTTGGCGGCAAGAAAAGTCTCTTCCAAAGTTTCGGGATGCTCGGCGAGGTGGCCGACATGGCCCGACACATACCAGACGCCGACGATCACGCCGCCGATCGTCAATCCTGCCAGCAGATTGTCGAAGCCGAGGAAATCGCGGCGTGCGAAGACGAACACGAGCAGGGCGCCAGCGACGATCGCGGCGACGGCCCACTGCAGTTGCGGCTTGCCGATGCCCGTGGCGCCTGCGAGCAACGTGGGCAGGTCCTGCGAACTGGAGAACTGGCCAGCGACCGGATCGAGCACGCCAGCGCGAAAGACGCCGAGTGCGCCGCGCAGCGTCATGAACGCCGTGATGCCGAGCACGAGACAGACGATCATCGACTTCAGACTGCCACCGCCCAGTCGCACGAGGGTCTTGCTGCTGCAACCGCCGGCCAGCACCATGCCAAAGCCGAACGCGAGCCCGCCCAGCACATAGCTCAGCAGCGTGAAGCGTGGCGCGGTGTAGATACTCTTGGCGAGGTCGATCGCCCCCGTGGTTGCGAGCGCCGTCGTGCCGAGTATCGCCACCGCAATCGCGAGCAGCCACTGGCGCATCCGTGTCCAGTCGCCGAAGTTGACGATGTCCGCCACCGCGCCCATGGTGCAGAAGTTGGTTCGCTGCGCGACCGCGCCAAAGACGAAAGCGAGCGCAAAAGTCGACCACAGCACGGTGGCCCTCAGTCCCGGCAGGGCGGCGGCAGTGATTTCGGTGGGCACGGCGGGAAAGTTCGTTCGATCGGCGGCGCGAATGCTAGCGCCATCGATATCCGAGAGCCCGCGCCGGTGCGCGCGCGTGGCGCTCAGCGCGACTTGGTTACGGGCAATCGTTCGCGTGCGGTCTTCGCCGCTTCGCTGTCCGGATACTCCTTCAGGATCCGCTGCAGCGTGGCCTGCGATTGCGGCTTCTGGTTCAACTCCAGCTGGCTCGAGGCGATATTGAGCAGCGCATCGGGTGCGCGCGGCGAATCGCGATAGCGCTCGAGCACGGCCTGTTGTGCGGCGATCGCGCTCTTGTAGTCCTTGAGCTGATACAGCGAATTGCCCAGCCAGTACTGCGCCGAAGCGGCGTAAGCCGATTGCGGATAGCGGGCGACGAACGACTGCAGACTGGTCGCAGCGCTGCGAAAATCGCCGGCGCGAAACTGTGCCAGCGCCGCGTCGTAGGCGGCCTGCTCGCTGCGATCGACCGTGGCCGGCTTGCCATCAACCGTGATCGCCGTAGGCTCGAGCTTCTTCAGCCGCGCGTCCAGATCGCCGTAGAGATCGCGGTTGCGCTGCTGCAGCGTGGCGACCTCTTTCGTGAGCCGCTCGACCTCGCCGCGCAGCGTCGCGATCTCGCGCCGCTGCGATTCGATCGTGTTGGCAAATTCGAGCTGCGCGCGATTGGCGGATTCGAGCTGTTCGAGTCGCTTCGCGAGCTCCGCATTCTTTTCCTGCAGGCGCTTGTCCTGCTCGGCCATGCGGTCGCGCAGGTCGAGGATCGCCTTGCGTGCTTCGTCGTCGCCGAACAGTGCATGAGCGGGCGCGCACAGTGCGCTGCACACCAGTACCGCCGCGGCAAGACGGAAAGCGCCGGTCTTCGATTCACGAATCACGGATCACCGATCACTTGTAATTGAGATCCGCCCGACGGTTTTCGGCCCAAGCAGCTTCGTCGTGCCCGCTGGCGCGCGGTTTTTCCTCCCCGAAACTCACGGTTTCCATCTGGGAGTCGGCCACGCCAAGCAACTGCAGGCGGCTCTTCACCGCGTCGGCGCGTTTCTGTCCCAGCGCCAGGTTGTATTCGCGGCTGCCGCGCTCATCGGCGTTGCCTTCGATCACGATCCTGCGGCCCTTGTTGCTGGTCAGGTACTTCGAATGCGCTTCGACCAGCGACTGGAACTCGGGCTTGACGACGAAGCTGTCGAAATCGAAGTACACGCTGCGCTTGGCAAGCGGGCTCTTCGGGTCGTTCAATGGATCCGAGGGCTGCGCCACCACCGGCGCGACCGCGCGTGTATCGGCGCCCGTGGCCCCGGGCTGCGCCGGCTGCGCGGCGCTGCTCGAGTCCTTGATCGGTGCCGGTTCGTCGAGCTTCGTCGATGCGCAGCCGGCGACCAGCAGTGCGGCGGCGGCGAGGCTGATCAGGCGTATCAGGTTCGTGTTCATGGTGCGTTCCCCTTATTTGATGAAAGGTCCCCAGGTCGGCTCGCGCACATCGCCGCTTGGACCCGACAGGCGCGTGCGCACGCGCGCGTCGGTCGAGGCGGTAGCGAGGATGCCGCGGCCATTGACCTCGGTTGCGTACAACAGCATGCGCCCATTGGGCGCAAAACTCGGTGACTCATCCATGACCGTGTCGGTGAGCACAAGTTCCTGGCTGGTGGCGAGATCGAGCGAATGGACCTGGAATTTCCCGTCGCGCCGGCCGACATAGGCGAGCAGCCGGCCATCGCTGCTCAGACGCGGGCTGACGTTGTAGTCGCCGCTGAAGGTCACGCGCTGCACGTTGGCGCCATCGGGGCTCATTCGATAGATCTGCGGCCCGCCGCCGCGGTCGGACGTGAAGTAGATGAACTTGCCATCGGCAGAGAACGCCGGCTCGGTATCGATGGCGTTGGAGTTCGTGAGGCGCCGCACGCCGCTGCCGTCGGCATTGATCGCGTAGATCTGTGAAATGCCGTCGCGGGTGAGCACCACCGCGAGTGACTTGCCGTCCGGTGCCCACGCTGGCGCGCTGTTGCTGCCGCGGAAGTTGGCGACCGCGCGCCGTTCGCCGGTGGCGATCGTGTGTGCGTAGACGACGGGCTTGCCGCTCTCGAACGATACGTAGGCGAGCCGCGATCCGTCTGCCGACCACGACGGCGACATGATCGGCTCGCGCGACCGCAGCGCCGGCTGCGCATTGGCGCCATCGGCATCGGCGATGTGCAGTTCGAAACTGTTCTTCGCGAGCTGAACCACGTAGGCGATGCGGGTAGCGAACACGCCCTTCTCGCCGGTGATCTTCTCGTAGATGCGATCGGCGATCCGGTGTGCATTCAGGCGCAGTTCCGCGGCCGTCGACACGAACGACAGGCCATCGAGCTGTGCCTGCTTGACCACGTCGTAGAGGCGAAAGCGCAGGTCGAAGCGGCCGTCCGCAAGCCGGAACACCGAACCGACCACCAGCGCATCGGCATTGCGCGTGCGCCAGTCCGCAAAATTCACCGCCGCCGTTTCGGACAGCGCCGTCGCCCCGGTGTCGACCATCCGGAACAGGCCCGAGCGCTGCAGATCGGCCCGCACGATCGCATCAACGGGTTGGGGCACGTCGCCGTCGCGCTGGAAATTCGCGATCGCGATCGGAAACTGGTTCGAGCCGACGCCGGTGATTTCGACGCGCAGTTGCGCGGCAGCCATCGAGCACCAGGCGAGCACGACGAAGGCCGCCGCGCGGTGGAAGAGCTTCAGCATGTCCATGAAATTATAAAAAGCCCAGGGAGTGAACGGTCGTGCGGCCCTCACGTCATTGCGCATCAACCGGATAGAAATCAATGGTTATTGTTCGATCGATCGTGCCGTCGCGCTTGCGCGGAAACGGATCAGTGCGCCGGATCGCGCGCTCGACCGCCGCATCGTAGCCCGGCAGGCCGCTCGGCTTCAGTACTTTGACGGCGAGGATTTCTCCTGTCGGCAGCAAGTCGACCTGGACTTGCGCGTAGATCTTCGGTGAAGTGCCATCAGGAACGGCAAAGACAATGCGTGGCTTAATCAGCGACACCAGTTGCGCGGCATAGCTCCCATCACCCCGGCCGCGGCCGGCGGCATCGACGCTCGCTGTGGGCGCGCCGCCGGCTTGCGCCAGCATGCGCTGCTGCTCGGCCTTGCGGACCGCTTCGCGTTGCGCGGCTTCGCGTTTTTCTTCGGCCGCCTTTCGCTTTGCTTCTTCAAGTCTGCGCTGTTCGGCTTCCCGCTTTTTCTCCTCCTGGCGCTGCTGTTCCTCCTGGCGCTGTTTTTCCTCAGCCAGCTTCTTCTGCCTTTCCTGCTCCAGCGCAATGTCCGCATCACGCCGCTCAGGCTCCGGCGTGCGCTCGACGATCGGCGGCGGCGGGGGCGCAGGCGCGACTTCGACCGGTGGGGGCAGCGCACCCCAAAGTTCGGCCACGATCTCGCCCTGCGGCTGCGTGCGCCATTGCACGTTGATCCACAGCGCCGCGAACAGCAACGCATGCATCGCCAGCGCGAGCACGAACGAGCCGGTCGTGTTTTCCGTGGGTCGGGGCGCACGTGGTGCGGTGAGGACGGCCGCCGTCATCGACTTTCCGGCTGCACCGACAGCCCGACCCGCGCGACGTTTTCCTTTTGCAGCGCGCTCATCACCTTCATCACCTGCTCGTAGCGCACGTCCTTGTCTGCAGCAATAACGACCGGGGTCGGCGAATCGGGTTTGGCTTTCTGTCGCTGCTTGATGATGGCGACCGCGCCCGGCAGATCGCGGGCGAGTTCCTTGCCGGTATCGCGCAGCAGCAGCTTGCCGTCGACCTTGATCACAAGCTCCAGCGGCCGGTCGGGCGTCCTGGACGACTTGCCGACGCGCGGCAGATTGACCAGGCTCGGATTCACGAAGGGCGCCGACACCATCAGGATCACCACCAGTACCAGCATCACGTCGATGTAGGGCACAACGTTGATGTCGGCCAGCAGCCGACGGCGTCCACCCCCCGTTCGACGCAGCAGGAGGGCCATCAGCGAAGACTTCCCTGGCAAGGATCACGGTCCGTTCGGACTGAGCCAGCCGCAGCCTGTCCTGAGCATCGTCGAAGGACCCACGCGGGGCGATGTCGACGGCCCTTCGCCCCTGCGTCCTTCGTCAAGCTCAGGACTCCGGCGCTCAGGGCGAACGGGCGCAAGAACGCGAAGTGCACTTTGACTATGCCCATCACCGCTGTCGCTGCAGGATGTTCGAGAACTCCTCGATGAAGCTCTCGAACCGGTTGGCAAGCCGGTCGATGTCGTGCGCGAAACGGTTGTACGCGACGACCGCCGGGATCGCGGCGAACAGCCCGATGGCGGTGGCCACGAGCGCCTCGGCAATGCCCGGGGCCACGCTCGCCAGCGTGGCCTGCTCCAGGCTCGCCAGCCCGGTGAAGGCATGCATGATTCCCCACACGGTCCCGAACAGTCCGATGTACGGGCTGACCGAACCCACGGAAGCGAGGAACTGCAGCCGTCCTTCGAGCGCATCCATTTCACGTTGGTAGGTGGCGCGCATCGCGCGCCGCGCGCCGTCGAGCGTTGCCTGCGCATCACCGCGGCCGCGCAACTTGAGGTACTCACTCATGCCCGCTTCGAAGATGCGTTCCAGCGCGCACGTGCGGTGGCGATGGTTGGTCGCCTTCTGATAGAGCGCCGACACTTCGGCGCCGCTCCAGAATTCGCGCTCGAACGCATCGGTTTCCTTGCGCGCGCGGCGGATGGAGAACCCCTTGCCGAAGATCACCGTCCACGATGCCAGCGAAATGACCAGCAGCAGCGCCATGATCAGCTGCACGACCAGCGTGGCCTTGGTCATCAGCGTCAGCATCGACAGATCAGCGGCAGCATTCATCTCGGCGGGCTTTCGGTCCTGATTGTTGTCGCAAGCGCAGCCGGCAGGCGCGCCGGTGCCATCGTCCGGGCGTTCAGGCATGCCACCTTGACCGTCGCCGTGGCCAGGAGTTCATCGCCGCGCATCGCTTTCTGCGCGAACACGATATACGAGCGGGCCAGCTCGGCGATGTTGGCATGGATGACGAGTTGGTCGTCCAGTCGCGCGGGCAGGCAGTAGTCGAGCGAGGCGTGCACCACGACGAATTGCAGTCCGTCCGAATCGCGTAGCGCCTGTTGCTCGATGCCGAGCACGCGCAGCCATTCGGTGCGACAGCGCTCGAAGAACTTGAGGAAATTGGCGTAGTAGACGATGCCTCCGGCGTCGGTGTCCTCGTAGTACACGCGGACCGGCCAGGCGAAAGAGGGCGGCGGAGTGGCGACCACGGGTAGCGAGTCTATCGCGGGTACGCCCACCTTCGCCGCCGCGCATCTGGCCGCGCGGATCGACGCCGTACAATCCGCGCCTTCTCACGAGAGCGCGAGCGCGCTTCGCCCCGGAAGGGCGCAGCGCGGGAGGAGCGCGGGATGCTCGACGTCATTGCGGGACACTGGCGTGCTGCGCTTTGGCTGGCGATTGCGCCGCTCATGGCAGGACTGGCCGGCTGCAGCGAGGTCGTGAACAGTCCGCATCCACACGGGTCTGAGAAGACCAACACGCTATTCACTTCATTCCAGGAGCGGCCCAAGTACCTCGACCCGGTCAGCTCATACAGCAACAACGAAACCCCGTGGATGCTGCAGATCTACGAGCCGTTGCTGGGCTATCACTACCTGAAGCGGCCTTACACGCTCGAAGGCAAAACCACCGTCGGCATGCCCGAGGTGCGCTTCCTCGACAAGGATGGGAAGCCCTTGCCCGACGATGCGCCGGCGGACCGCATCGCGACGTCCGTCTACACGCTGAAGCTCAAACCCGGCATCAAGTTCCAGCCGCACCCGGCCTTCGCACGGCGCGCGGACGGCAGCTACCTCTATCACGACTTGACGCCGGCCGACATCGAGGGCAAGTTCGAGATCAACGACTTTCCCTTGAACGACGCCGCAACGACAACGCGCGAGCTGACCGCGGACGACTACGTGTACCAGTTGAAGCGCCTGGCGAGTCCCTACGTGCCGACGCCGTCGCCGCTGTATGGCTTGCTCAACCAGTACATCGTCGATCTGAAGGGCCTGGGCGGCCGGCTACGCGCTGAGCACAAACAGGCGCTGGCAGGAAAAAGCCCACGCGATCTGCACCTGCCGTGGCGCGATCTGCGCGACGTCCGCTTCGACGGCGCGCGCGCTCTCGATGCGCAAACGCTCGAAATCCGCGTCGCGGGCAAGTACCTGCAGTTCAAGTTCTGGATGGCCCTGTCGTTCTTTGCGCCGGTGCCGTGGGAGGCCGACAAGTTCTACGCGCAGCGCGGCATGGCCGACCACGCGCTGACGCTGAATCAATGGCCGGTCGGCACCGGCGCCTTCATGCTGGTCGAGCAGTCGCCGAACCGCTACGTGATGGAGCGCAATCCGAACTATCGGCGCGAGCCCTATCCGTGTGAAGGCGTGCCGGGCGACCAGGAGCAGGGCTGGCTCGACGACTGCGGAAAGCCCACGCCGTTCGTCGATCGTGTGATCTCGACGATCGAGAAGGAACGTCAGCCGCTCGAGGCCAAGATCATCCAGGGCTACTACGACGTGCCGCAGATCGAGCGGCTCGATGACGGTTTCAAGCTGCAGCAGGAGATTCGCGACCAGACCGGCCGATTCAAGTTGCTGCAGGAACACGGCATTCAACTGCCGACCTCGGTCGAACCGAACAGCTGGTACATGGGGTTCAACTGGCTCGACCCGGTGGTCGGAAAGGGTTCGACACCCGAACAACAGGAGCGCAACCGGAAGCTGCGCCAGGCGATTTCGATCGTCACCGACTGGGAAGAGTATGCGAGCGTGTTCTTCGATACCTATGGCGATGCCGAGACGGCGATGAGCCCGGTGGCGCCCGGCCTGTTCGGCTATCGCACCGGCTGCGACGGCATCAACCCGGTCACGCACGTGTGCCAGGATGGCCGCCCGCAGCGCCGCTCGATCGAAGAAGCGAAGAAGCTGCTCGCCGAGGCCGGCTATCCCGGCGGTCGAGATGCCAAGACGGGGACGCCGCTGGTGATGTACTACGACAGCAGCGGCGTCGGGCCTGCGTACCAGGCGCGGCTCGACTGGCAGCAGAAGCAGATGCGCAAGCTCGACATCCAGCTCGAGATCCGCGCGGCCGACTACAACCGCTTCCAGGATCGGATGCGCAAGGGGCAGGCGCAGATCTTCTTCTGGGGCTGGAATGCGGACTATCCGGACCCGGAGAATTTTCTCTTCCTGCTGAACAGCACGCAGTCGAAGGTCAAGTTCGACGGCGAAAACGCAGCCAACTACGACAACCCCGAGTACGACAAGCTGTACGACGAGATGAAGAACCTGCCCGACGGCCCGCAGCGCCAGGCGCTGATCGACAAGATGGTGCAGATCGTGCAGAACGATGCGGTGTGGATGTTTGGCATCTTCCCCGGCGCCACCGGCGTCTATCAGACCTGGGTGAAGAACGCGAAACCGTCGCTGATCCTCAAGGACCAGGCAAAGTACCTGCGCATCGACGCAGCGCTGCGTGCCGCGAAGATCGCCGAATGGAACCAGCCGCGGCCGTGGCCGATCGTCGTGTTCATCGCACTTGCGGCCCTGGTGGTCTGGCCGGCGTGGCGGCTCTGGCAGCGGCGTGAGCGCACGACCGCGCGCGGCCAGCTGGTTGAAGTGAAAGCCCTTTGATGCTGGCGTATCTCGCCCGGCGCCTCGTCTACGCCGTGCTCGTGATGGCCGGCGTGAATCTGCTCGTCTTCATTCTGTTCTTCACGATCAATACGCCGGAGGACATGGCGCGGCTGCAATTGGGCGGCAAGCGTGTGACGGCCGAAGCAGTGGAGCGCTGGAAGGCCGAGCGCGGGTACGACAGGCCGCTGTACTTGAACATGGAAGCGGCCGGCGTTTCCAAGCTGACCGACACGGTGTTCGTCGAGACCACCGCGCGGCTGCTGCATTTCGATTTCGGCCGCACCAACGAAGGCCGCGACATCGCGGAAGAAATCCGTGACCGGCTGCCGATTTCGTTCGGCATCGGCGTGCCCGTGTTTCTTCTCACGATCGGGGTATCGATCGTGTTCTCGCTCGGGCTGGCGATGTTCCGCGGCACACGGCTCGACACCGCAGGCGTCGTGCTTCTGGTCGCGCTGATGTCGATCTCGTCGCTCTTCTTCATCATCATGGGCCAGTTCGTGTTCAGCAAGATGCTGCGGCTGGCGCCGTTGTCGGGCTATGTGCCGGGGCCGGAGATGTTCAGCTTCGTGCTGCTGCCGATCCTGGTGCTGGTCGTCGCGCGGCTGGGACCGGATGCACGCCTGTACCGAACGATCTATCTCGAAGAGCTCGGCAAGGACTATGTGCGCACCGCGCGCAGCAAGGGGCTGTCCGAGTTCGCGATCATGTTCCGTCATGTGCTGCGCAACTCGCTGCTACCGATCATCACCTCCTCGGCGTCGCTGCTGCCGGTGGTGTTCGGCGGCGCGATCGTGACCGAAACCTTCTTCGCCATTCCGGGCCTCGGCGCACTGACGATCGAAGGCATCACGCAGCAGGATTTCTCGATCGTGCGCGCGATGGTGTTCTTCGGCTCGGCGCTCTACATCGCCGCCTACCTGCTGACCGATGTGCTGTACGCGGTTGCCGATCCGCGGATACGTTTGCACTGAGATGCGCCTGAAGGTCGTGACCCCCTTTTCTTCGAGCCACGGCCGCGCTTGTAGGCGCGGCGGGCTGCGGCGAGGCGAAGCGGTGCTTCGCCAACCCCCGCCGCCGACCCGCTCCCGCGACGGGGGAGGAAAGAAAAGCCCCCCGCCCCTTGTGCGAGAGAGGCTGGGGACCGGGGAATGAAGCCCGTCATTCTCTGGACCGACTGGGCCGTCTTCATCGTGCTGGCAGGCGCGTCGCTGTACGCGTGGCGCGTCGGTCGCACACCCCACCTGGCGGCGACCTGGCGCAAGGCCTTCGTGCGGCCGGTCGGCGCCGTGACGGCGCTGCTGCTGGCGATCGTGGTCGCCATCGGCGTGATCGACTCGCTGCATTTTCGTGGGCGTCTGCCGGATGAAGGCGGAACAACGGCGTACTCGCCGGTCACTCGCTCGGCGCTGGACGTGATCCTGGCGCGGCAGGAGATGGGGCGCGAGACCACGTATTCGCGGCCGCTGGCTTACCTCGGATACCAGAAGGAACTGATCGACGTCGGCGGCAAGCAGGTGCGCGACTTCCCGCGCCTGCAATTTGGCGGCAGGCATCTGGCGGATCCGCCGCGCGAATGGCGCCGCGACGTGATTCAGCGCGCCGCGATCGGCTTGGCCGGCGGCGCCGTCGCGACGTTGCTGCTGGTTGTGCTGACAGCGGCACTGCGCGCGCGCAGGCGGCGCGTATCGCTGGCGGCTGCACTGCGCCAGATCGCGGACGGCGGCATCGAGTTTCCGGTCCGCGCCGTGCTGATCACGCTCGGCGTGCTGTTTTTCCTGATCGGGCCGATCGCTTCGTTGGCGGCCGCCTATCACGTGTTCGGCACCGATCGCGTCGGCAACGATTTGTTGTACCTCGCCATGAAGAGCATCCGCACCGCGCTCGTGATCGGCACGATGACGACACTGGTGACGCTGCCGATCGCCGTCGGGCTCGGCATCGCCGCCGGCTACCTGCGGGGCTGGGTCGATGAAGTGATCCAGTACGTCTACACCGTGCTCAACTCGATTCCCTACCTGCTGCTGCTCGCTGCCGCGGTGCTGATCCTGATCATCTTCATCGACAACAATCCGGAGCTGTTCCAGACCGCCGCCGAGCGCACCGACGCGCGCCTGTTCTTCCTGTGCGTGATCCTGGGTGTGACGAGCTGGACCGAGCTCGCGCGCCTGATCCGCGGCGAGGTGCTTCGGCTGCGCGAGCTGGAGTACGTGCAAGCGGCGCAGGCCTTCGGCGTGCGCACCTGGCAGATCATGGCCGTGCACCTGGTGCCGAACCTGATGCACGTGATCCTGATCAACGTGGTGATCGCGTTCTCCGGACTCGTACTGGCCGAGGCGATCCTGTCGTACGTGGGGGTGGGCGTGGATCCGTCGATGGCGAGCTTCGGCACGCTCATCAACACCGCGCGCTTCGAGCTGTCGCGCGAACCGGTGATCTGGTGGACGCTCGCGACCTCGTTCGTGTTCATGTTCGTGATCGTGCTGGCGGCGAACCTCTTTGCCGATGCGGTGCGCGACGCGTTCGATCCGCGCTATCTGCACAAATAGATCATGCTGAACTTGCGCCACGTTCGCACGGAAATCGCCTCGTCGTCGGGCACCGTTGTGCCGGCCGACGACGTGACGTTTGGCATCCGCCCGGGCGAGACCTTCGCGCTGGTCGGCGAATCCGGCTGCGGCAAGTCGATGACGGCGATGTCGATCGCGCGCCTGCTGCCCGAGAATGCGCGCATCGCCGCGGGCAATGTCATGCTCGACGGCACCGACCTCGCGGATCTGCCCGAGCGACGCATGCGCGAGTTTCGCGGCGCCAGGGTGTCGATGATCTTCCAGGAGCCGGCCACGAGTCTGAATCCGGTGATGACGGTGGGGCGCCAGATCGTCGAGGCGATCGAGACCCACACGGCGCTGCGAGGTGATGCGGCACGCGCGAAGGCGGTCGATTGGCTCAAGCGCGTCGGCCTGCCCGAGCCCGAGCGGCGCGTCGATACTTATCCATTTCAGCTCTCCGGCGGGCAGAAGCAGCGCGTGATGATCGCGATTGCGCTCGCCGTCGAACCCGATCTCGTGATCGCCGATGAGCCGACCACCGCGCTCGACGTGACGATCCAGAAGCAGATCCTCGATCTGCTGAAGGAACTGCAGGCGGCGCAGAAGATGTCGATGCTGCTGATCACGCACGACCTGGGCATCGTCGCCGAGATGGCGCACCGAATCGCGCTGATGTATGCGGGCGAGGTGGTCGAGATTGCCGATACGGCAGAGTTCTTTGCGCGGCCGTTGCATCCTTACGCGCAATTGCTGTTCGCCGCGATTCCGGATACCGCCAAGCGCGGTCAACCGCTCGCCGCGATTCCGGGCACTGTGCCGCCGCTGAATCGCGCCTTCACCGCGTGCCGATTTGTCGATCGCTGTCCGTCCGCGATGGAGCGATGTGGTACGACGACGCCTGCGCTATTCGAGCCAAGGCTCGCCCATCAGGTTCGCTGTCTTCTGTACGATGGAACGCCCTCGTCCCTGGAGGGCGGGGGAGCGGGGGCCGGGGCGTCACGCCCGGTGGCTCACCGTCTGCCCCAGGCGCCTTCGACAAGCTCGGGACGGGCCTTTGCCATGGTCGTGGGAGGGGAGCAGCCCGTACTCCTTGAGGTCCGCGACTATCGGGTGTGGTTCCCCATCCGTCGCGGCCTGCTGAAGCGAACCGTGGGTTACGTCAGGGCGGTCGATGGCGTCTCGTTCACGCTGGCCGCGGGGCGCACGCTGGCGCTCGTCGGCGAATCGGGCTGCGGCAAGACGACGACCGGCAAGGCGCTGCTGCAACTGCTGCGCGGATCGGCGCTGACGCAAGGCGAGGCGCGTCTCGGCGGACAGCCCCTCGATCTGCTCGACGGCGAGGCGCTGCGGACTGCGCGAAAACACATCCAGATCATCTTCCAGGACCCGTTCGCGTCGCTGAATCCGCGCATGCGCGTGGCTGAGATCCTCGAGGAGGGTGTGGCATCGCTGCGGCCGGAGATCGGCGCGGACGAGCGCCGCGC
>Ga0209048_10003732_pt1 | contig 14727 bp, 16 predicted proteins | sample FrelakmetCRP12CR_FD_187146 | JGI IMG/M metagenome (GOLD analysis project Ga0209048, IMG submission 187146) | Freshwater lake sediment microbial communities from the University of Notre Dame, USA, for methane emissions studies - CRP12 CR (SPAdes)... | ecosystem: Environmental > Aquatic >... | reverse complement strand
CGCCTGGTTTCAGCTTCAAGAACTAGCCCTTGACGACGTGGCCAAGTGACTGAATCGTCGTTGCCTACGTACCTTTCACGGGGCCGCTTAGGGTCGCTGCGGAAAGCTTTCCATAGCGACCCATACCTGACACTGATCTTGGGGAATTCGCCGCCCTGGCGCGGATCTTCAATGAAGCATCACTCGTCGAGCGCTCAGCGATTGCTCGCCAACCCGCTTCCCACTTGGCGAGCCATGGGCCGGCAATTGTCCCTGACACTGATGGCCGAGATTCTCGCCCCAACTCCGCTCAGAATGGGATGACAGCCGACATGGGCGATCTCTTCTTGAGCGTGCGGCTGCTGCTGCTCCTGGGCGTGGCCAACAGTGCGCCGATCGCTGCCAAACGATTGCTGGGCACGCGCTGGAGCGTGCCGTTGGATGGGCGGTTGCGGTTCATCGACGGCCGACCCCTTCTCGGGCCATCAAAGACCGTGCGAGGCTTCGTATCGGCAACTGCAGGTACTGCGCTTGCTGCCGTGCTGCTCGGGTTCTCGCTCGGTCTAGGGGCCGAGATTGGGGCACTGGCAATGCTGGGCGATGCGCTGTCGAGTTTCGTGAAGCGGCGACTCGGCATCACTTCGAGCGGGCGGTTAACGGGCATCGATCAAGTCCCAGAAGCGTTGCTGCCATTGCTCGTGATTCGAGGCACGCTCGATCTGTCGTCGCTGCAGATTGCAGCGATCACGTTCGCGTTCTTCGCTCTCGAGATCCCCTTGGCACGCCTGTTCTTCCGGCTGGGGCTGCGCGATCGTCCTTACTGATGCCGCACACCGGTGCCCGGAGGGGGCACAGCGATTACCGACTGCCCCTGCGGCGCCAAATGCGGTCCGCCAAGACGTCTATGCCGGCAGGACCGCTGAGCGACGTCAGCGAAGCCCACTCATCCACAGTGCAGCCGATGCAGCGTGATCTCAGGCAGACAGTTCAATCGCACATCGACAATCGACGAGCCGCACCCCACAGATGTGTAGCCGGCCATGCCCTGATACTGCCACGGGCCCCGCGAGAAGGCGCGAGGCGTGTCGGAGTCGGTGAGGATCGGCACACCGCCGGGCAGGCAGATCTGTCCCCCGTGCGTGTGCCCACTGAGCATCAAGCTGAAGTCGGCGTGGGCCGCATGGCGGTACGGCTCCGGCGTGTGCGAAAGGAGGATGGCACAGGCATCTGGGTCGACTTCGGCCATTGCCTTTTGAAAGTTGTGCGTCCGGAAGTAGTGTGCGTCGTCGATGCCGACCAGTTCCAGTTTGTCAGCTTCGCGTTCGATACGAACGGATTCGTTTAGGAGCACTCCGATGCCGAGCGCTTCCATGCCCGGCACCATGCGGATCGTGTCGTGGTTGCCGAGCACGGCATAGACGGGCGCGCCGAGGTGTGGTCGCAAGCGTGCCAACGCAGTGAGTGCGGGCTCGTAAGGTCCGAAGGTGCGGAAGCGGAAGTCGCCAGTCAGCACACAGACGTCGTACGCTAGGCCTTGCACGCTCTCAATCAACTTCGCGAGATAGGCCTCGCTCATGTCCAGGTGTAGGTCGCTCAACTGCAGCAGCGTGTAGCCGTCGAACGCAGGTCGCAGGCGCTTGATCCAGACGTCGTTGTCCCGGCACTGGATGTTCAGTACATTGCGCCGCCCGCGCCCGTGCAGACCGGTCAACGTGAGTGCGGCGCGGATGAGACCGTGTATCGAGTACCAGTTCTCGAGGTGAAAGAAGTGCGTGCCGGGGCGAATTACATGGGCCTCGTGCTCACCCTCTAAACCGAGGCGCAGCCGAAGGAGTGTGCGGCCAATTCTCGACTCGAGGGCAGTGAGTTCTCGACGCTCTGATTCGCTGCAGTCGGAAAGTTTCATTGGCCTCCGGCGTCAACCTAACGGAGTGACAGCAGCGACATCCAGCGCGATCGCAGCCGCATCACCTGTCAACTCTACAGGGTGCTGCCCTCCACCTGCCGAGAGTTAGCTTGCGTCACCGCAGATGACCTCATTCATGAAGCCCTCCAGCGTCTGGAAAGGGGCGGCAACCCACTCGCGGAGCTGTCTGCCGGGGGACCGAACGCCTCGACGACCGTGCTGCTGTCCGCGCCACCATGGCCAGTTTCGCCAACTGGCTCGGTCTGGCACTTACCTTCGTGCTGATCGCCGTGATGGCCGCAGTGAAGATCGCTGTCGTCGCCGCGCTCGCCCCGGGCGGCAACGTTCTACACTGTAAACGGGCGTTCCTGGCGAGACAAAGCCGCGTGCCCGCTGCCGCCGAGATTGGCAAGCACCTTGCCCGGGCCGCAGTGGGCGTTGCTGCCAGAGGGGGCGTCGGTGGATCGCTGGTTCACGATGTTGGATGACGGACCAGACAGCCAAGTCCGAAGTTCGCAAGGGATCGGCACCAGATTGCAGTCGTCGATGGCGGGCCGTCGACGGCCGGATCAGCGAATTGACCCCGGTCAACGCCATTCGGCCGGCCGCGAATAGGCTTGCCTCTGGTGAACCTCTCGTTGATCCTCGAATCCGCGCTGCGCGGCAGCTTGCCATGAACGGGACCTGCCTGGTCACCGGTGGCTCCGGCTTTCTGGGCATCAACCTGATACGGCTCCTTCTCGTGCGCGGCGTGCGGGTGCGCTCGCTAGATGTCGCACCTTTCGACTACCCGGAGCGCAACCGGGTCGATGCGATCCTCGGCGACATCCGCGACGCCGCAGCGGTCACGCGGGCGATGCAGGGCGCCGACGCCGTCGTGCACTGCGCGGCGGCGCTGCCTCTGGCCAGCGAAGCCGAGATCAAGATGACCGACGTTGGGGGCACGCAGTTGCTGCTCGACACGGCCTGGCAGCAACGGTTGCCACGCTTCGTCTTCATCTCGTCGACCGCGGTCTACGGCATCCCGGACCACCACCCGATCCGCGAGGGCGACGCGCTGCACGGCGTGGGCCCCTACGGCTGCGCCAAGATCGAGGCCGAGCGGCTGTGCGCCGAGTACCGCGGGCGCGGCCTGTGCGTGCCGGTGCTGCGGCCAAAGAGCTTCGTCGGGCCCGAGCGCCTGGGCGCCTTCGAGTTGCTGTACGACTGGGCCTGCGACGGCCATGCCTTTCCGGTGCTGGGCCGCGGCGACAACCGCTACCAGCTGCTCGACGTCGAGGACCTGTGCGAGGTGATCTGGCTGTGCCTGACGCTCGAGCGCGATCTCGTCGACGACACCTTCAACGTCGGGGCGAAGGAATTCGACACGATGCGTGACAACTTTCAGGCCGTGCTCGACCGCGCCGGCCATGGCCGCCACGTCGTCGCGCTGCCCCAGCGGCCGTCGGTGGCGCTGCTGCGCCTGCTCGAGGCATTGCACCTGTCGCCGCTGTACCGCTGGATCTACGAGACGGCGGGCCAAGAGAGCGAGGTCTCGATCGAGCGGCTGCAGGTCCGGCTCGGCTTCACACCGCGCCATTCGAACCGCAGCGCACTGCAGCGCAACTACGACTGGTACGCGGCGCACCGCGCCGAGTTCCGCGGCCGCAGCGGCGTGTCGCACCGCGTGCCGTGGAAACACGGCGTGCTGGCGCTGGCCAAATGGCTGTTCTGATGCTGCCCGACAGCCACGCCGAGGCGCGTCCGCGCGTCGTCGCGCTGCCCGTGGATCCGGTGCCGCTGGTGGTGGATCTCGACGGCACGCTGCTGCAGACCGATACGCTGGTCGAGTCGATGTTCGACGTCGCGCGCCGGCACCCATGGCGCCTGCTGCAACTGCCGGAATGGCTGGCCTGCGGACGCGCAAATCTGAAGCAGCGGCTCGCGCTACTAGCATCGGTCGACATGGCGGTGCTGCCGCTGGCCGACGAACTGCTGGAGCACCTGCGAGCGCAGAAGCGCCAGGGCCGCCGCCTCGTGCTGGCCACCGGTGCCGACGCGACGATCGCGCACGTGGTGGCCGACGAACTGGGCCTGTTCGACACCGTTCTGGCGAGCGACGGCCGTACCAACCTGAGCGGTGTCGCCAAGCGCGACCGTCTCGTTGCCGAGTTCGGCGAGCGCGGTTTCGACTACGCCGGCAACAGCGCGCGCGACCTGTCGGTCTGGGCCGCGGCGCGTCGGGGTCTGCTCGTGCGGCCGTCGCGGCGGCTGAGCGCGGCGGCAGCGCGCGTGACCCAGGTCGAGCGCGTCTTCGGCGACGACCGGCCCGGTGGGCGCACGTACTTCGGTGCCATGCGCGTGCAGCACTGGCTGAAGAACCTGCTGCTGCTGGTGCCGCTCGTGGCTGCCCATCAGCTCTACGACCCGACGAAGCTGTTCGCCGCACTGCTCGGGCTGGTGTGCTTCAGCCTCGCGGCGTCGAGCGTATACCTGCTGAACGACCTGTTCGACCTGCCGGCCGACCGCCGCCACCCGCACAAGAAGAAGCGGGCGCTGGCGTCGGGACGCCTGCCGGTGCTGCATGCGCTGCTGCTCGTCCCCGCCCTGTGGGCGGCGGCGGCGCTGCTGGCGCTGGGGCTGGCGCTGCCGTTCCTCGGGGCGTTGACCGCCTATGGTGCGCTGATGCTGGCCTACTCGATGCGGCTGAAGAACTACCCCATCGTCGACGCGCTCGCGCTGGCCGCCGGCTACACGTTGCGCATCTACGCCGGCTCGCTGGCCGTGGCGGTCGCGGTATCGCCCTGGCTGCTGGTGTGCAGCACGGCGCTGTTCTTCGGCCTTGCGCTGCTCAAGCGCTATGCCGAGCTGGTGACCTTGCGGCCCGGGCTAGGCCCGGGCGACTGTGTACGTGGCTATGGCGTCGGGGACGCCACGCTGGTCGCGGGGCTCGGCACCGCGGCGAACTGCATCGCCGTGGCGCTGCTCGCGCTGTACCCGGTCATCGAAGGCCCGGGCGCGCCGCGCTCGTCGATCTGGCTGCTGAGCACACTGCTGCTGTTCTGGACTGGCCACATGTGGTTGATGGCGCACCGTGGCCGCATCCACGACGACCCGGTGGCCTTCGCGCTGCGCGACCCGCTCAGCCGTGCCTTCGGCATGGCGACGGCGGCGGTGGTCCTGCTCGCGCCATGAAGTGGGTCAGCGCGCTGACTACCGCTGGCTTGGTGCTGGCGGCGCCGCTCGGGTTCGCGGAGGCTGCCGCTGAAGACGCCTTCATAGCGCTGCAGGCGTCCAGGCGCATCGAGCGCGTGGCGCTACCCGGCGCCAAAGGCGAGGCGGTGCTGACTCAGCTGGCCCCGGCAGCCAACGCCTGGCTGCTGCTGCAGCTGCCGGCGGCGGACGGCCGCGGCACACGCAGCTTCCACCTCGAGAACGCCGACCCGCAAGGCCAGCGCGTCGCGCTCGACCCCGCCGCACCCGGCACGCTGCTGCTCACGCGTGACGGCTTATCGGCGCGCTGCGTCGTCTGGCCCGGCCCGCTACTGGCTCAGGCGGCCGCGGCGCGCCTGTCCCATGCACCGTTGTGCGGTGACCGGCTGTACCTGCGCAATGCCGTGCCGGGCAACCGCAGCGCGCTGGAGGCGACGACCGAATTCCTGCGCGACCATGTCTGGGGCGGCGACCAGATCATCGGCTTTGTCAAGAACGAGTTCTACCGCGACGCCTTCGCCGAGCGCGCGGCCTCCGCGGCGCTCGCCGTAGCCGCAGAGGCCAACTCGCCTGGGGCGCCGCCGGCAGCGCGGCTGCGCAGCGGCGGACCAACGCAGGCCATCGTCGCTGAAGGGCTCGGCATTGAGCTGGCAGCGCCCGGACGCACGCTGCTGCCGGGCCGCTGGGTGGGCGCCGCCGGGCTGGAGGGCATCTGGGTCAGCGCTGCGCCCCCCGGCGCGCTGGCCGAGGGACTGGACGCGGTCGAGTCCGAGGCACTGGCATTCCTCGTCGCCTTCGACCTCTCCCGTTTCGACCTCGGCTTCGCGCTCGGCACCGATCACCCGCGCCTGGGCTGGTCGGCACGCGTGCCGCCGGAGCGGCGCGACCCGGACCGGACCGGCCCCGACGGCTTCGACAGCGCCGCGCCGTTGGTGCGCACCGGCATGCTCGCCCCGCCCTTGCTGGAGCGTGTCGTCGCCACCTTCACCGGCGGCTTCAAGCGCGAGCACGGTGCGTTCAGCCGCGGCGCGCTGGCGGCGGCGAACCACGGCACCCACTACGGCTTCGTCGAGCAGGGCGTGGTCTTCAGCCGGCTGCAACCGGGCCTGGCGACGCTGCTGGTGCGGGATGACGGCACAGTGGACATGCGCACCTGGCGGGCGGACGACGAGGACCGCGTCGGCGCGTTGCGCCACGCGCGTCAGAACGGCGTTCCGCTGGTCGAACCCGGGCCGGGCGGTACGCCGGTGGCCGGCCGGCTGGTGGGGCAGTGGGGTGCGGGCAACTGGTCGGGCTCGCCCGACGAGCGCTTGCGCACGCTGCGCGCCGGCGCCTGCATCGTCGCGCACGAGGGGCGACGCTTCCTCGTCTACGGCTACTTCTCGAGCGCCACGCCGCGTGCGATGGCGCGCGTCTTCCTCGCCTACGGTTGCGGCTATGCGATGCACCTGGACATGAACGCGCTCGAGCACACCTACCTTGCGCTGTACCCGCGAAACGGGGTGCAGCTCGGCGTCGAGCACCTGGTGCCGGGCATGGCCGTGCTCGACAAGAGCCTGGGCGCGACGCTGCTGCCGCGCTTCCTCGGTTTCGCCGACGACCGCGACTTCTTCTACCTCACGAGACGCAAGGACCGCCGATGAAGCGCTGGACACTCGCCCTGCTCGCCGTTGCCGCCATCGGGCTGGGGGTCTCGGCAGCATCCGGGACCGCATTCCAGCAGCAGAACGAGGCCCTGCTGCGCCAGCTGCAGCAGGTGCACGGCCTGGACGACGCGACGATGCAGCGCATCCGTGCGATTTTCGAGCGTTCAGGTTTCATCGGCCAGGGCAACCCAGCCATTGCGCGCCACCCGATGACGCCCGAGCAATGCCGTGCGGCGCGCGAGCGCGTGCGGCCGCGCGCCGACGATTCCGCCTTCGCGCGCATCTGCGGCGGCGCGAACATGGCGCCGCTGTTCGACCCGGCTACCCAAAGCGCCGAAGACGCCCGCGCTTGCATCGACCAGTACGAGTTCCCGGACATCACCTGCGAGTACCCGGTGGTCTGGGTCAAGGCGCGCGAAGCGGCGCAGATCTGCGAGGCGATGGGCAAGCGGCTGTGCGACGCGCACGAGTGGGAGGGCGCCTGCCAGGGCGCGCTGCAGCCGCCCGACTACCGCTTCGACCTCGCGCGCGGCGTGCCCGACAGCGTGGCCGTGAGCCGCATGCGGGACGCGCACAATCGCGCCCACGCGGCCGACAAGCGTTGGAGCTACGGCCCCGCCTACCGCACCGGCGTCTGCGCTACTGGCAGCCAGAAGACGCCGGGCTGCGAGGGTGGCGGCTGGAACGCCTGCGGCTCCAACACCTACCCGAGCGGTGCCTTCACCGACTGCCGCAGCCCGCTGGGCGTGTACGACCTCAACGGTAACGCCGCCGAGCACATGAACCTGCCGCTCGATCCGTCTCAGATGGCCAGCCGCGGTAGCACCGAACTCGGCGTCACCGAGATGAAGGGCAGCTGGTTCGTCTTCGACGCCTACCGCGCGCACGAGGACTGGTGCCGCTGGCGCGCGCCATATTGGCACGGCACGCGCGTGATGGACACGCACAGCCACGCCAACTACCACCTGGGGTTTCGCTGCTGCAAGACGCTGCCCGAGCGCTGAAGCTTGCAGCGCCAGTCAGTCGGGCGCCGTGTCGCCTTGCGCGCGAGCGGCCTGCCAAGCCGCGACCTGAGGTAGCGGGCCTTCGTCGCTGAGCAGCGGCGACAGTTGTGCGTCGGCAAGTACGTCGAAGATCGAGCGCGGCTTGCCATCGACGAACACGGTCTGGCTGACCAGCCGCACGCCGTGGCTATAGTCGGCATAGCGCGCACCGTGCACCGTCGACAGCGGCTGGATCGCCGTGCCGTCGGCGCGCTGCCAGCCATAGATCGCCACTCGTCCGGGCTGCTGCCACAGCTTGTCGCTGAGCACCAGGTCCTTCTTGTGGCCGGCGGTCAGGGCGCCCGGTACGGCACCCAGCGACGCGCGCTGCTGCTCCACCAGCCCGTCGTGCCACTGCAGGTAGGCAGTGGAGCGCATACGGTCGCCCGCCGGTAGCGGCTGGGGCAGCAGGTGCACGGCGGCCTGGCGGTAGATCAGGTCGACGATACGCCGCGTGGGCAGCGTGAAGCCGAACCTCGACGCCACGGCCAGGGCGCTGTCGAGCCCCATCGGCATGAGCAGGAAGTCGTTGTCGGTGCCGAGGCCGAGGTAGTCAGACAGTACACACAGCGTGAGCTGCACGCTGCGGCCGTCACGCAGCCGGGCTTCGAGCGTCGCGGGCAGGGCTTGGCGCAGGAACTGCGGCAGGTTGCCGGCAAGCAATTCGCGGCGAATCGCGGCATCACGCTCGTGGTCGCCGAGGCCCGCCACCGCCGCAACGAACTCGCTGGCGCCGCGCGCCTGAGTCGGGCGTTGTGGGATGCCCCGGGCCGACTGCGCGCACATCGATGCCAGGCCCTGGGCCTGCGCTGCTGCGGCGAGCAGCAGGAGGCACAGCGCGGGCATCAGCTTCAATCTCGCAAGGTGGTGGAGCATTTCTCGTGGGCGCTGCCTGGTCTCGTATCCGGCACCCTTATACCAAGCCGCGCTATCAAGAGGCCTGACTGGCCAGTCGCCATCGTCTGACGAACTGACAATCTCGCCCCACCGGCGATAGTTTCGATGGCCGGAGAAGCTGCCGTTGATGATGTAATCTTCCAAGCGACGATAACGCGTCGCGAACTGCATCGACCGTCGCGCCGATGGGCTCGGCCGGAATCTACACCAGGTCGATGTCTTCGGAATAGCGCTGCGGCTGATCGAACAGCAGTTTGTGGATGGCCGTTCCACCCCGGAACGCTATCTTGCCGTTCAGAACCGGCGCATTGAACAAGTCGCACAGCGCGCGGCTGATGATCAAGTCCTGCTCGACCTGCCTCAAGTCCGGCCAAGGCGCCTTGACGCTCCACCCCTGCAGGAACGCGGTGGGAATCATTCCGTGACCTCCACCGTTTCATTGATCATGAGCTTCCATTTCGCATTTCTCTCGTGAGCCTGCGCCAGTGCTGCCACGGTGGGCTTCACCGCGAGATCCAGTGACAGCGTCGTCTTGGCTTGCCTGACGAAGGGCTCCAGCGCACGTGCCTGACGAGCGTGACCCGCCCGCTCGAGCAAGTAGCCGAGCCGACGTACAGCCGAGTTTTCGTACGCGGCAGCCGCCTTTGCCAGCGCGCGCGGATTGGCGTTTGCGCCGATGTCCTTCGCGATCTGGGCGACGCCATTAATGCCGGCCGCTTTGCGGAAGTAGCGCACACAGTCGAGCAGCGTCAGTTCGACGCCGGCCACCTTTGCGAAGCCGGTGTCGCTCTTCATCTGACCGACCAGTTCGGGCTTGTTGAGTTGAGCGAATGCTTCGGGCCCCCGATAGAGGAACTGCAGGCGGTGACGACCCAGGTCTATGTCACGCAACTGCCTCGGGACGACGACCTGGAAGACCACACTGGCCTGATGCGACGAGCCGTGGAATGCCGCGCGCGCAGCAGCGAAATGCGGTAGTCGATCCCTTGATGCTTCATCAGCGGGTCGATCCACTTCACGGGGTCTGGCGCTCCGGAGATCTGGTCTTCCGGGCGCAGGATGAGATAGAAGCCATGCCTGGGGTTCGCCAAGCGGTGCTTGTTGATTGCGCGAGGGCTCCGTCCCGGGCAAGGCCCGTTCGAGTGAGGCTGGGCAGGGTCGCTCGTGGTGGTCGATCGCAGGGCGTCGGACCGCTCCTTGACTGTTCGCTTTGCCGACGCGGCGCTTCCGCCGGACTCGCCGCAACGGTCCGATCGCCGCTCGCCGAAGGGGCGCGGCCGATGACTTCGACGCCCGTTTCGCGGCCAAGGGCAGAGAGTGTTGGCGGCCCCGGTGGGCGGCGGCTAGGCGAGCCACGGATTGAGAAGCGGCACTCCGCTGGCTTCGAAGTCGGCCACGTTGCGGGTTACCACCGTCATGCCATGAACGAGCGCCGTCGCGGCAATCATCGCGTCACGCTCGCTCAGTTTGTCTGGCACGTGCAGCCGGGCGCATTGAAGCGCCGCGGCCGCATCGATCGAAAGTACCCGCCCGGCAAACGCCGGAAGCACGTGACCATCCAACCACGCGCGAATGATCGTTCCCTGCGCGGCGTCACGCCGCTCGACCTGGAGGACGCCCATCTCGAGCTCGAGCAGCGTGATGGCTGACAGGTACAAGCTGCCCGCTGGCACCTTGGTTGCCCACGCGGTCACCAAGGGATGTGCCTTCCCGGACTTGGCCTTGCGAAGCTCCGAAACGACGTTCGTGTCGAGCAAGAACATCAGGTCAGATTCGCCGGCTTCGCGAGCTTGCGAGCGCGCGGCGCGACGAATCTGATCGTCTCTGCGCCTGGCGTCGCCAACAGCTCGATGATGCTGGCTGCTGGCGCCACCAGCGACTGGTAGTGCTCGATGCTCAACAGCACGTGAGCCGGTCTGCCACGGTCGGTGATGAACACCGGCCCGACCTTGGCGGCCTTTTTGGCCTTGCTCGTATCCTGATTGAACTCGCGACTGGATAGGGTTGTCATCGGGATGGGCCACCTCTACCGGCTATTGTAGCAACGTGACTACATTCCGGGGCGAAGCGCCCGCACTGAGATGCCAAGAGTCGGCGCCGGAACGGCGCTGCGGCCCGGCGAAGCGCCAGTTCAGACTGCGAAGGCGCGACCGACCGAGGTTGGACAAAGGTCAGCAACCTGGCGGTGACCCGACGTACAACCATGACCGACGGTCGGAAGCAGAAGACCGAGGCCATGTGAAGACGCGTGTAGCCGATCGCCCGGGCGTGCCGGGGCGGCAGCATTCAGGCGGTTGAGTGTTTTCGCAGGCGCTGTATCTCGGCCTCCAGCGCGGCGATGCGCCGGTCGCGCGATTCGATCGCAGCCGCCACATCCGCGGCTGCGAACCGCTGCGGAATGTGCTGCGGGCAGTTCACGTCCCATGCGGTCACGGTGAAGAACAAGACCTGCTCTGGCCGCGCCCGATAGTCCTGTGGCATCAGCCGCTGGACCAGCGCCTCGTCGCCCTCGACGACCCGCGCCGTGCCCCAAATCTTGACGCGCTGCCGCTTCGCAAAGTCAATAAGGAACAGGTGCGCCTTCGGATTCTCTGCGAGATTGCCCTGCGTGATGTACTGGCGGTTGCCCGCGAAGTCGGCGAAACCGATCGTCTGGTCATCCAGTACCTGCAGGAACCCGGCCGGCCCGCCGCGGTGCTGAATGTAGGGCTGCCCGTTCGCGTTGGCCGTGGCCAGGAACACGCTGGTCTGGGCTTCGATCTCGGTCTTCAACTCAGCCGTGATGGACTGTTCCCATGAGCCGTTGCGTTCCATGCGTTCGTAAGCCGCGCGCGATCCCTTGCGCGCCTGGATCGCCTTCACCACCTCGGTGAACGCCACGTCGCTGGCGCACGCTGCTGGCCGATTCACGGTCACAGCCCCAGCTCGGTTAGCCCGGGGTGGTCGTCCGGGCGCCGGCCGACCGGCCAGTGGTACTTGCGCTGAGCCTCGGCAATCGGCAGGTCGTTGATGCTGGCGATGCGCGTGTGCATCAGGCCCTCGGCGTCGAAGGCCCAGTTCTCGTTGCCATAGCTGCGGAACCACTGCCCGCTCCCGTCGTGCCATTCGTAGGCGAATCGAACCGCGATGCGGTCCTCGCGAAACGCCCACAGCTCCTTGATGAGCCGGTAGTCGAGTTCGCGCTGCCACTTCTGCGTGAGGAAAGCTTCGATCTCCGCGCGACCTTGCAGGAACGCGGACCGGTTGCGCCAGCGGCTGTCGGGCGAGTACGCCAGGGCCACGCGCGCAGGGTCACGGCCGTTCCAGCCATCCTCGGCCATGCGCACCTTCTGGATGGCGGTCTCGAGCGTAAACGGGGAAATGGGTGGACGTGACATCGCGAAGCCTCCGGTGACTGGTTCAGGACCCTGGGGGACGGCGTGCGCCGGGCAGCGCCGTCCCCGCGAGGTGATTACGGAAGATCAGGCGGCGAGGGCCTGCGCCACGGGGAAGTCGATCTCGGTCTTCGCGACCTCGTTGATGTAGTTGGTCCACGAGTTCAGCGCCACGTGCTGGACGATCTCGACGATCTGCGCATCGTCGTAGCCTGCCATGCGCACGGCCTGAACATCGGCGTCGGACACATGCCCGCGTTCGCGAACCACCTTGGCCGCGAAGCGCACCGCAGCGTCTGCCTTCGGGTCGAGCGAGCCGCCATGGCGGTTGGCGGCGACCTCCGCGTCGCTCAGCTTCGCCAGGTTCTTGCCCAGGTAGCTGTGGGCCGACAGGCAGTAGCTGCAGTTGTTGATCTGCGCGACGGCCAGCGCGATGCGTTCGCGGGTCTGCGCCGGCAGGCTGCCCCTGTCCAGCGCGCCGGACATGCCGAGGTAGCCCTCCAGTGCAGACGGGCTGTTGGCGACCAGACGAAACAGGTTCGGCACAACGCCGAGTTGCTTCCTGACGGCTTCGAGCTGGGGTTGAGCCGCGGCTGGCGCGGCGTCGATGCTTGCGGGAGTGGGGATGCGGGACATGGTGCTGACTCCAGGGGTGGGTTGGGCCGGTGCATTCCGGTGAAGGAGACTGTAGATATTCCCGCTTCGGGCAACTAGACTGTCATTTCGCAAATCTTCCTCTCGATATCTGGAACAATGGATCGCCTCGAAGCCATGTCCGTCTTCGCCGCCATCGTCGACGGCGGGAGCCTGTCGGCAGCCGGGCGGCGACTGAACGTCCCCCTGGCCACCGTGAGCCGCAAGCTGGCGGATCTGGAAGCGCACCTCAAGACGCGGCTCATGACGCGCACGACGCGCAAGCTGGTGCTGACGGATGCCGGGCGCGACTACCTCACCGCGTGCCGGCAGATCCTCGAGCAGGTCGAAGAGGCCGAGCGCGCGGCCTCGGGTGCCTACGCCAAGGTCAAGGGTCAACTCGTGGTCGCCGCGCCCGTCGTGTTTGGCCGCCTGCACGTCGTGCCGGTGGCCGCCGCGTTTCTGGAACAGCACGCCGAAGTCGATATCCAGCTTCGGCTGGCTGATCGCAACGTCAACCTGATCGAAGAGCATGTCGACTTGGCAGTTCGCATCGGCGCGTTGCCAGACAGCAACCTCGTCGCGACGCAGGTGGGCTCGATCCGTCGCGTGGTGTGTGCGAGCCCGACCTACCTGGAGCGGTTCGGCGCGCCCCGCACGAGCGACGACTTGGCGGCTCACCGGTGCATCAGCTTCGACGGCCTGGACGCGGCGACCGCCTGGACCTTCGCCGGCCGCGGTGGCGAGAAGCGGCAGATCACCGTCCACTCGCGCCTAACGGTTTCGACGGCCGATGCCGCGATTGAGGCGTCGACCCTCGGCCTCGGCCTGACACGCGTGCTGTCCTACCAGGTTGCCGATGCCTTGCGCGACGGTCGGCTTGTTCGCGTGTTGGCCGACGAAGAGCCGCAGGCGGTGCCGGCAAGCCTGATCTACCCCGGACAAGGGCGGCTGCCGATGAAGACTCGGGCCTTCATCGACTTTGCAGTGGGGCGTATCCGAGAGCGCCTGGCGGTGCTCCAAACTGCAGCCTTTCTCACGGGCGATACGTCAAGTGCCAAGACGTCTTCGCTACTCCCAGCTGTCCCAGTTCAACGACGGCGGAGACGGCTCCAGCGGTAAAACGGGGTGGCGCAACATGCTCCACATTTGAAGTCGTTCACCGAGTCGTCGGCGCGTGGCTTAATCTGAGTCCGGCGCCAACAGTGCGGGGGTTGCCGGAGGCGGCTTTCGGCCACTTTCATGGAGGACTGCTTCTAGCCGGGTCCGGCTCTTGGGAAGAAGTTGTTAGCCGACTGGTGAGTGCTAGAAAGCCGCCCTTCAGAAGGCGCGCTCCATCACCGGTGTCACGTCAGGCGCGAAGATCCCGCTCGGGCCGGGCGCGGTGGCGCGGACAATTCCGGCACCGTCCGCCACCACGGCGAGTGCCGCGTCGCGCTGAAGCTCCGCACCTCGCACCGGGCCCGGCCAAGACCCCTCAACCAGAGTGCCAGATCACGGTCTTGTGCGTGCGCTCCCACTGCTCGTAGTAGGTGGCGAACCGCTCTTCGATCCGGTTGCGTTTGACCTTGAAGGTCGGCGTAATCAGATCGTTCTCCACCGTCCAGGCCTCGTTCGTGACCACGATGCAGTCGAGTTGCTCGTGCGGGTCAAGCGTGGCATTGACGATCTCCAGGTGCTCGGCGAGCGAACGCTCCAGCGCGCTGCGCCCGTCGGCTCCGGCGGCGTCCTTCATCGCCTCGAGGTTGAGCATCACCAGCGCGAGCGGCTGGCCGAGGTTTGCGCCCGTCACGCAGCAGGCCTCCACCGCGGCGTGCATCACCATCTTGTCCTCGATCGGGGCCGGCGCGACGTACTTGCCCTTGCTGGTCTTGAAAAGGTCCTTCACGCGGCCGGTGATCTTCAAGTTGCCACGGGGGTCGATCAAGCCCTTGTCGCCAGTGCGCAGGAAGCCGTCGGCGGTGAACACCTGCTGCGTGAGTTCAGGCTGCCGGTAGTAGCCGGTCATCGTCGCGGCGCTCTTGACCAGGATCTCGCCGCTGGCCGGGTCGATCCGG
>Ga0209048_10003731_pt1 | contig 14729 bp, 17 predicted proteins | sample FrelakmetCRP12CR_FD_187146 | JGI IMG/M metagenome (GOLD analysis project Ga0209048, IMG submission 187146) | Freshwater lake sediment microbial communities from the University of Notre Dame, USA, for methane emissions studies - CRP12 CR (SPAdes)... | ecosystem: Environmental > Aquatic >... | reverse complement strand
CCCCAAGGTCCCCGCAAGCACGACCAAACCACCACCACCGACGATCAGCGCCACGCGATACGCCGAGACGCGCACGCCGTTGGCCACGCCTTCCTCGCCACTATCGAGCAAACCGATCGTGTAGGCATCGATGGCAATGTCCTGCGTCGCCGAGGCCGTCGTCAGCGCAATCAGCAGTGCCCACAGCCAAACGCTCGGTTGCGACGCGGAGAAAAACGGCAGCACGGCCAGCACCAGCGCCATCGTGGCCAGCGCCGAAACGATCCACCGCTGCCGGGTCCCGAAGCGGTCGACCAGCGGCGCCCACAGGACCTTCAACGTCCACGGCGCGCCCAGCAAACTCATCAGGCCGATTGCGGTCAGCGAGACCCCGTGGGTGCGGAAGTAGACCGGCAGGTTGTCGACGACGATGCCGAAGGGAAAACCCTCGGCGAAGTAGAGCACGCTGACCCAGAAGAGCTTGCGCCGCAGATCCATCCGCCCCGCCACCAATCGACCCCTTGTAGCACATTCCGGCTTTTCTTCGCTCACGCAGTCGTGCTAGGAACATGGCGTTCCCAAAGCACCCGGAGGTGTAGCATGGCTCATTATGAGCGCTTGGGCGCACTCGATGCGTCGTTCCTCGGCATCGAAGACGAGAGCTGCCACATGCACGTCGGCGCCGTGTTGATCTTCGACATCGGCCCGTTGCGGGCGCCCGGCGGCGGGGTCGACATCGACCGCATCCGCCAGTCCATCCACGCCCGCCTGCACCTCGTGCCACGCTTCCGCCAGCGTCTGGCGCAGATTCCGTACGAGCGCATTCCGATCTGGGTCGACGACGACCGCTTCCGTGTGGCGTACCATGTGCGCCACACGGCGCTGCCGCACCCCGGCGACGAGCGCGTGCTGAAGCGCTTGGTCGGCCGCATCATGTCGCAAGCGCTCGACCGCAAGCGCCCGTTGTGGGAGATGTGGGTGGTCGAGGGCGTGGAAGGCAATCGCTTCGCGCTCATCAGCAAGACCCACCACTGTATGATCGACGGCATCTCTGGTGCCGACCTGATGTCGGTCATCATGAGTCCGTATCCCGAGCCGAGCGCCCTAACGCCCGAGCCATGGAAGCCGCGGCCGCGGCCAACTGACGCGCGCTTGCTGTTCGATGAGACGCTGCGGCGCGCCGCACAGCCGCCGGCCGTTTTCCGCGCGGTGTACGACGCTGTGCTCGATCCGGAAGCCAAGTTGCGCGAAGTCGCCGACGCTGCCGCCGGCATTGTGGAAGCTTTCGCACCCGCATTGAGCCCCGTCTCCAAGACACCGCTCAACGTCGAGGTCGGCCCGCACCGGCGTTTCGACTGGACCGAAATGAAGGTCGCCGACTTGAAGGCCGTGAAGAACGTTCTGGGCGGCACCCTGAACGACGTCGTCTTGGCCACCGTCAGTGGTGCGCTGCGGGCCTTCCTCACTCAGCGTGGTCTCGATCCGAACGAACTGGAGATCCGCGCCATGGTGCCGGTGAGTGTGCGCTCGAACGACGAGCGTGGTCACCTGGGCAACCGTGTCACGCAGCTCACGGCCCCGCTACCGGTCAAGCTCACCGACCCGGTCGAACGGCTGCACGCCGTGCGCGAGACAACGGCGGGCCTAAAGGAGTCTCGGCAAGCATTGGGTGGCGAGGTGCTCACGGCGATCAGCGAATGGACCGTGCCGAACGTCCTGGTGCAGGCCGTCCGTTTGGCCGCGCGATCGCGGCCCTATAACTTAATCGTCACCAACGTCCCCGGTCCGCAGATCCCGCTGTACCTGGAGGGCGCGCTCATGCGGACGTCGTACCCGGTCGTCCCGCTGTTTGAGAACCTGGCGCTGGTCATTGGCCTGTTCAGTTACAACGGTGGACTCTATTGGGGCTTCAACGCGGACTGGGAGCAGATCCCCGATCTGCATGATTTCATCATTGCGATCGAGGACTCGTTCCGCGAACTGCAACAGGCGGCGCAAGCTGCGACGCGCCGCCCGGCGGTGCCGGTGAGCCGCAAGCGGCGGCGCGTGACGCGCACCGCTGCACAATCAAGCTAATCAGGTGGCGCCGGCGTCTGGGCCGGTACGGCATTGGGTATCGCAGACATAGAAATCGTACCCGAAATTGGGAACGTGGGGCAGAACTTCGTCACCGGCTCTCCCGCTGTGTGGTAAGCCCCCCCCTTTGGTACGAATCGTGGACGGGGCTGGCGCGTACGGAGTGACATCATGCCGGTCCTGACCAAACTGCGCGAGTTTCTCGACAAGCAGAAGGTCCGTTACGAAGTGCTGACGCACCCGCAGGCGTTCACCGCGCAAGAGGTGGCGCAGGTGCAGCACGTTCCCGGAGTGGAGCTGGCCAAGGTGGTGATGCTGCGCAGCGGTCCCGACTTCATCATGACGGTCTTGCCGGCGCCCTATCGCGTCGACCTGGAGCGCGCCAAGACCGCATTCGGCAAACGCGATCTCGTGCTCGCCACCGAGGAGGAGTTCCAGGGTTTGTTCCCGCAGTGTGAAGCCGGTGCGATGCCGCCATTCGGTAACCTCTACGGCCTGCCGGTGTATGTCGATCAAACGTTAACCCACGACGCGGACATTGTCTTCAACGCCGGGACCCACACGCAAACGGTCAAGATGACGTACGCCGACTTTGCGCGTCTCGTTCAACCTACAGTCTGCTCGTTCGTCGCGATGCATTAGTTCCCCGCTCCATCCTCCCTCCTACCCTGCCCCCCGTCTTCCCCGGCTGGCTCCCCCTCCGGCCGGGGAAGACCATCACGCTGCTGCGCGGCTATCGCTTCTCCGCACGTCCTGCGTTAGGATTTGTCACCGCATGAATCCTGATGGTGGGCGCAATGGCGCGCCGTTGATTGTGATTCGACACGTGAGACGCCACTACATCCGCGGCGTCGATGACGTGCACGCGTTGGACAACGTCTCGTTGTCGATCTCCACCGGCCACTTCGTCGCCTTCATGGGGCCCTCCGGATCGGGCAAGTCGACACTACTCAACCTGGTGTCGGGGATCGACCGTCCGAGCGATGGCGAGGTCTTCGTCGCCGGCCAACTGCTCAACGATCTCACCGAGGACGACCTGGCGCGCTGGCGGGCGCGGCATGTCGGCCTGATCTTCCAGTTCTTCAACCTGATCCCGGTGCTCAACGCCCGCGACAACGTCGCCTTGCCGCTCCTCCTCACGCATCTCAACAAGGCCGAGCGGCGGCAGCGGGCCGAGACCGCCCTGCGCATCGTCGGCCTCGAAGAGCGGCTCGACCATTTCCCGCGGACGCTGTCGGGTGGCGAGCAGCAGCGCGTGGCGATCGCGCGCGCCATCGTCACCGACCCCGACCTCATCGTCGCCGACGAACCCACCGGCGATCTCGACGCGCGCAACGCTGAAGCGATCCTGGCGCTGCTGCGGCAATTGAAGAACGACTTCGGCAAGACGGTAGTGATGGTGACGCACGATCCGCGCGCCTTGCGCTTCGTCGATGATGCCTTCCATCTCGACAAGGGTCTATTGCTCGAAGGCGAGGATGCGGAGCGTGCCGCCGCCGCAATTCATCTGGCCGCGGGCGGCGGCACCGCGGCTGCAGCCCCACGGGCATCGCGGTGAAATACCTCGGCCTGATCCGGGCGAACCTGGGGCGCAACAAGCTGCGCGGCGCGCTGACAGGCGGTGCCATCATGCTCGCCGTCGTGCTCGTGTGCCTGCTGCTCACCATGCCGGCGGGACTCAACGCCATCCTCGACTACGTCTCGAACAACACGCGCATCTCGGTGCACAACAAGGGCGGCCTGGTGTACCAGATGCCGTCCTCGTTTACCCGCAAGGTCCGGCAAGTCGACGGCGTCGCCGCCGCCATGGCGCAAACGTGGTTCGGTGGCGCATTCGAGGAAGCCGGGCGCGTGACGTTTCCGAACTTCGCCGTCGAGCCCGAGCAAGTTGCCGCCGTCTATCCCGACTACCCCATTGCGCCGGAGCAGCTCGCGGACTTCCAGCGCTACCGCGATGGCGCCATCGTCGGCCGCCAGGTGATGCACAAGTACGGCTGGAAGATCGGCGACCGCATCACGTTGCGCAGCACCGTGTGGCCCGTGAACCTCGATCTGCGCATCGTCGGCGAGATCGCCAGCGAACGCGCGCCGATGCTGTGGCTGAGCCGCGAGTACCTCGATCAGGCGCTGCAGGCGGCGGGCCGATCCGGGCTCGGCACCGTGGGCATCATCTGGGTGCGCGCCAGTGATCCGAATCGCGTCAACGCCATCATGCGCCAGATCGACGAGATGTCGCGCAACAGTGATTCCGAGACCGCGTGCGAGACCGAGAAGAGTTTCATGTCGAACTTCTTCGGCTCGCTCCAAGGCTTCGTCACGATCATCCTGATCGTCACCGGATTGGTGGCCCTGTGCATCGTATTCATCGCCGCCAACACCGCCTCGATGGGCGTCCGCGAGCGCGCCGGCGAGATTGCGGTGCTGAAAGCGATCGGCTTCAACCGCCGCGTCATTTTCGGCACGTTACTGGCCGAGGCGGTCGCCCTGTCGGCTGTCGCCGGGGGGGCCGGTGTCCTGGCCGCCATCGGGCTGACGCGTGCACTGCGGGTGTTCGCCGGTTGGAGCGACACACTCGGTCCGCTCGGCAGCTTCATCGTCACGGCACCGGTGATCGTGCAAGGCGTCTTCTTGTCGCTCTTCGTCGGCATGCTCGCCGGAGTCGTTCCATCATACGGCGCCGCCCGCAAGTCGGTCGTGCAGACGCTGCACGAGGTCTTCTAGTGCCGCTGCCGCTGTCCTACAGTGTGCGCAACCTGCGCGCTCGGCCGGCGCGCAGCCTGATGACTGCGTCGGTCATCGCCCTGGTCGTCGTAGCGTGCAGCCTGTTCCTCGGCTTGATCTCCAGCCTCAAGCGCACGGTCGTGTCCACCGGCGACCCGATGAACCTCGTGGTGATGCGCAAGGGCTCGGACAACGACGGCTCGAGTCAGCTGTCACTCGAAGCCTACCAGGCGGTTCGCTACTTCGACGGCATCGGCCGCGACGCACAGGATCGGCCGCTGGCGTCGCCCGAGCTGGTCGTGCAGCCGTTCTTCCACACCAAGAATGGCGGGCGCGAGAACGTGCTGGTGCGCGGCGTGGAACCGGTCGCCCTCACCGTCCACAATCAGGTCCGCATCACCGAAGGCCGCATGTTCACACCCAGCGCGCACGAAGCCATCGTCGGGCGCGGAGTGCTCGGCCGCTACGCGGGCGCGGAGCTCGGCAGCGAGCTGGAGTTCGGACGCGGCAAGTGGAAGGTGGCCGGGATCTTCGACGCCGGCGGCTCGTCGTTCGAAAGCGAAGTGTGGGTCGACGTGCGCGAGCTGGCGAACGACGCCAAGCGTATCTTCCCTTACTCCGGCCTGCGCCTGCGCGTCGCCTCGCCCGCCGATCTCGAACTGCTGATTCGCCGCATCGACGATGACCCGCGCTACGCGCTCGATGCGCAGCGGGAAACCGCCTATTACGCCAAGCAGTCGGAGTCGGCGAACTCGCTATACGTCCTGGTGATCGGCATCGCGGTACTCGCCGGCATCGGCGCGGGGTTCGGCGCGTCGAACACCATGTACGCGGCGGTGCAAGCACGCACGGCGGAGATCGGCACCCTGCGGGCGCTCGGTTTTTCACGTGCCGCCATCTTGACCGCGTTCGAGATCGAGGCGGTGGCACTGTCGGGACTCGGCTTCCTCATCGGTGCGGGCTGCGCCATCGGGCTCTCGGCGCTGCTCGGCGTCCTGCTCGGCGGCGTCGCGTTCGGCGCGGCGACGTTCACCACCAACGTCATTACGCTGCGCGTCGGCGCCGCGGATCTCATCGGTGCGCTCATCCTGGCGTTCACCATCGGCATCTTCAGCGGACTCGGTCCAGCCTGGCGCGCCGCCCGCTTGCGCCCGATCGACGCGCTCCGAAAAGCTTGAGTCAAAAGTCTAAAGCTGAAAGATGAAAGCCCGAGGGAGAATGAAGCGCTGCGTTGATTCTGGCTTTCCACTTTCGACTTTGAGCTTTCCGCTGAATTGCGCATGACACAGCCAACTCCCGGACACGAAGAACGCTTGCGCGCCGACTTGGCGTCGCTGCGTATCGACCGCAGCGCTGGCGCACAGACGGTAAAGCGCCGGCCGCCTCGACGCAAGGCGCCCCTCATCATCGGTGCCGTCGCCTTGGTGCTCATCGCGGTCGCCATCTGGTTCGTGGCCGGGCGTGCGTTGCCGGTGACGGTGGCATACGCAACGTTGTCTACACCCGGGCAAGCAGGTCCGGCACCGGTGCTCTCGGGCTCGGGCTACATTGTGACTGGTGACCGCTACATCTCGATCGGTGTGCGTGTCGCCGGCCGCATCGACCGCTACTTCGTCGAGGAGGGACAGAACGTCCACAAAGATGACCCGTTGGTGCAGCTCGACGACCGTGACTACCGCGCCTTGGTGGCGCGCACCGAATCCGGGCTCGCCGTAGCACGCGCCAATCTCGAACTGGCGGAGTCTGAGCTGAAGCGTGGGCAGGCTCTGCGCCAGCAAGGTGTGATCTCGCAGCAGGAACTCGATACGTTGCGCAACAAGACCCAGGTGACGCGCGCGACGGTAGGACAGCTTGAAGCGGAGTTGGCGCAGGCGCGCATCAACCTCGAGTACACGCTACTGCGCGCCCCCACCGACGGCATGGTGCTCGGCAAACTGAAAGAGGTTGGCGAGATCGCGGTGCCGGGCGGCTTCGCCGGCTCCGGCGATCTCATCCGCCTGGCGAACCTGGCGGACATCCGCGCCGAGGTCGACGTGAACGAGGCCGACCTCAGCCGAGTGCGCATGGGCCAACCGGCGTTCGTGACACCCGACGCGTATCCGGATGCAAAGTATGACGCCGAGGTCGTAAAACTCTATCCACAAGTCAACCGGCAGAAAGGCACGCTCAAGATCGAAGTCCATGTGCTCAAGCCCGATGCCCGGCTGCTGCCGGACATGAGCGCTCGCATTACGTTCCTCGCCGAGCCGCAGGCCGACGGGCAAGCCGAGAAGCCAGCGGTGCTGGTGCCGGCCGCGGCGGTGCAACGCGATGCGCGCGGCGACAACTTCGTGTGGGTCGTCACCGCGGGGCGCGCACGGCAGACGCGCGTGGAAACCGCCGGCGACGTTGGCGGCCGCGTGCGCATCGCCAGCGGTTTGAAAGGCGGCGAGGCCGTCGTCATCGGCAACCTGCCGACCCGCGATGGCCAGAAAGTCACAGTCCCCACGCAGGGATGAGCGCACCACCGCGGTGACGTTGCTGGTTCTGCTGGCAGGATTCGTGTGCGCCACCGCGGCGTCGGCCGCCGAGGTCGTGCTCAGCTCTCCGGCGACCGATGTGTGGCGGACACTCGATTTCCCGAAGATTTCGCAACACACGAATTACGCCGTCGTCCACGACGATGGGGTCGAGGCTTTCAAGGCCGAAGCCAACTGCTCGGCGTCAGCGCGCTACTTGCCGCTCAGTCACATCGACCTGACGCAAACGCCGCGGCTGCGCTGGCGTTGGAAGGTGGAGCACCCCCTGCGGCCGACCGACGAACGCGTCAAGACCGGAGACGACTTTGCCGCCCGCGTCTACGTCTTGTTCCAATTCGATCCGCAGCACGCTACGGTCTGGCAGAAGGTGCGCCATCATCTGGCCGCGACCCGGTACGGCGACTTGGCACCCGGTAACGTAATCACCTACGTCTGGTCGAGCCGTGAGCCGGCGGGCGCGCGTTGGGAAAGTCCATACGCTGCCGGCTCGCAGTTGATCTCGCTGGGGAGCGGTGCGCTGCCGGAGTGGACGGAAGAGACCGTCGACGTCGCTGCCGACTACAGCGCAGCTTTCGGCCATGCTCCGCCGCCAGTGGACGCCATCGCCGTGATGACCGACACCGACAACACCTGCCAGCGCACCACCGCGTATTACGCCGCCTTTCGGTTTCTGACTTGGTAGCGTCCACTTGGCGGCGTTGGCAACCGCCGGCCGTTCTTGTAAGAAGCGCGCATGCTGAAGCACAACAGTTACTTCGAAGGCAAGGTCCAGAGCGTCGGGTTTGAACGGAATGGCCGGGGGCACACGGCCGGCGTGATCGACGTCGGCGAGTTTCACTTCGACACCAACGCCGCGGAACGCATGACGGTGGTCAGCGGCGAGTTGTGGGTGCGTCTCAACGGCACCACTGACTGGCGCGGCTATCCCGCCGGCACCACGTTCGAGGTTGGCGCGAAGAGTGGCTTCGACGTGCGCGTGCACAGCCCTGCCGCGTATTTGTGCGAGTTTCTCTGATCAGGGGCGATCCGCAGCATAGCCTTGCAGTGCCGCGTTGACTGCCCGGATCAACTCGTCCACGCTCCCCTGCCCGTCGCTGTTCGGCACGCACGACGAAGTCGACGCGCGCCCTCCCCTGAGGCCCTGCAAGGCGTCACTTGCCGCTCGGTGATGCTGCGGCTACCGTGGAGATCCACTTGTGCTCCGACATGGAACACAAGCGAGGTGCGGAGATCGCCTGTTGAGGGTGCGCATCGGACGGCACGGTCAGTCGCTCGGTGCGGCCGGCGGCCAAGCGATCAGCACACCCCGACTGAGCGTGAGCGCAAGAAACCCCCCGCGCGAATGGAAGGCACACCAGCAATGGTACCAACCTACCAGAATATCCGTTCATGAGTGGCCAGTCTGCACGCGCCGGGTTCGAGTTCCAGGACCTGTATCTCCTGCAACGAGTGCTGCGAACCGCCAGCGAAGCGCTTGAGGACGCTTGGCGGCTTGGCACCGCCGACGTGATCAAGGCGTTCGACGGAGTTCCGGTCCGCTTCGGGATCGAAGCGGCGATGCCTGTCGATGCCCAAACGCCGGGTTCGGAGACGACCGCCGCTGATTGGGATGTCCTCGTGGACACTGGTGCCAAGTTCGAGTTCGCGGAGGTGAAATCGGGCGTCGTGGAAAAAACGCACCGGATCGCGTTTTGGTGTCGCCTCCGCCGGGAACTTGGCCGGGACATGCATCAGGCAAAACGGCTCGTCCCGATACTCGTGGTTGACCCCTCCAAGACAGGCGACGTTTCGAAATGGCAACAGATCGCATCGGTAGCGGCGCCATCCACCTCGCTGAGCGACTGGGTCAATATGCTGGGCATCGAAGCCTCGCAGTCCTCCGCGATGGCGAACGTTCCCGGCTCGCAGAGCTGGCTCGCAGTATCATCACCCAGCCCGGCGACTTTCCGTTGCTCGCAGATGAGGACTGCAGAGTTGGGTTTCTTCGCTGCTTTGCTTTCGGTCTGAAAGAGGCGGCAAAGCAGATGGCGTCTCACACTGAACTGGCACCCGATTTCGGCCTCTGGAATTTCCAAGTTTGGAGGGAACTCCGCCATCGCGCGCACCAACGAGGAAAAGGTGAGCAGATCGTGGTGGCAAAGCCTGCTTCCTCTATTGGATGCGGCGGTTCGAGAGGGAACGGCAGCGGACTGTTTCACTATCGTCTTTAGTCTGCGCGATGGACACTACAACGACATCGCGACTCCAGAACAAATGGTGCGTTTGGTTTCGGCGCTCGTGGGACGACTGAACACCGGACTCGCCTCCGGTGCACGCAGCGTCAGTAAACAAGAACCGCCCGACGAGGAATGGCGCAAGTGGAGGCAGTGCGCCGACTATACCGCACAGTCCATCGATTCGCTCTGCCGCGACGGTAGCCTACGAACAGATCTGCAACGCGAACAGGCGCATGGTCTGCTCTCCCGTCTTGCAGCAGAGCCAATTCACTCGCAGCCGGCTGTCGAGGCACTTCACCGACTTCACAACGACTGAGTTCGTCCATCGGGAACCTCGCTTGCTCACGAGCGCGCGAAATCGTCCGGTGTTCGGCAAGAGAGGAGTGCAGCAATGGCCTGAAAATGGGCGTCGTAGGTCACCATGGCCTCACAGCCGTACACGGCAGCCGTGATCGCGTGCGGCAGGTCACTCGCATCACGCAAGGCGGCAAATCTCGCCGCGTGACGGCGCCGCTCAGTGCGTGAAAGCAGTGGAAGGATCTGCAGCGGTAGCGAGAGCACCTGCAGTAGCGCCGCACGCCCGAACGCAACGCCGGTCGCAAAATCCGGCGCGTTCTCGATCGCAAATACGTGCAGCTCGTGCAACGCGTAGAATGACGTCGCGCCTGAAAGCGTCCCAGCGACAATGCGAGCGAAGAAGTCGACAGTCGGACGATGACGGTCGGGTTCAGCAGCCTGGGTCAGCGTGTAGACGAGCAACACCGACGTGTCGATGTACAGCACCTACCGCGTCCCGGTCTGCTTGAGGACCGGAGGCTTCCGACTACCCTCGAGCTCTTCCGCGTTGGCGAGGATGCGCTTGAGGCTTTCCTTGCGGGCCCGATGAAGAAGCTGCGGAATCGACTTCCCGCGCAGGTACTTGCCGAAACGCTTCAGGTCCATGGCGACATCGTCGCCGAGCACAGACGGCAAGTCAACTCGAACCCGCGCATATACGAACCATTTGAGTGCCGGTCCCGCTCTGACTTATGCCGCGAAGCCCAGGTGCCGGCCGAAGGTCGCCGCGAAGAGTGGGTTCGACGCGCGTGCGCACGGCCCTGCCGCGTGCCTGTGCGAGTTTCTCTGATCCTGCCACGCCATCTGAACAGACAGCGGCTTGCGCAGATTTCGTTTTCTCAGCCGTTAGTGTGCGGCGTCGTTCGGGGGTCGCGACCCGCGCAGTACCGCCAGCGCCTCGGCCACCTCTCGCCCCTTTGCCTCGATCAATGCGATCAGTTCCTCGGGCGTCCGTCTATCTTCATTGTCCGGGGCGTGAGGGTTCACGGCTTTGAGGTCGAGGCCGCTGTCGTCGATCTCCTTGCGCGTCACTGTCCAACTGCGCTCGCTATCGGCACGTTCAGGCAGCAGGCGGGCGAACTCTTCGAACCTGTTCAGAGTGAGCGGCGTCTTCTTCCCGACCTTCAGATCCGACAGATCGTAGTACCAGATGCGCTCGGTCGGTTGACCCTTAGTGAAGAAGAGCAGGTCTGTCTTGCTGCTCCCACCCGCGGCCGTGAACACCCCCTGCGCTAGGCTCACGATGCACCATAGATCGCACGCGTCGAGGAGCTTGCGCTTGGTTTGCACGAAGGCGAGCTCGTTGGTGCGAAAGAGAACGCCTTCATCCAGCACCATGCCGCAGCGCCCACCGGGCTTGAGGCTGTCGATCACATGCTGCAGGAACAGGATCTGAGTAGCGCGGGTCTTGTAGGCGAAGCGAGTCTGCGCGTCTTTACCCTCCTTGCCGCCGAACGGCGGATTGGTGAGCACGACGTCAAGGAGCGGGGGAGCATCCTGGAAAAGTCCACCGTAGGTTTCGCTGCCGGTCAGGGCGTTGCCGTGCCACAGACGCGGCTCCTCGATCCCGTGCAGCACCAGGTTGGCCAGCGCAATGGGATAGATGAGGTTGTCTTTCTCTCGCCCGTAGAACGTGCGGTGCTTCAGCGTCTAGAGTTGATCTCCTGTGGCGTCATCGCCGAGCACGCACCGCATGTGCTGGTACGCCTGCACGAGGAAGCCGCCGGTGCCGCAGCATGGATCGTATACTGTCTCGCCGAACTGCGGATTGATGGTTCGCACGATGGCGCGAATGACCTCCCGCGGCGTGAAGAACTGGCCTCCGTCGTTTCCCTTCTCGCCCATCTTGAGGAGCAACCCCTCGTAGACCTGCGAGAGCGGGAACATATGCGTGGGCTCGATGGTCTCGTCTTTGATTGCATCCACCTTATCCAGGATGTCGAGCATGTTACGCTCGGTGTCGATGCGCACGCGCTCGACGCCCGACATGATCTCGCTGATGATCTTCTGCTTCGCCGCGGCATTTGGCCGCTCTCGCAACCCTTTGAGGTAGGGCAGCAGCTGTCCATTCACAAAGGCGAAGAAGCTGCCGAGGGAGGGCTGTCGGGGCTTCTGCGCGCACGCACCATGTTACGCGTGGGCGGACCTTCCCGGTTCGGCGAACAGCTCACGCAGGCCGCTGATGTTCCGCTGCTCGCCCTTGAACAAACAACGGGTAAAGAAAAGGACCTCGAGGTTCTCGATCGCCTCGGATTGTGGGTTGCGGCGCGCGACGATGTTGTACGCCAACTGCTCGCTCTCCTGCTCGGGGTATGGGGGAACCTTGTTGATGTACAAGATGTCGCCCACCTCGTCGTACTCAAACGTCAGCGGCGCTTCCATTCGACGTCTCCTCTCGGCGGCTTGCGCGCTACGAAAGCCGTCACGATCCAATGTCGCGTGCCAGGCGGCTGGTCCGAAACCACGGCCACAGCCACATACTTACCTGCTCTCAGATCTTCGTTCCAGCGCAGGAAGAGGCGCGTGTTCGGGTAGTCTGGGTCCATGCGGATTTCGTCTGGGGCGGCGAGCGTTTCCGCAATGCAGTGGGTGTGCTCCGGCATGAGATCCGGATGGTGGGCCGCAATGTGACGATCACGTTCGTCGGTGAGCTCGACGTCGGCGTGCAGGTACGGGTACGCGAGCTGTTGCATTACAGCTCTCCGTTGAATGCACGACGCAGCAACGCACCGGGAAGAGCATCAATGGCATTGAGTTGATCCTTGAGTGCCTTCCGCGACCGCTCCACAGCTGCCAGCTGTCCCTCAAGGATCGTTGCGATGCGTTCCTGCTCGGGAAGCGGCGGAAGCGGCATCGCGGTCCCTTTGAGCATGCTCAGGGTTACGCGCGGACGAGTCACACCACGCATCGTCTCCGCAACGCGTGCAAGAACTTGCGGCGAGTTTAGGAAAGCGACAAGGTATGGAGCATAAACGACTCCGGGAGGCAGACGGACTCGAAAACAGTCAGCCTTAACCAACCCTGGACCGAAATTGTCCGGTATTATGCACGCCCTCCCCGCAGGACGCGCGCCATCTCCGAGCGCCGCCACTACAACGTCCCCGGGTTGAACCCAATGCCTTTGAAGCGTGCGATAGTGGTCCATCGACACAAAGGCCTGGTCGTTGCCGAGAAACGCTCCGCGACCCACGTTCTGGAGTTGGACTACCCTCGCTCCCGTATCAGTGTAATGCTCCGTTTTGAGATTGGACCCGAACGGTCCATCTGCGAACGCGTCGTCGTTCGCGGCCAGATCGCACAACCTCACTCGTCGCCATCCTTTGGGGGGAGCGGCAACGATTGATTCGCCCACGGTAGAAATCATGCCGCGAACATCCGCTCCTTGGTCTCGTGAAGCACATCGGCAGGTTTGCCGATCGCTCGGAGCGCCGTCAATCCACCCGCACGTATCACTTCTGGGGTTTGAAAGACCTCCGGATTTTCCAAACCCTCCGTGCCCGCGCGCGCGAACTGTGAGGCCAGCGCCTTGAGCGTGGCGGCTGCGTCTGGCGGCAGAGCGGAGAGCCAGCTGGCGTGCTTGTACGCGAAGCCGCCGGCGCGGTCGGAGCGGGTGCGAGGATTCAAGCCGTAGCCGAGTTCAGCGAGCACGTCATACAGGTCGTACTCGTACACGGGCTCGCCGAAATGGCGTATGTTGTCCGCGTGCACTTCCGCGTCGGCGTTGTACTCGCGAGTGCGGGTGCCAGATTGGAGCTGGCGCGGCGTGGCGGTCAGGCCAACCTGCACGGCATCCGGGTTGCGGGTCAGTACTTGCGACCACTTGCCCCACGCCGAGCGATGACACTCATCGATGACGATGTGGCTGAAGTAGTTCTCGGGATAGAACGTCGCCAGAAAGTTTGCCGTGCCGTCCTGGTTGTCGACATCGAGCGTTTGATAGGTTGCGATGTGGATGCGCGCCTTGCGCGCGTGATTCGATCCGTCGGGCTCTTTGAACACCTCGGCGGCATCGGCGCCGAACACATTCTGAAAGGCACCCAGCGCCTGGCTGCGCAGCTCGTCGCGATCACAGACGAACAGGGCACGGCGCAACTGGCCGGCATCGGCGATGCGCTTCAGCAAATTGACAGCGATGAAGGTCTTGCCGGCGCCCGTCGCCAGCGAGAGCAGCACGTGCTTCGGTTGACCGTTTCGTTCACAGCGCGCGATTTTTTCGAGCGCCGCGCGGATCGCAGCATCTTGGTAGTAGCGCCGCGTCGCCTCACCGCCGACGTACCTCATCAGTAACGGCTGTGCAGCCGCGTCCTCCAACGAGAAGCCCATCGCAGCCTCGTAGCGGGCGCGTAGATCCGCGGGACTCGGGAACTGTGCCAAGGGTCGTGGGTCGGTCGTGAGCCCGGTGAAGCGATCGTACTCAACGAACAGGTGTCCGTTGCTGGAAAACACGAACGGCACGTTCATGCGCTTCGCGCTGGCGTACAGCTTCGCTTGCTCCAACCCGTGAGTGGGAGGCAGGCCCTGTTTCTTCGCCTCGATGAGTGCAACGGCAACGGGCTGCGTCTCTGGGTTGACCTTGATCCGCAACACATAGTCAACCCGCCCCTTGGCCTGCTTGCGCGGCTTTCCGTCGATGATCTGGATCGTCCCCGCGGTCTCCTCGCGACGGATGAGGTCTTCGGTCCACCCTCGTACGTGGAGACCGGGATCGATAAGCTTGGCCCGCGTGTCGGATTCGCCTAGTACCACACCTCTACTGTCACGCTGCATCAAGGCGAGTCAAACCAGCTCCGTGTTGAGCGGCAATCCCACTTTGAGGTATGCAATCACCCATCCGTAGGAGCAAACGCGATGCAGCTGCAAAGCGGGCGGCAGCGGCTGGGGC
>Ga0209048_10003730_pt1 | contig 14731 bp, 9 predicted proteins | sample FrelakmetCRP12CR_FD_187146 | JGI IMG/M metagenome (GOLD analysis project Ga0209048, IMG submission 187146) | Freshwater lake sediment microbial communities from the University of Notre Dame, USA, for methane emissions studies - CRP12 CR (SPAdes)... | ecosystem: Environmental > Aquatic >... | reverse complement strand
CGCATGTTCCAGCCGATGAAGGGCAGCCGGAAGTTGCTCGCCTTGCTCACCCACTTGTACGGCCGGTACAGCCCGAAGAGGACGAGGATGTCCGCCAGGCTGGCATGGTTGGAGGCCAGCACCGCCGCCCCGTGCCAGGGCAGCCGTTCCCGCCCCTCCACGCGCAGGCGCCAGACGGGGTTGAGGTAGAAATACACCTGCGCCCAGAAGCATGAGTACAGGTGCAGGACGCGGCCGTTCCGGTCAAAGGGCAGCGTGAGGAGCCACACCACCACCGCGCCTGCAAACAGCGGCAAGCAGCTCAAGGCAAAGAAGGCCCAGAAAAGGACGGAGAGGAAGGCCTTCATGGGGCGCGGTGCGTCGTCACACGCGAAGCCCGCCGGCCGCGCGCCGGAGACGGACGACGGGCGCGGTGGGAAATCCCCCGTCGGGCAAGCTGCGGCGCGGGGTGCGCGACATGCCGGCCCTGCATACCACGCACATCCCCGAGGGGAATGGGCGGCGCGGGAGCGCGCCGCCCGGGTAGGCGCGGAAAGGCTTGCCCCGGCGTGCCGCCCGGCGCCAGCATGCGCGCACCATGACATTCCTCGTCCTCGGCTACGACGGCGTGGACCCGGAGGCCCCGGCGCGGCGCGCCGCGGCCCGCCCGGCCCACCTGGCCACGGCCCAGCGCCTCCGGGCCGCCGGCCATTTCCTGGACGGGGGGGCCATTCTGGACGACGCGGGGAAGATGGTGGGCTCCATGCTGATGATGGAGTTTCCCAGCCGCGCCGAACTCAACGCCTGGCTTTCCGCGGACGCCTACACCACCGGCGGCGTCTGGAAGGACGTCACCGTCCGGCCTTTCCGCCGCGTCAACTTCGACTGAAGGCGGGCAGCCCCGGCCGCCCCGCCCGGGGCTACTGCGCGGCGAAGCGGGAGAGAGGCTGAAGGCCGTCGAGGGGCCCGCTGTGGGCGAAAGCCAGCACCCGCACCTGCTGCGCGCGTGGCTGCAGCCGCGCGGCGAGCGCGCGCAGGGAGGCGGCATTCTGGCCTGGAGCCTTCGAGAAGAGGCGCACCGCCGGCATGAGCGTGCCGTCCTTGCTGCCGCCGGCGCTGTCGCCGAAGAAGAGGACGCCGTCGGCGAAGTACACCGCCGAGCCCGGCGTGTGGCCCGGGGTGGCGAAGGCTTCCACCCGCAGCAGGCCGACGCCCGTCACCTCGCCGTCCCGGAGGGCGTGCGTCACCCGCACCGGCAGGGGCAACTCCTCCTGCAGCGCGTACACCTGCGCGTCCGGGAAGAGGCCGCAGCCCCCCAGGTGGTCCGCGTGTCCGTGGGTGAGGAAGATGGCCATCACCGCGGAGGGGGAGAGGCCGCGCCGCTGCAGCGCCGCCAGCAGGGCCTTGCCCTGCTTGTCATTGCCGCAGTCGACGAGGGCCACCTTCCCGGGGGACGCGTCGAGGAGAAAGGCGCTGACGAAGCCGTCCTTCACCGTCTCGACGCCCGGGGCCAGCACCTGCCCGTCGACGATGGGGCGGTTTCGGCCAAAGGCCACGTAGAAGACGGCCCCCACGCCGAGCGCCAGCACCAGGACGACGACGGCCAGCCACTTGAGGGCGCGCTTCATGCCGAGGGATTCCAGCCGGTGAGGGGGACGCGCTTGTCTTGCCGCGGCTGGCTGCGGGAAAGCAAGCACCGGCAAGCCGGTGGCCCCGCGCAGCCCCTGCGCAGGCATGGGCCTTGGTCGGCGCTGCTGACTTTTCTTGCGCACGCCCGGGAAGGCGCCGCCGGGGGCCCGCCCGGCGGTCCGGGCTTTGCACCAGCTACTTCGCTTCAACACTCCCGGAGGGCGCCTGTGAGAGATTCAATGCTCGCGCCTCGCCGCACGGCCTGGTTGCGCCACACCGCGGTCCTCACCGTCGTCGCCTTCGGGCTGCAAGCCTGTGGCACCTGGAAGACGGTTCCGCTTGCCAACGTGGAGAGCGGACAGCAGGCCCTCACCAACGTCGACATCCACTTCAAGGAGAAGGCCAGCGGCTCCTTCCGGACGGTGCACGTGCAGGCCGTGCGCTTCCCCTACGTCGAGGGGACGGAAGGCAACGCGGAAGAAGGCTACCCGTTGACACAGGTGAAGGTCGACCTGCGTGAGGTCGACTCGCTGGAGGTGTACGACCCGAGGACCGGCCTCACCATCGTCGCCGTGGTGGGCGTCATCCTTGGCATCATTGCGGTGGTCGCGTTGATTGTGGCGCTGACCAAGAAGTCCTGTCCCTTCGTGTACCTCGTCACAGCCGAGGGCGCGCAGCTTGTGGGTGAGGCCTACTCGGGCGCCATCACCCGGGCGACGCAGCGCCCGGACCTCATGCCCCTCCCGCCGCTGCGCGCGGGGCGAGCGCACCTGGTGCTGGCCAACGAGGCCATGGAAGCCCAGTACACCGACCAGCTCGACCTGTGGCTGGTCGACCATGGCCCCGACGTGCGTGCCGTGGCCACGTCCGCGGCGGGCGTCCTTCTCGTCGGTCCGCCGCGGACGCCGACGCAAGTCACGGACCTCAGTGGCACCGACGTGACGCGGCTGGTCACCGCCCGGGATGGACAGCTGTGGCAGACCGACTTGGACCGGGCTGCCACCGCCGCCACTCCGCCCGTGCGCGAGGGGCTGGTGGCCACCTTCCCGCCGCCTGGTGCTGGCAGCAGGCGGGTGTTGGAGTTGGAGGCTGGAAACACGCCGTGGATGGACCTCGTCTTCGGCCGCTTCTTCGCCCTTTTCGGGGACTCGCTCGGCGCCTACCTCGCCTCGGGCGAGGACCCGGCGTCCGCGCCGCGCGCGCGTGCGTGGCGCGAGCGGGAAGGCGTGGACCTGTCGGTCGAGGTCTTCCGTGCGGGGCACTGGGAACAGGCCAGTTTCATCGCGCCCCTGGGGCCCGTGTCGCTGCGGCATGTGGCGGTGCCACTCCCGCCCCTGGCTGCCGGCGAGTCCGTGCGTGTCCGCCTGACGGGGGCAATCGGCTTCTGGCGCGTCGACGACTTGGCGCTCTCGGAGCTCCGGACGGCCGAGCCGGCCAAGGTGCGCGTCGCCCCGGCTGAGGCCCGGCAGAACGACGGCGCCGACGTGCGGGCACTCCTCGCCTCGCTCGACGGCCAGTACCAGGTGCTTCCACGCGCAGGGGATAAGGTCGACCTGGTGTTCCAGTTTGCACCCCCCGCGCCCGGCATCGTCCGCGACGCCTTCCTCTTCACCAGCGGCTACTACCTGGTGGACGCTTCCCCCAACAGCGCCCAGTCCCTGGAGACGCTGCGCACCCTCCGGGAGGAACCGCAAAGCCTGTCGCGCTTCAGCCTGGACCTCTACCGGAAGTACCGCGAGATGGCGCTGGCCCAGAAATAGCCGACGGTGACGATGGAGCGGGGACAGGCCCGCGCGCTGATGTCGAACCCCACCGTCGTCGAGTTGGGACAGGTTCCGCCGGCGGCAGCCGCGCTGGTGGGAGACAAGGCAGCCAGCCTGGCGCGCCTTGCCTCCGTGGGGCTCCGCGTTCCACGCGCCTGGGCCGTCACCACGGCGGCCTTCGCCCAATTCTGCGAATACAACGGGCTACGCCTGGACGGCCTCGACGGCGAGGGCGCCCGGCGGGCGCTGTGCACCGGCCGCTGGCCGCCGCTGCTGCGCGAGGCCATCTCGCGCGCCGTGGCCGCACTGCCGGGGGACACGCTGGCCGTGCGGTCCTCGGTGCTGGCGGACCTCGGCCACCGCTTCTCGCTGGCCGGGCAATTCGAGAGCTTCTTCCAGGTCCCGCGGTCCGACGTCTTCGACTGCATTTGCCGTTGCTGGGCGAGCTTCTTCTCTCCTTCGGCGCGCGTCTTTCTCGGCCAGCCGCCGGCTGGGATGAGCGTCGTGTTGCAGGAGCAACTGTCCCCCGAATGGTCCGGCGTCGCCTTCTCGCTCCACCCCGTCACGCTGAGCCTGGATGAGCTTCACCTGGAATGGACGCGCGGTACGGGTATTCAACTCATCCGCGGAGACGTCATCCCCGAGCGCCTCGCGCTGTCGCGCAGCGCGCCGGCCCTCCCGGAGCAGGTGCCAGCCTCGCTCCGGAAGCACCTGTTGGCGGTGCACGCGGCCTTCGGCGGCCTCGAGGGCGCCTACCAGGGCCCAATGGACGTGGAGTGGTGCGTCGTTGACGACACCCTGTTCTGGCTTCAGGCGTGGCCGGTGACGACGGCACAGCGGGACGACCACGTCCTGTGGTCGAGCGCCAACGTCAGCGAGAACTTCCCCGTGCCGCTGGCGCCCCTGGCGTGGTCCTTTCTGCAGCGCTTCTACCAGGAGTACATTCGCTCAGTGCTTCGGTTGTTTGGCTGGGGGCCGAAGCAGTTTCTGGCCATCTCGCCGCTGCTGGACGAGATGATGGGCATCCACCAGGGGCGGGCGCACTACAACCTCACCAGCTGGTACCGACTGCTGTCCTGCTTTCCGTTTGGCGCGCAGCTGGCCTCGGCCTTCGACGGCTACGTCGGCCTGGACGTGCCCGTCCGGCCCGGTCCGGACCCCCGGGCGAGCCGCCTCCGCCGGCGCAGCCAGGGGCCCTTCGGTACGCTTCGCTTCCTGTTCCGCACCGTGGCCCTGGTCGTCTGGGCGGGCGTCTGGCTGAGGCGGCTGGACAGGCGTCTCGCCGAGGCCCGCGCACAGTGGCGCCGCGCGGTGCGCGCGGCGAGCGAGCCGCGGCAGGCGGACGCCGCGGCCGAGGCCATGGCGCAGCTTGTGGCCACTGACTGGCGGGGTCCGTGCGCGGCGGACCTCGAGGTCATGGTCCTCACGGGCCTCTTGGCGGGCATGGCAGAGCGATGGTGCGGACGCCAGCCGAAGGACGTGTTGCCGACTCTGCTCCAGGGGGTTGCGGTCAGCAGCGATGAGCCGGCGCGCCTTCTCTGGACGTTGGGCCACGCGCTGGCTGCGGGCGAGACACCGGACGCGCCCTCGCAGCCGCTGGACTTTCAGGCCTGGCACGCCGGGCTACGGCCCGCACAGCGGGCCGTCTTCGAGGACTTTCTCGAGCGCTACGGCGCACGCTGCTATTCCGACTGCAACCTGCTCGCCCCCACCTTCGAGGAGCAGCCGGAACTCGTCTTTGAATTGGTCCGTCGCTATGCGGGACTCCCCGAGAGCTTCTCTCGGGCCTCCCGGCGCGGCGCCGTCCTCGAGAGGGAGCGTCTGGTGAAGGTCCTCTGTCGGCCCCTCGGCCCCCTGCGCGCCGCGGCCTTCCGGGCCGTGCACCGGCTCAGCCTGCGCGCCATCCAGCACCGCGAGCAGGGGCGCTTCGACCAGAGTCTCCTCTTTGGCGAGGCGCGGGGGGCCTTCCTGCAGCTGGGCGAGCTGCTGCGGGAGCGCGGCGCGCTGCCGACGTCAGCGGACGTGTTTGAACTCACCTGGGAAGAAGCCCGGGACCTGGCCCGGGGCACCTATGTCTACCCGGAGGGCCTCCCGGTGCTACTGGAGGAGCGGCGTCGGAGCCGCGCGGCCATGGAGCGCGAGACGCTGCCGCGTCTGTTCCTGCTGCGGGCGGGCGAGGAATTCCTCGCCCGCCCGGGACGGCGGAGCGACGCCGGTCCGGCGCTGTCCGGTCGCTGCTTGACGGGAACAGCGGTGTCCCGCGGGAAGGTGCGGGGCCGGGCGCGCCTGGTGCGCGACCCCACCCGGGAGATGCTGCAGCGGGGAGAGATTCTGGTCGCCACCAGCACGGACCCCGGCTGGACGCCCCTCGTCCTGCTCGCCGGGGGCATTGTCCTCGAGCGGGGGAGTCTTCTGTCGCACGCCGCCATCGTCGCGCGGGAATTTGGCATTCCGGGGCTGGTGCAGGTCCAGCACGCCTGCCAGGAGATTCCGGACGGCGCCACCCTCGTCCTCGACGCCGACGCGGGCACCGTGGTGGTGGAGGGACTCGGTGCGTGACGTCGGGCTGCTGGCATCCGCGGCGCGCTTCGTCGCGGAACGGTTTCCCCTGCGCTACAGCCTTCCCCTGGCCCTCGTCCTCGCTGCCGCGCCGCTGCCACGCAGCAGCTGGCCGTCGCTTCCTTCGCTGGCGGCGCTGGGCTGGCTGCTTCTCTTCGCCGCACGTGCCTTCGACGACGTCCTGGACTTGCCCCGGGACGCCCTGCGCCGGCCAGGCCGGGGGCTGCCGTCGGGCCGCATCTCGGCGCGGGCGCTCCGCCAGGCGGCGGTGCTGGCCTGGCTGCTGGCGCTGATGGGCAGCGCCCTGCTGTCCCTGCGCGCCTTGGGCCTCGTCGTGGTGGCCGTCGCCGTGACGATGATGGATGGCGTGGGGCGGGAGCGCCTTCCCGCCCTCCTTCACCCGGGGCTACTGAATCTGGTGTTTCCCGCCGTGGTGCTGCTCGGCCCCGTCAGTCAGCGTGCGGACGTCAGCCAAGCTGCGCTTCTCGCATGCTTCGTCTGGACGGCTGCTGTGGGCCACGACTTGGCGCACGGCATCGACGACGGGGCGCTGCCGGGGGCGCTTCGAGACCGGCTTTCGCCCGCGGCCCATGCCCGCTGGGGCGCGGGCTTCTTCCTGGCAAGCCTTCTGCCTGCGCTGGCCTACGCCGTCCGAAGCCGGGACCCCCTCTTCAGCCTGGCCACCCTGGCCGGCGCAGGCTGGACCGGCCGGCTGCTGGTGGCGCTGCTGCGCGCGCCGACGCCGCGGAACGCCGCTGCGCTGCGCGTCCCCGGCTTCCTGTCCTTCGTCCTGCCGCTGGGGGGCTGCGCGTTATGGGCCTGGCTGCGCTAGCCGTGCGCTAAGCCGTGCGCTAGCCGCTTGCGCGAGTCCTGAGAAGTCGAAGAGGACGTCCATTCCCTTCCGCCAGGGGCCATCCAGCCCGAGGAGATAGCGGTGGACGGCCTCGTCGGACAGCTGTGGCGCGGCCCCCTCGAATTCGCGGATGAATTGCAGCCAGCCAGGCAGCAGCGACAGCAGCAGGGACATGGGTGGACGGATTTGTCGCAGCAGCGCCAGCAGCACGGGGGCGCGCGCGAAGAGGGCCTGCCGGCCGTCCGTCCCCAGGTACACCGCGCTGAGGCTGGGGCTGGCCACGCAGCGTCGAAGCAGCTGCTGAAGGCAGGGATGCCGCGCGTCGGCAGGGAGGCGGAAGGCGGCCGGGGTGCGGGCGAGTGCGTCTAGCCTTTGGCACAACTGTCGCAGCCGGGCCAGCGCGGCGCGCCAGGACAGGTGGCCTTCCTGCCACGGCTGGTACACGTGCGTGGCGACCCCTTCGGCGACGAGGAGGCCCCCGGTGACGTCCACCACGTAGTGCTGCTGCGTGTTGAGCGTCGAAAGCGACAGCAGCAGGGCCCACAGCAGGTAGGCCTCGGAGCGGTCCTGTGGCAACTCGCGCGAGAGGATGAAGGCGAGCAGGAAGGTGTTGCCGACGTGGAGGCTGGGGAAGGTGTTGGCGGGCCGGTCGACCGCGCGAAGGGACGTCCACGCGCGCCGCAGGTGCTCGCCCTCGGGCTGCACCGGCGCGCGCGGGTAGCAGGAGGGGAACTTCAGGAAGGAGCGGAAGGAGACGAAGCTCGCGATGGCGATGCAGACGAAGATGCGCACCAGACGGCGTACCGAGGCGACGTCCAGCGTCGCGAAGAAGAAATACGGCACCATGGACAGGTACAGCCACAGCGACTGGGCCTGGAAGGGCACGACGGCGTCGGCGTCCGTCAGCAGTGAGATGCTGCGGCGGCGCGAGCTGACGCCGTTGACGAGCAGGTAGCCCAGCGCCTCCAGCTGGAAGAAGAGCAGCGTCAGCACCAGGCGCGTCTTCGGCCGGTCGCGCCTGTCCATCAGCCGGCGCCTCCTGCGCGCCACGCCTGCAGGCAGGCCCTGCTGTCCGCTTCGAGAAAGTAGCTCAGCTGTTCAACCCCACAGGGAATCCTCCCGAGTGTTGGCGCGGCGCGTCAGGATGCCTTCATGGACTCATACATTACGCCTGCACCGGGGAACACGCCGCGGCCGGTGGTGGCGCTGGTGGCGCATGACGGCCGGAAGCAGGAGATGGCGGAATGGGCCGCCTACAACCGTGGGACGCTCGAGCGCTGCACCCTCTTCGCCACCCGCACCACCGGGCGGACGCTGGCCACCACCCTCGGGGTGCCCGTGCGCTCGCTGCTGTCGGGACCCCTGGGCGGTGACGCACAGCTGGGCTCTCTCATCGCCGAGGGCCGCATCGACGTCGTCTTCTTTTTCTGGGACCCGCTGACGCCCCAGCCCCATGACGTGGACGTCAAGGCGCTGCTGCGGCTGGCCGTGCTGCATGACGTCCCTATCGCCTGCAACCGCAGCTCGGCGGACTACCTCATCTCCTCGCCGTTGTTCGGCAAGCCGGAGGCCTACCGGACGGAGAGAAGTCGGGCGCGCCTTCCGCACTGAGGGGTTTGCCAGCGCGCCGCCGTCCTCTCGCCCATGGCGTCGCTTCTTGAATCCGGCCGTCCAGTGAGGGCGGACGCGGGGAGGCGGCAGCGTCAATGGCAGGACACGTCTGCGCGGACCCCGGGAGGGTGGCGGCGACCTCGCACTCTGCCAAATGTCCCCCGGCTTTGTTTCCGAATTGGAGTGAGAGCACCACGCACCCCGGCCCACGTAGCGGCGCGGCAGCAGGACCGACAAACTGTGGTTCAAATGCGCTTCGTCCGCCGTTGGGCCGAACGAGCCCAGGAACTCCTCGCTGCGGAGACTGACCAAGCGCTCTTGCGAGCACGAAAGTCAGGCGAGCGGATTGTCGCCATGCTTCGTCTCGGGCTGGTGTTGACGTTCGTCCTGGTCAACGTCTTCAACATGGGCGGCGGGACGCGCACCGCCATTGCGACCCAGCTCGGGGTGAGCGCGATTGCGCTCGCCTACGCCGGGCTTCTTTTCTGGTGGGCGTCGAGAAGTACCAATCCCTGGCTGCCCTGGGTGAGTTCCGCGCTGGACGTCACGGTGACCAGCGCCGGACTGGCCGTCTTTATCGTCGCCGGCAGTCCCCTTGGTGCGCTGAACAACCGGGTGCTTTTCGAGGCGTACTTCTTCGCCATCGCCAACTCGGCGCTGCGCTACGACTGGCGGCTGTGCGCCTTCACCACCGCCTTCGCCGTGGCCCAGGTCCTCGGGCTGACGGGCTACGCGGCTGCGCACTGGGATTTGTCCACGCTGCGTGGTCCGCCGGAGGTGTTCACGGCCATCCGCCATGCGCTCAGGCTGGTGCTGCTGGCGGCCGCCGGCGCCAGCGCCATCTCGGTCGCCCGCTGGGCGCGCCACCTGCGGCTGATGGTGGGCACCGATGAATTGACGGGCCTGTCCCAGCGACGCCCCTTCCTGGAACGCGTCGAGGAGCAGCTGACGGGAAAGGCGCAGGAACGCAAAGTCCTCAGCCTGGCTGTGCTCGACGTCGACGAATTCAAGAAGTTCAACGACGCCTACGGCCACCTGGCCGGCGACCGCGCCTTGCAGCTGCTCGCCGAACGGCTGCGGTCGGCCGTGCGCGCGACGGACCTCGTCGCCCGCTTCGGTGGCGAGGAATTCGTCGTCGCCTTTCCGGGCATGGACGTCGCCCAGGCGGAGCTGCGCGTCGAGCACCTGCGCGTCAAGCTGGCCCAGGTGGCCATCCCCGTCGACGGCACCAACCAGTGGTTGACGGTCAGTGCGGGGGTGGGAAGCTGGCCGGTGGACGGTGCCACCTTCACGGAGGTGCTGGCCCAGGCCGACGCCCGCCTGTATGAGGCCAAGCGCCGGGGGCGAAACTGCGTCGTTGGCCCCAAGCCGGGAGGCCAGGACGTCCGCCTGGACGTCCTGGAAGGCGGACGGAAGGGCTGAGTCACCGCCTACCTGAGGCCCCCAACACCCTGCTACATCTTGCGCCGGTCACCCACCCTGTGGTGTGTTGTCGGGAGTACTCTTTCCTGGAGGGGTTCCCGTGCGCCGTTTCCTACAGAGTGTCCTCTTTCACCCGGCATTCGCTCTCGCACTCATGGTTGTGATGGTGGGGCCGGAAAGCTGCCCGCTAGGGTAATTTCGCAGTTGCAGCACAAAGGCTGAGACGACCTCACCAGGGGGCGGGCCACACCCCCCCCCGGGTGGGGCTGACACCCTGAGGTCCTCTCGACCTGCCCGTGTTTGGACACTTGGGCGGGTAGTGTACCCAGGTGTACTCCCCGTGGAACACCTGCATGGCCCCGGGGCGCCAGTTCCGGGGGCCGCCGGTGGGTGCCCTCCGGTGACTACGGACCGCAGCTGGGCGCTTCGTCCGTCGGGTACAGCGTGGCGATGCCGTAGCTGCCATTCCGCGTCCCGCACCAGATGCGGTAGCTGACGCCGCCCAAGTCCGGCGCGGCGTAGACGCCGCCATCCTTGCTGCCGCCGGTGCGGTTGCAGCAGCGGGCGAAGGCCCGCGTGCCGATGGCCAGCAACTGCACGGCGTCGTGCTCCACGGTGAAGCCGCCGACGCGCTTCACCGCGCAGGACCAGGGCGAGACGGCGGCGAAGCGGAAGGTGTACTGGCCTTCCTGTAGCACCGGCTTTCCCTTCACCGGTCCGCCGAAGCACAGCTTCCCCTCGGATTCGAGTTGCGCGTAGCGGGGCAGAAAATGCAGCCCGCCGATGGCGGCCTTCGTCCAGTCATCCCCGCAGAAGACGTGGGTGAAGGCATTGCGGGGCCCGGTGCCCACCCACAGCGAGGCCAGCCACTCCACGTTGGCGGCCCTGTCCCCGGGACGGCCGGCCGCGGACAGTGCCCGCTGCAGGCGCGCATCCTCCACGTGCGCCGCCATGAAGCGACGCACGTCCCCAAGGCTGGCCGAGGCGTCCGGACGCGCCGGGCACACCGACAGCACTTCCCGGTCCACGGCGTCCAGCGCGACGGGCGCCGAGAAGAGAGGCGGCTGCGTGCACTCGGTCAGGCACTGCCCCTGCTTGCCGGCCCCGGCGGCCGCGTGTCCCTCCGCCGGCGCGGCGCCCCCTTCGCAGGGCACCCAGCCCGGGGGGCCGCCTGACGGCGAGGCCAGCTTGCACCAGGTGCCCCCGGGGCCCCCGCGCTTCAGCAGCGTGTACGCCGTCCCGGCCTGCACGGCGAAGGACACATGGTGGCTACCGGGCTGGTCAACGGCCTGTGTCGAGGCCGGGGCGACGAAGGAGGCGTTGTCTGCCCGCGCGCTGGCGCCGAGGAGACACGCCGCGAGCAGGGCAAGCAGTCTCGGCGTCATGGGCGTTTCGCAGGCTGCCCCGTGCCCCGGGGGAGTGTCCACACAGGCCCTTTCTGTTGTCTGGCCACGGGGCTTGACGCGGGCTGTACGGGCGTTCAGAAATGCGGGTCCCCATGGGCGTCCCGCAGATGCCGCTTCCCTTCTCCCCTGGCAGCACCGCAGGCGGCGAGGGCCTGTCGCCCTTCCACCCGCTGGTGCAGCGCTGGTTCGCCACCCGCCTGGGAAACCCCTCGGCGCCGCAGCTGCAGGGCTGGCCCCCCATCCTCGAGGGGCGCGACGTCCTGCTCGCCGCCTCCACCGGTTCGGGCAAGACGCTGGCCGCCTTCCTGGTCGCCTTGGACCGGCTGTTCCGCCTCGCCCTGGACGGACGCCTGGGGGAATTCACCCACGTCCTCTACGTCTCGCCGCTGAAGGCCCTCGGCAACGACGTCCAGAAGAACCTGTTGCAGCCCCTGGAGGAACTGTACGCGCTGGCGGCGGCGGAGGGCCTCTACCCGGAAGCCATCCGCGTCCAGGTGCGGACGGGGGACACGCCGGCCGCCGAACGGGCGCAGATGCTGCGCCATCCCCCGCACATTCTCATCACCACCCCCGAGTCGCTGTACCTCATCCTCACCGCGCCGCGCGCCCGGGCGACGCTGGCCCGGGTGGACACCGTCATCGTCGATGAGATTCATGCGCTGGCCCGCGACAAGCGCGGCAGCCACTTCTCCCTCTCGCTCGAGCGGCTGAAGCACCTCACCGGCGCGCGCCCGCAGCTGATTGGGCTGTCGGCCACCGTGCGGCCACTTCCGGACTTCGCCGCCTTCCTCACCGGCGGGCAGGCCGAGGACTGCGCGGTGGTGGAGGTGGGCCACCTGCGCAAGTGGCAGCTGTCCATCGAAATTCCCGAGGAGGAACTCTCGGCGGTGGCCACCCATGAGATGTGGGGGCAAATCTACGACCGGCTGGTGCAGCTTGTTTCAGAGCACCGCACCACTCTCATCTTCACCAACACCCGGAAGCTGGCCGAGCGCGTGGCGCACGACCTGGGGCTGCGCATCGGCCCGGGCCTGGTCTCCGCCCACCACGGCAGCATGGCGCGGGAATTGCGGCTGGCCGCCGAGCAGAAGCTGAAGGCCGGCCAGCTGCGGGCGATGGTGGCCACCGCATCGCTGGAGCTGGGCATCGACATTGGCAGTGTGGACGTCGTCGTCCAGCTGGCGAGCCCGCGGGGCCTCGGCACGTTTCTGCAGCGCGTGGGCCGTGCTGGCCACCACCTGGCCGGCGTCAGCAAGGGGCTGCTGCTGGCCCTCACCCGGGATGAGTTGGTGGAGTCCGCGGCCCTGGTGCGCGCCGTCCAGGAGGGCAAGCTGGACGCGGTGGCCATCCCGCAGGCGCCGCTGGACGTGCTGGCCCAGCAGCTGGTGGCCGCCTGCGCCGTCGAGGCGTGGGATGAGAGGGCGCTGTACGCCCTGGTGCGCCGCGCCTGGCCCTACCGCAACCTCTCCTGGGAGGCCTACCAGGACGTGGTGCGGATGCTGGCCGAGGGCGTCGCCGTCCGCGGGCCGGCCCGTGCGCTGTTGCACCGGGACCGGGTGCACCACCAGCTGAAGGCCCGGCGCGGGGCGCGGCTGACGGCCATCTTCAACGCGGGCGCCATTCCCGACACCTTCACCTACCCGGTGGTGGTTGAACCGGAGGGGCGGCAGGTGGGCACCCTCGATGAGGATTACGCCGTCGAGTCCATGGCCGGGGACATTTTTCTCCTCGGCAGCACCTCCTGGAGAATTCAAAGCATCCGCGGCGGCACGGTGCGGGTGGAGGACGCGCACGGCGCGCCCCCGTCCGTCCCCTTCTGGCGCGGCGAGGCGCCGGGCCGCACGGATGAATTGTCCTTTGAAGTCGGGCGGCTGCGGCAGGAGGCCGGCGCCGCGGCGGACGTGGAGTCCCTGCGGACCGCCTGCGCCCTCAGCGAGTCCGGGGTCGACGCCCTGGTGGGCTACCTGCGCGTCTCGCAAAACATCCTCGGGGCCCTTCCCACCACGGACACTCTCGTCGCCGAGCGCTTCTTCGACGAGGCGGGCGGCATGCAGCTGTGCCTGCACGCGCCCTTCGGCAGCCGCATCAACCGCGCCTGGGGCATGGCGCTGCGCAAGCGCTTCTGCCGCACCTTCGACTTCGAGTTGCAGGCGGCGGCCACCGACGACGGCATCCTGTTGTCCTTGGGCGAGCAGCACAGCTTCCCGCTGGCGGATATTTTTGACTTCCTCCACCCGGACACGGTGGAGCCGGTGCTGGTGCAGGCCGTGCTGCAGAGCCCCCTCTTCGGCACCCGCTTCCGCTGGAATGCCACCCGGGCACTGGCGCTGCAGCGCTTCCAGAATGGCAAGCGCGTGCCGCCACAAATCCAGCGCGCCCGCAGCGATGACTTGCTGGCCGCCGTCTTCCCGGCCCAGGTGGGCTGTCAGGACAACCACGGCGGGATGGACGTGGAGTTGCCGGACCATCCCCTCGTCCGCCAGACGGTGGACGACTGCCTGCGCGAGGCCATGGACGTGGATGGCCTGAAGGCCGTCCTGCGCCGCCTGCGGGCCGGCACCCTGGCCACCCTTGCCGTGGACTTGCCGGAACCCTCCCCCCTGGCGCACGCCCTCCTCAACAGCCAGCCCTACACCTTCCTCGACGACGCGCCGCTGGAGGAGCGGCGGGCGCGCGCGGTGCAGGTGCGGCGCAGCCTGCCCGCAGAGGACGCGCAGGCCATGGGCGCCCTGGACGCGCAGGCCATCCACACCGTCGTCTCGGACGCGCGGGCCCCGGTGCGGGATGCGGACGAGTTGCATGAAGCGCTGCTGCAAGGCGTGCTGGTGCCGGAGGAGGGGCTGGAGGCGGCCTTCCTCCAGACACTGCTTGCCACCGGCCGTGCCACCCGCCTCTTCACGGCGGAGCGGCACTTCGTCGTCGCCGCGGAAAAGGTGGCACACGCCCGGGCCCTGTTTCCAAACGCCACCCTGACGCCGCCGCTGCAGCCCCTGCCCGGCGACGGCCCCGTCGACGCCGAGGCGGCGGTGCTGGCGTGCGTGCGGGGCCGCATGGAAGTGGCCGGCCCGGTCACCGCCACCGGCCTGGGCCTCGCGCTGGCGCAGCCGCCGGAGGACGTCACCGCCGCGCTGCACCAGCTGGAGTCGGAAGGGACTGTCTTGCGCGGCCGCTTCCGCCCGGGCGCCCCGGCGGACGCGGAGCTGGAGTGGTGTGACAGGCGCCTGCTGCAGCGCATTCACCGTCTGACGGTGGGACGGCTGCGCCGGGAGATTGAACCGCTGTCCGCAGCGGACTTCATGCGCTTCCTCTTCCGCTGGCACCGGCTTCTGCCCGGGGAGGGCCTGCGCGGTCCGGGCGGCCTCCTCAAGGCCATCGCGCTGCTGGAGGGTGTGGAAGCCCCGGCGGCAGCCTGGGAATTGGCCCTGCTTCCCGCGCGGGTGCACGGGGACGTGGGTGCCCTGCTGGAGGAGGCCTGCTGGCGGGGGGAGGTGGCCTGGGGCCGCCTGACG
>Ga0209048_10003729_pt1 | contig 14732 bp, 12 predicted proteins | sample FrelakmetCRP12CR_FD_187146 | JGI IMG/M metagenome (GOLD analysis project Ga0209048, IMG submission 187146) | Freshwater lake sediment microbial communities from the University of Notre Dame, USA, for methane emissions studies - CRP12 CR (SPAdes)... | ecosystem: Environmental > Aquatic >... | reverse complement strand
GTCTGATCGCTGCGACAGGTACTCAGAGGCACCCATAGAGAGCGATGCCGCCACTCCCATGATAAGCCCGACAACTGCGATGATCTGTGAATTCTGGATAGCAAAGGTAAGACCGGCAAGTGTCCCGGTAAACTCAATAAGAGCATCATTGAGCCCGAGAACGACCGAACCAACATATTTCAGCCGTTCTTCGTCAATAAGCGCGATGAGTTCGCGCTCATGGTTTTGCTCATTAATAAGAATCTGGCGTGTCTCGGGGATCTTGTCGAGAAGTGCCTGGTCATATCCCTGTGCACGTTTTTCAACACCTTCCAGTAATTTGATGGCAAATGTGATGCCAAAAATCCGCGCAGTAAGGTAATAGAACCAGATTCGGAGGGTGGCCGGGGCCACATCCTTGTGCGTATAACCTTTCCATATCGCATAATGCCCCAGTTCCTGCTGGGAAATCCGCTCAAGAATCTCTCGGTTGTGAGGATCTTTTTGTGCAGAGGCAATTTTTTTGTAGATATGGTGCTCGGTAATCTCTCCCTGCTGCATTGAAATCAGGGTCTGCATTAGTTTTGGGTCATCTTGTATACCTGTCATGGTGAACCTGCCGGATTATGGATAATCCTGTACATATCGCGGGGAATCAGGATTTCGAACCGGACCCCTTTTTCCGGTTCGCCGTTTTCGCGGATGGCAATGTTGGTGATCGCCAGAATTTCCCGGGTCAAAAACAAGCCAAGGCCAGTATGTTTCCCAAATCCTTTTCCAAAAATATGTTCTTTATCTTCGATGGGGATGCCTGTACCATTATCCTCGTACGTGATCACTGCACCTGCGTCGGTCTCTGTGAACCGGAACCTGATCAGGGTGACATGGCCCCCATGGCGGATGGAGTTCTCGGCAAGGTTATAAAATACTTTACTGATGAGGGGATCGGCAAAGATTTCAACACCGGAAAACGTGACCTCAATGGTTATTTCTTCGGTAATCAGTTGTGAAATAGATGAGCTGATCGTTGCTGCGATATCCTGCCATTGGGGCGCATTTACCCCGATGTTTTCATAGTAACGGGTAAATTCGATCTGGCGCCGGATAGAGGTTACGGCTTCTTCTTCTTTTTTTATAAACGTGAGCAATTCAGAGTCCTTAACCGTATCTTTGGAGAGGATAAGGTAGCCGCCCAATATCATCAGCTGGTTCAGGATATCGTGCCGGGTGATAGATGAAAGAATGTTGAGTTTTTTTGCGGCCATCTGCAAGGCTTTTTCTGCCCGTTTTGGTTCCGAAATATCATGGAGAACATGGACACTGCCGATTAATGTTCCTTCAACATCCCTGATTGGAGAGGCAGTAACCAGGAAGTCACCGTTTAAGATATCTTCATGGATTTCTGATGAGTGTTCCTTCCCATCGCTGAGTAATACAAGGTGGGGGCATGACTGCGGGGGCATAACGAGGCGATGGACGACTTTGTAACAGTGCAGTCCGATAGCATCCTGCGGTTGTATACCAAGCCGGTCTGCCATGGCTTTGTTCACCCGCACGATACGCTGCTCACGGTCAAGGATAGCAATAAGATCGGGGACCGCATCAAAAGTCCGCTCCCATTCGTTCTTTGCCCGCAGGATCTCATCCTGCATCCGTTTTCTTTCCGTGATATCATGTGCGGTACTGGAAGCACCGATAATGGTTCCCTGTGCATTTTTTATCGGCGAGAGGGAGAGGGATACCTGGATGCGTCTGCCATCTTTTGTCATCCGCTCCGTTTCGTAGCGCTCGATGCGTTCACCATTCCGTATTCTCTCGATGAACTGGGGTATCTCATCATGACGATCCGAGGGGGTGAGCGTCCTGATATGCCTGCCGACAATCTCATCCGCGGTATATCCATAGAGTCGTTCAGCACCGGAATTCCAGTCAGTAATGATCCCGTCGAGAGTCTTACCTACAACAGCGTCGTTGGAGGAATCGACCATGGATACGAAGCGGAGGCACATCGCGGCATCCTGCTGCATCCGGTTACTCAGGGAGGATACAACGGCACCGATGACGATAAATACCGCGATGCGGGCGAGGGCCGAGATAACAACATCCGGTGATGGCAACCCTGTCCCCATGACGAGCACACCATAAATCGCCGAGAGGGCGATGGTAAACAGGACGCCGCGACGGGGATAAAAATAGGATACGAGGATGATCGGGATGTAAAAGAGATGGGGAAGAACATTCGTGATACCCAGGGTCAGCCCGTACCAGTTCAGGAGAAGTGATGCAACGGTAGTTATTGTGATCAGACCCGGTATAAGGTAGGGATTTTTCATTGTTTTGTCAAGAAACTGAAAATTCATACCCGATCTCCGTAAGTCAATTACCGTATCTTCCCTGAAATTACATCTAATCTTCGGTTAAGAAAACGATGAGCATCCTTTTCAAAAACATAAGCCTGGAGTTTTCACTGACTCCACATCAGGTCTCATCTTTATGCATTGGGGCAATACCTCAAATACCGGAAACGAACTAATACACCATTATTAACAAAGGAGGTTTGTAAAGTATGGATGCAGGTAAAGGATACACACTGCCCCATCTTCCGTATGGGTATAAGGCACTGGCTCCGTATATCTCGGAAGTCCAGCTGACGTTGCACCACCAGAAACATCACCAGGCATATGTTACGGGTGCAAATGCAATTCTGGAAAAACTCGACAAGGCACGCAAGGAGAATGCTGACCTGGATATGAAAGCACTCTTAAAAGAACTCTCATTCCATCTCGGCGGGTTCCGCCTCCATAACATGTTCTGGGAGAATATTGCTCCATCAGGAGTTGGCGGTGGCGGGATCCCGAAAGGCGCACTGGCAGTGGCAATAAACGAGGAGTTCGGGAACTTTGAAAGGTTCAAAAAGGAGTTCACCCAGACGGCCTCCAGTGTCGAGGGATCCGGGTGGGCAGTGCTGACGTATTGCATGAACACCGGGCGGCTCATGATGATGCAGGTCGAGAAACACAACGTTAACCTCATCCCGGGATACCGGATCCTGATGGCGCTTGATCTCTGGGAGCACGCCTATTATCTGGATTACAAGAATGACCGGGCAAAGTTCATCGATGCGTTCTGGCACCTGGTGAACTGGGACGCTGTCGACGCGCGGTTTGTAACCCACCAGAAAAAATAACCTTTTTTTCCGGATTCTATTCTTCTGGCGCAAAAATAGCCATTGGTTAATGTTGATTATGGTAGGGACCTCATGTCCCAAAATACAATACATCGACATGAATGGTAATGATACTAGTGCTTCACACGAGGGAAAATCCTTATTTTAAAGGTATAGTCACATTCCAGCAACTTAAAATCTTGTATTTGTTAAACGTAACTTCTCCACACAGACGCTCCTGGGGACTTCGCCTTTGGCTCGTCCCCGCCGCTGTGGCGACCCCACATTGCGATAGAACGGACGCAGTGAACAAACTCCGAATTCAAGTTACCTTATATCAAGGATTCACTTTTTTGAAAATGATTCTGATTATCTGATTTTTCATTTTTCAAGGTCGTAACTTTTAAAAAGTTGGTGGTTAAAATGACACTATACCCTTTTTAATTGCTGGATGTGACCAGTCTTTTTTATAAGTATCTCTCACTTCACGACTCTCGTAACGAAAAAAGCGATATAAAAATTAAAAAAAATTTCACCGCACTTTTGACCCCGGGTCTACCGGGCGGAGCGGTACCAGCAGGGATGCCGAATCACCCGCTGCAAGGATCATCCCGTTGCTCTCCACCCCGAATATTTTTGCCGGTGCGAGGTTAGTGACGACAACTACATCTGTTCCTGCCAGTTCTTCGGGTTTGTAGAACTGCTGCATGCCAGCCACGATCTGGCGGATTTCGCCGCCGATATCTACCTGTAGTTTCAGGAGCTTGTTCGATTTCGGTACGGGTTCTGCGGACAGCACCTTACCGGTCCTGATGTCCAGTTTCTGGAATTCCTCAAATGTAACCACGGGAATCGTCTCCGTTTTTTTGTTTGCATGGTCCACCCGCTTCTGGAGCAGGGCATCGAGTTCTTTTACCTGCTCTTCTTCCATCCTGGTAAAGAGCGGGGAGGGGGCCTTGATCGCCGTCTCAGGAACCGGGCGCGTGGCATCACTGAGCGGGTGGTCAGCCACATTATCCGTATAGCCAAGCATCGCCCAGCATTCCTGTGCTTTTTGGGGCATCACCGGCTGGATGAGCAGGGCGACGGCGTGGGCGATCTGGATGCAGTTCCTGATCACCTGTGCTGATGCATCGCGATCCGTCTTGATCAGTTTCCAGGGAGCCTGAGTCTGGATGTAGGTATTGCCAAAGGCAGCCAGCGCCATGATTGCGTCAACACCCCCCTTGAATTCATATTCCTTCATGTAGCCATCGACGGTGGCCAGGCTCTTTTCGATCTCTGCAATAATCGCAGGATCAACCGGGCACGACGGAACGGTCTTGAATTCCTTGCGTGCAAAGAAGAGGGTGCGGTACACAAAGTTTCCAAAAATATTGACTACCTCGTTATTGATCCGCTCGGAAAAGACTTTCCAGGAAAAGTTCAGTTCCTTAGTGTGGCTCGTGTACGCGAGCAGGTAGTAGCGGAGGTAATCGGCAGGCAATCCCTTATCGAGGTAATCATCGTTTGTCCAGACGACATACCCGCGGGATTTGGAGAATTTATGGTCATCGACTTTGACCATCCCGCTTGCAACAATTGCGTGCGGTACACCATACCCTGCTGCTTTTAAAAGAGCCGGCCAGAAAATGCTGTGATGGTAGATGATGTCACCGCCGATAAAATGCGTGACGCGGTTTTCATTACACCAGTAGCGCTTCCAGTCTTTACCTGCTGCACGTGCCCATTCCTCCGTGAACGAGATGTACCCGATGGGGGCATCGACCCAGACATAAACCACGAGGTCATCCCGGCCCGGGAACTTTACTCCCCATTCCAGCGTACGGGTGATGCACCAGTCATGGAGGTCATCTTTTATCCACCCGATGGCGTAATTCCGTGCATTGCTTGTTCCCCGGAGGGTATCAAGGTAAGAGAGCAGGAACTCCTTGAATTCGGAGAGCTTGAAGAAATAATGTTCCTGGTCACGGAACTCGGCTTTTGTGCCGCAGACCTTGCATACCGGATCCTTGATCTCGCCGGGTTCCAGGTGCTTGCCGCACCCCTGGTCGCATTCATCACCCCGTGCCTGTGTTCCACAGTGTGGGCAAACGCCCTCGACATACCGGTCCGGTAAAAACCGCTTGCATTTCGTGCAATATGCCTGGTGAACGACCTGATTGTAGATATACCCGTTCTTCATGAGCCGGGTCACAATCTCTTCAGTGCGGTGATGGTTAACCGGGTCATCAGTCATGCCGAAGCGGTCGAAGATCACCTCCATCTTTTTGAAGGTCTCGTCAAAATGCTTATGGTAGCGTTCGGAAAGTGCACGGGGGGAGACACCTGCCTCCTCGGCCGAAACAACAATCGGTGTCCCATGGTTATCCGAACCGCAGACAAAGACGACGTCTTCACCCGCACGCCGCATATAGCGGACGTACGCATCGGCTGGTACATACGTTCGCAGGTGTCCGAGGTGGCAGGGGCCGTTTGTATACGGTAACCCGCAAGTGACGAGCAGCGGTGGTGGGGTCATCAGTACTTTTTAGATGCTTATGAGTAATAAGATCTGTATATGGTAAAACGGCGAAATCTCTCAACACGGGCGTTTGGAGCAGAGCCCGGCATACCGGACGTTGCCGTTCTTGCAGCGTGGATCGCCGATCACCGCGGCACTCCTGCAGATATTATCACGTACCTGCTCGACCAGTCTCTTGCCCCGCAGCTGGCAGCAGGCATTATCTCACCCTGCGCTGGAGGCAGGTTTTACAAGAACCGTATTATGGAATGTCTCGCCGGCGTTGAAGAAGACAAGGTAACCGGCGAAATTCACCTGAACCCGCATGCAATCATTGAAGATGCTGCGGGAATCGTCCTCCAGAAAAAGGGAACTTTGTGTGCCATGCCTGCCCCTCACCTGCTCGGTATCACGGACACGTACTATCATGATGAACAGGAATGGAACGATGCAATCGCGGGTGTATACCAGGACCTGATGCGCTCGATGAGAGATACGGGGATTAAGGGGCACGTCCTGATCTGCAAGACCATACAAGAGCCCGAGATCGAATCGCTCGTCCGCCCCAATATCTTTGTTTTCCAGCCGGAACCCGACCGGGAAAGCCTTGCATGCCTTATGGAGCACCAGAGCCAGATCGCTGTTGGCAGGGATTATGTTGATACCGTGCTCGCTCTGTCCAGCGAGTATGACCTCCGGAAAATCATTATTGTTGATCCTGACACAGAGTCCATTGAACGTGCATTAGAGTGCCTTGATCCGGACCAGGTCAGCGCCGGTGGATATTGCACGGACATCTCGCCGGATTACTGGAAAAACCTTGTGGATGAAGCAGTGTATACCCGGTGACGATCGAAAACAAAAAAGAGATGATATGCCCGGCTCTGGTTTTTCGTATCGCGCATCTGGTCATATCAATGCGTTTCTGCAATTTTTACAAACTCGTCAAAGTGTCGGCTCTTTTTGAACAGCCACCAGGTGAAGCGTTCGATTATGGTAAAGTTGAATGAACCTCCCGCAGCATTCGGGTGTCCCCCGCCGCCGAACTCACGGGCGATAAGGTGGCTTACCGGGGGCACGGACCGGAGCGAGAACTTTCCGTCTTTGCTGATGATGACTTCGATATCAGTCTTCTTCTCGTCCCGGATGAAATGGGCAGTCTCGCTCGGGTACCCGTAGAGCGGGGCAAATGCAATCCTGTATTTTGTACCTGTTATGGTTGCGTGCCGCAAGCTCTGCTGCATCATATCGTCCATCTCGGCCTTGATCTCTGTATACTCAAAGTTGATGAGCGGGTCACTGAAAATACCGGCAACAAGGCAGTCACGGACATGATCACGGTTCTTTTTGCGCTGGAGTACCTGTCCCAGGACTGCAGAGCGGGGATCGGCATGCTTCCAGAGATCGTAATCGCAGACTACCCGGGCAACCTCGGCAGCGACCGGATTATCCATGGCAAGGTCGCGGGCTACGATACCACAGGCGCAGACCGAGGTATCGACCGTAAGCAACGATACCTCCTTAGCGATAGTTTTCATTTCATCATCGCGCCAGCGGTGATGGTCCCGCCACTCAACAACCCACCCGTTTGCCCTTGCAGTGCCGGCAATCCCGGCGAGGGTTTTGTTATAGCCGAGATCTGATATAGAGAGCAGGTCCCCGTTTCCCTTGCAGGATGCAATGAGAGAAAACAGCGATGCAAATTTTCCCACCGAGCTCCAGATGGTAAACACCCCATCCTGTCCGTATTTCATCCGGTGGATGGCATCTGCTCCCACGGCATCGAGATCATTGTGCGTGAGGTGAACGACATGTGCAGAACGGCTTTTAATGGCACCTGCAAGACCGGACTCTCCCCCACCAGCACGTTTCACCGGGAACGGCATTGGTTAATACTGTCATCGCAGCGTATAAAAATGAACGGTCGTCACATGACCCCGCGGGGAACAAGAGCATATCATTTATTAGTCACCAGCGACAACATTTGTATCCTGCCCTAGTAGCTCAGCTTGGGAGAGCGCCAGACTGAAGATCTGGTTGTCGCCTGTTCAAATCAGGCCTGGGGCACTCTTGTTTTTCTCATTTTGATACATGAAATCTTTTCAAAGCCGATAGTACACATACTCTCCATATCCGTTCCTTCCGTCATGGATTTTCCAATCAAAAAACAACTCTAAATCCTGACGGATCAATAGTTAAAGAGAGAATCAAATGACACCGATCCCCAAAGATAATCGTGAATGGTTTCAGGACTGGGCGAACGAATACGATACCACTCTTGGAAAAATAAAGAGACACCATAAACTGCTTGACCTTGTTGTCAGGGAATCGGGAATAAAACGAAATGACCACATTCTTGATATTGGTTGTGGAACAGGATTGCTGTCACTCAAATTCCTGAATAAAAAAGATTGCACAATCACGGCAATCGACAGCTCCCCTCAGATGCTCACAATATTTGAAGAAAAGATTGAAAAGTGCCATCTGACGGAAAAAATTCACTACATCCTGCAATCAGCAGAGGATATGAATTTCAAATCTCTTCAGTTTGATATCATTGCAGCGACGGTTGCACTCCATCATGTGGAACATAAACAACCCGTAATCAACAATATTTATGACTATCTGAAAGATGGTGGAAGATTCGTTATCGGGGAAATCGATATGGATACTACGGGAAGGCTGGAAGACCCCAGGCGATTGGAAAGAATTCTGCATTACCTTAAGGACGAACTTGTTCTTGCAATGAAGGAAGGAGGGGTTCAGGCATTTGAAAGGATGTATGACAATGGAAAGAAGCATATCCTGAACGATGGTGAATACTGCATCGGGTTTGGTCAATGGGCAAAACTATGCAAAAATGCAGGGTTTAAAACGGTGGAAGTCAGCCCGTTGAAAGGGTTTGCATGGTTCAAAGTTCTGGTTGCAACAAAATAAAAAAGTTATCGTTAAGCAGGTTATTATCTGATTTCATCCTTTTCAGGAATTAATAAAAAAATCCGATGTGTTCCAGCAACATTAAAAAATTCTCCCCCGCTTTTTTAATGTACCGCACCACAACCGTTTTGTTCCGGCAGATTTATGCACCACATAGAACATTCGCTGGTGCATTTTGGAAAGGCATAAGTCCTCTCCGCCCTTTTTTTTAATGAACACACGACTGGGAGAAGTGGTGCATGAGCGGGGAATATGAAAAGGCGTTCCGGGAGTCTGTATCGGATCCGGAACGATTCTGGGGCAGAGCTGCAGAAAACGTCCAGTGGTACCATCCCCCTGATCGGGTCCTTTCGAGCGATAACCCCCCGTTTTACCGCTGGTTTGAAGGAGGAGTCCTCAACTCCTGTTATAATGCCCTTGATTATCATGTGGAGAACGGTCGTGGCGATTGTGTCGCGTTGATCTATGACAGCCCGGTCACAAAAACGGTGAAACGCTATACGTATACAGAGCTCTGCGATCTCGTGGCACACTGTGCCGGCGGCCTCCGGCACCAGGGTGTTGTGAAAGGCGACCGGGTGGTAATCTACATGCCGATGATCCCGGAAGCGGTCATCGCGATGCTTGCCTGTGCCCGTATCGGTGCCATCCACTCGGTTGTCTTTGGAGGTTTTGCCGCACGGGAACTTGCGGCCCGCATCGAGGATGCAAAACCCCGGCTCGTCATTTCTGCATCGTGCGGGATTGAAGTTAACCGTATCATTGCCTACCAGCCCCTAATCGATGCCGCGATCGATATGTGCAGTTACAAACCCGAAACCTGCGTCATCGTCCAGCGATCCGAATCACCGGCAATCCTGCGACCGGGCAGGGATATCATCTGGGATGAACTGATGGATGCCGAAGCGGTTGCGTGCGTTCCCGTCCTTGCAACCGATCCCCTCTACCTGCTCTACACTTCGGGGACTACGGGAAAACCCAAAGGTGTCATCAGGGATAACGGAGGACATCTGGTGGCCCTGACCTGGAGCATGAACAATATTTATGGGGCACGCCCGGGTGAAGTCTACTGGGCTGCTTCCGATATCGGGTGGGTGGTCGGCCATTCGTATATCGTGTATGCACCCTTGTTTTATGGCTGCACCACCATCCTCTACGAAGGAAAATCTGTTGGCACACCGGATGCCGGTGCCTTCTGGCGGGTGATTGAAGAACACGGGATCTCGATCCTGTTCTGTGCACCGACAGCATTTCGTGCCATACGCAAGGAAGATCCAGAGGGGCAGCTGATCAGGAAATATGACCTTTCCACGTTACGGATGCTTTTTTTGGCTGGAGAACGGTGTGATCCTGATACCCTGATTTGGGCACAGGACCAGCTGAAGGTACCGGTTATCGATCACTGGTGGCAGACCGAGACCGGCTGGGCGATCGGCGGGAATTGTGCCGGTCTTGAACTCCTTCCCGTAAAGCCGGGTTCATGCACAAAACCAATCCCGGGATACGACATCCGGGTTCTTGATGCACAAGGTGGCGACGTTCCTTCAGGAGAGACGGGAAATGTTGTGGTCAGGCTTCCTTTGCCACCGGGATGTTTTACCACGCTCTGGCAGAATGATGTGGATTTTGTGAGGACGTATTTTTCAGCATATCCCGGGTATTACCTGACAGCCGATGCAGGGTTTATCGATACCGAGGGGTATCTCTGGATTATGGGCAGGACCGATGACATCATCAATATCGCCGGGCACCGCCTTTCAACGGGTGCCATGGAAGAGGTGCTTGCATCGCATCCCGATGTTGCAGAGTGTGCTGTTGCCGGTGTCCATGATCCGGTGAAAGGAGAAGTCCCGCTGGGTTTTGTTGTCCTGAAAGCAGGAGTGACAAAAAAGCCGGATTCAATCACAAAAGAGCTTATTGCCCTCATACGACAAAAAATCGGGCCGATCGCTTCATTCAAGGCAGCAGCAGTAGTAAAACGGTTACCCAAAACACGATCGGGCAAGATCCTGCGTGGCACGATAAAAAAGATCGCCGATGGTGTTCCTTATACTGTTCCGGCAACGATCGATGATCCGGTTATCCTCGATGAGATTACCGAGATCCTGCAGGGAATGGGGTATCCAAGGATTTAAAAAACTGATATTTTACCATTACAAAAAAAACTCCTTTTTTCACCCGGTACATGATATTGCTAGGTACCGGGAATTTTTTTCCATTCAATTCCCGCAATCACGTTCATATAGTGCAAAGGTAATAGCATTGGTGTGAACACGATGTCGAGTGAACAGATGTTAACTGAGACGGCATCCCACCTGAAGGGATTCCTTTCGACTGATAATGTGATCGGTACACCCATTGATCTCGGTGACAAAGTGGTGATTCCCGTAGCCCGTTACGGTTTTGGTTTTGGTTCAGGTGGTGGCCAGGGAAAAGATGGCAGTGGCCAGGGAGCAGGAGGAGGCGGGGGTCTTGAACCTGTCGCACTTGTAATCCTCCACAAGGATGTCAAAGGTCCTGAGGGCGTGCAGGTGATGTCTCTGAGAAAGGACAGTGCAATTGCCCAGATCATATCGGCATTGGGTGAGTCGATTGCACCCCAGGTCATTGACGCGATAAAATCCATGAACCAGAACAAGGCAAAGGATACTCCGGCTAAAACAGAAGATCTCTGATAATTATATCACCCTTTTTTTATGGACACATTCCTCATCCCCGTATTTATTGTTTCATGCATCATCCTTTTCTGCGAATGTATTGCTTTTCTTCTCTATGCGATCCCGTTGCGCTTTGTTCTGTGGTTGTTACATACGGAAGGGCAAAACGAACAATCAGTCATGGTCTCCTGGGGATTGATCGGGTTCCGGATCACCAATGATGGCAATCGGCAAAAAATTGAGATTTGTATCGGCCATCACATCATCCTCTCCCGCCCGATTGAACGTGAACCGGAGAAGGTTGATAAGAAAAAAATACTTCAACCGGCAGATCTCCAGTCAGGTGAGCGGTATCTTACCATTTTTTCCAGGATGATAAAACCAGCCGGAAGATTTGTATCAGTCCTCTGGCACGAATGCAGTTTTGAGGATTGTACCGGAAGTATCCGGATCGGCACGAAGGACCCGGTTGCGACCGGCATCCTGTATGGTGGGTACTGGGCCACCCGCTTCGGGCTTCAGGCATCCCGCATTTTTATCGAAATGAAGCCTGATTTTAATCGTGAGATCTTTGAGGTGGATGTGGCAATCCGCCTCCGGATCGATCATCCTCTCCGAATCATTATCGCCGGAATCCAGTTAATGAGAAACCGTGCTGTTCGCAACGCAGTAAATCCTGAACAATCCCGTTCTGGTGGTGCTGTTAAAGCATGACAACAGATATCAGGATGCTGGAAGCGGTAACCTGTGGTGAACGCGTAATTATTCCGCTCGTTCGTCACACGCAGGTCTCGTCCGGTCAGGGTGTCGTGGTGATGGCAAACCCGGTTGCGTTACTTATTTCAGAGGCAGGGAAGTGGATGTTTACCCCGCTCGAAGAGGGGATCTCCCCCGATATTCTTGGAACACTTTCATAGAAAAGACAAGCCGGGAACATTGGGGTTTTAGAAGAAATTGAGGATACAATCAATTCTCCACTTACAAACCAACATTTTTTTATAATGTTAAAGACTGTAATTTAATATGATATGCTATATCATAGCATAGCAGGTATACCATGAAGTACACAGTCTTTTTCATAGCATTAGTGCTGACTGCCGCGTTCTTTGCCGGATGTACGCAGCAGGCACAGGCTCCTTCGCAGCCTAAGGAGATCAAGATCGGTGCAATCGTATCCATGACCGGTCCGAACAGTAATATCGGCAAGAACATGTGGCAGTCGGCCGTTCTTGCGACTGATGAGATTAATGCAAATGGCGGGATTTTTGTCAAACAATACAATGCAAAAATACCCATTAAACTCGTGCAGGGAGATGACGAGTCGACCCGTGAAGGTGGCCAGAAAGCGGTCACCAAGCTTATCACCGATGACAAGGTGGATATTCTCATTGGAGGATACTCGAGCGCGGTGACCTCTGCATATGAACAGACTGTTGCAGAGTTCAAAGTCCCGTATGTCGTGACCGGTGCATCAAGCCCGATCATTACCCACCGGACAGATATTGATACCAGCTATGTCTTCCACCACTGCCCGACCACTGATGCCTACGGCATGTATACGACCAACTTCATTGACCAGGTAATTCGCCCGGCAGTCGATAAGAAATTCAATTTCCCGGCTGACCGCCCGTTCCGCCTTGCCCTGCTCTACCAGGATACCGGATTTGGCATTGGGGTTAAGACTGCGGTAAATGATACGATCACGAAAAGCAACTTAAACATCCAGCTGGTCTCCCAGCAGAGCTACAAGATGGGGGAAAGCGATTTCAGGACCGTCTTGACCAACATTAAGGCAACAAATCCTGATGCAGTCTACCTGGCAGCAGCTCCCAACGAAGGCGCCCAGATCATTCCCCAGGCAAGAAGGGACGTTGGGCTTAACACGATCTTCCTTAACGTTGAGAACAACGACGCACCGGAATTTTATAAGGGGATCGGGCAGTACGGTGAATATGCCATTATTGAGAGCCGGTTCTCTCCCTACGTCACACCCACAGGAGTGCTGTCCGGCGCCCAGACATCATTCAAGAACAACTACAACACCAAGTGGGGATCGTATCCGGATATGATGGGTGCTTCAACCTATGAGGGTACCTATATTGCCGCAAAAGCGATTGAAAATGCCGGGACCCTGAATAAGATAGATATACGGCAGGCACTCGTGGACCTCAAGATGCCGCAGCTTATCGAATACATGAAAGACGGGTCAATCTCGTTTTCCAAAGATTACCGGGAATCCACGTTCGATCTCTGGATGGAGCAGCTGTATTATAACGCTACCCTTGGCGAGACCCGACCAACAATTGTCTGGCCAGACAGCATAAAAACAATTGATTTCACACTCCCTGACTGGTACAAGCCCGGAAGCGCGTAACCAATAATCATTCTTTTTATAACAGCCCGGCGAATAAGGAACTGATTACTCCATGTACGATCCTGGGACCCTGTTACAGATTATTTTCTGGGGGCTGTACGCCGGCTGCATCTATATCCTGCTTGCAACCGGGCTCAACCTGATCTTCGGAGTTATGAAAATAGTTAACTTCGCGCACGGCGAATTTCTCATGATTGGCGCTTATATCACGGCAACCATCTTTTTACTCACCGGTTTCAATCCCTATGCAATTATCCTGGTGTCCATGCTCGCGCTGGTGGGCATCGGTGCCGTAGTTGAACGCTTATGTTTCCGCCCAATCCTTGGCACGAGCAAACTCAATGAAATATTCCTCTCTATCGGACTCATCTATATTTTTACCAATAGTGCTGCGATGATCTGGGGAGACGAGTGGCAGAGCATTAAAAGTCCCTATGCAGGTATCACGGTTCCCATCGGTTCACTCAATGTACCGCTGGATTATATTATCATCATCATTACAACGGCGGCCATTCTCTGCGGGCTCTACGTGTTTTTGAGAAAGACGAAAACCGGGCGGGAGATGCGGGCGACGAGCCAGAACCGGAAAGGCGCAATGCTGGTCGGTATCAACGTTGAGCGGATGGATATCCTGAGTTTTGGTATCGGTTGTGCCCTTGCTGCTGCAGCAGGTACCCTCTGGGTGGTAAGCGGACAGGTGTTCAATCCTTACATGGGATCTATTCCTGCTGTAAAGGCATTCGCAATCATTATTCTCGGCGGACTCGGTAGCATTCCGGGTGCGATTATCGGGGGGCTTATCTACGGGATCGCAGAGAATGGTGCCGCGTATTTCCTGGGGGGTGTCTGGAAGGACGCGATCTCGTTTATTATCCTGATTGTAGTCCTTGTTCTCAAGCCTACCGGTCTCTTTGGTGAGGAGAGTGAGTGAGCGGTTATGAAATTTGAACGGGCTGATATTACCCGGTACGGGACTATTGCCGTACTTGGTATTGCCGCTGTTGCCCCATTCCTGTTAGACAGCCGGTACATCCTTAACCTCCTCTGCCTGATGCTGATCTTTATCATCTTTGCTTCAGCATGGAACCTGCTTGCCTATTCCGGCCAGGGATCACT
>Ga0209048_10003728_pt1 | contig 14733 bp, 13 predicted proteins | sample FrelakmetCRP12CR_FD_187146 | JGI IMG/M metagenome (GOLD analysis project Ga0209048, IMG submission 187146) | Freshwater lake sediment microbial communities from the University of Notre Dame, USA, for methane emissions studies - CRP12 CR (SPAdes)... | ecosystem: Environmental > Aquatic >... | reverse complement strand
CCGCCCGTAACGCAGCGCGAAAGCGGGAGGCCGGGCTTTCCAAGTTCATGGAGGTGAATCGAGGGAATGTCGATCAGCCCCTACCAGTCGTCCGCTCTGGTCCTCCGTGACCTTTGTGTGAAGAATTCTTCGACGACACTGGCCACTCCAACGTCTTCTCGCTAGTCTCGGCGCCGCATGACCGCCACCGCCGAACCCGATGCTGGCGGGTGCTCCGGTTATTGAATGAACCGGATCGTCATTGGGTAGCGGTAGAATTTTCCGTCGCTGGCCTGGACGGCGGCGATGATGACGAAGACGGCGTTCAGGACCCAGAGGATGGCCAGGAAAACGAAGCCGACCAGGATCAGGCAAAAGACCGCGGCGACGGCGTTGTAGATGAGCATCGAGATCTGGAAGTTGAGCGCTTCCTTGCCGTGCGCGTCAATCTCGGGCGAATCAGCGCGCTTGGCCAGCCAGACAATGAGCGGCGGGAGGACGTGGCCGGGGAAATGAAGAAAGACGCCGAGCAAGGCGCTGACGTGACAAAGAGCGTTCCAGGTGCGCACGTTGGCGACAGCGGGCGCGCTGAGAGGCGGTGGGCATGAAGTTTCCATAATATCTGATGAATGGATGCGGTCGACCTATGGTTTGGATTCAAAAAACTTGAGTCGACCTTGACTGTTGGTGAAGGGCGAAAAACGGCCGGACGTTCGCGCATCCGGCCGCGTCGATTCGTTAACCATTCGTTAGAAGGCTATCCGCCTACGGTGACGCTGACCGGGTTGCTCCATTGGCCGACACGTTTGTCGCCAACGTAGTAGATGGCCTGGTAGGTCCACTTCGTGGGTGCAGGAGGGAATAGTGCAGTGTCGGCGTAGCTCGGCGTGGTATCCAAGGCGAGCAGGACAAAGCCCTTGCCGTTGCCGCGGTCGACTTGGAGCTCGCACATGTCGAGGAAGGCGGCGTGGCCGCCCCAACTCCAGAGGACGTTGACGTGGGTGCCGTTAATGGCGGCATCAATCTCGGGCTGGACGGTGTTGAGTTCGGGACCGTTCTGTTCTGTGCCTTCAAGGTCGAGTGCTTGGCCGACCGATTCAACATAATCGGCGGCCGCTTTGATCCGTTTCACGAGCGCGCGAAATCGCGCCTCAATGCCGGGCACGACTTCGGGTACCGCCGGCGGAAAGGCCGTCGCCACTGGCACGCCGGTGGGCGGCGGGTTGCCGCCGGCGCGCGCGAAGTCTTTCCAATCGGTCCATTGATGGGCGCTGTTCCGCATGATTTCGTGGCACGCGAGGACGTAGCTGAAGTAATCGGCGTCTGCGGCTTGCGCGGCGACTTCGTCGGGCGTGATGCCGAGTTTAGAGGCGTAGCCGCCGATGGAGTTTTTGAAGGCTTGGAGTTGGGCGGCGAAGGCATCGTCGCTCCCGATAAGGTGGGTGGTCTTGGCCATGGGATCTGGGTGGTGTGTTCCTGGGTTGGTTTGCTGCGAAGAGGGGTCAGCGGGAGGCTGGGGGTTGGGGGTTGGACGAACATGGGGATTGTTAGAAAACGGCCGCGCCGCGTCCATACGTCCAAACGCGTACGATTTTGGGCGCGCCATCGGTCCGCATTCAAGGTGCCCCGCGGATTCAGTCTTTGGTGGGCTGCTGCCGCCTCAGTTCGTCGATGATGCGATCGCGGTCTTCGATCTCCCGTTGCCAATAGGAAGAGATGACCGCGAGCCGCGATTCGACGCCGAGTTTGCGTCGAATGTTTTCGACGTGCTTCCTGATCGTCTCGGGACTCGCCTGCAAAATTTTTGCGACCTCGTCATTTTCTTTTCCGCGGACGACCCAGTAATGCACTTCCTCCTCGCGAACAGTGAGCGGTGGAAGCGCAGGCCCGTATTCATCCGGATTGTATCCGGCATGCTTGATCGGTGTCGGGGGATTCTTTGCGCTCGGATGCGCCACGGATTTGCTGGCGGGCGCTGCGGGGCTCGTTCGCTTCTTCCGAGGCATGGTACGCTGGAGTCTCGGCTTCCGCAGGCGCGCGGGTAAATACGCCCAAACGCGTACGCGAGATTGAATGCGGGAGCGTCGGGCGAGAGAGGGTGGGCGTGTTGGACCGAAGACCCTGGCGCAACGGGGCACCACGATTCACGAAGGAAGAGTTGAGCGAGCTGACCCGGCGGCCGCCGCGCGACCGACTCATCGCCACGCGGACAAGAAAGGCCGAACAGAGCTCTTCGCCGACTTACGAGCGGTGCAAAGCTGGGAGAAGAACTTTTCCCGAAAGGGATGCAGCCCGGGAAAAATCTACATTCCCGGCGGTCGATTGCTGGCCTGTGGTATCATCCCAGTGAAATCTGGGGATCTCGGCCCCGGGCCGTGAGTGGCGTAATACTCTTCATCGGACATCAATGGTTGCTCGGCGCAACCTCCAAGGAGGAGCGCGAGCATCGAACCAAAAAGGACGAAAAGCATCTTCATACGCGTACCTATCGATGCACAGGATCGACCCCGATGGCAAGCCGCGAATGAACGAAATTCCCGAGTTGGAGAGAAAGTTGCGGAGAGGGTCGCGGCATAAAGGCCCATCCTACGTTCAAATCGGTTGCGAGTGCCCAGTTGCGGATGAAGTTTCAAGATCATGACAACTTCCCTGACGCAGTACGCGCATCCCGAAGCGCTGGTGGACGCGGATTGGCTCGAGAAACATCTGAACGACAACGACGTTCGCGTCATTGAATCGAACGAAGACATTCTGCTCTATGATATGGATCACATTCCCGGCGCGGTGCATATCGATTGGCGGACGGATCTTCAGGACCACGTGATCCGCGATTACGTTGCGCCCGATAAGTTTGCGAGACTATGCAGCCGTCATGGAATTACGCCTGACACAACCTGTGTTTTCTACGGCGACAAGGCCAACTGGTGGGCCTGCTATGCGCTCTGGGCTTTTCGGTTGTTTGGCCACGATAGAGTGAAAGTCCTGAACGGGGGCCGGGACAAATGGAAAGCGGACGGCCGGGAGATGACGCGCGAGGTGCCGAAGTATCCGCAGACGAATTATCTGGTGCCGGCCAGGCGCTACGACAAAGAGATTCGCGCGTTTGCCGATGAAGCATTGGCGCAAAGCAAAGCCGGCAAACCACTCATCGACGTGCGTTCACCAGGCGAATACAAAGGCGAGATCACGCACATGGCCGAGTACCCGCAGGAGGGCGTTCTGCGCGGCGGCCATATTCCGGGCGCCAAGAGCGTCCCGTGGAAAACGGCGACGAACGAGGACGGCACGTTCAAGTCAGCCCGGGATCTGGCGAAAATTTACCTCGAACAATGCGGCCTCAAGCCGGGCACTGACACGGTGGTGTATTGCCGCATCGGCGAACGATCGAGTCACACCTGGTTTGTGCTCACCTACCTGCTCGGGCTCGAGAACGTGCGGAACTACGACGGCTCGTGGACGGAGTGGGGAAACAAGGTTGGCGCGCCCATCGAAAAAAACGCGTAAACGACGGTGGTTGCCGCAGCGGGGGCGATTCCGGCGCGGCTCGTCGCAGGGGGCACGTCCAACTGTGGGCGCGGCGTTAGAGGCGTTTCACGAAAATCTCTCTCGCGATCTCCGCTTCGAGGGCAAGTTCCGTTTCGCCGACACGCAGAACGAACGAGGGCCGTTTCTGCTGCAACACAAGCTTGCAACCGGGGATGAGGCCATAGATGGCGAGGGTGTTGCGACGGGAGGACTTCTCGCACGCCAACCGGATCAACTCAGCCTCTTCACCTTCGTTCAGCTCGGCGAGCGAAAACAGATCGCGCTGAGTTGACTTGGGCGCACAATGGAACATCCGCCGCCACCACGTGGTCAAAGCGCCTTGCGGTGGAAATTCGTAATGGCAGTTCGGGCAGCAGATCAGTTTGCAAAACTTGGCGAGTGGGCAGCCGCGTTCACACGGAGCCTGCTGTTTCATAAACTCGAACGCGCACAGCGGGCAATGAAGATAGCCGTTTGGTCCGCTCATTCTTATAATCCGATCAGTTTGCCAAGATGGTTCACGAGGCCGCCGACGAAAAACGCGAACGCGAATACGAACACGGTGATGAAAGTGGCGGCCTTCCGGCCCAGCTCGCGACCAATCATGAAGAGAGTCGCGATGCATGGCATGAAAAGGGTGATCGTCACCATCGCTACGAGCACTTGGTGGGTGCTCAAGACCGCGTTTGCGCCGGTCGCCGCGTCGAGCAGATAAACGGCCCCGTAATCACGGCGGAGAAACCCGATCAGAAAGGCGTTGGCCGTCTCGCGTGGTAATCCAAGCCAGCCGGTGACGATCGGTTCGGCGAAGCGCGCGATTTTGTCGAGCAGGCTGAGCTTGTCGAGTACGAAAAGGATGGCGGTGCCCAGGACGAAAAGGGGAAGAACTTCCTTCAGATACCACTCCAGTCGGGCCAGCGTTTTAATGAGAACGTTGCTCAACTGCGGGCGCCGCATGGGTGGCAGCTCGAGGATGAAATCACTTCCGGGGCCGCCATAAAGTTTCGACGCGAGCCAGCCGACCGTGAAGGCAATGGCAATCATCATCCCGACCCAGAAAACGGCTGCGCCCCATGAGATCCGGGCGACCATCGCCATGAGCACGCCGAGTTGCGCTGAGCAAGGCACAGCGAGCGCAAGCAGCAGCGTCGTCACGAAGCGCTCTTTGCGTGTCTCGAGGATACGCGTTGTCATGGTGGCCATGGTGTCGCACCCGAGGCCGAGCACCATCGGCAAGACTGCTTTCGCGTTAAGACCCATCCCGCGAAACAAACGGTTCACCATTACGGCAAGTCGCGACAAGTAGCCCGAATCCTCCAGCAGGCTGAAGAGCAGAAAGAAGATTGAGACAATTGGCAGCACGATCGCGAACCCATAACTGAGGGCCATCGTGATGACGCCGAATTTGCCGACCAGAAAATCGTGCAGAACGCGTTTCGTCGCGGCCCAGTTGCCGGCCGGGAAGTCGGAGGAAAGATGGTAGGCCGGCACCACCACCGCCTGGGAGTTTGAGAATAGCTCGATCCCGCGCGCCGGCGCGATCGGGATCTCGAATTTGTATTTCGATTCCTGAATCTCGTGCCGGTGCGGAAAGGGCAGCGCCGCATCGACTGCCTCGATGGCGAGCGGATTGAGGTGCCGGCCAAAGACGACCGTTTCAAAGAAATTGACGAACGTGCCGGCGCCGAGCAACCCGACCAACCAGAAGGTGAAGTAGAGGACTGCGACCAGGAGCAGCGAGCCCGACAGGGGACGCGTGGCCCACCAACCGAGCCGCTGCGCGAAGCTGGGTCGGCGCGGTCGCTTGATCGTATAGGTCTGCGTCATGATTTGCGCGACACGGCCCAGTCGCTCGATGTTCTGCTCGTAATCATCTTCCCGACACGGCAGGCACGCGCCGGAAAGGGGCGGTTGTAGAGTGACAACACCGTTTCCCGAAAAGGCCGGGACAGAAGCTTGGCCCAGAGTTTTCTCGAGGAGATGAATACCGGTGCGCGCGGTGGCGATGGTCGGCACGACCGGCAGGCCGAGAATTTTGCTGAGCTTCCGAATGTCGATGTGACCGCCGACTTTGTCGAGCTCGTCCATCATATTAAGAACGAGCAGCATTGGCCGCTTCAGTTCGGCCAGCTGCAAGGTCAAGAGCAAGGCACGTCGCAAATTTTTCGCATCGGCCACCTGCACGACAGTGGCGTCGGGATAATCGCGCAAGAGGTCGCAGGTAACGCGCGCGTCTTCAGTTCGCGCGGCGAGCTCGTTTATACCGGGAGAGTCAATGACCCTGCAGTGTTCACCTTCAAAGCACGCTTGGCCGCACGTAATGTCTACGGTGGTTCCGGGGTAATTCGAGATGATGACGAACTTGCCGGTCAGCCTGCTGAAAAGGACACTCTTTCCGACATTGGGGTTACCAATGAGAATGACCGTGCGTTCGCCACGAACATCCTCGGGGGGAGGAATTTTTGCTGCATACTGGCAACTTTGGGTTTCAGCCATGGCTCGACACCCTTGTCATAACGGCTTCGGGCCACTATCGCGAGAAAATCCGCGCGTGCGTGCACCGGCGCACTCATTTGCGGGCGGCGAAACCATGCTGCGAAAAAGTGGTTCGAGTTTTCCGATCGGGCAATCTGCACTACAATTCCTTCCGGGTTTTGCTTTGTTGTCTTCGTGCCATCCATGTATCCACCCAAGTTGAAAAATATTATCGATCTGTTCGAATCTCTGCCGGAGGGGGAACGCCGCGAAACGCTCGTCTCTTACGCGGATAACGCGACGAAGCAGGAGCCGCGTCCGGGCGAGAAGTTCGCGCTCGAGGATGTTCGTAAAGATGAAGAATGCGCGGATACCGTAGGCGTTTACCTCCAGGTGGATGACGACGGCAAAGCGCATTTCCGGATGACGCTGGGTCCTGAGGTGCAGACACTCACACGCGCCATGACCGCGATCCTCTGCAAAGGTCTTGATGGTCGCACGCCCCAGGAGGTCCTCGAACTGCCTGAGGATTTTGTCACGCGCATCGTCGGCACGGAATTGGTCCGGGTGCGCAGCCAGACCATCTACTACGTGCTGACGCGAATCAAAAGCATCTGCAAAGTCTATCTCGACCGTCAGCGGATGGCGATTGCCTAGGCCGTTCCAATCGAATCGGACAGAGTATCGGCATCCTGTCCGCCACCGGACGGACTCGCTGCGGCGAGTCCTGTGTGCCCAGCAGACGTTCTGCCGGCGGCCGGTAGTTTGTCGGGCCAAGAGCCCGCTGGCCGCACAGGCTAGAGGCCCGTGTTCCTCACGCGGGGCGGCTCAATACTACCGGTTGCTTCGGTGTGGAAGCGCACGATAGTATCTACGGTCAATTTCCGCTCTTTCGCTCAACCTCGACGCCTTTCGGCTGCTGATAAGGAGAAGAGTTAATCTGACGAGGTCCGTTCATTTTATGCATTCCACTCTTCTCAAAAGCGCCTTGGTCGTTATCCCCAGTCCTCAACTTCTGATCAATGTCGTCCGGCAGCGTGTCCGGCAATTGATCCGGGGACACCGGCCCCTGATCGTTGCGCCGCCGGGAATGGGCTTTTGCGACGTAGCCCTGAGCGAAGTGATCGCAAAGAAACTGAGTTACGAAGTAGTGCCCGGCGTTAAGCCCGACGCCTCCTTTGCGCCCATCGTTACCTTCCCCGGGGCCGCTTCCGAGAAGAAGGCCGCGTAGGTTGCACGACCAGGAAGAATTCAGGTTTTACGCGCCGCCCACCGGACATCAGGACGAAGGCGCCTTGCGCAATCCGGCCACGCTCGTTCGTTTAGTGCGAAGTGCGAAAAGCGCGCGTTTAGCGCGTGATCTTCGCCTGATTTCATCTATCCTCCGCTCGCTCCAATGCCGCGGAACAACGACCTTCACAAAATCCTGCTGATTGGGTCCGGTCCGATTATTATCGGGCAGGGCTGCGAGTTCGATTATTCCGGCGTGCAAGCCTGCAAGGCGCTGCGCGAGGAGGGCTACCAGGTCGTGCTGGTGAACTCAAATCCCGCGACGATCATGACCGATCCCGAGTTTGCGGATCGCACCTACATTGAGCCGATCACACCCGAGGTCATTGAGGCCATTCTCGAACGAGAGAAACCTGACGCCATCCTGCCCACCATGGGCGGCCAGACCGCCTTGAACGCGGCCATGGAATTGAACCGCAACGGCGCTCTGGCGCGCCACAACGTCCGGTTGATTGGCGCGAACGCGCAGGCCATCGCCAAAGGCGAAGACCGCCAGCTCTTCAAGGAGGCGATGCTACGGATCGGTCTCGACGTTCCCCGCTCCGGGATTGCGCATTCCATCGGAGATGCCAGTCGAATCGCGGATACGATCGGCAAATTTCCGCTCATTATCCGCCCGGCGTTCACGCTCGGCGGCTCCGGCGGCGGCATCGCCTACAATCGCGACGAGCTGGATGAAATCGTCGAGCGTGGTCTCGCTCTTTCACCCGTCACGGAAGTCTTGATCGAAGAGTCGCTCGTCGGCTGGAAGGAATTCGAGATGGAGGTGATGCGGGATTGCGCGGATAACTGCGTGGTCATCTGCTCGATCGAGAATTTCGATCCGATGGGCGTGCATACCGGCGATTCGATCACCGTCGCTCCTGTGCAGACGCTTTCCGACAAGGAATTCCAAATGATGCGCGACGCGTCTTTCGCCGTCATCCGTGAGATTGGGGTCGAGACCGGCGGATCGAATATCCAGTTTGCCGTTAATCCCCTGAACGGCCGGATGGTGGTGATCGAGATGAATCCACGCGTCTCGCGCTCCTCGGCCCTCGCCTCGAAAGCGACCGGGTTCCCGATCGCGAAAATCGCGGCGAAGCTGGCCGTGGGTTATACGCTCGACGAAATCCGCAACGATATTACACGTGAAACGCCGGCAAGTTTTGAGCCGACGATCGATTACTGCGTGGTCAAGGTACCGCGATTCACCTTCGAAAAATTTCCGCAGGCCGATGCCACCCTGACCACGCAAATGAAAAGCGTGGGCGAAGCGATGGCGATCGGCCGGACCTTCAAGGAAGCGTTGCAAAAGGCGCTGCGCTCGCTCGAGACCAAACGGTTCGGTTTATGCGGTGATGGCAACGACAAGCGCGTTAATGACGAGACGTTGCGCTTGAAGCTGGCGATTCCAAATGCCGAGCGGATCTTTCATCTCGCGCAGGCTTTCCAGGACGGCATGTCCATTGAGGAAGTATTCGAGCTGACGAAGATCGACCGCTGGTTCCTGCACAACGTGCGACAGATTGTGGACGAGCAGGGAAGATTGTCTCGGAACAAAAACGTCCCTTCCGTCCTCCCGGCGGAGTGGCGCCATCGAAAGAAGCTCGGCTTTTCGGATCGGCAACTTGCGGTCGCACACGGGGTTTCCGAATCGGAGATCCGCGCGGCCCGGAAGTCCGCCGGCGTTATTCCAACCTACCGGCTGGTCGACACCTGCGCGGCGGAATTCGAAGCGTTTACCCCGTATTATTATTCGACCTACGGAAGCGAGAACGAGATGCGCTGCAGCAGCAAGCGCAAGATTATGATTCTTGGCGGCGGACCGAACCGGATCGGGCAGGGAATTGAATTCGATTACTGTTGCGTGCACGCCGCCTTTGCGCTGCGCGATCTCGGATTTGAAACGATCATGGTCAACTCGAATCCGGAAACGGTTTCGACCGATTACGATACGAGCGACAAACTCTACTTCGAGCCGCTCACCCTCGAAGACGTTCTTAATATCTACGACCAGGAACTTCCGGAAGGCGTCATCGTGCAATTTGGCGGGCAGACGCCGCTGAATCTCGCGGAAGGATTGAAAGCCGCGGGCGTCCCGATCATCGGCACCCAGCCGGAGAGCATCGAGACGGCGGAAGACCGGAAGTTATTCGCGGCGATGCTCGATAAACTCGGGCTGCGACAAACGCCGAGCGGTTCCGCCATCAGCGCCGCGGAAGCGATTTCGATTGCACAAAGGATTGGCTATCCGGTCCTGGTGCGGCCGTCGTTTGTTCTTGGCGGCCGTGCGATGGAACTCGTTTACAACCAGGAAGATCTCGCGCGTTACATGCAGAACGCGATCGAGGTCAGTCCGGATCGGCCGATTCTGGTGGATCGTTTTCTGGAGGACGCGATCGAAGTCGACGTCGATTGCATTGCGGACGGGGAGATCAGCGTGATCGGCGCGATCATGGAACACATCGAACAAGCCGGGATTCACAGCGGCGACAGCGCGTGCGTGATTCCCACCTTCTCCCTTTCCAGCGCGGTTTTGGAAGAGATTGCCGCCGCCACCAAGGCAATGGCTCGCGAATTGAACGTGTGTGGACTGATGAACGTGCAGTTTGCCGTGAAAGGCGAAGACGTTTACGTGCTCGAAGTAAATCCGCGCGCCTCGCGGACCGTGCCGTTTGTCAGCAAGGCGATCGGAGTGCCTCTGGCAAAATATGCCGCTCAGATCATGACGGGGGAAAAGACACTCCGCGAACTCGGCTTCACGAAGGAGATCGTCCCGAAACACTTCTCGGTGAAAGAGGCGGTTTTCCCATTCCTGCGCTACCAGGGCATTGATATCGCTCTGGGGCCGGAGATGAAATCGACCGGTGAAGTCATGGGAATCGATGCCGATCTCGGCCTGGCTTACGCCAAGTCGCAGATGGCCGCGCCTCCCGCCTTGCCCAAGGGCGGGAACGTCTTCATCAGCGTAAAGGACGACGACAAGCCGAACATCATTTCGCTGGCGCGCGAGTTCGTGGGCCTCGGGTTCAAGATCGTTGCCACCAGCGGCACCGCCGGGATGCTCGCGGTCGCGGGCGTACCCGTGACCAAGGTCTATAAGATCCGGGAAGGGCGTCCGCACGTGCTCGATCTGGTCAGAAACGGAGACATTCATTTCATCATCAACACGCCGAGCGGGAAGATTCCCCGTGAAGATGAGGTTCAGATTCGGAACGCGTCGCTCGCGCGGAAAATCCCGATTATGACCACTATTCGCGCCGCCCAGGCGAGCGCGCATGGGATTCGCTCCCTTCAGCGGAACAATCTTCGGGTTAAGACGCTCCAGGAATACCACGCTACCCAGTCAGTGGGCGTTGAAGCGCCGAACACCGAAGGCTTTCGCGAGCAGGCTGCCCAATCCGCCAAAGGACGGATCCGCCGTGGCGAACACCCAACGCCCAATGCCCGATGAAGAGAAATGGTGCGCGCTGCACTTTTGCGGTTGGCCGGGCTCTAGTCGGTGGAGTCGATGGTGATATGCAATTTTGGCGTGATTTTCGCGAAAGTCTTCTTGGTTGAACGTTCGACGGTGAACGTTAGGATCAACCATGAAACTTACATTGTTTTGCTGCCTGATCGGATTGGCCCTTGGCGCCACCCCACTGCGCAGCGACGAGAAAAAAGAAACGACCCCAATGAATGACACCGAGAAAAAAGAAGTAGCCGTAATCAAAACGAGCGAAGGCGAAATGGTAGCCGAGTTCTGGCCCGACGTGGCGCCGAAGACGGTCGAGAATTTCAAGAAGCTCGCCAAAGCCGGTTTTTACGATGGGACCGCATTCCATCGTGTCATTAAGGGATTTATGATTCAGGGCGGCGATCCGCTCACCAAGGATGAGAGCAAACAGGCCAGTTGGGGCACCGGCGACCCCGGATACAAGATTCAGGCGGAGTTCAACAAGAAGTCACATGAGCGCGGCGTGCTTTCGATGGCCCGCTCACAGGATCCTAATTCGGCCGGCAGTCAGTTTTTCATCTGCCACGGCGCGCCGAAATTTCTCGACGGCCAATACACGGCCTTCGGTAAACTAATTAAAGGCGACGACGTCCTGGAAAAAATTGCCACGACCAAGACCCTTCCAGGCGATCGTCCAGAAAAGCGGGTGAACGTTGAGAGCATCAAGATCGTTCCGGCTGACTCGGTGAAGTAGGTTGCTTTCTGTAGCGGCGGTCTCTGACCGCCGTCGAATTTTCAACCGTGGCTCAAACGACCGAAATGGCACGACGGTCAGAGACCGCCGCTACAAAAATTGCGCTCATCCAGATGCAGTGCGGGACCGATCCGGCTGCAAACACGGCGAAGGCAATCGCACGGATTCGTGACGCCGCGAAACAGGGCGCACAGATCATTTGTTTGCCGGAGTTATTTCGCTCGCAATATTTTTGCCAGTCGGAAGACCATGCGAATTTCGCACTGGCCGAAGAAATTCCGGGGTCAACGACGACCGAGCTGGAATCCGTGGCGCGCGAAACCGGTGTGGTGATCGTGGCCTCACTGTTTGAGAAACGTGCGGCCGGCGTTTACCACAACACCGCCGCCATCATCGACGCGGACGGAAAATACCTCGGGAAGTATCGCAAAATGCATATCCCGGATGATCCGTGCTACTACGAAAAATTTTACTTTGCTCCAGGTGATCTGGGCTTTCAGGCGTGGTCAACGGCGCATGGGAAAATTGGCGTCTGCATTTGCTGGGACCAGTGGTATCCGGAAGCGGCGCGGCTGACCGCGCTCCGTGGTGCGCAGATTCTGTTTTATCCAACAGCGATCGGGTGGCATCCGGCCGAGAAAGCCAAATACGGCGCGGCCCAATATTCCGCCTGGGAAACGATGCAGCGCAGTCATGCGATCGCGAACGGGTGTTACGTCGCGGCGATAAATCGAGTCGGCCACGAAGCGCCGGCCGGAGGAGCCGGGATCGAGTTCTGGGGGCAAAGTTTTGTGGTCGCTCCCAGCGGTGAAATCATCGCGAAGGGCAGCTTCGATCGCGAAGAGATCGTCTTGGCCGAAATCGAATGGGAACGGGTGAACGAACACCGAACGCATTGGCCATTCCTGCGCGACCGTCGGATCGACGCCTATGCCGGGATGGAGCGGCGGCTGATCGACTGATCCGGTGTTACGCCAAATCATAGCCCGCAGTTTACATCTTGGGCGGTGCGGGCGTATCTTCGCCTCATGAAAAGCAAATCCGGCAAGTCACTCCGCGTCGTCGCGGTAATCGCGATGGCGTTCACGATCACTCTCGGGAACGCCTTCGCGCAGGAACCCACCAAAGCAATCGCCGTCCTGCATCCAGCATCAGGCAGCCAGGTCATGGGCACGGTCACCTTCACCAAGACGGGCGATACCGTGCAGGTAGTCGCCGACATCACGGGACTTACGCCAGGCAAACATGGATTTCACATCCATGAATTTGGCGATTGCTCGGCCGCAGACGCCTCTTCCGCCGGTGGCCATTTCAATCCGATGAAAAAACCTCACGGCGCTCCGGATGCGGCTGAACGGCATGCTGGCGATCTGGGCAATCTCGAAGCGGACAGCACCGGCAAGGCGCACCTGGAATTGAAAGACAGCATGCTCAAATTGAGCGGCGAAAATTCCATCCTGGGCCGGGGCGTGATCGTGCACGAGAAGGTCGACGATTGGTCACAGCCGACTGGCAATGCTGGCAGCCGTCAGGCCTGCGGTGTAATCGGCGTGGCCAAGCCATAGCGGCTCATCCGCCTTGTGGTGAGGCGCCTGCGTATCGGGATGAACTGATTCCCGTGTAACGGGCGCGCGTCGATCAGTGGAACGGCCCGTATCCGGCGTATTTCGTCGGCATGGGTGGCGGGCCGTCGCCGAACGGCTCCTCCAAATGCCACCCGCGCCGCGATAGTTTCGGCTATCCCATCCACCCGGGGTTGTGCGAACAATACCGTGATGCAACTGAAGACGCTGACCGAAATCCGTCGAAGCGCACAGAGCGGCCTGGTGGAAGCGCGCGTCCACGTCCAGGTGGAAGGTGCTTCGGCCAAAGTCACGCGGGAGCAGAAGCCCTATTGTGAACTCGTTCTGGCGGATGCCGCCGACCGGATGACGTTGCGGGTCTGGAGCGATCATCCGGATTTCAAGGTGTGCGAATCGCTGAAGGCTTCCGACTTCGTCGAACTGAGCGGCGAATTTCAGCAGCATCAACAATTCGGGCTGGATGCGAGGAAATGGAAGGTGCGCCATCTCACCCCGCAGGAGAGATCGGAGCTCTTGCAGGGTCCGCCTGAGCTGCGCGCGAAACAGTCGGCCGATTGGGCCTATATCAGCGAACGGATCCGGGCGATCGGCGACCCGCGTTTGCGGGCCCTTGCCGAGGCGTTCCTGAGCGAACATGGAGACCGGTTCCGTCGCACGGCCGGGGCGCGCTCCTATCATCACGCGAGACGTGGCGGACTGGTGGAGCACACCGCGCAGATGATGCGCGTCACAACGGGGGTTGCGCCTCTTTATCCGGAGCTGAACCTCGACCTGCTCATGGCCGGAGTCCTGTTCCATGACTGCGGAAAGCTTTGGGAAAATTATCTCCCGGAAACGGGGTTCACGATGGGTTACGACGAACGCGGCGAGTTATTAGGGCATATCTCGATTGGGCTTGAGCTGGTCAATTCGCTTTGGCGAAAAATGCAGACCGAAGAAAATATTCGCGCGTGGAGCACGCTGGCGCCCGCATCAGAAGACGTAAGAATGCATTTGCTCCATCTTATCGGTGCGCACCATGGCGAACCACAATTTGGCTCGCCCGTCAGCCCCAAGACCCCGGAGGCGATGGCGCTCAACTACATTGATAATCTCGATGCGCGCCTGGAGATGTTCGCGGCCGGCTACCTCGTGGCCAGGCCGATCGCGGAACGGATCTACGACCGTGTCCGCCCGTTGCCGGGAAATCTGGTGAAGCCGCTGGAGAAATTCAAGGCAGCGAACGATAAGGGTGCGCCCAAATCGAGCCCGGAAACAGGGCATCTGCTTTGATCGACACATGGCACAGCCATCTCGGCCATCGACCTTCCAGCTCGGTATCTGTTTAGCGTCGCGGCAAGCATCGCGCGGACTGGCCCGCGCCTGCGGGGCCGACTTTCCAGCGTGATACGCTAAACACGTCCGCGGGCAGCGCGGTTCGCGCGCAGGTGTTGAAGACGCTCTCCCCGCGCTTCGCATAGCTCCGAAAGCTTTCGCGAGTCTGTCGGCGCAGCGGCTACGGAAAAGCTCACTCACCGCCACGTTACTACCCTGGTTCAAATCGCCATCGCGATCGCCGCAATTTCCGCGTTAACCAGGAAGCGTCGATTTTGGTTTGTCAGCCTTGTCTTCGGCCTCGGCGGCGTGGTCTTTCTCGTTCTGGGATCGATGACACATTGATTCGATGCGCGTTCTCTCGATCGATGCCTCGTTGCGCAATACCGGCG
>Ga0209048_10003727_pt1 | contig 14745 bp, 14 predicted proteins | sample FrelakmetCRP12CR_FD_187146 | JGI IMG/M metagenome (GOLD analysis project Ga0209048, IMG submission 187146) | Freshwater lake sediment microbial communities from the University of Notre Dame, USA, for methane emissions studies - CRP12 CR (SPAdes)... | ecosystem: Environmental > Aquatic >... | reverse complement strand
TCACCGCAGCCGGCCGCCGGGGCCCAGCACGAAGACAGGGGGGTTTGACAGAGTGTATTCAGTCGGAGACAAAGTCGTGTACCCGCACCACGGCGCGGGCAAGATCATGAAGATCGAGTCCAAGGACGTGCTCGGTCAGCAGCGCGACTACCTTACGATCCAGATCCTCCACAACGACATGACCGTGATGGTCCCAGTCGAGAACGCCGACCGCGCCGGCCTGCGCAAGGTCGTCGAGGCGGACGTCGTCGAACAGGTCCTCGAGGTCCTGCGCGGCGACCCCACCAAGATGCCCAAGAACTGGAGCCGGCGCTACAAGCACAATCGCGACAAGCTCAAGACGGGCGACATCTTCGAGGTCGCCGAGGTCGTGCGCAATCTCGCCATCCGGCACGCCGACAAGGGTCTCTCGACCGGCGAGAAGCAGATGTTCTCCAAGGCCAAGAAGATCCTCGCGAGCGAGCTCATGTACGCGCGCGAGTTCAGCGAGGACGAGGCCAACGCTTTCCTCGAGGAAGTGCTGGAGAACATCCACGTCGATGGGGCTCCGCTTGCCGACGACTCGCGAGAGCCGGCCACCGTCATCTGACGCACCGCCGGCCGGCCCGGTCCGCAAGCCCAAAGGCGTCCTGGCGCCGGCGCTCCGGGTCGTCCTGGCGCTGCTCGGCGCCCTGGCCGGCTACCAGCTCGCCGATCGTATCCGCGCCTCGACGTTCTCGCCGAACCTCGACCAGACCGGCAAGATCATCTGGCTGGTCGCGTTCACGGCGGCCGGCTTCCTCATCGGCTACGTGGCCGGCGTCGTCCTGTCGCGGCTCCTTCGCCGCGGGCTCGACCACGTGGACGAGACGATGCAGCGCGTGTCCGGCGCCGAGGTCGTCGTCGGCATCGGCGGTGTCGTCGTCGGTCTCTTCATCGCCACGCTCATCAGTCTGGCGCTCTTGCGCATCCCCATCGTGGGTCCGTACCTCACCGTGCCGATCTACCTTCTGGCCGGCTACTTCACCGCCTATCTCGCGGCGAGCAAGCATGTCGAGATCCTGCGACTGCTGGGCGTGCGCGGCGCTTTCGAGGTCATGCCCGGCCTGACGCCGCCCAAAGTCCTCGACTCGAGCGCGGTCATCGACGGCCGCATCCTCGACATCGCGGCGACCGGCTTCGTGGAGGGCGAGCTCCTCGTGCCCCGTTTCGTGCTCGAGGAGCTCCAGCACCTCGCCGACTCGGGAGACGCCGAAAAGCGCGTACGCGGGCGCCGCGGCCTGGATTTCGTGCGACGCCTGCAGAACGGCTCCGGCGCGGTCCGCGTCGACTCCGGCGACTACCCGGACATCGACGCCGTGGACGCCAAGCTCGTGCGCCTGGCGCGAGACCTCGGCGCGACCATCGTCACGACCGATCACACGCTCGGCAAGGTCGCCGAGATCCAGGGCGTCAAAGTGCTCAACGTCAACGACCTCGCCAACTCCGTCAAGCCGGCGGTGCTGCCCGGCGAGGTCATCGAGGTCAAGATCCTGCGCGAGGGGCGCGAGCACGACCAGGGTGTCGGCTACCTCGACGACGGGACGATGATCGTCGTCGAGTCCGGCGCCGCCCTCGTGGGCTCGCGCGTCAAGGCCGAAGTGACGAGCGTGCTGCAGAGCCCGTCCGGCAAGATGATCTTCACCCGGGTGCTCGCCTAGCACCCGCCGACCACTGGGGGACGCACGTGGAGGAACAGCAGACCGGAGAGCTCTGGGTCATCGTCGCCGCGGCCGGCGAAAGCCGCCGCATGGGGCTGCCCGACGGGGAGTCCAAGCAGTTCCTGCTGCTCGGCGGCGAGCCGATCCTCAACCATTCGGTGCGACGGCTGCTCACCATGGACATCGTCCACGGTCTCGTGGTGGTGCTGCACCCGTCGCACACCGTGCGCTTCGCGAGCGAGCTGCTGGCGTTCGACGACAGCAAGCCGCTGCTCATCGCCGAGGGGGGCGCGACGCGCTCGGACTCGGTACGCGCCGGCCTCCTCGAGGTGCCGGATTCGGCGACGGTCATCGCCGTCCACGACGGCGCCCGGCCACTGTTCGCGCGCCACGTCTTCGAACGCTGCCTCGAGGCCCTCGGCGACGCCGACGGCGCCGTCCCGGGCATCGAGGTCAGCGACACGCTCAAACGCACGGACCGGCACGGCAAGGTGGCCGCGACCGTCGACCGGCGCGACCTGTGGGCGGCGCAGACGCCGCAGGTGTTCCGCGCCGCCGCGCTGCGCGACGTGTACGCGCGGCCGGACACCAACGGCGCCACCGACGACGCCGCGCTGCTCGAACGCGGCGGGTACATCGTGAGCCTCGTCCCGTCGACGCCCGCCAACGTCAAGATCACCACGCCGGCCGACATCCCCCTCGCCGGCGCGCTGATGTCCTGGGAGGTCGAGGCAGACGTTTAGGGTCGGCAACGGCTACGACGCGCACCGTTTCGCCGAGGAACGGCGACTCGTGCTCTGCGGCGTCGACATCGACCATGCCCAGGGTCTGGCCGGGCACTCCGACGCCGACGTGGCGGTCCACGCCCTGATGGACGCCCTGCTCGGCGCTTCCGGGCTCGGCGATATAGGAGAGCTGTTCCCCGACACGGATCCGGCGTTCCAGGACGCGTCGAGCATGCATCTGCTGGGCAAGGTCATGGCCTGGCTCACGCAGAACGGCTGGAGCGTCGTCAACACCGACGTGACGGTGATCTGCGAGCGGCCGCGGCTGGCCGGCTACCGCCTCGAGATGCGCGAGAACCTGGCCGCGGCCTTGGGCGTTTCCAGCGACGCCGTCAGCGTCAAGGCGACGACCACGGAGGGCATGGGCTTCGAAGGCCGTGGCGAAGGGATAGCCGCCACGGCCGTGTGCCTGCTGACGCGCGAGGACTGAGCGCCGCAAGAGCGCTGAGACGAGGGCCGGCCGAACCGGCCCTGATGCGGCTCTACTTGTCTTCGGTCTTGGCGGCGGCGTCGACCTTCTTGACGGCGCCCTCGTCCTCCTCGTCCTGCACGTCCTCTTTGAGGCCCTGCTTGAACCCGCGGATGCTCTGGCCCATCGAGCGTCCCAGTTTCGGGATGCGAGATGCGCCGAAGATGAGGATGACGATCGCCAGGACCAGAAGGAGCTCTGGTGCTCCGATATTGGGCATGCCGACCCTCTCTTTCTTCTGCTCGAGGTAGCGGAACCGGTCTCCCGGGCGGGTGCGGAGACGTGTCGCTCGCGCCGGTCCCGCAGGACTACTGTAAGGCCGCGACAGACGACGCGCAAGAAACGCCGTCGGTCGCGGCCGTCAGTAGGCGCGCAGCGTGTCGAGGCGCGCGGCGAGGAAGCGGGCCACGCCGCCGGCGTCGTCGAGCGCGAAGCGGTGCTCGTGCTCGAGCGCCGCGTCGGTGATGAGGGCCATGGCCTCGCCCGGGCCGCACAGCGGGCTCGCGTGGCCGGCCTCGACGCGGAAGAGCTCGATCCTGTGGGGCGCCGCGCCCTTGTACCCCTCGGCCACCACCAGGTCGAAGCCCTCGAAGAAGCGCCGCGCGATCGTCGCGAGGGGCATCTCCTCATCCGTTCTCGCGACGAAGGCGAGCTGGCTCGGCGACGAGACCACGTAGGCCGCGGCGCCGGCGCGCCCGTGCCGCCAGGAGTCCTTGCCCTCGTGGTCGATGTCGGCCGGGTGAGCGTGGTGCTTGACCGTGCCGACGCGCAGGCCGAGGGCGATGAGCTCCGGCAGCAGCTTCTCGATGAACGTGGTCTTGCCCGAGTCGCTCTTGCCCACGATCGCGACCAGCGCCGGCGGCGAGGCCACGCCGGTCCGCTCGCGAGCTGTCTCGTAGGCGCTCATGGTGTTGATGTTATGGAAGGCGGCCTCGTCGGGGAAGGGCACTTCCGCCACGTCGAGCCCTGCGAGACCGTCGACGACGCGGTGGCGGCCATACTGCAGGAGCTGGCGCATCGGCGGCAGGCAGCGCGGTCCGTAGGCGGCGAACAGCGGCTGTCGGTGAGGGCCGATGCGCGGGAGGGCGGCGTCCGCGCCGGGGAAGGCGGCGAGCACCGCGCGAGCCGCCGCCGCGTCGGGGAACGCGATGTCGGCCGCCATCGCGAAGACGGGCTGACGGCAGCTCTCGAGCGCCGTCGCTATCCCGGCGAGCGGCGAGGCTCCGGGCCACCGGTCGGCGATCACCTCGGCCGGCGCCGCGTCGCCGAGGTCGACAGTCTGGCCGGGGCCGACGGACACGACCACGGTGGGGAAGAGGGCGCGGAGGAACTCGAGGTTGCGGCGCAGCAGCGTCTGGCCTTCGAGCACCAGGTAACGCTTGTCCACACCGGCGCGACGGCTGGTGCCGCCGGCCAGCAGCACGCCGACGCGGACGGGGAGAGCGACTGCGGGTACCATGGCGGTAGTCTACCCGCGCTCGCGACGGGCGCGTCGCACCCTGCCTCGCGCACGACGACTGCGGCGCGGCGGCGCTCCATCGTCCTCTCGACGCAGGGCGACGTGCCGCTCTGCGCCTTGGGGGCTTCGCCGACGCGGCCGGGGAGGCGGCCGCGGACGCCGAGCTCTGCGCGGCCGCGCGGCGGCTCGCGAGCCAGCTTGCCGAGGTCCTGCTGGCGGGAGGCCGCGGTCGCGGGGAACGCGCCGGGCGTGGCCGCCGGAGTGGAGAGCCGGACCGGCCGCCCCGCGCAGGAGCGCTCAGCCCGGCCGGATGACGCGGTCCTCCGTGACGATCTGGTCGACGGCCAGGTCGTGCGCTTCGCAGGCCACTTCGTCCACGATCTGCGCCTCGAAAGCGAGCGCCACGCGCGGCACCCCCGCCCGAGTGAGCGGCAGGTACGTGTCGTAGAAGCCGCCGCCGTAGCCGCAGCGGTGCCCGGCGCCGTCGAACGCCGCGCCCGGGACGACGGCCACGTCGACCTCCCCGGGTGCGATCTCGGGGAGCCCGGCGCGCGGCTCGGGGATCCCCCAGGCGCCGGGCTCGAGGTCGGCGTCCACGTCGCGGATGCGATAGGCCGCCATCGTGTGCGGCGCGAGCACGCGCGGCAGGCACACCGTGCGGCCGCGCGCCAGGGCCCACTCGATGAGCGGGCGCGTGTCGATCTCGCTGCGGAACGACACGAAGAGCAGAAGGGTCCCGGCGGCCTGCAATTCCGGCAACGCCGCGGCGCGCGCGCAGATGTCGACGCTCAAGCGCGCGCGGCGTTCATCTGACAGGGCGTCCCGCCGCCCCAGGGCCTGTTCGCGTGCGGCCCGCTTGGCGTGGCTCTGGTCGGCTCTGGACTCGTCGCCGGGGGGCCTCTGAGGCGCCATTGCGCTCCTCGGTGTGCACTTTGCTGGCAACGCTTGGATGAAGGAGCAGGCCGTTTCGATGACTAGGGCCCGGCTCTGTGGCCTATAGTATAAGGGTCGCGGCCCGGCGGGCATCTGGGCAGCGTCGGAGGCTAGCGGGGAGGCGCGCGCCGAGGGCCGCGCCTGCCGAGAGGATGGGCATGGCGCTTCGTTCCCAGGAGGAAGTTGCTCTGGCGACGGTCTTCGCGCGCGCCCTGCAGAACGTGATCGCGCTGACGGCCGCCGAGGAGCGACGCGCCTGGCCGGCGCCCGAGGCGATCATGGCCAACACGGCGGACAGCGCGTCGGTACCGGCCAAGCTGCTTCGCCTCCTGCAGTTCTCCGTCCTGCCGGAACTCCTCGGCGCGAGCGCCGGTCCGGCCATCTACCTGGCCAGCAAGCGCTTCAGTCGCGGCCTTGCCATCATTTCGATCCAGGGCCTCAAGGACTGGTTCGTCGAGATGAGGCTCGGAGAGCTCGAGGTCGAGCTGGATGAGGAGCGCGTTCTCGTGAAGCTCAGCCACTGCCGCAGCTGCGAGCATCTGCCCGCGGGAGGGACGGCGCTGTGCGACTTCGAGCGCGGCCTCGTGGACGGAGTGCTCGAGGGCATCACCGGCACCGACGTGCTCACCAAGGAGACGCTGTGCTGGGGCCTCGGCGACACCGTATGCCAGTTCGAGGGCTACAGCGGCGCTCAGGCGGGCTATCTGTACCAGGAGAACGGCTTCCACCCGGACGCCCAGCGTCGCCTCCTCGGCCAGCTGGCCGACCAGGCCGAGGTCGCGCTGGACAACCTGCGGCTCACCAACGAGCGCCGCGAGCACGAGACCCACGATCCTCTCACGGGACTCATGAACTTCCGCTACCTGCGCGAGCGCGCCGCCTTCGAGCTGGCGCGGGCGGAGCGCTACGGCCGCAAGGTGGCCTTCGTGATGCTCGACCTGGACGGTTTCGCGGCCGTCAACGAGAACGCCGGGCGCGACGCCGGGGACGAGGTGCTCTGCCATTGGGCGGCGGCGCTCACCGCGCAGCTCAGGAGCTGCGACCTGGTGTGCCGCTACGGCGCCGACGAGTTCCTGCTCGTGCTGCCCGAGACCGCCGAGCGGGAGGCCGACACGGCCCTTGAGCGGGTGCTCGGCGCGACCCAGCAGCTCGCCGTGGAGGTCGGCCCCCAGACGATCGTGCTCACCGCGTCCGCCGGCGTCGCCAGCTACCCCGACGACGGCAGGACCGCCGAAGAGCTGGTCGCCAAGGCCGCGACGACGATGTACACGGCGAGGGCCGGCGGCCCAGGCCGCATCGCCTTCTACTCGCACCCTCAGCGCGGCTGACCTTCGCCGTCGTGGCGGCGCGCATCGAGATCCTCGTCGTGGGGTCGCTCCACCGCGACTTCGAGCCTGCCGCGCGTCATTACCTCGACCTGCTTCGCCCCTACGCGACCGTCAGCGTGCGGGAGGTCAAGGAGATACCGCTGCGCGGACGCAGTGACGTCGAAGTGCTGCGCGAGGAAGGCCGGCGCCTGCTCGCGGCGTGGCCGCAGGCGCCGGCGGTGGCGGCGCTCGCCGTGGACGGGCACCCTCTCGATACCGAGACGTTCGCCGCCTGGCTGCAGCGCGGCGTGGAACGCGGGGGCGTCGGGTTCGTCGTCGGCGGCTCGCTGGGCCTGGCGCCGGAGGTCGTGGAGAGGGCCGACGAGAGGATCTCCCTCTCGGCACTCACGCTTCCGCACCAGCTCGCCCGCGTCGTGCTGCTCGAGCAGCTGTTCCGCGCCGCGAAGGTGCTGCGCGGCGAGCCGTACCACCACTAGGGCGGCCGCGCGTCGCACGGCGACCCGGGGGCCGCGTCGCGGGTCGGCCCGCGGGCGCCCGTCGCGCGGCTCCTCGGCGACCGCCCGTCGCGCCGTCTCGCCGCGCCCGGTAGAATGGCTCCTGCGCGTGCCTGAACGGGCGCGCCGATCATGCGGCGGAGGACCATGAGCGACGATCTGCACGATCTCGACGGCCTGGCGGCTTCGCTCGGAGGCTCGCTTGGCGGCCTGCTCGAGGAGGCCGGCGCGAGCGACGTCTCACTGCCTCCCGTGGAGCTGGCGCTGCCGGCGCGCCCCGAGCACGGCGATCTCACGACGAACGCCGCGATGGTGAGCGCCAAGCGCGCCGGCAGGCCGCCGCGCCAGCTGGCCGAGGCGCTCGGCGAGCGCTGGATGGCCGGCCCGGGCGCCGCACTCTGCGAGCGCGTCGAAGTGGCCGGCCCGGGCTTCCTCAACCTGTTCCTCAACGACGCCTGGTACCGCGGCGCCCTCACGCGCATGCTCGAGAAGGGCGCCGACTACGGTCGCGGTTCGCTGCCAGCGGCGCGACGGGTCAAGGTCAACGTCGAGTTCGTCAGCGTGAACCCCACGGGCCCGCTGCACGTGGGCCACGCGCGCTACGCCTCCTACGGCGACGCGCTCTGCCGCATCTTCGCCTTTGTCGGCCACGACGTCACCCGCGAGTTCTACGTGAACGACTACGGCACGCAGATGCTGCGCTTCGGGCAGTCGCTGGCGGCGCGCTACGGCCAGCGCCTGGGGCTCGACACCCCGGTCCCGGAGGACGGCTACCGGGGCGAGTACCTCCTGGAGCTCGCCGACCGGCTCGTCGCCGAGGCCGGCGACCGGTACCGCGGCGCAGTCGCCGCCGCGGCGCCCGACGTGACCGGCCTAGCGCCCGACGTCGTGACGGAGATCAAGGTGTGGGGGCGCGACGCCATCCTCGCGCAGTTTCGCGCCACCCTGGAGCGCCTGCGCGTGCCGTTCGACGTCTGGACGCCGGAGAGCACGCTCTTCGCCGGAGAAGGCGAGCACCGCGGGTTCGAGGGCGAGGTCGGCAAGGCGCTCGCCGACCTCGACCGCGAGGACCTCCTCTACGACGAGGACGGCGCGGTGTGGCTCAAGACCACGCTCTACGGCGACGACAAGGACCGCGTGCTCGTTCGTTCGACCGGCGACCACACGTACTTCCTCAGCGACATCGCCTACCACCGCGACAAGATGGATCGCGGGTTCGCCCACATGATCGACATCTGGGGCGCCGACCACCACGGCTACGTGCCGCGCATGAAGGCGGCGTTCACGGCGCTGCCGCCGCACGAGCCCGACCGGCTCGAGCTCATCATCGGGCAGCTCGTGAACCTGCTGGAGAGCGGCGAGGCCAAGCGCATGAGCAAGCGCCGCGGGGATATCGTGACCGTGGACGACCTGATCGACGCCATCGGCGTCGACGCTGCCCGCTTCCTGCTCGTGGGTCGCTCGCACGACACCACGCTGGAGCTGGACATCGACCTGGCGGTGCAGCAGTCCAACCAGAACCCGGTGTACTACGTGCAGTACGCGCACGCGCGCATCTGCAGCATCCTGCGCAACCTCGGGGAGGCGGGGACACGGCCGGCCGGCGAAGCCTTGCCGGCCGTCGGCGTGGACCTCCACGAGCGCTCGCTGCTTCGCGCCCTCGCGCGGTTCCCCGACGTGCTCGTCTCGGCGGCCGACCAGCGCACGCCCAACCGCCTGCACTCCTACCTCGGCGAGCTCGCGGCCGAGTTCCACGTGTTCTACCGCAACTGCCGCGTGCTCAGCGACGACGCCGAGGTCACGGCTTTCCGGGCGGCGCTGTGCGCCGCCACGCGCGCCACGCTTGCGTCGGGGCTGGGCCTGCTCGGAGTGAGCGCCCCGGAGTCCATGTAGGCGCCTGCAGCGCCGCCGTGGGGCGCCTTCGCGGCTACGCCGCCCGGGTGGTGCCCCTTCGCCGGCGCGGGTCCGGCTTCAGGCGGCGAACTTCTCCCGCGCCAAGGCGCGGAGCGCTTCGAACTGCTCCTGGGTGAGCTCGCGGTCGAGGTCGAGCAGCTGCGACACCGCGACGTTGTACTGGCCGCGAAGGAGACGATCGACCACACTGTGGAGGACGGTGTCCACGACCTCGCGGCCCGGGATCGCCGGCGTGTACAGGTATGCGATCCTGCTCTTGTCCTGCGTGAGCAGGTGCTTCTTGACCAGGTTGTTCATCACCGTCATGACCGTGGTGTAGGCGATCTTGCGGCGCTCGCGCAGCGTCTCGTAGACCTGCCGGACGGTCGTCGTGTCCAGCTCCCAGACTACCGCCAGGATGTCTGCCTCAAGAGAGCCTATGCCCGTGAAGGGCGCTCCCTTGGTGCTGCGAAGCCATTTCGGTTGCAGCGGTTCGTCCATCACGACCCCCTACGTCGTGCGGTTGAGTGCGCTGACACTCAGGGCGCAGTACTTATCAGGTACTAGGAATACCCTTTCGCGGCAAAGTCACGCCAGTGCCGAGACGCCACGCCGGTGTCGAGACGCCACGCCGGTACTGAGACGTGACGCCGGTGCCGCAAAGTCACGCCGGTGACGCGGAGTCTCGCCAGTCCCCGTGGTCGCTGTAGTAGAGTTTGACGCCCATGCTTCGAGGAGGTGCTCTGGTGACCGGCGACGATCGACTGTTGAGGGCGCTGTGCACGGCCCCGGGGCCTTCCGGCTTCGAGGCGCCGGCCCAGGAGGTCGTGCGCTCCCGGCTGACGGCCCTCGGCGCCGTGCAGGCCGACCCTCTGGGCGACCTCTGGCTCGCCGTGGGACCCGAGGGCTCGCCGCGCGTCGCGGTGGTGGCCCACGTCGACCAGATCGGCCTCATCGTCACCTACGTCGACGAGCACGGCTACGTGTCCGTGGGCAGGATCGGCGGCGTCGCGCCGGTGCTCGTGCCGGGCCGGCACTTCGTGGTCCACGGCGCCGCCGGACCGGTGCACGCCGTCGGCGGGCAGAAGCCGTCGCACATCGTTCCCGTGGCCGAGCGCAACGTCGCACCGCCGCTGGACGAGCAGTTCCTCGACGTCGGCGCCGCGACGCGTGACGAGGCGCTGCGGCGCATCGCGGTAGGCGACCCGATCACCTTCGTGCCCGACTTCGTGGAGCTTGCCCCCGGAGTGGTCGCCTCACAGGCCCTCGACGACCGCGCCGGCGTCTACGTGATGCTCCGCGCCCTCGAGCTGTATGCGGCGGACGCCGGGGCGGCGGAGCTCACGGGCGTGGCCACCGTGCACGAGGAGACCACCTGCATGGGCGCCAAGGCGCAGGCGCGGCGCATGGAGGCCGACGTGCTCGTCATCGTCGACGGTGACTTCTGCAGCGACACGCCGGCGGCGGACGCCAAGCGGCTGGCCGGCGAGGTGCGCCTCGGCGCCGGCCCGGTGCTCGGCCGCGGCGCCGGCAGCAACGTCCGGCTTCTCGGACTTGCGCGCGAGGTCGCCGCCGCGGAGGACATCGCCGTCCAGATCAAGGCCTATCCCGAGGCGGCATCCACCGACGCCGACGAGCTCATGGCGACCGGCGCGGCGACGCTCTCGCTGAGCCTGCCGATCCGCTACATGCACTCGCCGTTCGAGGTGGCGCACACCGCCGACCTGGAGGCCGCGGCGCGCCTCGTGGCGGCCCTCACGCGGCGCGTGGGCGAGGTCTGGACAACCGACGAGTTCGAGCCGCGCGCCTGAGCAGCGCCGGCCGGCAGGACGGAGGAGAAGTGAAGCTGTTCGTGGCCGTCGATCTCGAGGGGATCTGCGCCGTGGTGGCCGAGCGCGACGCCGACCGCGAGGGTCCCGCAGCCGAGCTGGCGCGCCGGCACATGCGCGCCGATCTGGACGCTGTGCTGGCCGGCTGCCTGGCAGCCGGCGCCGATGAGGTCGTCGTCTGCGACGCCCACGACGACGGGCGCAACCTCGACGCCGGCGGCCTGCCGCCGCAGGTGACGCTGGTGAGCGGCGGCGCCGGCCGCCACAGCATGATGCAGGGCATCGGCGCGGGCTTTGACGGCGCGCTCTTCGTGGGCTATCACGCCCGTGCCGGTACTGCCGCCGCCGTGCTCGAGCACACCTGGAACTACAAGGTCTTCTCCGCCGCGTTCGGTGACCTCGAGGTCGGCGAGTTCGGACTCGGCGCTTTGCTCGCCGGCCACTTCGGCGTGCCGCCGCTGTACGTCTCGGGCGACGACAAGACGGCGGCCGAAGCGGAGGCGCTCGCCCCCGGCGTCGTCACCACGACCGTGAAGAAGGGCATCACGCGCCTCTGCGCCGAGCTGTGCCCGCCGGAGGAGGCGCGCGAGCGCATGCGCGCCGACGCCGAGCGCGCCGTGCGGCGGCGCGCCGAGGCGCGGCCGCTCGTCTGGAACGGACGGCCGCTGGCGCTCACGTTCACGCGCGCCGAATACTGCGACCGCGCGGCCTCCTGCCCCGGCGCGCGGCGCCTCGACGGCCGTACGCTGGAGCTCGCGGGAGAGACCTGCGAGGAGATCTACCTGAGCTTCCTCGCGTGCGTGCGCCTCTCCGACCTGGAAGACTGACGCCGGGGCGTCGGCAGGGGAGGGCGGCGGCGCGATCACGGCGCGACCGCCGCGCAGTTGCGGGGGTGCGCCCGGTGTGGTGAACTACTGCGACGGGCGGATGTAGTGTAGTTGGTAACACGTCAGCTTCCCAAGCTGAAGATCGCGGGTTCGAGTCCCGTCATCCGCTCCACTTCTCGCCTTGCCGCCACGGGTCGCTTCGCGTCCCCTCTTGACTTAAGTCAGCCTTCCCTCCTGCCGATAGTTAGGGTATCCTAACAGTGAGCTATGGACGACCTGGCGCAGACGACGAGGGCGTCCGTCCCGCGACTCCCAGGCGGAGGGTCAACGTGAGCAATCGCACGCACGGCATCGAGGAGTATCTCGAGGCGCTGTTCAAACTCCAGCGCGGCGACGAGCCGGTCACGGTCAAGCGCGTCGCGGAGGAGCTGGGTGTCGCCCCGCCCTCGGTCTCGGAGATGCTCGCGAGGATGCGCGCCTCCGGGCTCGTGGAGGCGCCGGGCGAGGCGGGCGTTAGGCTCACCTCCGAAGGTGAGCTCGAGGGCGCTCGCCTCGTGCGCCGCCACCGCCTCAGCGAGCGCTTCCTCGTGGACTACCTCGGCATGCCGTGGGACGCGGTCCACGACGAGGCCTGCAAGTTCGAGCACGTGCTCAGCCCCGAGGTCGAGGCGCGCCTCGCGGAGCAGCTCGGCGACCCCCGTACGTGCCCGCACGGCCACGCGATCCCGCAGGAAGACGGGTCGCTCGTGGAGGAGGAGCTCAGGCCCCTCTCGAGCTTCACGGTCGGCGAGTCCGGCATCATCGGCTGCATCACGGAGGAGAGCGGCGACTTCCTGCGGTATCTCGCCTCGCTCGGCCTGTTGCCGGACACCCCCGTGGAGGTCGAGAGCGTCGCGCCGTTCGGCGGCCCCGTGCTCGTGCGCGTGGCCGGGTCCCAGTACGCGCTCGGGCGTGAGGTGGCGGGGAAGATCCTCGTGAGGGCGTAGCGCCGTGGCGACGGTCCTCAGACCACGACGCAAGACGGCCGCGCCGGAGTCCGGGCCGCGGCCGCTCGTCGTGTGCGTGGCCGGCAATCCCAACGTCGGCAAGACTTCACTGTTCAACGCGCTCACCGGTGCCACCGGCGAGACTGCCAACTACGCCGGCGTCAGCGTCGCAGCCGCGTCCGTCTGCACGCACTGGGGCGACCGGCGCGTGGAAGTCGTCGACCTGCCGGGGAGCTACGCGCTCGAGGGCCACGAAGGCGACCACGTCGTGGCGCGCGAGGCGCTGATGGAGCGCCGCCCGGACGTCGTCGTGGCCGTTGCCGACGCCACCAACCTGGCGCGCAGCCTGTATCTGCCCCTGCAGCTGCGCGACCTGGGGTATCGGGTCGCGCTCGCCGTCAACCTCTCGGACGAGGCGCGCCGCCGCAAGCGCGAGCCCGACTCGCGCGTGCTTTCGGAGGCGATGGGCATCCCGGTCGTGGCCACCGTCGCGCCGCGTGGCAAGGGCCTGCCGGAGCTCCAGGTCGCGGCGCTCGAAGTCGCTGCCATCGAAGAGGCCGCGGAGGACGCGGGGCACATCGCCGGCACGCCGCTGCCGGCCGGCGTCGAGGAACGGCTCCGCGCGCTCGCCGGGGCGATCGCCGCCAAGGCCGGCGCCGGACTGGACGTGCCCGGCGGCCTCTCGCCGCGGGGCGCCGCGCTGGCGGTGCTCGAAGGCGATTCACGCCTCGCCGAGCAGTTCGCGCTGGCCGCCGACGGCGTGCTCACTCCCGCGGACGACGGCCTCGCGATGGAGATCGCCAAGGCGCGCCACGGCGAGGCGCGCCGGCTGGCGGAAGCGGCGCAGGCGCCGCTCCCCAAGGCCGGCGCCGACACCCTCTGGCGCCTCACCACCTCACCTCGCACCGGCATCCCGATCATGCTCGGCGTCATCGCCGCCATGTTCGCCACCCTGTTCGTCGTCGGCGACCTGCTGGCACGCCTGCTCACGGCCGCCTGGACGGCCTGGATCTCACCGGCGGTCATCACCGCCGTGCACGCCGTCCTCGGCACCGGCACCGCCGCGCGCATCGTCCTGTGGGGGGTCGACGGCGGCATCCTCGCCACGCTCGCCGTCGGCATCCCCTACATCCTCACCTTCTACTTGATCCTCGCCGTCATCGAGGACACGGGCTACATGAACGCGGCCGCGTTCCTGAGCGACCGCGTGATGCACCGCTTCGGGCTGCACGGCCGCGCCGTCATGCCGCTGATCGCGGCCGGCGGCTGCAACGTCCCCGCCGTCATCGCGACGCGCACGCTCAGTAACCCGCGCGAGCGCTTCATCGCCTCGGTGCTCGCCACGCTGACGCCCTGCAGCGCGCGCACGGCGGTGATCATCGGCGCCGTGGCCGGCGTAGCTGGCTGGCAGTACGCGCTGCTCACCTACGGCGTGCTGCTGATCGTGATCGTCGGCGCCGGCCTCGTGCTCAACCGGATGCTGCCCGGCGACGAGAGCCCCATGGTGATGGAGATGTTCCCCTTCCGCCGCCCGGTGGTCCGCCAGGTGCTGCGCAAGACGTGGCGGCGCTTTCGCGAGTTCATCTGGGACGCCGCGCCGATCATCCTGCTGGGCAGCATGGCGCTCGGCGCGCTCTACGAGACCGGCCTCGTGTGGAAGCTGGAGCCCATCCTCGCGCCGGTCGTCCAGGGCTGGCTCATGCTCCCGGCGGTCGCAGGGCTCACCCTGCTCTTCGCCGTGTTGCGCAAGGAGATGGCGCTGCAGCTGCTCCTCGTGTTCGCCGCGGTGCAGGCCGGCGGCGCCGTGGTGAGCATCTCGAGCATCATGACGACCTCCCAGATCGTCACCTACGCGATCGTCAACGCCATCTACATCCCGTGCCTCGCGACCATCACCGTGCTGGGCCGCGTGGTGGGCTGGAAGCGCACCGTCTACATCAGCGCCGGGACCATCACCCTGGCGCTCGCCGTCGGCGGGATCGTCGCGCGCGTGCTGCCGCTTCTCGGCGCCTGACGCGTCGCCGCCGCCGCGCCGCCGTCGGTGGTAGAATGGCTTTCCGCAG
>Ga0209048_10003726_pt1 | contig 14748 bp, 11 predicted proteins | sample FrelakmetCRP12CR_FD_187146 | JGI IMG/M metagenome (GOLD analysis project Ga0209048, IMG submission 187146) | Freshwater lake sediment microbial communities from the University of Notre Dame, USA, for methane emissions studies - CRP12 CR (SPAdes)... | ecosystem: Environmental > Aquatic >... | reverse complement strand
CGCCCACTTCGAGCCGATGTTCACTGGCGTCTCCGTGCCCCATGTGAGCCCCTCGCAAATCATGAACTTCGAGATCCCCTTGCCGTCACGCGCGGCGCAGGACGCGATCGTGCTGAAGATCCGAGCGGCGCAAGACCAAGCCCGCCGACACGAGAGCACCATCCAGCGCCAGATCGACCTCCTCCGCGAGCGTCGTCAGGCCCTCATCACCGCTGCCGTCACCGGCAAGCTCGAGATCCCCGGCGTCGCCGCCTGACTGAGCCGTCACAACACTTGGGGGCCGGACGGCCCGACGCGCCGATGCGTGGACATGATCGGCGACGATGAGTAGACTTGCGGCCGATTCACACGCATCAACTCAATGATCTGGACTGCGAGCCGATGACGACGAAGACGCATACCACGCTCGATCTTGACCGGGAGCTCCTGGCCGAGGCCGCGGAGGCGCTCGGCACCACCCGGACGACGGAGACGGTCCACGCTGCCCTCCGCGAGGTCGTCGCCCGGCGCAAACGCGCCTGGCTGGCTCGTCGCGACTTCTCCGACCTCGAGGACCTGCTTCCTGGGATACGGGCGCCACGCGGCTCGATCGCGTCCTCATGAACCGGCCGGCAGCGGACGTGGAGCTCGCCGACACGTCGGTGTGGGCCCGCATCGGCAAGCCGGCGATGGTCTGGTTCGCGGTGGCCGTCGAGGACGGGCGGATCGCGGTCTGCGACCAGGTGGCCATGGAAGTGCTCTTCAGCACACGCGACGCGAGCGACTTCCGGGCGACCGAGGAGGCGCTGCTCGCATGTCCGTGGCTATCGATCGAGCCACGCGACTGGGATCAAGCGCGGCACGTGTTCCGGGCGCTTGCGGATCAGGGTCCGCTGCACCACCGGCAGGTCAAGATCCCGGATCTCTTGATCGCCGCGGTCGCGGCGCGCCACGACGTCACGCTCGTCCACTACGACGCCGACTACGACGTGATCGCGAAGGTGACCGGACAGCGGACGCGCTGGGCGGCGCCACGCGGTTCCCTGTAGCCGAAGGGCCGGTGCCCCCCGTGCGCGCCGCGCCCCCGGATCGCGCCCCCCGCGAGCCCCGCCAGGACGCGCTTGACGAGGCCGGCGGAGTGGGCGAGTATGCATGTATGAAGCGCACAACGATCAGCCTGCCGGACGATGTTGCGGCTGCCCTCGAACGGGAGGCGCGTCGCCGCCGCGTGCCCGTCTCGCAGCTCGCCCGCGAGGCGATCGAGGCTCGGCTCGGCTGGGATATGGAGGGTCCGCGCGAGATCCCGTTTGCGGGGATCGGCGACAGCGGACGCACCGACGGATCGGCCTACATCGACTCGGACGAGTTCAAGCAGGAGTATGCCGACTGGATCTACGCCGATGCGTTCGGTCGCGATCCTTGACGCCGGGCCGCTGTACGCGGCCGCGGACTCTCGCGATCGATACCATGCCGTCTCACTGGATGTGCTGCGCCGGCGAGACCTGGACTTCGTTGTTCCCGCACTCGTGGTCTCCGAGGTGGCGCACTTCATCGGGACCCGTCTTGGTGCCGTCACGGAGGTCGCATTCCTGCGGGGGCTTCGACAGTTCGCGATCGAGCCCCCAGGTGATGAGGATTGGCCGCTCATCGCCGACCTCGTCGAGCGCTACGCCGACTTCCCCCTCGGGACGATCGACGCATCGATCGTGGTCCTGGCAGACCGCCTCGGCACCGACCTCATCGTGACCCTTGACCGCCGGCACTTCGGCACGGTGCGGTCGCCGCAGGGCCGTCGCTTCCGCCTGCTTCCAGAGCCACCGCAGGTCCACGAGAAACCGACGACGTACGAGGCCGCGCAGGAGTGAAGCCCGACGAACTCGGCTTCGAGGACGCGATCACAGCCTCGCTCGTCGAGGCCGGCGGCTACAGGGTCTGCAAGTGGGGGACGAAGCCGGAGTGGGCCGCCGACTTCGATCGGGCGCGCGGTCTCGACGTCGCCGAGCTGTTCGCATTCCTCGCCCAGACGCAGCCGAAGGCCTGGGAGCGTCTGATCGCCGTCCACGGTGGTCTCGACGGCGCGCGCACGCAGTTCTCCGAGCGCCTCGCCAAGCAGCTCGATGAGCGCGGGACGGTTGACGTCCTTCGCCACGGCGTCAACGACCACGGGATCGAGGTCCGGCTCGCGTTCTTCAAGCCCGCCCACGGCCTCACCCCGGAGCTGACCGAGCGGTACCTCGCCAACCGCCTCACGGTGACCCGGCAGCTCCCGTACGACGCCGCGGCCGCGAAGACGATCGACCTCTGCCTCTTCGTGAATGGCATCCCGGTCGCGACGGCCGAGCTCAAGAACCCGCTGACCCTCCAGACCGTCGAGCACGCCAAGCACCAGTACCGGACCGACCGGGACCCCGCCAACGTGACCCTCGGCCGCCGGGCGCTCGTCCACTTCGCGGTCGACCCCGAGCTCGTCGAGATGACGACGAAGCTGGCCGGGCCCGCGACCCGCTTCCTGCCCTTCAACCGCGGCAACGCGGGCGGGCGGGGGAACGCCCCGGACGCCACCGGCCACCGGACGCGGTACCTGTGGGAGGACGTCTGGGCCCGCGACGCCTGGCTCGACATCCTGGGACGCTTCGTCCACGTCCTGCCCGGCGAGGGCCCGACCCACGCGGCGCAGCTCAAGGCCGGGTCGATCATCTTTCCGCGCTACCACCAGTGGGACGCCGTCCGCCGGCTCGAGGCCGCCGCCCGCGCCGAGGGCCCGGGCCGCTCGTACCTCGTCGAGCACAGCGCAGGCTCGGGCAAGAGCAACACGATCGCCTGGCTCGCCCACCGGCTGATGTCGCTCCACGGCGCGGACGACCAGCCCGTCTTCGACAAGGTGGTCGTCATCACCGACCGGGTGATCCTCGACCGCCAGCTCCAGGAGACGATCTACCAGTTCGAGCACGCGACCGGCGTTGTGGCCCGGATCGACCAGGACAGCACCCAGCTCGCCGAGGCGCTGGGCGGCGAGCAGAGCCGGATCGTCATCACGACCCTCCAGAAGTTCCCCTTCATCCTCGACAAGGTCACCGATCTCGGGCAGCGCCGGTTCGCGATCATCGTGGACGAGGCCCACTCCTCCCAGACCGGCGAGGCCGCGAAGGACCTCAAGGCTGCCCTGGGTGCCACGACCGCCGAAGCCGCCCTTGCCGCCGCCGAGCAGGCCGACGCCGCCGACGCGCCGCTCGAGCCCCAGGACGCGCTCGCGGCGACAGTTGCCGCGCGCGGCCGCCAGCCGAACCTCTCGTTCTTCGCCTTCACCGCGACGCCAAAGGCGCGGACCCTCGAGATCTTCGGCCGCAAGAACGAGGACGGCAACTTCGCGCCCTTCCACCTCTACTCGATGCGCCAGGCGATCGAGGAGGGCTTCATCCTCGACGTCCTCGCCAACTACACGACCTACGCGACCTACTGGAAGGTCGGCAAGGCGGTCGAGGGCGACCCGGAGTACGACACCCGCAAGGCGCGGCGCTCGATCGCCCGCTTCGTCGCGCTCCACCCGCACAACCTTGCCCAGAAGGCGGAGCTCATCGTCGAGCACTTCCGCGAGCACACCCGCCACAAGATCGCCGGGCGGGGCAAGGCGATGGTGGTCACGTCATCGCGGCTCCACGCCGTCCGCTACAAGCGGGCCATCGACGCCTACCTGCGCGAGAAGGGCTACGCCGACACGCGGGCGCTCGTCGCCTTCTCGGGCACGGTCGACGACGACGGGATCGACTACACCGAGCCCACCATGAACGGGGTTCCCGAAAGCCAGACCGCGACCGTCTTCGGTGGCCCCGCGTACGGCGTCCTCGTGGTGGCCGAGAAGTTCCAGACGGGCTACGACCAGCCGCTCCTCCACACGATGTTCGTCGACAAGGTGCTGGTCGGCCTCGCGGCGGTCCAGACGCTCTCCCGGCTCAACCGGATCCACCCCGACAAGACCGACACCTTCGTGCTCGACTTCCGCAACGACGCCGAGGCGATCACCGAGGCGTTCCGCCCGTGGTACGAGTCGACTGTCGCCGTGCCGACCGACCCGAACCTCCTGCATGACCTTGCCGACAGGCTGCTGGCCCTCCAGGTGCTGGACGACGCCGAGGCGCGGGCGGTGGCTGCGGTGATCGCCGACCGGACGCAGAACGTGGCCGACCATGGCCTGGTCCATGCGCTCCTGGCGCCCGCGGTCGAGCGGTTCAAGGCCAAGAACGCGGAAGAGCAGGACGAGGTCCGCGACGCGCTGGACGGGTACGTGCGCGCGTACTCGTTCCTCTCCCAGGTCGTCGACTTCGGGGACGTGGCGCTCGAGGCACTGTACCTCGCGTCCCGGGCGTTGCTGGCGCTGCTGCCCTCGGACGGCGGCGGGCGGCTGGACCTCGGATCAGAGGTGGAGCTCACGCACCTGCGCCTCGAGAAGACGAGCGAGACGCAGGCGATCACCCCCGACAAGGGCGTCGGCGAACTTTCCGCCATCTACTCCGGGCGCGGCCGCGAGGCGGAGGAGGCGAGGGAGCACCTCTCGGCGATCATCGGCGTCCTCAACGAACGTTTCGGCCTGGCGCTCGGGACCGCAGACCAGCTCTTCTTCGACCAGATGGAAGCGACCTGGCTCGGCGACCCGCACCTGGTGGCCCAGGCCCGCGCCAACCCGCTCGAGAACTTCCGGCTCGTCTTCGCCGACCGCTTCATCAAGAGCATCGTCGAGCGCATGGACGACAACGCTGACATCTTCGGCAAGATCCTCGACGAGCCCGCCTTCCAGGCGGTCGTGATGGAGCACTACCTGCAGCGGGTCTTCGAGGGGGCACGGACCACGACCGCCGAGAGTCCGACGTGACGTGTCCCCTCCAGGTGGCCAACCCGTCCAGCTCGCGCGGCGGGGGTTGACGCGATGTACTTCCCCGTTTCGGGCTGGTTCGCTGCGTTCGTCCTCACGCTGTTGGTGGAAGCTCCCCTCGTGGCATTCCTCCTCCGCCGAGCGGAACCCGATCTCACCCGCCTCGGCGTCCTCATCGTCTTCGCCAACCTCGCGACCCATCCGGTGGTCTGGTACGTGATCTCCCAGCTGCTCCTTGTCGGGACGCCGGGCTACACGCTCGTCGCCGAGACCTGGGCGATCGCCGCCGAGGCCGTCTTCTACGGGGCCGCTATCCGCGACCTCTCATGGCGCCGGGCGGTCGCCGTCGCGGTCGCCGCCAACGCGACCTCATTCGGCGTCGGTCAGCTGGTCGGCGAGCTCCGGCCGGATCTGTTCAGATGACGCAGGGCGGCGCCCCTGCAAGACCGGGCGCACGTTCACGCATCTCCACGTGATCCGGGGAAGGAGCCTTCGCATGCATGCGATGCAACGCTCTGGGGGCGTCCGATCCGATCAGCGGCGCCCATTCGCCGCGCTCGTGGCGGCCCTCGCGCTCGTGGCCGGGTGCCAGGCCTCGACGGCCACGTCGGCGCCGACAGACGGTCGATCGACTGCGGTGCCCGCCTCACTGCCGACACAGCCCTTGCCGACGCCAGCCCTGCCGACGCCGGCGCACGCCACGCCGACGCCGGCGGTGCCGACACCGTTCGCGACGCCGAGCGATGTCGGGGGGCACTGGGAGGCGGCGGGAACGATGGCCATCGGCCGCCAGACCCCGCACGCCGTCCTCCTCGGCGATGGCCGCGTGCTCGTCGTCGGCAACGACGCCGCCAGAGGGGGGAATGCGGTCAGCGACGACAGCGCCAAGGCGGAGGTGTGGGATCCCACGACCGGTGTGTGGCACACGACGGAGAGCCTGAACGCACCGCGCGGCGACTTCGTGGTGGTGCCACTTGCGAGCGCTTGACGGGCCTTGCAAGGGATCTGCCAAAGGTGCTTTTCAGGGTCGGGTTCCAGCGCGGCTCGTCGGCGCGGTCTCCATGCCGTCCTTGACGCCGAACGTCCCAGCCGGGAGGATGCCGGCCATGCGTGGAACAGCCAGCCGGCGATGAAGACGACGCCCGCGGCCCGGACCGCCACGTTCCTTCTGACGGACATCGAGGGGAGCACGCGGCTCTGGGAGGAGCAGTCGGCGGCCATGAGCGTCGCGCTCGAAGCGCACGACGCGTTGCTGCGAACGGCCGTGGAGCAGGCCGGCGGGACGGTCGTCAAGACGACCGGCGACGGTGTGCTGGCCGCCTTCGACCGGCCCGAGGCGGGGCTCATGGCAGCCGTCGAGGGCCAGCGGGCGCTCGAGCGCCAGGCGTGGCCGACGACGGGGCCGCTGCGTGTGCGGATGGCGGTTCACTCCGGGAGCGCCGAGGTCCGGGAGGGCGACTTCTTTGGGCCCGCCCTGAACCGGACGGCTCGCCTGATGGCGATCGGCCACGGCGGCCAGGTGCTCGTGTCCTCAGCGACCTCGGCGCTCGTGGCCGACGACCTGGTGCCGGGGACCGAGCTCGTCGACCTGGGCGAGCATCGCCTGCGCGACCTGGACCGGCCCGAGCATGTCTACCAGGTCGTGGCGACGGGGCTGCGCCGCGAGTTTCCGCCGCTCCGCGCGGTGGCCGACCACCCGACCAACCTCCCGCCCCAGGTCACCTCGTTCGTGGGACGCGACCGGGAGCTGGCCGAGGTCAGGGCCCTGCTCGTGCGGAGTCGCCTGGTCACCCTGGTCGGTGTCGGTGGCACCGGCAAGACGCGCCTCGCACTGCAGGTTGCCGCGGATGCCCTCGACGGCTATCGCGACGGCGCCTGGCTGGTCGAGCTCGCGCCGCTCAGCGACCCGGAGCTCCTCGTCGCCGAGATCGGGCGCGCCCTGCGGCTCCAGCATCAGCCCGGGCAGCCCCCGATCGACACGATCGCGGACTACCTGCGCTCGAAGGAGCTCCTGCTGCTCCTCGACAACTGCGAGCACCTCATCGCGGCCGCTGCCGACGTGACCCACCGCCTGCTGGACAGCTGCCCCGACCTCAGCTTGCTGACGACGAGTCGTGAACCCCTCGGTGTCGAAGGGGAGGCACTCTTCGCCGTGCCCTCGCTGGCACTGCCGGCCCCGATGGAAGAGCACGGCGGCCATCTGGACGTTGACGACGAGGCCCTCGAGCGGGCCGGCCGGTCGGATGCTGTCTCGCTCTTCCTTGAGCGGGCCCGGGCGACCCTGCCGGCGTTCGCCCTGGATCTCTCGAACGTCGGCGCCGTGGTGGAGATCTGCCGGCGACTCGACGGAATCCCGCTCGCCCTCGAGCTGGCGGCCGCGCGGGTGAACGTGCTGTCTGCCGACGAGATCGCACAGGGCCTGGGCGACCGGTTCCGCCTGCTGACCGGCGGACGACGGACGGCGGTGCCGCGGCAGCGGACGCTGCAGGCGCTCATCGACTGGAGCTGGGACCTGCTCGAGGACGATGACCGCCGGCTCTTGCGCCGACTTGCCGTCTTCGCAGGGGGGTGGACGCTCGAGTCCGCGACGGGCGTGACCTTTGAGTACCCCGCGGACCGTGGATCCGACGGCGCGGTTCGACAGGAGGGCGGCGCCCGGCTCGCCACGCTCGATGGCCTCGGTCGCCTCGTCGACCGCTCGCTCGTCGCCGTCGACCACACCAGCGCCACCCGCTACCGGATGCTGGAGACGATCCGCCAGTACTCGGCCGATCAACTCGCGGCAAGCGGTGAGACGGTGCCGCTCCGTGACCGCCACCTCGCCATCTTTCTGCGGCTGGCGCGCGACGCTGAGCAAGGGCTCGAGGGACCCGAGCTGCCGGCTTGGATGGAGCGCCTCGATGCCGAGATCGACAACCTTCGCACCGCGCTCGACTGGGCCGACGGCGCGAACCCCGAGGCTGCCCTCGAGTTGTGCTTCGCGCTGACCCGCTACTGGCGATCACGGACGATGGGATCCGAAGGGCTCGACCGCCTGCTGCACGCGGTGGAGCGCGTGCGGGCCCTGCCCGAGCCCGACTCCGCGCCGGCGGCCCGGGCGCGGGCAGCTCTCGTCGCCCGTGCCCTCGCGGGTGCCGGCCACGTAGCGGAGTCGATTGGCCGTGCCGACGTAGCCTCGCTCGGCGAGGAAGCGCTGGGCCTTGCCCGGATGTCCGGCGATCCCGCGGCCATCTCGGATGCAATCACCATCCTGGCGATCGCACGTGTCCTCGCTGCCGGCGAACGCGACGTCGACGGCCTGCGAGCGATGCTCGATGAGGCAACGGGCATCGCGAACGATCGTGGAGATTGGGCACGCGCCGGCCGGATCGCTGCTGCACGGGCGATGGTCGAGGGCCCGGTCGACCTCGACGCCGCGGACCACTGGCTGGTGCAGGCCAGCGAGGCGGCCGTGCGGTCGGGCAACCCGCAGGAAATCGCGTGGGTCACCCAGATCCGCGGACGCGTCGCGAGCCAAATCGGCCGGCTGGAGGATGCCGAGCGTTGGTTCCGCCAGTCCCAGGCCCAGTTCCACAGGATCGGCGACCAGCGGTTCGAGCTCGCAGTCCAGAGCGAGCTCGGTCACGTCCTGCGCCGCTCCGGCCGGATCGACGAGGCCGAGGCGGAGTACCGCCAGACGGTCCGCGGCTGGCAGCGGAGCGGCAACCGCGGAGCGGTCGCCAACCAGCTCGAATCCTTCGCGTACGTGGCGATTTCGCGGGGAAACAGCCTCCGGGCGGCACGGCTGCTCGGGGCCGCCGAAGCTTTGCGGTCGTTCGCCGAGGCCGCGATGTCCGGCTTTGAGCGTGAGGAGTACGACTCCGCGGTTGGCCGGCTGCGCGAGGAGCTCGACCGGGGCGCCCTGGGCTCGGCATGGGCCGAGGGTGGCGGCATGAGCGCAGATGCGGCCGTGGCGTTCGCTCTTTCGCCTTAGCCCGACCATCGCGCGGCGACCTCTCCGGATTGGGGCACCGCAGATACCGAGCGAGCACCTCGCCGACCGGAATGCCGAGCCCTTTCGGCGGTCAGCCCCAGGCTTCCTCGCGGACACCAGGGCGGTCGAGCAGGCGGGGGACCACTGGGCGATCGACGAGGCAGGAAACCGCGGTCATCCAGCTGGCGCCTCGCACGATCTGTCAAAGATCTGGAGGCGAATGTCACGAATCTGAACGTCTTGCTTTCCCCGTTCACCTCCGTGACCGTTCACAAACGAACTGCCGCCTGGCAAGTTGCGTCCGCCGCTCCTCGCCCGGTACTCCCCCCGGGTATTGACACACCCCTTGACAAACGAGCGTGCCAGGCGCACAATCCCGGGAGATCGAGGCGTGTCAAGGCTTGACACGCCCGTTTCCGTGTGCGGCTGACAGCGCTCGCGGGCGAGGCGAGCGAGAGCGGCTCAGGGACAACCGGCACGGCAGGGACGCAAGGGGGAAGGTTGGCTGTCGGGGTCGCCGCGGAGGTCAAGAGCAAGCTGACCGTCGTCGACGTGGTCGGTGAGACGGTCCAGCTCAAGAAGGCCGGCACCACGCTCAAGGGGCTCTGCCCGTTCCACGCGGAGAAGACGGCCAGCTTCATCGTCACGCCCGGGCGGGAGACGTGGCACTGCTTCGGCTGCGGCGAGGGCGGCGACATCTTCTCGTTCGTGATGCGCCGGGACGGGATCGCGTTCCCGGAGGCGCTCCGGCGCCTGGCGCAGCGCGCCGGCGTGGAGATCGACGAGCGGACGTCCCGCGAGGATGCCCGCCGCAAGCGGCTCCACGAGGTGCTGGACACGGCGTTCGCCTTCTACCACGCGGTCCTCACCAACAGCGAGACGGGCGCGGCGGCGCTGGCCTACCTGCGCGGCCGGGGCTTCACGGACGAGTCGATCGAGCGCGCCCAGCTTGGCTTCGCCCCACCCGACTGGGATGCCCTGGTCCGGACGCTGGAGCGCAAGCGCCAGATCGGTGCGGCCGAGCTGACCGAGGTGGGCCTCGCCATGCCTCGCCGTCGCGGCCGGGGCGTCTACGATCGCTTCCGCGGCCGGGTCCTCTTCCCGATCCGTGATGCGACCGGCAACGCCACCGGACTCGGCGGCCGCATCCTGCCGGCGGCCGCGCCAACGGCCGGCGAGCAGCCCACGGAAGGGGAGCCCGCCCGCGCCGCCGGGGCACGGACCGCCAGTCACCCCGCCCCCGACTCGGACGGCCCGAAGTACCTCAACTCCCCGGCGACGCCGCTCTTCGATAAGAGCCGGACGCTCTACCCGCTGGACCGGGCGAAGGCCGCCATCCGCAAGTCGGGGATCGCCGTGATCGTGGAGGGGTACACGGACGCGCTCATGGCTCACCAGGCAGGCTTCGACAACGTGGTTGCCAGCCTTGGCACCGCGCTCACGCCCGGCCAGGTCGCGCTCCTCACGCGCTACGCCGCGAAGAAGATCGTGCTGGCCTACGACGTGGACCCGGCGGGGGAGCGCGCCGGCACGCTGGGTGTCACCGCCCTGGAGCAGCTCACGCGGCAGCTCGCGGCCACGGACGCGGGCGTGGAGCTGGACGAGGTGCGCGTTGCGCGGCTGCCGGACGGCAAGGACCCCGACGAGGTGATCCGCGCGACACCCGACACGTGGCGCGAGGCGATTCGCACGGCCGCCCCGATCGTCGAGTACCTGATCGAGTTCCACGCCCGGTCCGCCGACCTGCGCACCACCGGCGGGCGGGCCCGCTTCATCGACGCGATCCTCCCCACGCTCCGAACGGTCCGCAACCCGGTCCTCCGCGACGGCTACCTCCAGCAGCTCCGCCAGGTGTCCGGCGTGGAGGAGCGGGTGCTCCTCGAGTCGCTCCACCGCGCGCCGGAGGTCGCCCGTGGCGGATCCTTTGGCCCCGGGGCCGGGGAAGGCCGGATCACGGCGGCCTCTGTCCTCGCCTCGCCGGACGCGTTCGACCCGAAGGCCGTCCTCCGCGCGATCGACCCCGTCGAGCGCGACCTGCTCCGCTTCCTCCTCTCGGTTCCCGAGACCCAGGAGGCCACGGCCGAACGATTGGCCCCCACCGACTTCCCGAGCCAGCCGGCCCGCGAGCTCTGGGCGGCGATGCTCGCGACGCGGGAGGACCCGCCTTACACCACCGAGCGCGTCTTCGCCCGCCTTGCCGCGGACGCGGAGACGCAGGCGCTCCTCGTCGCGCTCCTCGAGCGGCGCGACGCCGGCACGGATGCCGGCACCACGGATCTCCGGGTCGCGTCCCAGGGGATCGAGCAGTGCCTGCTCCGCCTGGAGCTCGACCGGTTGGAGGAGCGGACCCGCTGGACGCGCGTGGAGCTGGGCGAGGCCGAGCGGGCGAACGACCGCCCGACGATCGAGCGCCTGATGATCCAGGAACAACACCACAACGAGACCCGCAAGTCGCTGCAGCGACGGATGGAGCAGGCAAGCCTGCTCAGCCGCCCGGCTGCCGCCCGTGCCGCAGGAGGACGATCGTGAGCCAGGACCCGATGGACCGCCAGCTTGTTGAGGCAGTGCTGGCCGGCCCGCCGCGCCGCCGCCGCGCCGCCGCTGCAGAAGTGAAGGCCGTCAACGCCGCCAGCAAGGCCGCCAGCGCGGTCGCCGTCATCGACGCGGACCCGGAGCCCGACGATCGCGACCTGGGCTCCGAGTCCGGCGTCCCGGAGCTGGTCGTGGCCGACGAGGACGTCGTCGGGAGCATCGATTCTCCCGCGGGGCTTTCGACGGACGGCTCAAGCGTGCCGGAGGTGCCGGCGAGGCTGGACGCGAAGGTGCTCGAGGAGCCCACGCAGGAGGAGCTCGAGGCCCTCTCGGCCGACATGATCGGGATCGACGACCCGGTCCGGATGTACCTCAAGGAGATCGGGAAGGTGGCCCTCCTGACCGCCGAGGAGGAGATCGTCCTGGCCAAGGCGATCGAGCTCGGCGAGTGGATGGTGGAGTTCCCCGCGAAGGCGATGGTCAGCCTCCACGAGTGGACGCTCCACGACACCGAGCGCAAGACGCGCGCCGCGAAGCCGCAGCACCGGCTGCCGCTGGGCGAGGAGGCCCACGCGATGGTGCGCGCGGCGATCGCCGACGAAGGCGCCGCGGACCTGCTGGTGCCGCACCCGGACTTCCACCTGGTCAAGGCGGGCCGCGACGTCCAGTCCGAGGGCACGAAGGAGCGCCTCCGGGAGGCCCGCCGTCACCTCGCCGACTACGCGGAGAAGCAGGACGCGGGCTCGTTCATCACGCTTCTCGACTGGGCGTATCTCGCGGTCCACAACGGGGACCTCGACTCGCGCGACAACGTGGGCCTGCGGGCGATCTACGACTGGACCCGCGACGCGGTCGCGTTCCCGGCGCTGGAGCGCTGGATCATGAGCGACCACGACGCGGACCTGCTCCGGCACATGGGCTACTACGACCCCGCGGTGGTGCCGCTCAGCACGAAGCTCCGCGACCGCAAGGGCGAGATCGTGCGGATCGGGCGCGACGCGCGCGAGCAGCTGACCTCGGCGAACCTGCGCCTGGTGGTCTCGATCGCGAAGAAGTACATCGGCCGCGGGATGAGCTTCCTGGATTTGATCCAGGAGGGGAACATCGGCCTGATCCGGGCGGTGGAGAAGTTCGACTACGAGAAGGGCTTCAAGTTCTCCACGTATGCCACGTGGTGGATTCGGCAGGCGATCACCCGCGCGATCGCGGACCAGGCGCGCACGATCCGGATCCCGGTCCACATGGTGGAGACGATCAACCGGCTGATCCGGGTCTCGCGGCAGCTGCTCCAGGAGCTGGGTCGCGAGCCCACGGTGGAGGAGATCGCCGAGGCGATGTCCAAGGGCCAGGAGGTCGTGGTCACGCCGGAGAAGGTCCGCGAGATCATCAAGGTCAGCCAGGAGCCGGTCTCGCTGGAGACCCCGATCGGCGAGGAGGAAGACTCGCACCTGGGCGACTTCATCGAGGACCGGAGCGCGCTGGCCCCGGCCGAGGCGGCGTCGCACCAGCTGCTCAAGGAGCAGGTGGAGGCGGTGCTCGACTCGCTGACCGGCCGCGAGCGGCGGGTCCTGCAGCTCCGCTTTGGGCTGGAGGACGGCCGCGCCCGGACGCTCGAGGAGGTCGGCAAGGAGTTCAACGTCACCCGCGAGCGGATCCGCCAGATCGAGGCGAAGGCGCTCCGGAAGCTGCGCCACCCGTCCCGCTCGCGCAAGCTGAAGGACTACCTGGAGTAGCTGGAGTGGTACGCCCACGAGCGTGGATTACCAACAAGGCAGCGTTCGGTGCAGCGTAGCGCTACGCCCTGGCCCGAGCAGGCATTCGACGTTCGACCAGCGTCGACGCCGGTCCTCGTGGGGAAGTCGTCTAGAATCGGCGCCCAGCGTGCCGTCGTCGTGGTCGGCATGCCTTCGAGCAGAGCGTGGGAGGTGAGGACGATGCGTGGGCGGTTGGCTGCGGGTGCCGTGGCATGCTGCCTGGCGCTCGCCGCGTGCTCGCTCGCACCGTCCCCCACGCCCGCGCCGTCGCTCGCGACGATCGGCCGGCCCGCCGACGACGGCGCCCGCATCGTGAAGGTGGAGACGCTTGACCCGCGCACGCGCGATCTCACCGTCGAGTCGCCCGCGGTCGGCAGCGTGATGGTCCGCCTCCTCCTGCCATCCACGTTCGCGGATGAGCCGGCCGCCCGGTTCCCCGTGCTGTACCTGCTTCACGGCGGCGGCGGCGAGTACACGGACTGGACCTCGAAGACCGACGTCGAGGCGCTCACGACACCCACCCGCCTGCTCGTCGTGATGCCCGCCGCCCTCAGCTCCCGCCTCGACGACTGGTTCAAGAGCGTCAAGGACGGCGGCCGGGGCTTCACGAAGGAGAACCCGCCCGGGTGGGAGGCGTTCCACGTCACCGAGCTGCCGCAGCTGATCGAGCGCAACTGGCAGGGGTCTGACGCGCGGGGGATCGCCGGCCTCTCGCTCGGCGGCTACGCCGCGATCGTCTACGCCGCCCGGCACCCGGGCACGTACAAGATCGCCGCGTCGTTCAGCGGTGCCCTCGGCGTCTCGCAGCGCATCGGGCAGCTGGTCCAGACCAGGGATTCGAGGGTGCTCGCGAGGCTGGCGGAAGTCGTTGCCCAGGCGAAGCTCCTGGGCGGGTACAGCACCGTCGCCCTGGCGCCGGACCTCAAGGGCACGGCGCTCTACATCTCGTACGGGAACGGCGTGCCGGGGCCGCTGGACCCGCCGACCACGACGACCGACGACCCGTTCGAGGAGTGGTGCGGCGGCGGAGGCGAGCTGTTCAAGGACGCCCTCAGACAGGACGGCATCCCGGCCACGCTGCACGCCTACGGCCCGGGGACCCACCTGTGGCCCTACTGGGAGCGGGAGCTGGGCCTGTCGCTGCCAACGATCCTCAAGGCCCTCGGCGCGGCCTCAACCGCGCCATCGCCCTCGCCGGGCTCCTGACCTCGAGTTTCGCCGCGCCCGCGGCGAACGGCCCGCGGTTCAGGGATCCGGCGACGCCGACGTGGGCGACGAAGCTGACGACGAGGCAACACGCCGGCCGCCGGCCGGAGTCAGCGGGAACCGCCCGGAACGCGCGGCGTCCCGTCGGTCGCCCCCGGGCGCGCCGGCGGGTCCTGGGCCGCGGCTCGGCGCAGCGTTCGGCGCAGCTCGGCGCAGCGTTCACGTCGTCGCGAGGAGCTCCGCGCAGGGGCCGGCGGAGTACGATCCGAGCGTGACCAGCTCTGAAGCTCGGGGGCGACGCTACACGACGCGACACGTACCGGACTCCCCTGGAGTAGGGGAGCGCTCGCGCATGGCGGAGGGCGGGCTCGAGGGCGCGGGCGGCACGCCGAACGTCGGCGCCGGCGGGGCGGGGGAGGTGGGCCGCGCGGCCGGCC
>Ga0209048_10003725_pt1 | contig 14751 bp, 12 predicted proteins | sample FrelakmetCRP12CR_FD_187146 | JGI IMG/M metagenome (GOLD analysis project Ga0209048, IMG submission 187146) | Freshwater lake sediment microbial communities from the University of Notre Dame, USA, for methane emissions studies - CRP12 CR (SPAdes)... | ecosystem: Environmental > Aquatic >... | reverse complement strand
TCGCGCTCACCGACACCCGCGGCCGCAAGCGCCTGCTGCGCGTCGTCGAGGCGCGCGCCGGGGAATGCCTCTGCGAGACCGACACGACGGCGTACGTCGCGCCGGGAACGCACCTTGCGCTGCGGCGCAAGTCGCGCCTGATCGCGAAGGGCACTGTCGGCGCGCTGCCGGCGGTCGAGCAGTGGATCGCGCTGCGGCCCGGCGACACCCTCGACCTCGTGCGCGGCGAGATGCCCGGCCGGGCTGCCGTGCACGACGACGGCGGCCGCCTGCTGCAGCCGGCCTTCGTGTCCTGTGCGCTGCCGGAGGTCTTCGTCGGCGTCCGCGTCGGCGAGCCGATCCATTTCGACGACGGCAAGATCCGCGGCACGATCCGCGGCGTCGCCGAGGATCGCGTCCGCATGGAGATCACGGCGGTCGCCGGGGGCGCCGCGAAGCTGAGGGCGGAGAAGGGCATCAACCTGCCGGAGACCGAGCTCGACGTGCCGGCGCTGACCGCGAAGGACATCGAGGACCTGGCGTTCGTGGCGAAGCATGCCGACATGGTGGCGCTGTCGTTCGTGCGGCGCCCCGAGGACGTCGAAGCGCTGCTCGCCGAGATCGCGAGGCTCGGCGCATCGCGGCTCGGCATCGTGCTCAAGATCGAGACGCAAGCGGCCTTCAGCCGCCTGCCGATGCTGCTGCTCGCGGCGATGCGCCACCCGCCGGTGGCCGTGATGGTTGCGCGCGGCGACCTCGGCGTCGAAGTCGGCTTCGAGCGGCTGTCCGAGGTGCAGGAAGAGATCCTGTGGTTCTGCGAGGCGGCGCACGTGCCGGTGATCTGGGCGACGCAGGTGCTGGAATCGCTCGCCAAGGGCGGCATGCCCTCGCGCGCCGAAGTCACGGATGCCGCGATGGGCAGCCGCGCAGAGTGCGTGATGCTGAACCAGGGGCCGTACATCCGCGAGACGCTGCGCTTCCTGATCGACGTGCTCGGGCGAATGGAGGAGCACCAGCACAAGAAGTCGTCGCGGCTGCGGAAGCTGCGCGTGTCCGACACCAGCCTGTCGCGCTTGCGGCGCGCCGTGGCGGATCCCCAGGCAGGCCGGTGAACGTCATGTCGTAAGGCCCACCGGCCGGATCGGACCGGGGCCGTGGGCTCACGGGCCGAATGCGATCAGCCGCGGATGGTCGGGCGCGACAAGGTGCGCAGGAGCGATTTGGCAATGCGATCATTGCCGAAGGCGTTGTCTACGATTCTTTCGGGGACTCGAGCGCAACCGCTGCGGGCTTGTCCTTGCCGACGCGCGTCCAGGATTTCGTGTCGAACGTGAACTCGGCGACGGCGCACGTCGGCAGGTGGGTGATCTTGCCTGAAAGGCGATTGGCGAGTTCGGTCAACTCGGGGTTGTGGCCAATCACCATCACACGCTCGGCCTTATCGTCCAGCCGGCGAATCACGTCGAGCACCGCATCCGCCCCAACCGCGTACAGCCGCTCATCCACCACGATATTGCTGCGCCGGTAATCTAGCTTCCTGGCGATGATCTCCGCCGTCGCGAGCGCGCGCGTCGCCGGGCTTGACAGGATCAAGTCGGGCTTCACACGACGCTTCGCCAACCGCTCGCCCATCTTCGGCGCATCGCGCTTGCCGCGGTCATCCAACGGCCGGTCCTTGTCGGCCAACGCCATGTCGTCCCTACTCGACTTGGCGTGGCGGATGAGAATCAGCGTTTTCATGCGGTATTCCAAGCCGACGAGATAGGGCTGCGGTGGGTCAGGCGGCTTGCGCAGTGTCGATCACCCGGAGCCCGTGCTCGAATGGGGAGGCCGGGAGCCGCCCCTTCCTCTCGTGTGATTCTCCGCCATTTCCGCAACTTCGCCTACTCGCGTGCCCGCGCGGGCCGACCGTCGCTGGCGACCGGCGTGGGGTGGAAGCCGCGCAGCAGTGCCGCGCGCGCGGAGTACGATGCGTCCGTGGCGGCGGTTATCATTCCGCCGACGGCCGAAGACTTCGGGGATCGCGGATGGTGACAGCCAATACCCAACCTGCCTATACCGCGGAGGAGGCGCTTCGTCGTCTGAAGGAAGGCAATGCGCGCTTCGTCAGCGGCCACGCGCGGTTCCCGACGGTGCAAAAGGAAGTCCTGGCGGAGCTCGCCAGGGGCCAGCAGCCTTACGCCACGATTCTCGGGTGCAGCGACAGCCGCGTGCCACCGGAGCTCGTGTTCGACGCCGGATTCGGCGAGCTCTTCGTCATACGAGTGGCAGGAAACGTCCTCGGCCCCGCGATCAACGGGACGCTGCAGTATGCCGGCGCGCATCTTCATACGCCGCTATTCGTCGTTCTGGGACACGAGGGTTGCGGGGCGGTGAAGGCCGCGATCGCCTCGAAGTTCCACGGCGCTCCTCAGAAGAGCCGGATCGCACTGCTGCTCGAGAACATCCTTCCCGCCCTGGATCATCTCGATCCGGCGCTACCTCCCGAGGCACTGCTGGGCGCGGCAGTGGAAGCCAACGTGCGCTGGACCATGCGGCAACTGCTCGAATCGCCGGAAGGCAAAGTCCGCGTGGCGCAGGGCGAGGTCAAACTGGTGGGCGCAGTGTATGACCTCGCCCAGGGCCGCGTGCGGTTCCTGGCTTAGCGCGCGACCCGCTGCTCGGATCGTCACCGTTCAACGGCGCCCGTTTGCTTTGACTTGGCGCAAGGTCGGCATGTGAGGCCGCGGCCATACTTTTCGCTGGGAGAGTTCGGGTCGATAATGCTTGGCGCGCCAGCGGAGGGTTCGGACGGCGCACCAATGGCATGTCGTGGTGCGCCATTCCACTCGATCGGCGTCGCGCGGGGGACAGGGACGTGGAGTCGGTATCTTGGGTGCTTGAGGAGGACACGATGGCGATGCAATTGCAGTGGCGTACGGCGATGTTCGCGATGTTCATGTTGTTGGCGGTAGCGTGCGGCAGCGCCCGCGCGGATGAAGTCCCGTTGATCACGGGCGAGCATTGGACCAAGTCGACGGAACAGATGAAGAAGGTTTACCTGATCGGTATCGCCAATGTGATGCAGGTTGAGACCGCCTATCACGCGGCGAGCCCGCCGCCCGACGCGCAGAGCTTCGTGCCCCGCTTCGTCAAGGGGTTGAAGGGGCAGACCCTCGACAGCGTGCGCGAGGGGCTCGACCGGTGGTACGCTGCGAACCCCGACCGGTTGCAGCGACCGGTCATCGAAACCATCTGGTTCGAAATGGTCGTGCCGGGCCTCAAGAAAACCAGTTAGCGGAGACGACACATGAAGCGAGTCGGAGTGCTTGCGGCCATCGCGGCCGTGGCGGGTGTGATCGGATGCACGACCATGACCCCGCAGCAGCAGGGAACGGTGAGCGGTGCGGCCATCGGTGCCGCGGCGGGAGCGGGGATCGCGGCGATCTCCGGGGGCAGCGGCTGGACCGGTGCGGCCGTCGGCGCCGTCGTCGGCGGCGTCGCTGGCAACATCAAGGGTAGCAAGCAGCAGTGAAGCCCGGGAGGGCGGATTCGATGCATTGCAGCGGGCACACCGTCGAGTGAACCGTCGGACGTCGGGCAGATCGCGGCTGGTCGCCGGGATACGCGGAGTGCAATCAGGACCTGGAGCACAAATGAAGAACAGTCTACGTAACTTCGCAGCCGCGGATCGCCGCAGGATCGCTCGCTGGCTCGAACTGCTGGCGGGAGTCCTCCTGCTCGCGTTCGCGACGAATGCCCTTGCGCAGGCGCCGGCGGCTCCCGGGGGTGCGGCGCCCCCGCCCTCCGCCGAGGACCTCGGTACGCTCGTCGGTCCGATCGCGCTCTACCCGGACGATCTCGTCGGGATCATCCTGCCTGCATCGACCAATCCGCTGCAGCTGGTGCAGGCCGATCGCTTTCTCGACAAGCGCAAAGCCGATCCCAAGCTTCCCGTCGACGACAAGTGGGACGATTCGGTCAAGTCGCTGCTGAACTACCCCGACGTGGTGAAGATGATGAGCGCCGATCTCGACTGGACGAGCGCGCTGGGCGAGGCGGTCGTCGCGGACCAGGGCGCGGTGCTGGAGGCGGTCCAGAGCTTTCGCCGCAGGGCGCAGGCTGCGGGCAACCTCAAGTCCGACGACAAGCAGGTCGTGCAGGTCGAGAAGGAAATCGTCACCATCGTCCCGGCGGATCCGCAGGTGATCTACGTGCCGCAGTACAACCCGGCGACGATCGTGGTTGCCGGCGGCTATCCGTGGGGCTACTACCCGACCCCGTACCCGTCGTACTACTACCCGTATGCGCCAGGTGCCGCGCTCGCCGCGGGCGTGATCTGGGGCGCCGCGATCGGGGCGGCCTGGGGCGGCAACCACTACGGCTGCTGCGGGGACACCAACATCAACGTCAACCGCAACACCAATATCAACCGCTCCGGCAGCGTGAGCCAACGGCCGGCAGGCGGCGGCACCGCGTGGAAGTCCAATAAGCAGCCCGGCCAGGTCAGCAGCTCCGTCGGCAAGACGGCCTCGTCCGCGCGCGCGGGCGGCGGCTATGGGGCGGCCGGCAGTGGGGCAGGACGCGCATCCGCGCAGCCCGCCGGCAGTGGTGCCGGTCGGGGCGGCGCTTCGGGCGGCGATGCCTTCGGCGGCTACGGGTCGGGGCGGCAATCCCAGATGGACAGCTCGCGTGGCGCCTCGAGCCGCGGCTCGATGGCCAGCGCAAGCCCGAGTACGCGGCCGAGTTCGAGCAGCGGCGCTTCGCGTTCGACGTCGAGCGGCGGCGCCTCGCGCTCGATGCCGAGCGGTGGCGGTTCGCGCGGCGGCGGTGGTGGTGGCGGCGGGCGCGGCGGTGGTGGCGGTGGTGGCGGGCGCGGTGGTGGCGGGCGTCGTTGACCGCCGGAGCATGCTCATGCGCCCATTCATTTCCCTCCAAAGCAAGGCATCGTCGATGAACCTCATCCGCCTCTGGTCATACCTGCGCCGGCTGGCGCTGGCGCTTTTGGTCGCGGTTCCGCTGGCCGCGGCCGCAGCCCCGCAGGAAACCTTCACGACGCCGGAAGCGGCGGTCGATGCGCTGATGGCCGCGCTCAAAGCCGACAGCGATTCGGCGATGGTCGCGATCTTCGGTGAAGCTCAAAAGGACGTGCTCATGAGCTCCGATCGCGCGGCGAACAGCGCGACCCGGGCGAAGATCCTCGCGGCGATGCAGACCCTGCGCGTGCTGCGCGAGCCGAGCCAGGACCGCCGGGTGCTGGTGATCGGCGAGGCGGCGTGGCCGATGCCGATTCCCATCGTGCGCGTCGGCGACCGCTGGCGCTTCGCCACCGAGGAGGGCGTGGACGAGATCGTCAATCGCCGCATCGGCGGCAACGAGCGCAACGCGATCTACGTGCTGCGCGCGTACCTCGACGCGCAGCGCGCGTACGCCGCGCGCGACCGCGACGGCGACGGCGTGCTCCAGTACGCGCAGAAGCTCTCCAGCGCACCCGGCAAGCACGACGGGCTGTACTGGCCCGCCGACGAAGCGAAGGGCGACGAGGCGAGCCCGTTCGGGCCGCTGGTCGCCGAAAGCGCCGCCTACCGCAAGGGTCACGCGGCGGGCGACCCGTACCGCGGCTATCAGTTCCGGATCCTGACGCGTCAGGGGAAGAGTGCCCCGGGCGGCGCCTACAGCTACGTGATCAACGGCCGCATGATTGCCGGCTTCGCGATGGTCGCCTACCCCGCCGAATACGGCAAGGGCGGCGTGATGACGTTCATTGTCAGCCACAACGGCAAGGTCTACGAGAAAGATCTCGGCAAGGACTCGACTGCCATCGGCGCGAAGATGACGACCTTCGATCCGGGCGCGGGCTGGAAAGAGGTCCCACGCTGATTGCACCGGGGCAGCCACGGCCAGGTAGTGTTCACCAACCTGTGACCATCGCCCGGACAGGGTGAAGAGCGGACCATCCCCGGTTTCGTGAGCATTCCACCCCTTCCGTCCGCACGGAAGGGGCTTCCTCTCTTTGCGCAAGGCTCGCGCGGGCCGTCTGCTCGGCCTTGCCTGCTACTGCTTCCCGTCCGGGGACCCCGCGCTAGCCCAGAAGCCGCCTCCACAGAAGGCGGCTGGCGCGACCCTCACCATCGATCCCTCGGAGATGCAGAAGCCGACCAATCGCCGTTCCGCCGCAACGGGTGTCAATGGCGGGCTCCGGACGAACTGTCAGCACCCAGGCCCAGGGCACGAGCGAGCGACCGGACGGTCAGACCCTGCACGAGGATCGAGAAGACAACAACCGAATAGGTGAGCATCAGAATCAGGTTGCGGTAGGGACCGGGAGGCAGCGACAGCGCAAGGGCTACCGAAATGCCACCGCGTACGCCACCCCAGGTAAGCAACAGGCCTGAACGTGCGGGCAGGCCGAACCAGCGCCGCCCCGCCGTGGTTGGCAGGCCCACCACCAGGTAGCGCGCAAGGAGACAGAGGGCTAGGACCGGCAATGCGGCGATGAACGATCCCGGCGGAAACACGATCACCGTGATTTCGAGGCCGATCAGCACGAACAGCACGCCATTGAGGATCTCGTCGAGCAACTGCCAGAACATGTCGAGCCGCTCGCGGGTCTGCGCCGACATCGCGAACGCGCGGCCCTCATTGCCGATCAGGAGGCCGATCGCCACCATGGCCAAAGGTCCCGAGACGTGGAGGGCGTGCGCGAGCGCATATCCGCCGACGACCGTGGCGAGCGTGATGAGGACCTCGACTTGAGGCGCGTCGATCGTGCGCAGAACGCGATAGACGAAGTATCCGACCACAAGGCCGAAGATCGCGCCTCCCAGCGCCTCTCGGGCGAACAGCGCAAGACCCGCACCGACCGTCGGCGCGGCGCCCGATTGCAGCATCTCGAGCAGCAGCGCGAACAGGACGACTCCCACGCCATCGTTGAACAGTGATTCCCCGGCAATCGTCGCCTCGACGCTGGTCGGGACGTTCGCCGACTTGAGCAGGCCGAGAACCGCGATCGGGTCGGTCGGCGAGATCAGCGCCCCGAAAAGCAGGCAGTAGCTCAACGGGATCGCGATGCCGAGCGCCGCGAGGAGATGCCAACTGCCGAAACCGATGATCAACGTCGACAGCGCCGTGCCGACGAGGGCGAGCGCACCTACCTGCCAGGCCACCCGGCGCAATTGATTGAGGTCGACGTGCAGCGCACCGGCGAAGAGCAGGAACGACAGCATGCCCTGCATCAGCACTTCGGTGAAATCGATCGAGGTGAGTAACGCGTGCTCGTGACCACGCGGCGTCGCGAAGCCAAGCTGGTCGAGGCCGATGACCGCGAGCGACACCGCCAGTGCGATCGCCATGACGCCGATCGTCATCGGCCACTTCAGGTACCGGTGGTTGAGGTACGAGAATGTGGCCGTCAGCGTGAGCAGAATGGCGACGATATTGAGCATGGTTCGGCTTGTCGGTCGCGCAGGGCGCAGTCCTGCCTCATGGTGCCATAACGAGGTGCGATTTGAAAAACCACCGTCAGCAATACTCCTTCACGTAGCGCCAGGCGAGCAGTAGACTCATGGCGTGTCCGGCCCGCGATGACTCATAAGAATCCCAACGACGATGGACAATTGGCGATGACCCCGAACGCCGGCGAAAGTGCCACGTCCGAGCCGAGTTTGACCGAGCGTTGGCGCCGGATCCAGACCTTTGTCCGGAGCAAACTGACCTGGGGTCGTCTGTACCGCACGACCAGCTATCTCAAGTCCGCACTGTGGACGGTACCGCTCATCGCCATTGCGCTCGAGCTACTGGTATCGCCGATGATCCACGCGCTCGACAAATGGCAGCGCTGGCAGCTCAGCGCGCTCGAGCCGGCCGGCGCAACGGCGCTTTACCAGACCGTCATCACGCTGACGCTCTCGTTTGTCGTGTTCACCTTCGGCTCGCTGCTGGTGGCGATCCAGGTGGCCGGCGGCCAGCTCACTTCCCGGATCATTGCCACGACACTGTTGCGCAACAACATCGTCCGCTACAGCGTCGGCCTGTTCGTGTTCACGCTGGTGTTTGCCGTCGGTGCGCTCAACCGGCAGGTAGAGACGGTGCACGAGCTGGTCGCAACGGTCACGGGGATTCTCGGTGTTGCGTGCATTGCCGACTTTCTGTTCCTGATCGACTACGCGGCGCGCCTGTTGCGACCGGTCAGCGTCGTAGCCAAGGTCGGCGACGAGGGCATGAAGATGATCAACGCCGTCTATCCGGACCCGGCGACCGCGCTGCCGCCGGAGGCCGCTGCGCTGTACGCAAAGCCCGAGACGCGCAGCCGCGAAGTCGAGCACCGTGGCGCGTCGGAAATCGTGCTTGCGGTTGACGTCCCGACGCTGGTGGCACTGGCGCGACTCCACGATGGCATGATCGAGTTCTTGCCCCAGGTCGGGGATTTCCTCGCCGCGGAGGAGCCGCTGTTCATGCTCCACGGCGGCGCAATGGCGATCGACGACCGCGCAGTGCGGTCGACGGTGGCCCTCGGTCCCGAACGCACGCTCGAGCAGGACCCGATGTTCGCGTTCCGGATCATCGTCGACATCGCGCTGAAGGCATTGTCACCGGCGATCAACGACCCCACGACCGCCGTGGTCGCGCTCGACCAGGTGCATCGGCTGCTTCGGCTGGTGGGCCAGCGGAAGCTGCGCGGCGAGGTCATCCTCGACGAAGGCGGGCAGCCGCGCGTCATCTTCCGCACCCCAAACTGGGAGCACTACGTCCAGGTCGCCTGCAACGAGATTCGCGCATGCGGCGCCAACAACCTGCAGGTCGCGCGCCGCATGCGCGCGATGCTCGTGAACCTCCGGAGCACGCTGCCGGAACACCGTCGCCCAGCGCTGGAAACGGAACTCGACTTGCTGGACTGGGCGATCCAAGCGCACTTCAGCCGGCCCGAGGAGCTAGCGCTGGCCATGATTCCCGATTCGCAGGGACTGGGCGGATCGTCGGGCGCGCGCTTGACAAGCCCGGGCTGACCGCTAGACCTGGCGCCGCCCCTGTCGTCTCCTGGCTGAGCCCTTCGCTTCATTCTGCTTGACGAAGCGTCGACGTTTCGACAGCCGCCATTGCGTCGGCGCCATGCCGGCCCAGCGGCAAAAGGCGCGGGTGAACGCGCCCGGATTGGTGTAGCCGAGAAAGCCGGCGATCTCGGTTACCGGCATGCGCGTGCTTTCGAGAAGCTGGCGGGCCATCGCGTTGGCCGCTTCTTGGCGCAATTCCATGAAGGTCGTGCCCTCCGCCGCAAGACGGCGGTTAAGGGTTCGCGCGCCGAGTCCGAGGTGCTTTGCCACCACGGCGAGTGATGTGGTGTGCGCGACGATCAGCGCAGGCAGCATTCGCCGCACCTGGCCGACCAGTTCGTCGCTGGAATGCGCTTCGATGTCGCCCACGCGGCGCGCCATCATCATGTGCAGAAGCGGGTCGGCGCCACGAGGTCGTTGGTCCAACCAACGCGGGGCGAAGACCAGCGCGGTTTCGGCTTCGTCGAAGCGCAGCACGGACCCGAAGAACCGGTACGGCGCGAGCTCGCGCGGACGAGCGTGCGCGAACCGCACCTCGATTGGATGCCAGTCCGGCCCGCACATCGCCTGCATCAGGTTGAGCCCGATCGCCATCGCGAAGTCGAGGATGTGCTCGTGAGCCTCGACGCCGGCGCGCTGGATCGTGAAGCCGAATGCGACGAAGGAGTCCTCTTCGACGACAGTGATCGCGACGTTCGGATTGTGCACACGAAAGTGACGCGACAGGTTGTGGAGCGCCATGCGCACATCGGGCGAGCTTTCCATTAGGAACCCGACCGCGCCGAGGGAGGAAAAACTCGCACGCTGGCCCACGAGCAGCGCGAAGTGCGGGCAGTCCGCAATTTCCGCGCAGCGCGCAAACAGCCGGCCTGCTTCGCTGAACGGAATCGTGTTCTCGGGATCGAGAAAGTGCGCGGGGGTGAGGCCGAATTCGGCGAGCAGAGGCGCCGGATCGATGCCGCGCTCCTGCAGCAGCGCGGGCACCGTCATGTAGGGCCCCACGCGAACCATGCCGTCCGGGACGACGCCGTCGGCCGGTCTTTGCCCCGCTTTGAACCCCCGCTTCTCGACGCGTCTCATCGCCGCTTGACTGCCCTCAAAGCAATTGTCGCGGAATGATAAAGCGATGGCGGGAAAGGGTAAATCATCGCAGGCGAATCGTCTCAACATTTGACCATCAGGTCCAGTGCCGATGGCGCGGCAAGCGGGGCGACCGGCGGCGAACACCCGACCCTGAAGCAGGGTCCGCCACCGATCGCAACGTCGTCGTTCGCGTCGAGCTCAAGGAAAGGAGCAACTCATGAATCGATCCGGAAATGACGTTGCGGGCGGTTCGCGCCGCAGCATGCTGGCGGGGTCCGCTGCGCTGCTGGTCGGAGGCGGCATCGGCAGCGCGATGAGCGGCTTCATGCATTCGGCATCGGCAGCGACCGAAGCACCTGCCGCGCCGCCGCCGTTGCCGTGGAAGTGGGCGACGCTCGATCCTCTCGAGGCCGGCCGGCGCGCCTATCGGCTGTATGTGGACAAGGGCAGCGGCTGCGGCACCGCTTCGTACCTGAGCCTGCTAAGCCTGCTCAAGGAGAAGGTCGGCTATCCGTGGACCACGCTGCCGGACCTGATGATGTCACACGCGCAGGCCGGTTATGCGGGGCACGGCACCCTCTGCGGTGCGCTGGGCGGCGTGTCCACCATCGTCAATCTCGCCACCTACACCGACAACAGCGAGCGCAGCAAGCAGATCATCGACCGGCTGTTCTGGTGGTATGCGGAGCAGGAGTTTCCGACCGACCGTTTCGACGACATCGCGAAGATACCGAAGCAGATCCGTGTGAAGGCGATGTCGCCGTTGTGCCACACGTCCGTCTCCAAGTGGACGCTGGCCGCCGGCGCCACCGTGACCTCGAAGGAGAAGAAGGAACGCTGCGGGAAAGTGGCCGGCGAGGTCGCCTACATCGTGGCCTACTACCTGAACGAGTACTTCGATGGCAAGTGGGTTCCGGCGGTCTGGAAGCCGTCCAAGCAGATCGAGCATTGCGTCGCCTGCCATGGCCCGGACGACATGTGGCAGACCACGTCAGGCATGAACCATCAGCAGGGGCACATGGAATGCCTGATGTGCCACACGGATCACACGGTGAAGGCCGCGAAGTGACAACCCGGCAGGAGTGCAGCCGAGGAACGTCATGAAAGTCATCATCGTTGGGGGAGTAGCGGGTGGCGCGTCGTGCGCCGCGCGTTTGCGCAGGCTGGATGAAAAGGCCGAGATCGTCATGGTGGAACGCGGCCCGTATGTTTCATACGCGAACTGCGGTCTTCCCTACCACGTCGGGGGCGTGATCGAAAAGGAATCGAGCCTGCTGGTGGCGGACGAGCAACTGTTCCGCGAGCAGTTCGCGATCGATGTGCGCACGAACTGCGAGGCGATCGAGATTGCGCCGAAGCAGAGGCAGGTCAAGCTTCGGAACGTGAAGACCGGCGAGGTCACCGGAGAGCCCTACGACAAGCTGGTCCTGTCCCCCGGGGCGGTGTCGGTGCGCCCGCCGTTACCCGGCATCGATCTCCCCGGCATCTTTCACGTCCGGACCGTGCCGGACGCGCGGCACATCAATGAGTGGATCGAGCGGGGTAACCCGTTTCTCGCCGGCATGTACCGATATTCGGGATTCCAGGCGGTAAGACCGAAGATCCGGGCCGTGGTGATCGGCGGCGGGTTCATCGGCCTGGAGATGGTGGAGAACCTGGTCCATCGCGGCTTCGAGGTCACCCTCGTGGAGTTGCTCGATCAGGTGCTGCCCCCGATCGACCGGGAACACGCGCGGGTCGTCGAAGCCCTCCTGCAGAGGCATGGTGTCCGCCTGGCGCTCGGCGACGGCGTGGTCGGGTTCAAGTCGGCCGCGAACGGCGCCATCGATGTGGAGACCAGGTCCGGCAAAGCCTATCCGGCGGACTTGGTGATCCTCGCCCTCGGCGTGCGTCCGGACACCACGCTCGCGAAAGTGGCCGGACTGGCAATCGGCGAGCGCGGGGGGATCCGGGTCGACGACCAGATGCGCACCAGCGACCCGGACATCTTCGCCGTCGGCGACGCCATCGAAGTCAGGGATTTCGTCACCGGCCAATGGAGCTTGATCCCGCTGGCGGGCCCGGCCAACCGGCAGGGCCGGATCGCGGCCGATGTGATCGCCGGGAGGGAATCACGTTTCCGGGGCACCCAGGGCACGTCGATCATCGGGCTGTTCGGTGCTGCCATTGCGTGGACCGGCGTCAGCGAAAAGCAGCTGAACCAGATGGGCGAAACCGATTACGAGAAGATCTACCTCTACCCGAACTCGCACGCGGGGTATTACCCGGGCGCCAAGCCGATCGCGATGAAGGTGCTCTTCCGAAAATCTGACGGGCGCCTCCTGGGAGCGCAGGCGATCGGCGAGGACAACGTGGACAAGCGGATCAGCACCTTTGCCGCGCTGCTCCAGATGCGCGCCACGATCTATGATCTCGAGGAGGCCGAGCTCTGCTATGCGCCCCCGTTCGGCAGCGCCAAGGACCCGGTGAATTTCGCCGGGATGGTCGCCGCGGACGTCCTCCGGGGCGACATGCCGCTCGTCCACTGGAATGCCGCCAAGGCCGGGTTCCTGCTGGATGTGCGCGAGCCGATGGAACTCGCCGTGGAAAATGTCCCGGAGGCGCTCAACATCCCGCTCGGACAACTCCGTGCGCGCCTGGGCGAGCTCCCCCGCGACCGCGACATCCACGTTATCTGCCGTTCCGGACAGCGGGCCTACATCGCGACGCGGATCCTGCTGCAGAACGGATTCAAGGCCAGGAACATATCCGGCGGGATGCTTTCACTGGCGCACAACTACTTGCTCGGCATGAACCAGGAGGTCGCATAGCGCACAGGTGATGCCACAGAATGTGGTAACCGCGCATCATCCAGGCGATCGATATGCCCGCCAGGCGCAAGATGCAACGCCGGCCGTCGGCTCGTGCCTCGCCGAGCGCCGTGCTGCGCCGACTGAATGCAGCTTCGTTGATATCACGCAAGCAGATCAGGTCAATCTTGTCGGAGAATATTCCGCCGAAATCGGGAAATGTTCAGCGCGACCACGCTTCGCATGCTTGTCTGGAAGACGACGGCGGACGCAGGCCGGGCAATCCACATGATGGCGACGTCGAGTGGCTCATTACCGGGTCGCCAGCTCTGAAGGAGGTCGATCATGCTCATGCAAGTGACAAAGGAGTGGCGCAGCTTTTCGGGCGCCGTCTGGCAACGCCAGATCGATGTGCGCGACTTCATCGTATCCAACGTGACGCCGTACACCGGCGGCCCCGAGTTCCTCGCGAAGCCCACGCAGCGGACGCTTGCTGTCTGGGAAAAGCTCCAGCCCTACTTCCGCGAAGAGGCGAAGAAGGGGGTCCTCGACGTCGACGTGGCCACACCCTCGTCGCTCACTTCGCACGGGCCCGGCTACATCGACCGCGACAACGAAGTGGTCGTCGGCCTGCAGACCGACAAGCCATTCCGCCGGGCGATCATGCCCACGGGCGGCTGGGGCATGATCGAGGGCGGCCTCAAGGCGATCGGCCGCGAGCCCGACCCTGCGGTGCGCGAGACCTTCACCAAGTACCGCAAGACGCACAACGCGGCCGTTTTCGACATGTACACGCCGGAGATCCGGGCCTGCCGGCGCTCCAGCATCATCACCGGTCTGCCGGATGCGTATGGGCGCGGGCGCATCATCGGCGACTATCGGCGCGTCGCGCTCTACGGCGTCGACCGCCTGATCGAGGCCAAGAAGGCGGAGCGCGCCGAGATCGACGCGCGCTGGCCGACGGAGGACGTGATGCGGCTGCGCGAGGAGATGGCCGACCAGCTCCGCGCGCTCGCCGACCTCAAGACGATGGCGGCGTCGTACGGGTGCGACATCGGCAGACCGGCGACGAACGCGCGAGAGGCCGTGCAGTGGACGTACTTCGGCTACCTCGGCGCCATCAAGGAGATGAACGGCGCCGCGATGTCGGTGGGCCGCGTCTCGACCTTCTTCGACATCTACATCGAGCGCGATCTCGCCGAAAGGACGCTGACCGAGGCCGAAGCGCAGGAGCTCGTCGACCAGTTCGTGATCAAGCTGCGCATCGTCCGCTTCATGCGCACGCCCGATTACGACGCGCTGTTCTCCGGCGATCCGTACTGGGCGACGGAGTGCATCGGCGGCATGGCGCTGGACGGACGCACCCTCGTCACGCGCGCCTCCTTCCGCATGCTGCAGACTCTCACGAACCTCGGGCCTGCGCCCGAGCCCAACCTTACGGTGCTGTGGTCCAAGAATCTGCCGGAGGCGTTCAAGCGCCAGTGCATCATCACGAGCCGCGACACCTCCTCGCTGCAGTACGAAAACGACGACCTGATGCTGCCGAAGTTCGGCGACGACTACGGCATCGCGTGCTGCGTCTCGGCGATGCGCCTGGGCAAGCAGATGCAGTTCTTCGGCGCGCGGGTCAACCTCGCCAAGTGCCTGCTCTACGCGATCAACGGCGGGCGCGACGAGGTGAGCGGCGTCCAGGTGGGGCCGGCCTATCGCCCGGTGGTGGGCGACGTCCTCGACTACGAGGACGTGATGGCCAAGTTCGACGACATGATGGACTGGCTCGCGCGGACCTACGTCCACGCGATGAACTGCATCCACTACTCGCACGACCGCTACAACTACGAGCGGCTGATGATGGCGCTGCACGACCGCGA
>Ga0209048_10003724_pt1 | contig 14752 bp, 13 predicted proteins | sample FrelakmetCRP12CR_FD_187146 | JGI IMG/M metagenome (GOLD analysis project Ga0209048, IMG submission 187146) | Freshwater lake sediment microbial communities from the University of Notre Dame, USA, for methane emissions studies - CRP12 CR (SPAdes)... | ecosystem: Environmental > Aquatic >... | reverse complement strand
CTGGGACGGCCTGCCCGCCGACATCCGCACGACGCTCGAAGGGGCGATGAAGGATGCGACCAAGTACGCGAACGACCTCGCGCAGAAGGACAACGACGACGCGCTCGAGGCCGTGAAGAAGAGCGGGAAGACCGAGATCATCACGCTCAACGCCGAGCAGAAGGCAGCGCTGAAGAAGGCGCTGGTCCCGGTGCACAAGGAAAACGAGTCGCGTGTCGGCAAGGACATCATCGCCGAGGTCTACAAGGCGACCGACTTCAAGCCCTAGCGGCGTGAGCCTGGGAGCAGGGGCCCCGGGCAGCGGGGATGCGACCGCGGCGAATCGACGCTTGAGGCCGACGACTCCACAGTGAGATCTTGCGAAAACCGCGCGGAGGCCGAGATGGCGCCGCGCGGTTGGTTATGACGCCGCGGCCGGCGCGAATCGCGCGCTTGCCGTAGCGTTCGGTCTTCCGTGCCGCGCGCGGCGCGGGCACGTCGGCAGCCGTCACGCAGAACGGCGGGGGAGGTACGATGAAGTTCCTGGATCATCTCGAGGAGTGGCTGATCGCGTTCCTGATGGGCGCCGCCACGCTGCTCATCTTCGTCGCGGTGGTCCATCGCTACGCCGCCGGGCTCCCGATTCCCGGGTTGCAGGACGCCCTCCTCAAGATCGACCTTTCCTGGGCGCAGGAGCTGTGCATCTACATGTTCGTGTGGATGGCGAAGTTCGGCGCCGCATACGGCGTGCGCACCGGCATCCACGTCGGCGTCGACGTGATGATCAACCGGCTTCCCCCGGGCACCCACAAGCTCTACGTGCTGTTCGGCCTCGCCGCGGGCGCCCTGTTCACGGGCATCGTCGGCACGCTGGGCGCGACGTTCGTCTGGGACATCGCGCACACGGACTCGGTGTCGCCCGACCTCGAATTGCCCAAGTGGCTCGTGTACCTCTGCATCCCCCTCGGGTCGTACCTGATGTGCTTCCGGTTCCTGCAGGTCGCGTGGTCGTTCGCGCGCACCGGCGAGCTCCCGCACCACGACGTCGCGCACGTCGAGGGCATCGGCGAAGCCGGGGACCTGGAACCGTTCCCGATACCGGATAACCTGCACCCGGCGGACCTCGCGGAAGGGGGGCGCAAATGACCACGCTCGTCCCGCCCGTCCCCGAGAACGCGCCGCGCTGGCCGGCGCTCATCCCCCCGCTGCTGATCGGCATTCCGGTCGGACTGAAGCTCGCCGGGGTGGCGATTGCGAACCCGTGGATCATCTTCGCGCTGCTGTTCGGCCTGATGCTGACCGGAATGCCGATCTCGATCTCGCTCGGCCTCACGGTGCTCACGTACCTGTTCACGATGACCACCGTGCCCATCGAATCGGTGGCGCTGAAGCTGTTCACGGGCATCGAGAAGTTCGAGATCATGGCGATCCCGTTTTTCATCCTGGCCGGCAACTTCCTCACGCACGGCGGTGTCGCGCGGCGGATGATCGCCTTCGCGTCGTCGATCGTCGGCCACTGGGCGGGCGGCCTCGGTCTCGCCGGCGTGATGGCGTGCGCACTGTTCGCCGCGGTGTCCGGCAGCTCGCCGGCCACCGTCGTCGCGATCGGCTCGATCATCCTCCCGGCGATGATCAAGCAGGGCTTCCCTGCGCGCTTCGGGGCCGGCGTCATCACGACGTCGGGCGCGCTGGGGATCCTGATCCCGCCGTCGATCGTAATGGTGATGTATGCGGTCGCGACCAACACGTCGGTCGGCGCGCTGTTCATCGCCGGGATCATCCCCGGGATCATCCTGGCGACGATGCTCGGCGCAACGACGTGGTGGCGCGCGCGGAAGAACAATTACCCGCGGCAGCCGAAGGCGAGCTGGCTGGAGCGCTGGCGGGCGTTCCGCGAGAGCATCTGGGGCCTGGCGCTCGTCATCGTCGTCATCGGCGGCATCTACACCGGCATCTTCACGCCGACGGAGGCCGCCGCGATGAGCGCCGTCTACGCGTTCTTCGTCGCCGTTTACGTCTACAAGGACATGACGCTCGCGAAGGTGCCGAAGGTGCTGCTCGACTCGGCCAACATGAGCGCGATGCTGCTCTACATCATCACCAACGCGGTGATGTTCAGCTACCTGATGACGTCCGAGCAGATCCCGCAGGAGCTCGCCAACTGGATGCTCGACAAGGGGCTCGGCGTCGTGGCGTTCCTGCTGTTCGTCAACATCGTGCTGCTGCTCGCGGGCAACGTGATGGAGCCGTCATCGATCGTGCTGATCATGGCGCCCATCCTGTTCCCGGTCGCGATGAAGCTCGGCATCGACCCCGTCCACTTCGGCATCATGATGACCGTCAACATGGAGGTCGGCATGTGCCATCCGCCGGTGGGCCTCAACCTCTACGTGGCGAGCGGCATCACCAAGATGGGGATCACCGAGCTGACCGTGGCCGTGTGGCCGTGGCTCGTCACGATGCTCGTGTTCCTGGTCGTCGTCACCTACTGGCCGGCGATGACACTCTGGCTGCCGCAGATGCTGGGAATGATCCGGTAGTAGCGCCGCGGCGCCGGGATCCGCGGCCCGACGTGCGCGGTTCGCCCGCGACAGGGGGTGACCGGCGCCCGGCCACGGTCGGCGGACACGGGGCGCAGGCGCGTCGATCGGGTCCTGTCGCCCCTCTCCTCCGGTCGCCGGCGATTCCGCGGCCGGAGCTGTCGTGCTCGCCCCCGGCGCCTGCCATCCAGCTGGCCGGGCCGGCGCCCGCCGCCCTAAACGGGCACGAAGCCTCCTGCATGTCCACATGAGCCGTCCCTGCGCCAAGACGATGGACTCCACGCCCCGGACGGCGAGCCGCCGAGGTGGTATACTGTTGAGTTAATTTGCAATTATTACGTCGGAGCCGCGCGCATGGCCATTGAACGCACCCTTTCGATCATCAAACCCGATGCGGTTGCCGCGAATCTCATCGGGAAAATCTACTCGCGCTTCGAGACCAATGGCCTCAGGATCGTCGCGGCGCAAATGCGCCGGCTGTCGCCGGCCGAGGCCGGCGGCTTTTACGCAGTTCACCGTGAACGGCCGTTTTTCAAGGATCTGGTCGATTTCATGACGTCGGGTCCGGTGATGATCCAGGTGCTCGAAGGCGAGAACGCGATCACTAAAAACCGCGACCTGATGGGCGCCACCGATCCCAAAAAGGCCGCGCCGGGCACCATCCGGGCCGACTTCGCGAAATCCATCGACGCGAACGCCGTGCACGGCTCCGACGGGCCGGACACCGCCCGTTTCGAGATCGCATACTTCTTTCCCGCGCTGGCCGTCTACAGCCGCTGACGTGATCAACCTCCTCGACCTCGACGCCGCCGACCTCGCGGCCTTCTTCGCCGGACTGGGCGAGAAGCCGTTTCGCGCGAAGCAGGTGTCGCACTGGGTGCATCAGCGCCTCGTCGACGACGTCGGCGCGATGACCGATGTGTCGAAGGCGCTGCGCGGGAGGCTCGCGGCCGCCGCGCAGATCCGCGGACCCGCCGTGGTCAGCGACACGACCGCGGCCGACGGCACGCGCAAGTGGCTGCTCGATGTCGGCGGCGGCAACGCCGTCGAGACGGTCTACATCCCCGAGGACGACCGCGGCACGCTCTGCATCTCGTCCCAGGCGGGATGCGCGCTCGACTGCGCGTTCTGCTCGACGGGCAGGCAGGGATTCAACCGGAATCTCACGACGGCTGAGATCGTCGGGCAGCTGTGGCACGCGAACCGCGCGCTGCTCGCCGACGGCGTGAGCGCGAACGGCCGTCCCGAGCGCGAACTGCTCCCTCCCGGAGGGAAGGCGCGCAGCGCCAAGGGAGCGCCCATGACCGCGCCGTGGATCGAGCAGGGTCGCGCACCGATCACCAACGTCGTGATGATGGGCATGGGCGAGCCGCTCGCCAATTACGACCGCGTGCGCGCCGCGCTCGGCGTGTTCCTCGACGACGACGCGTACGGCCTGTCGCGCCGCCGCGTGACGCTGTCCACGTCGGGGCTCGTTCCGGCGCTCGACCGGCTGCGCGACGACTGCCCGGTCGCGCTCGCCGTTTCGCTGCACGCCGGGAACGACGCGCTGCGCGACCGCCTCGTGCCGATCAACCGCAAGTACCCGCTCGCCGCGCTGCTGGCCGCGTGCGTCCGCTACCTCGACCGCGCGCCCCGCGATTTCGTCACCTTCGAATACGTGATGCTCGACGGCGTGAACGATGCGCCCGCGCAGGCGCACGAACTCGCCGCCCTCGTCCGCGACATTCCCTGCAAGTTCAACCTGATTCCGTGGAATCCCTTCCCCGGCGCCGGTTTCCGGACGAGCCCGCGCGCGCGAATCCTCGCGTTCCAGTCCGTCCTGATGGACGCGGGCTTCGTCACGACGATCCGCAAGACGCGAGGCGAGGACATCGACGCCGCGTGCGGCCAGCTGGCGGGCCGCGTGCAGGACCGCACGCGGCGCGCGATCCGGATGCGCCCGGTTCCCGCGGCACCGAGCGTGCACTGATTTCCGCGGCCCCGACCGAGAGCGATCATGAATTTCCTGCCCCGAAACCTTGTCGCAGCCGGCCTCGCGGTCTCGCTGGCGGCGCTGCTCGGCGCCTGCTCGTCGGCGCCGACGACCCCGATCCCGCGGCAGCCCGATCCGTTGCCTCCCGTCAAGCAGCAGGAGACGAGCGCGAAGGACCGCGCTGCGCTGCACGCCGAGCTTGGGACGGGGTACTACGAGCGCGGCCAGATGGAGGTCGCGCTCGAGGAGCTCAACGAGGCGGCGTCGCTCGATCCGAGCAATCCGCGCGTCTACAACATCTTGGGCCTCGTCTACGCGATGCTGGGCGAGAACGCGAAAGCGGAACAGAACTTCCAGCGCGCGCTTTCGCTCGCGCCGCAGGATTCGGAAATCCGCCACAACTGGGGCTGGTACCTGTGCAACACCGGTCGGCCGCGCGAATCCATCCCGGAGTTCGAGCTGGCGTTGCGCAATCCGCTGTACCGGACGCCCGAGGTCGCGCTGGTCAACGCCGCCCGGTGCAGCATCGCGTTCGGCGACGTCGCGGGCGCCGAGGTCTACTTCAGGCGCGCGCAGTCGATCTCGCCGAACAACATCGGCGCCAATTACGGCCTTGCGCTGCTTGCTTTCCGCGCGGGGCGGCTGGAGGAGGCGCGCGGGTTGCTGAAACGCGTGATGCAGCAACCGCCGTCAGCGCCCGAGGCACTCTATCTCGGCATGTGCATCGAAAGGAAGATAGGCGATCGCAACGCCGAGCTCTCCTACGTCGCACAGCTGCGCAATCGCTTTCCGGACTCGGCCGAGACCAGGGCCATCCCGACCGGCATCTGCGAGTGACCGAGCAGGAAATGAACGCCGGCGCCGATGGCATCGGGTCGATCGCGCCCCCCACGGCGGGCGCGCGGCTCCTCGCGGCGCGCGAAGCCGCGGGCCTCTCCGTCGACGCCGTCGCGCAGCAGCTGAAGCTCGCGCCGCGCCAGGTGAAGGCGCTGGAGGACGGTGACTATACGCACCTGCCGGGCCGGACGTTCGTGCGCGGCTTCGTCCGCAACTACGCACGGCTCGTTCATCTTGACCCCGACGAGGTGCTCGAGGCCCTCCCGGCGGGCGCCACGGCCCCGGCGCTCGAGGCCCCGACGCTGCAGCAGACGGCGCCGACGATCGGCGAGCTGCCGACGACCGATCACTCGAGGCCCGGCTGGGCGCGCTGGGCGATACCGGCAACGCTCGCCGCAATCGTCGCGGCCGCCGCCATGTACGAATGGTCGCGCCCGGCGGGCGTCGCGCCGCCGACCGGCCCCCGCAATGCGGCGGTCGTCGCCGAGCGCCGCGTTCCCGCGCCTGCCGCAGCGCCCGACAAGGCGCTCGCGCCGGCGCCCGCGGTGCCGCCTGCCGCCACGGGCGATTCCGGCACGCGGCTGCCCAACCCGCTCGCCGCGACCGCGCCCGCGAGCGACGCGTCCTTGTCTGCCGCCGCGGCCGGCTCGACCGCGCCCGGTTCAACGGCGCCTGCTTCCCCTGCGCCCGGCCCGTCCGCGCCGGTAGCCGGCGAACAGCCTCTCATGCTCGCATTCCGCGACTACTCGTGGACGGAGGTTCGCGACCGCGACGGACGCGTGCTGCTGTCGCGGATGAACCCCGGCGGCACCGCCCAGACCGTGTCCGGCACCCCGCCGCTGGAGGTCGTGATCGGCAACGCGGCCGACGTCAGTCTCAGCTACAGAGGCCAGCCGGTCGATCTCGTCCCTTACACGCGCCAGAACGTCGCGCGGCTGACGCTGCCGTGACGACGGCACCCGGGACATGGCAATGACCGAACCCGCCGGCATCGAGCGGCGCCGCACGCGGCAGGTGGATGTCGCCGGCGTCGGGATCGGCGGCGGCGCGCCCATCGTCGTGCAGTCGATGACGAACACCGACACCGCCGACGTCGCCGCGACGGTCGCGCAGGTGCGCGCGCTGGCGGCCGCCGGTTCGGAGCTCGTCCGGGTGACCGTCGACACCGCGCGGGCGGCCGCAGCCGTCCCGTCGATCCGCGAGCAACTCGACGCCGCCGGATGCGGCGTCCCGCTCGTCGGCGATTTCCACTTCAACGGCCACAAGCTGCTGCGCGAGCATCCGGACTGCGCCCGCGCGCTCGCGAAGCTCCGGATAAACCCCGGCAACGTGGGCAAGGGGTCGAAGCGCGACGTCCAGTTCGCCTCGATGATCGAGTCGGCGCTCGAGCACGGCAAGCCGGTGCGCATCGGCGTCAACTGGGGCAGCCTCGACGCCGACCTGCTCGCGCGCATGATGGACGACAATGCGAAGGCGGCCGCACCCGCGCCCGCCGACGCGGTGATGCGCGAGGCGCTCGTCGTTTCCGCGCTCGGAAGCGCGGCGCGCGCCGAGGAGCTCGGACTGGCGCGCGACCGGATCGTCCTGTCGTGCAAGGTGTCGCACGTGCAGGACCTCGTCAGCGTCTATCGCGAGCTGGCGCGCCGCTCCGACTACGCGCTGCATCTCGGGCTCACCGAGGCCGGGATGGGGACGAAGGGCGTCGTCGCGTCGACGGCGGCGATGGCCGTGCTGCTGCAGCAGGGGATCGGCGACACGATCCGGGTCTCGCTCACGCCGGAGCCCAACGGCGAGCGCACGCGGGAAGTCCAGGTCGCCCAGGAAATCCTGCAGACGATGGGACTCCGTTCGTTCGCGCCGATGGTCGCGGCCTGCCCGGGCTGCGGTCGCACGACGAGCACCGTGTTCCAGGAGCTCGCCGAACGCATCCAGGCCTACCTGCGCGCGCAGATGCCGGTCTGGCGCGCCCGCTATCCCGGCGTGGAGACGATGCAGGTCGCGGTCATGGGCTGCGTCGTCAACGGCCCCGGCGAATCGAAGCTCGCCAACGTTGGAATCTCGCTCCCCGGCACGGGCGAGACCCCGGTCGCACCGGTCTACGTCGACGGCGCGAAGACCGTCACGCTCAAGGGCGACGACATCGCCGTCGAGTTCCAGCGCATCGTGGACGACTACGTGCGCGCGACCTACGGCGGGGAGCCGCGCGCGGCGCACCTCACTCCCGAACGCAGGACGATTGCCGTGAAAGCGGTTGCCTGAGATGACCGCCTCCCCGACGGAATGTGGCGCGTCCGTCGCAGGTCCGGCCTCGGCCGGGCGCGGCCACGCGCACGGTCGGATGCCGCCTGAAGGCGACCCGGCATGACGGCGACGCTGAACGCGGTCCGCGGCATGAACGACGTGCTGCCCGACGAAGCCGAGCTGTGGGAGCGCTTCGAGGATGCCGCGCGCGCCGTGTTCGCGCAATACGGGTACCGCAATCTGCGCGTCCCGATCGTCGAGTCGACGCCGCTGTTCGTGCGCGGCATCGGAGACGCAACGGACATCGTCGAGCACGAGATGTACACGTTCGAGGACAAGCTGAACGGCGAGAGCCTGACGCTGCGTCCCGAGGCGACCGCGGGCATCGTCCGCGCCGCGATCGAACATTCGCTGACCTACCAGCGGCCACAGCGAGTGTGGACGGGCGGCCCGATGTTCCGCCACGAGCGCCCGCAGAAGGGCCGCTACCGGCAGTTCCACCAGCTCGACGTCGAGGCGCTCGGGTTCGCGGGCCCGGACGTCGACGCGGAGCAGATTCTGATGCTGGCGCGGCTGTGGAAGGTCCTGGGACTCGCCGACGGCATCCGGCTGACGATCAACTCGATCGGCGACACCGACGAGCGCCGGGCCCACCGCGCCGAACTCGTCGCGTATCTCGAAGGCCACGCGGCGCAGCTCGACGACGACGCGAAGCGCCGGCTGCACGCGAACCCGCTTCGCATTCTCGACTCGAAGAACCCGGCGATGCAGAATCTCATCCACGGCGCGCCGAAGCTCGTCGAGCGGCTCGGGCCCGCGTCGCGCGGGCACTTCGAGGGCCTGCAGCAGCTGCTCGCCGATCGGGGCATTGCCTTCGAAATCGACGCGCGGCTCGTACGCGGGCTCGACTATTACAATCGCACCGTCTTCGAGTGGGTCACCGACCGGCTCGGCGCGCAGGGCACGGTCGCGGGCGGTGGCCGCTACGACGGCCTGTTCGAGCAGCTGGGCGGCAAGCCGACGCCCGCGTGCGGGTTTGCGATCGGCATCGAGCGGATGATCCTGCTGCTGCAGGACGCCGGCCAGGCCGGCGCGCGCGCGCCGCTCGCCTACGTCGTCCATGACGGCCCCGCGGCCTCGCCGCTCGCGTGGCGGGCGGGCGAGCTGCTGCGCGACGAAGGCTGCAGCGTCGTCGTCAACGCGGGCGGCGGCAGTTTCAAGTCGCAGATGAAGAAGGCGGACGCGTCGGGCGCGCGCTACGCGCTGCTGATCGGCGCGGACGAGGTCGCGGCGGGGACCGTGAGCGTGAAGCCGCTGCGCGAGCAGGGCGAGCAGAGATCCGTTCCTCTCGCAGGCCTCCGGGCGGCGCTGGAACAAGGATAGATCAATCCGGACAAGGAAGAACGATGGCCGTCTACGACCTCGAAGAGCAGGACCAGCTGGAAGACCTCAGGGCATGGTGGAAGCAGTGGGGCAACACCGTCGCCGGCATCGTGATCGCCGTCTGCGTCGGCGTGATCGGCGTCCAGGGATGGCGATGGTGGACCCAGCACCAGGCCGAGCAGGCATCGGTCCTCTACAGCGCCCTCACCACGGCGGCGCGGGCGAACGACACCGCACGGGCGAAGGACGCGATGGCGCAGCTCGCCGACAAGTACGGCGGCACGGCCTATGCGCCCCGCGGAGCGCTGATCGTCGCAGCGCTGCTGTTCGACGCCGGCGACAAGGCCGGCGCGAAGGCGCAGCTCGCATCGGTGATCGACCGCGACACGGAGGACGAGCTCAAGCAGATCGCGCGTCTGCGTCTCGCCGCGATCCTCCTCGACGACAAGCTGTACGACGAAGCGCTGCGCACGCTCGACGCGCGGCACGACGCGACGTTCGACGGCATCTACGCGGACGCCCGGGGCGACGTCCTCGCCGCAGCCGGCCGCGCAGACGAAGCGCGCGCCTCGTATCAGAGGGCCCTCGCGCAGCTCGACGCGAAGAGCCAGTACCGCAACTACGTGCAGATCAAGCTCGACACGTTGGGCGGCCCGATCGCCGGGACGGGCCCAGCGGCGGCGGCACCCCAGGGCGCGCCCGTCGCCCCTCCCGTTCCTTCGAAATGAGCGTGACAATCGCCTCCCCCGGCTTCCGCTTCGGCCGAAGGCTGGCCCTGGCGCTCGCCGCGGCGGCCGCTCTGGCGGGCTGCTCGTCGCTGTCGTCGTGGCTTCCGTCGATCCCGCCCCCGTCCTTCGCCTGGTTTTCCTCGAACAAGAAGCCGGGGCCGCTGCCCGAGTTCACGGGAACGGCGAACCCGACGGTCGCGTGGCAGATCGCGATCGGCAAGGCGTCGCCGGGGCTCGCCCCGGGAGTCACCGCGAACGCGATCTACGCCGCCGCGGCGAGCGGCACGATCGTCCGGATCGATCCCGCGACCGGCGCCACGGTCTGGCGGATCGATGCCGGCAAGAAGCTTTCGGCGGGAGTCGGGGCGGATGCGACTGTCGTCGCGGTGGGCACGGACAAGGGCGAGGTGCTCGCGTTCACCCCGGACGGAACGGCGCTGTGGCAGGCGAAAGTGACGAGCGAGATCGTGAGCCCGCCCAACGTCGCCGAAGGCATCGTCGTCGTGTGGTCGGGCGACGGCAAGGTTTTCGGCCTGTCCGGCGCCGACGGGAAGACCAAGTGGGTCTATCAGCGAACCAATCCGCCGCTCACGGTCCGCAACTCTTCGGGCGGCGTCGTCAGTCGCGGCGGACTTTTCGTCGGCACGGCCGGGGGCAAGCTGCTGGCGCTCGACCTCGCGACCGGCAACGTCGGCTGGGAAGGCAACGTCGCCACCCCCAAGGGCGCGACCGAAATCGAGCGCATTGCCGACGTGACTTCGCTGCCCCTCGTCGACGAGCGCCAGGCCTGCGCGGTCGCCTACCAGGGCCGGGTCGCGTGTTTCGAGATCGTCCGGGGCACGCTCAACTGGTCGCGCGACCTGTCGAGCCTCGAAGGGCTGGCGGTCGACAGCCGCTACATCTACGTGACCGACGACGGCGGCGCCGTGCATGCGCTGGACAAGACCACCGGCGCGTCAGCGTGGAAGCAGGACAAGCTCGCGCAGCGCAGGCCGAGCGGGCCGCAGATCGTCGGCGACTACGTCATCGTCGTCGACGTCGAGGGCTACGCGCATCTGCTCGCCCGCAGCGACGGGGCCCTGGTCGGGCGCGTCGCCACCGACGGCCAGCCGGCGACTGCCCAGCCCACGCGCGCGGGCCCCAATACGGTCTGGCTCAGCACGGGCGGAACGGTCGTGTCCGCCGGCGTGCGCTGAACCCCCGCGGACGGCGCGAGCCCGACCCGCGAGGCGGCGTTACCCAACGTCGACAGCCGCGTTCGGCGCGCCGGGCCCCCGCCCGCATGGCCTCGATGCCCGCCCCGTTCCCCGATCGTCCCCGTCGCCGGCGACCCGCCACCTCATGCTGCCCACCCTAGTCCTCGTCGGGCGCCCGAATGTCGGCAAGTCGACGCTGTTCAACCGGCTGACGAGGACCCGCGCGGCGCTGGTCGCCGATCTTCCCGGCCTGACGCGCGACCGGCACTACGGCCGCGCGCGCATCGGCGACCGGCCGTTCCTGGTCGTGGACACCGGCGGGTTCGAACCGGTCGCAAAGGACGGCATCCTGCACGAAATGGCGAAACAGACCCGCCAGGCGATCGCGGAGGCCGACGTCGTCGTCTTCCTCGTCGACGCGCGGCAGGGGCTCACCGAGCAGGACCGAAACATCGCCGACCTCCTGCGGCGCTCCGGGCGCCCGGTCGTGCTCGCCCCCAACAAGGCGGAGGGCCTGGCGCCGGAGCGCGCCGCCAGCGAGTTTCACGAGCTCGGGCTTGGGGAGCCGCACCCGGTCTCCTCGGCGCACGGCGACAACGTCGCCGCAGTGGCCGAGCTCGCGTTGTCGCTGGTGCCGGTCGGCGCCGGCGAGCGCGAGCCGCGCCCGGCCGAGGAGGCCGGCGCCGTCAAGGTCGCCATCGTCGGGCGCCCCAATGTCGGCAAGTCGACGCTCGTCAACACGCTGCTCGGCGAGGAGCGCGTGATCGCTTTCGACCAGCCGGGGACGACGCGCGACTCGATCTATCTCGATTTCGAGCGCAACGGCCGCCGCTATACGCTGATCGATACTGCCGGCGTGCGCCGGCGCGGCAAGGTGCTCGAGGCGGTCGAGAAGTTTTCCGTGATCAAGACGCTGCAGGCGATCGAGGATGCCAACGTCGTCGTGCTCCTGTTCGACGCCGAACAGGGCGTCTCGGAGCAGGACGCCCATCTCGCGGGCTTCGTGCTCGAGGCCGGCCGCGCCCTCGTCGTGGCGGTCAACAAGTGGGACGCCGTTCCCGCCGACCGGCGCGACGACGTCAAGCGCGACCTCGAGCGCAAGGCGGCGTTTCTCGCGTTTGCCCGCCACCATTACATATCCGCGCGCGCGGGGCGCGGCATCGCGAGCCTGCTCCGGTCGGTCGACGGAGCCTACGCGGCGGCGATGGCCAAGCTGCCGACCCCCAGGCTCACGCGGATGCTCGCGGAGGCGGTAGAACGGCAGCAGCCGCCCCGCGCGGGCATGGGCCGCCCCAAGCTCCGATACGCCCACCAGGGGGGCCAGAACCCGCCCCTGATCGTGATCCACGGCACCGGGCTCGGCCACATTCCGGCGACTTACCGCCGGTACCTGGAACATTTCTTCCGCGAGGCGTTCGAACTGCGGGGAACGCCCCTTAGGATACAATTCAAGTCCGGGGCGAACCCGTACGCGGACGCGAGGAAACACCGGTCCGGCCGTTGATGCCCGGTCTTTCGGCCCCATGTGGGGGGTCCGGTGAGCGGGGGCCGACGGGCCCTCGGTTCTGCGTCGGCACAACAACAACCGCGGAGCAAGCCATGAGCAACAAAGGGCAAATGCTACAAGACCCGTTCCTGAACACGCTGCGCAAGGAGCACGTGCAGGTGTCGATCTACCTCGTGAACGGCATCAAGCTGCAGGGGCAGATCGAGTCGTTCGACCAGTACGTCGTCCTGCTGAAGAACACCGTCACCCAGATGGTGTACAAGCACGCGATCTCCACCGTCGTTCCGGCAAGGTCGGTCGCAATGCCGCACCACGCCCCTGCCGGCGACAGCGAAGCTTGACCGGACTCCCGCCCGGCTGCGCGACCGCCGTTGCCGAGGCGAGCGGCGGGTCGCGCCCGCTCCCGGCCCCGGCGCCTCCGGCCCGCTGACCCGTAATGTTCGAACGTCCCCGGGGCGGTGACCGCGCTCTGCTCGTCGCGCTCGATTTCGGCGATGCGGACCCGGACGAGCGGATGGCCGAGCTCGACGCGCTGACGGTGTCGGCGGGAGGGACCGTCGTCGGGACCGTGACCGGATCCCGGCAGCGTCCGGACGCGGCGACGTTCGCGGGCAAGGGCAAGGTCGAGGAAATCGCCGCCAGGCGCGTCGAGGCGAATGCCGACGTCGTCATCTTCGACCATCCCCTCACCGGTGCCCAGCAGCGCAACCTCGAGCGCGCACTCGAATGCCGGGTCGTCGACCGGACGAGCCTGATCCTCGACATCTTCGCGCTGCGCGCGCGGAGCGCCGAAGGGAAGCTCCAGGTCGAGCTCGCACAGGTCAAGCATCAGTTGACGCGCCTGGTCGGCGGCTGGACCCACCTCGAGCGGCAGAAGGGCGGGATCGGCCTGCGCGGCCCCGGGGAAACGCAGCTCGAGACCGATCGCCGCCTGCTGGGCGTGCGGGTGAAGGTGCTGAAGGAGCGGCTTTCCCACGTCGAGCGCCAGCGTGCGACGCAGGGCCGCACGCGGCGCCGGGCATCGGTGCGCACCGTCGCGCTGGTCGGCTACACCAATGCCGGCAAGTCCACGCTGTTCAACCGGCTGACGGGGTCCAGGGCCTACGCCGCCGACCAGCTGTTCGCGACGCTCGACACGACGCTGCGCCGGACCTGGGTGCCTGGCGCCGATCCGATCGTGCTGTCCGACACGGTCGGCTTCATCCGCGATCTGCCGCACGACCTCATCGCCGCGTTCCGCGCGACGCTCGCCGAGGCCGCCCAGGCCGACCTCCTGCTGCACGTCATCGACGCGTCGCACCCCTGCCGTGACGAGCAGGCGGCCGCCGTCGACGCGGTGCTCCTGGAGATCGGGGCGGAGGGCGTGCCGCAGATCCGCGTGCTGAACAAGATCGACCTCGCGGGGCAGGATCCGGGAATCGTGCGCGACGAGTCTGGTATACTGCGCGCCGTCCGCGTGAGTGCCTTGACGGGTGCCGGCTGCGCCCAACTGCGCGCCGCGCTCGCCGAGCGGTTTCCGGCGGACGCACCTTCCTACGAGTCCCGCGTCGCGCCGATCCCCGACGCCTGACTTGCGACGCCACCGACGCATTACCGATCCCGGTTTCCCTCCATGTCGCTGAACGATCCCCAGTGGGGCAAGCGCGGTGCCGGCGGACCGCCCGATCTCGACGAGATCTGGCGCAATGTGAACCGCCGCATCAGCGATCTCTTCGGCCGCAAGGGCGGATCCGGAGACGACGGCACGGGCGGCGGCGGCGGCCGCGCGAAGCTGCCGCTCTCCGGCGTCGGCATCCTCGTCGCACTGGTGGTGGTGGTCTGGCTGGCGAGCGGCTTCTACATCGTCGACGAGGGCCGGCGCGGTGTCGTCACGCGCTTCGGCAAGTTCACCGAGACCACCCTTCCCGGCGCCCGCTGGCACCTGCCGTTCCCGATCGAGGAAAAGGAGCTCGTCGACTTCTCGCAGGTGCGCACCGTCGAGGTCGGCTACCGCGGCACGCCGAAGAACAAGAAGGAGAACGAGGCGCTGATGCTGACGGATGACGAGAACATCATCGACATCCAGTTCGCGGTCCAGTACAACCTGAAGAGCGCCGAAGCCAACCTGTTCAACGTCCGCAAGCCGGACCTGATCGTGCAGTTCATCGCGCAGACCGCGATGGGCGAAGTGGTCGGCAAGGCGAAGATGGACTTCGTGCTGTACGAAGGCCGCGAGCAGATTGCGAAATCCGCGGAAAAGCTGATGCAGGAGATGCTCGACCGCTACGAGACGGGCGTCTACGTGCAGAAGGTGACGCTGCAGAGCGTGCAGCCGCCGGACAAGGTGCAGGCCGCGTTCGACGACGCGGTGAAGGCGGGCCAGGACC
>Ga0209048_10003723_pt1 | contig 14753 bp, 14 predicted proteins | sample FrelakmetCRP12CR_FD_187146 | JGI IMG/M metagenome (GOLD analysis project Ga0209048, IMG submission 187146) | Freshwater lake sediment microbial communities from the University of Notre Dame, USA, for methane emissions studies - CRP12 CR (SPAdes)... | ecosystem: Environmental > Aquatic >... | reverse complement strand
CTCGCGCAGCTCGACGTGATGGACAGCCGGCTTCCGCCGGGATCGAGGACGCCGACTGGCGGCACATTCTGGCTCGGCACCGACGACCAGGGCCGCGACATGTGGTCGGCGATCCTGTACGGGCTGCGGATCAGCCTTTCCGTCGGCGTCATCGCGACCGTGCTGGCGCTCGTCATCGGCCTCGCCGCCGGATTGCCCGCCGCGTATTTCGGCGGCCGCACGGAAGCGCTCATCATGCGCATCGTCGACATCCAGCTTTCGTTTCCGGCGATCCTGATCGCGTTGATCCTGATCGCGGTGCTGGGCCAGGGCACGAGCAAGGTCATCATCGCGCTCATCACGGTGCAGTGGGCGTATTACGCGCGCACGGTCCGCGGCGCGGCGCTGGTCGAGAAGCGCAAGGAGTACGTCGAGGCGGCGCGCTGCCTCGCGCTGTCGCCGGGGCACATCGTCTTTCGCCACCTGCTGCCGAACTGCCTGCCGCCGATGATCGTCGTCGCGACGGTGCAGGTGGCCGCGGCCATCACGCTGGAGGCGACGCTGTCGTTCCTCGGCCTCGGCCTGCCGATCACCGAGCCGTCGCTCGGGCTTCTCATCTCGAACGGCTACCAGTACCTGCTGTCCGGCAAGTACTGGATCAGCTTCTTCCCGGGCATCGCGCTCCTGCTCACCATCGTCAGCATCAATCTCGTCGCCGACCAGCTGCGCGACGTGCTGAATCCGCGGTTGCAGAGATAGAACAGCGCGAATGGACATGCCGTTACTCCAGGTCGAAGGGCTCAAGACGCACTTTTTCGCGAAGGCCGGCGTGGTCAAAGCGGTCGACGACGTTTCGTTCAACGTGGCGCGCGGCGAGGTGCTGGGGCTCGTCGGCGAATCCGGGTCGGGCAAGTCGATGACCGGTTACTCGATCATGGGCCTCGTCGATCCCCCGGGGCGCATCGTCGCCGGCGACCTGCAACTCGAAGGGCGCGACCTCCGCACGATGAGCGAGGAGGACCTGCGGCAGCTGCGCGGCAACCGCGTCGCGATGATCTTCCAGGACCCGATGATGACGCTGAATCCGGTGCTGCGAATCGACGCGCAGATGATCGAGGCGATCCTCGCCCACCGCACCGTCGGCCGCGCGGCCGCGCGCGAGGAGGCGCGCGCCGCGCTCTCGAGGGTCGGCATCCCGTCGCCCGACGAGCGGCTCGACGCCTATCCGCATCAATTTTCCGGCGGCATGCGCCAGCGGGTGGCGATCGCGATCGCGCTCCTCAACGATCCCGTCCTCATCATCGCCGACGAGCCCACGACCGCGCTCGACGTGACGATCCAGGGCCAGATCCTGTTCGAGATGCAGAAGCTCACGCGCGAGACCGGCGCGGCGATGATCTGGATCACCCACGACCTGTCGGTGATCGCGGGGCTCGCCGATCGCGTCTGCGTGATGTACGCGGGCCGCATCGTCGAGCAGGGCACCGTGTTCGACGTGCTGTCGCAGCCGCGCCATCCGTACACGCGGGGGCTGCTCGATTCCGTGCCGTCGATGAGCGCGCGCGGCACGCGCCTCGCGCAGATTCCCGGAATGGCGCCTTCGCCGCTCGCCGTGCCGGCCGGGTGTGCCTTTCGCGATCGCTGCGGCTATGCGACGGACGCCTGCAGGTCGATGCCGGAGATGCGTCCGATCGGCCTCCCGCAGAACGGGCGCACGGTGCGCTGCCATCATCCGCTCGCGGTCGCCGCACCGGCGCGGTCGTGACGCAGTGACGCCATGACACGCGACGCCTCAATCCGCACCGAACCGGCCGTCGACGTCGCCTCGATGGTCGATGCGGCGCGGCGCGCGCGCGGCACGGGCGATCTTGCCCAGGCCGCGACGCTGCTCGAGCGCGCGCTCGCTGTCGAACCCGATCATGCAGGGGCGCTGCAGGACTACGCGATGCTGGCGCTCGAGGCCGGCCGCCCGCAGGCCGCGCTGGGAATCGCGGCGCGCTGGGCCGGCGTCGCACCGCGCTCGGCGCTGGCCAGGAACGTGCAGGGCATCGCGAGCCGGCAGTGCGGACGGCTCGCGGACGCGATCGCGCGGCTCACGGAAGCAGTGGCGCTTGAGCCCGAATTTTTCGACGCCCGCGTCAATCTGGGCAACGCGCTTGTAGACGCCGGCGACGCGGAGGCCGCGCTGCCGCACTACCGCCACGCGTTGGTGCTCAACCCGGCGTCGGCTTCCGTCCACAACAATCTCGGCAACCTGCATCGCGAGCTGCGCCAACCCACCGCGGCGATCAACGCGTATCGGCGCGCGCTGGAACTCGATCCCGGGCACGAGCGGGCGCGCAGCAACCTCGGCAACATGCTCAAGGATCTCGGCGACACGGAGGGCGCGATCGAAGCGTTTCGCGCGTCCCTTGCCGCCGCGCCGAACCGGCCCGAAGTCTGGAGCAACCTGCTCCTCACGCTCAACATGTCGGACCGCCTCGACGCCGCGAAAGTCGCGGACGAGCATCGCGAATTCGGCCGTCATTTCGCGCGCCTTCTCCGGCCGCTGCCGCCCGTTGCGCCGTCGAATTCCGCCCGGCGGCTCCGTGTCGGTTACGTGTCGGCGGATTTCCGCAAGCACGCGGTGGCGACATTCTTCCTGCCGTTGCTGACCGCCCACGATCGGTCGGCATTCGAGGTTTTCTGCTATTACAACCAGCCGCGCGGCGACGAGGTGACCGCGCGGATCCAGTCGCTCGCCGAGCATTTCCTGCCGGTCGCGGGGATGCCGGACCGCGCGCTGGCAGAGCGCATCCGGCAGGACGGCATCGACGTGCTGGTCGATCTCGGCGGGCACACCGCCGGCAACCGGCTGCCGCTGTTCTTCCTGCGCCCGGCGCCGGTGCAGGCGACATGGCTCGGCTATCTCGGCGCGACCGGCGTTCCGACGATCGATTGGCGCATCACCGACGCACGCGTCGATCCCGATGACGGCACTTCGCCCTCCGGTCTCGAGGCGCCGTGGCGATTGCCGCGCACGATGTGGTGTTATGCGCCCTACGCCGAGGCGCCCGGCGTGACGCGGCCGCCGTCCGCCGCATCCGGCGTCGTCACCTTCGGCTGCTTCAACAATCCGGGCAAGGCGTCGCCGTCCGCGCTTGCCGCGTGGATGGAAATCCTGCGCAGCGTCCCGGGCGGCCGGATGCTGTTGATGACGTCGCCCGATGCGGGCCGCATCGAGGAGCTTCAGCGCCGTTTCGCGGCGGCGGGCGTTGCGCCGGAGCGTGTGGAATTCATGGCGCGGATGCCGCTCCGCGACTATCTCGGCCTCCATGCGCGCATCGACATCGCGCTCGACACGTGGCCGTATACCGGCGGCACGACGACCTGCGACGCGCTGTGGATGGGTGTGCCGGTGGTGAGCCTCGCGGCCGACCGCCCGTTCGGCCGCAGCGGCGCGAGCATTCTCGGCGCGATCGGGCACGACGAGCTGGTCGCATCCTCGTCCGAAGAATACGTCGCGGTTGCGCGCGTCCTCGCGGCGGACCACGATCGACTGCTGCATCTGCGCACGAGGCTCCGGGAGCAGATGGCGGCGTCGCCGCTCAACGACGCATCGGGGTTCGCGCGCGATTTCGAGGCGGCGCTTGCGGGAATGCGCGACCATGCGTCGATGCGAGCGCCGACGTGAGCTCCATCGCGCGGAAGACCTTTTCCCCAGGCGTCGCGGGCGCGGCGCTGGTCGAGCTCCGCGACGTATCGAAGCGTTTCGTCAAATCCCTCGACACCGCGGCGAAGATCGGCAACCTGCTGGGGGCCAACGTGAAGGAAGAGGTCGTTCGCGCTGTCGACGGCGTCGATCTCGCGATCCTTCCCGGCGAAGTGGTCGGCCTGGTCGGCGAATCCGGATGCGGCAAGTCCACGCTCGGCCGGCTCGCGGTCGGGCTCCTTCCGCTGTCCGGAGGTGAGCGCTACTGGCGGGGCGCGCCGCTGTCGCATCTCACGGGCGACAACGCACGGCGCCAGCAGCTCAAGATGCAGATGATCTTCCAGGATCCATATGCGTCGCTCAATCCGCGGATGCGCGTCGTCGACATTGTCGGCGAGGCGCCGATCGCCCACAAGGTCATCGGCGCGAAGGCCAAGGTCGAGTACGTCGGCCTGCAGCTGAACCGTGTCGGCCTCGACCCGACGCTGATGCGCCGCTTTCCGCATCAGTTCTCGGGGGGGCAGCGGGCGCGCATCGGCATCGCGCGGGCACTCGCCGTGAAGCCGGAATTCCTGGTGTGCGACGAGTCGGTGGCGGCGCTCGACGTGTCGATCCAGGCGCAGGTGCTGAACCTGTTCATGGATCTCAAGTCGGCGCTCAACCTGACCTATCTCTTCATCAGCCACGACCTCGGCGTCGTCGAGCACATCAGCGACCGCGTCGTGATCATGTATCTCGGCCGCGTGGTGGAGGCGGGGATCACCGCCGCGCTCTTCGCCGCGCCGAACCACCCGTACACGCAGGCGCTGCTCGCGGAAGTCGGCAAGGTCGTGCCGAAGAAGCGCACCTTCGTGCCGATCAAGGGCGAGATTCCATCGCCGCTGGATCCGCCTTGGGGCTGCCACTTCCATCCCCGCTGCCCGCACGTCATGCCGAAATGCCGCGAGGTCGTGCCTGCGCTCCGCGAAATCGCGCCGAATCGATTCTCGGCGTGTCACCTCAACGAGCGATGAGCGGGGCACCGTACCTCCGTCACCTGCCGGTCGGCGCGCCGCTGCCGCTCGTGCTCGATTCGCCGCACAGCGGCGAGGATTACCCTGACGACTTCGACCATGCGCCGCCGCGCGACGAGGTGCGGCGCGCCGAAGACACGCATGTCGCCCGGCTCTATCGGTGCGCGCCGCGCTACGGCGCGACGCTGATCGAGGCGACGTTCCCGCGAAGCTACATCGACCCGAACCGCGGTCTCGCCGACGTCGACCCCGAGCTTCTCGCGGATGCGTGGGGCGAACCGCTCACGCCTTCGCGCAAGACCGCACAGGGCATCGGGCTCGTCTGGCGCATCGTGCGAAGCGGTGTCGCGATGTACGCCCGCAGGCTCCAATCCGCCGAAGTGCGCGCGCGCATCGACCGTTACTGGCGGCCCTACCATGACGCCCTCACCGACGACCTCGACGCATTCCATCGAACATTCGGCGTGGTTTGGCATGTCGACTGCCACTCGATGCCGGCGGTTGGCGACGCCAACGCCGACGATCCGGGGCGCGCGCGCGCCGACTTCGTGCTGGGCGACCGCGACGGGACGACGTGTGCCCCCGACTTCACGCGCGCCGTCGCCGCCGCTTTGCGGGACATGGGCTACGACGTCGCGATCAACGACCCGTACAAGGGCGTGGAGCTCGTCCGTAAGCACGGGCGACCTGCGGAAAACCGGCACAGCCTGCAGGTCGAGGTCAACCGCCGGCTCTACATGGATGAAACCACGCTGTGGCCGAACGAAGGCTATGAGAAGCTCGAGCGCGACCTCGAGGCGCTTGTTTCCGTGCTCGCGGACTATGTGCGCAGCAGTCTCGCTCGTGGGTCAACCGCGGGCGGCCCCAAGGCCGGCGCAACGGGTCGGACCACGTGACCAATACGGGATGCGCTGCTGACGTCGTCGCCACCGCAGCGCACCGCCCAGCAGAGGCAGGCTGCCGGGTTTCCCCGGTTTGCCGCGCTGCGGTATAATCCTGCGGTTTTACCGGCGTGCTGTCCCTTTCAGGCCGGAATGGCGCGTTTGGGCACGAAAACCGGCAGGAACGCAATGCGCGGCAAACTCGTCGTCGGCAACTGGAAGATGAACGGCGGGCTCGCTGGCAATGCCGCGCTCCTGGGCGCAATCACGGCCGGCTGGGCCCCGATGCCCGGGCGGCAGCTTGCGGTTTGCGTTCCGTACCCTTACTTGATGCAGGCGCAGGCGGCGTTGTCGTCCACGCCGGTCGCGTGGGGCGCGCAAGACGTGAGCGAGCACGCGGCAGGTGCGTATACCGGCGAAGTGTCGGTGGGAATGCTGGTCGAATTCAAGTGCCGCTACGCGATTGTCGGCCACTCGGAGCGCCGGCAGTTTTTCGGCGATACCGACGCCGTCGTGGCGGCGAAGGCGAAAGCTGCGCTTGCAGGCGGGATGGTGCCGATCGTTTGTGTCGGGGAAACGCTCGCCGAGCGGGATGCGGGAGCGACGGAAGCCGTCGTGCTTCGCCAGCTCGACGCGGTGCTTCGGGCCGTCGGGTCCGACGCCGCGCGGATGGTCGTCGCCTACGAGCCGGTCTGGGCGATCGGCACGGGGCGCACGGCGGCCCCGGCGGAGGCGCAGGCGGTGCACGCGACGTTGCGCGCGCGCCTGGCCAAGGCCGATGCGGTGGATGCGCCGCTGTTGTATGGCGGCAGCGTGAAGGCGGACAACGCAGGAGCGCTGTTCGGGATGGCGGACATCGATGGCGGCCTGATCGGCGGCGCGTCGCTCAAGTCCACGGAATTTCTGGCGATCGCGCGTGCCTGAAGCAAAGGTGCGCGGTCCCGGCAAAGGGTTGCGGGAGTGACGGATGAACATGCTGGAAACGTTGTTATTGGTCGTCCATCTGCTGGTGGCGGCCGGAATCTGCGGATTGGTCCTGCTTCAGCACGGCAAGGGCGCGGACATGGGGGCCGCGTTCGGCAGCGGATCGTCGGGTTCGGTCTTCGGTGCTGCAGGATCGGCAAACTTCCTTTCGCGGACCACGGCCATCCTGGCGGCGCTCTTCTTCGCGTCGAGCCTCGGCCTCACCTGGTTCGCCACCGTGCATGGCTCGGCCAGCGGCGCGACGCAGAAGGGCATTGTGGAGAGACTCGCGCCGAAGGCGAACGACGTTCCCGCGCAATCCGGGGGAACTCCCGCAGGCGTGCCCGCCAAGGCGCCGCCGGCGAGCGATCCTTCGGGTTCGAAGTCGGGCGAAGTACCGAAATGAGCCTTGGGCGCGGCACTCCGGTGTCGCGGCCGGGCCGTAGTGGCTGGAACCTGCCGACGTGGTGAAATTGGTAGACACGCTGTCTTGAGGGGGCAGTGGGGTAACCCGTGGGAGTTCGAGTCTCCCCGTCGGCACCAGGAATTGGTTTGGGAAGGGCGGCGCGCGGTGAGCAGGGTGCGCAACACAAGATGAAGGCACCGGCGGCGCGGTCCGTCGACGAAGGGCAACGAGGACACATCCGCATCCGGGGCTCGCCCCGTAATCGTGCGCGACGATCATGCTGGAACAGTACCTACCGATCCTGCTCTTCATCCTCGTCGGCCTGACCGTCGGGGTCGTCCTCCTCAGCGTCGGCTCCGTGCTGTCGCCGAATCGTCCCGATCCCGCGAAGCTGTCCCCCTACGAGTGCGGCTTCGAGGCCTTCGAGGACGCGCGGATGAAATTCGACGTCCGCTACTACCTCGTCGCCATCCTCTTCATCCTGTTCGACCTCGAGATCGCGTTCCTCTTTCCGTGGGCGGTCGTCCTTCCCGAAATCGGCTTTTTCGGTTTCGTCGCGATGATGATCTTCCTCGCAATCCTCGTCGTCGGCTTCGTCTACGAGTGGAAGAAGGGCGCCCTCGAGTGGGAATAGCACTAATGGATGCGATCTCCGGAGTGATTGATGGCCATTGAAGGCGTGCTGGAGAAAGGCTTCGTCACGACGTCAGCCGATGCGCTCATCAACTGGGCCCGCAACGGCTCGATGTGGCCGATGACCTTCGGCCTCGCGTGCTGCGCGGTTGAGATGATGCACGCCGGCGCCGCGCGCTACGACCTCGACCGCTTCGGCATCGTGTTCCGTCCGAGCCCGCGCCAGTCCGACGTCATGATCGTCGCCGGCACGTTGTGCAACAAGATGGCGCCGGCGCTACGCCGGGTCTACGACCAGATGCCGGAGCCGCGCTGGGTCATCTCCATGGGCTCCTGCGCCAACGGCGGCGGGTATTACCACTATTCGTACTCGGTCGTGCGCGGCTGCGACCGCGTCGTCCCGGTCGACATCTACGTTCCCGGATGCCCGCCCACCGCCGAGGCGATGCTCTACGGCGTGCTCCAGCTGCAGAACAAGATCTGGCGCACCAACACGATCGCCCGCTGATGTCCTCCCGCGTCGAAACCCTCGTCGCCGCGCTTCAATCGGTCCTCGGCGACAGGCTCGCAAGCGTCGCCGTGGCGAATGGCGAAGTCACCATAATCATCGGCGCCACCGACCTCGATCCCGCGTTGCGTTCGCTGCGCGACCGCCCCGAGCTGCGATTCGAGATGCTGGTCGACCTCTGCGGCGTCGACTACTCGACGTACGGCGACGCGGCGCACGAAGGCCCGCGCTTCGCCGTCGTCTACCATCTGCTTTCGCTCGCCAACAACTGGCGCGTGCGCGTGCGCGCATTCGTTCCGGACGACGCCTTCCCCGTCATCGGCAGCGCGATCGACATCTGGCCGGTGGCGAACTGGTTCGAGCGAGAGGCGTTCGACCTCTACGGAATCATGTTCAATGGACACCCGGACCTCCGCCGGCTGCTCACCGACTACGGCTTCATCGGGCATCCGTTCCGCAAGGACTTCCCGCTCTCCGGCCACGTCGAGGTGCGCTACGACCCGGAGCAGGGCCGCGTGATCTACCAGCCGGTGTCGATCGAGCCGCGCGAGATCACGCCGCGGATCATCCGCGAAGACAGCTACGCGGGCGGCAAGTAGGGTTGGAAGCCCATGGCGGAAATTCGTAACTACACCATGAACTTTGGGCCTCAGCACCCGGCGGCCCACGGGGTGCTGCGGCTCGTGCTCGAGCTCGACGGCGAAGTCATCGCGCGCGCGGACCCGCACATCGGGCTCCTGCATCGCGCGACGGAGAAGCTTGCCGAGTACAAGACTTACCTCCAGTCGCTGCCCTACATGGACCGGCTCGACTACGTGTCGATGATGTGCAACGAGCACGCGTACTGCCTCGCCATCGAGCGGCTGCTCGGGATCGACGTTCCGGAGCGCGCACTCTACATCCGCGTGATGTTCGACGAAATCACGCGAGTGCTGAACCACCTGCTGTGGCTCGGCGCCCATTCGCTCGACGTCGGCGGGATGACGACGTTCCTCTACTGTTTCCGCGAGCGCGAGGACCTGTTCGACATGTACGAGGCGGTTTCGGGCGCGCGGATGCACGCCGCGTATTACCGGCCGGGCGGCGTCTACCGCGACCTGCCGGACCGCATGCCGCAGTACACCGCGCAGCACACGCGCAATGCGCGCGCGATGACGGCGATGAACGCGAACCGGCAGGGCTCGCTGCTCGACTTCATCGAGGATTTCACCGTTCGGTTCCCCGGCTACGTCGACGATTACGAAACGCTGCTGACCGAGAATCGCATCTGGAAGCAGCGGACGGTGGGCATCGGCGTCGTCACGCCGGAACGCGCGATCGCGCTGGGGTTCACGGGCCCCATGCTGCGCGGCTCGGGTGTCCCTTGGGACCTGCGCAAGAAGCAGCCGTACGCGGTGTACGACCGCATGGATTTCGACATTCCGGTCGGCGTCACCGGCGACTGCTACGACCGCTACCTCGTGCGCGTCGAGGAGATGCGGCAGTCGAACCGGATCATCCGGCAATGCGTCGACTGGCTGCGCCATAACCCGGGCGCGGTGATCACGGGCAACCACAAGGTCGCTCCGCCGTCGCGCGAAGCCATGAAGACCAACATGGAAGAGCTGATTCACCATTTCAAGCTCTTCACCGAAGGCATGCACGTGCCGCCCGGCGAGGCCTACGCCGCGATCGAGCACCCCAAGGGCGAATTCGGCGTCTACATCATCTCGGACGGCGCCAACAAGCCCTATCGCGTCAAGCTGCGGCCGCCGGACTATGTCCACCTCGCGGCGCTCGACGAAATGTCGCGCGGCCACATGATTGCCGACATCGTCGCCATCATCGGCACGCAGGACATTGTGTTCGGGAGCGTTGACCGATGAAGCCGATGCCGCGTTTCCCGACGGCGGTCTGCGTTGCGCTCGTGCTGGCAAGCCTGTCCGTGGCGAATGCGCAGACTGCGGCGCCACCGTCGCAACCGTCCGCATCGCCGTCCACGCAGCCTCCGCCGACGGCGCCGGCCACCGAGCCCCCGGCCACGCAACCGACGCTCGGCGACGACAAGGAAGCGATCGAGGCCGCCAAGAAGTGGCTGGATTTGCTCGACGCGGACAAGGCCGGCGTGGCGTGGGACAGCGCCTCGAAGGAATTGCAGAACGTGGTCAAACGCGACCAGTTCATCGCGGAGATGCGCAACGTGCGCAAGGAGATGGGCAAGCTCGATTCGCGCACGGCGGTGAAGTTCGCACGCGCGCACGAGCTCCCGGGCGGTTCTCCCGGCGACTACGCGCTCATCGAATTCGACTCGAAATACAAGAACGGCAAGCACCTCTCCGAGCAGCTCATATGGTCGATCGAGCAGGGCGACACCTGGCGCGTCGTCGGATATTTCTACCGATGATGGAAACTCGCATGCTCTCCGCGGATGCACTGAAAAAAATCGATCGCGAGATCGCCAAATATCCGTCCGACCAGAAGCAGTCGGCGGTGATGTCGGCGCTCGCGATCGCGCAGGACGAAAAGGGCTGGCTCGCGACGGAGACGATGGATTTTGTCGCGCAATACCTCGGCATGCCGCCGGTGGCGGTCTACGAGGTCGCGACGTTCTACGCCATGTACAACGTGAAGCCGCGCGGTCGGCACAAGATCACGATCTGCACCAACCTGCCGTGCGCGCTGCAGGACGCCGTCGCCTCGGCCGACTACCTGAAGGAGCGTCTCGGCATCGGCTTTGGCGAGACGACGCCCGACGGGCAGGTCACGCTGCTGGAAGGCGAATGCATGGGCGCCTGCGGCGACGCGCCGGTGCTCCTCGTCAACAACAAGCGGATGTGCAGCTTCATGCGCCGCGAGAAACTCGACGCGCTGCTCGCCGAACTTGGCGCTGCCAGGACGGGAACGTCGGACTGACATGAACGCGCCCGGCGAATTCCTGGACTACGGCCCCGACGCCATCCTCATGGCCGGCCTCACCGGCAAGAATTGGCGGCTCGCGGACTACGTCGCTCGCGGCGGCTATGAAGCATTGACGAAGATTCTCACGGAAAAGATTCCTCCCGCGACGGTCATCGCCGAGGTGAAGAAGTCGGCGCTGCGCGGACGCGGCGGCGCGGGCTTTCCGACCGGCCTCAAGTGGAGCTTCATGCCGCAGCAGTTCGCCGGCGACAAGTACCTCGTGTGCAACTCCGACGAGGGCGAGCCAGGCACGTTCAAGGACCGTGACCTGATGCGCTACAACCCGCACGCGCTGATCGAGGGGATGGCGATTGCCGCCTACGCGATGGGCTGCCGGCGTGGCTACAACTACGTTCACGGCGAGATCTGGGACACCTACGAGCGCTGCGAGGAAGCGCTGGCGGAGGCGTACGAGGCAGGGTTTCTCGGCAACGACATCCTGGGCTCCGGGTTCACGTTCATCCTGCAGAACCATCACGGATACGGCGCGTACATCTGCGGCGAGGAGACGGCGCTGCTCGAGTCGCTCGAGGGCAAGAAGGGGCAGCCGCGGTTCAAGCCGCCGTTTCCCGCGAGCTTCGGCCTCTACGGCAAGCCGACGACGATCAACAACACCGAGACGTTCGCGGCCGTGCCGTGGATCATCCGCCACGGCGGTGAGGCGTTCCTGAACCTCGGGCGCCCCAACAACGGCGGCACCAAGATCTTTTCCGTTTCAGGCGACGTCCGCCGCCCCGGCAACTTCGAAGTGAAGCTCGGCACGCCGTTCGCGACGCTCCTCGAGATGGCGGGAGGCGTGCGCGAGGGTCGCACGCTGAAGGCCGTGATCCCCGGCGGCTCGTCGATGCCCGTGCTGCCGGGCGCCGTGATGATGGCCACCGACATGGACTACGACTCGATCGCCAAGGCCGGCTCGATGCTCGGCTCGGGCGCGGTGATCGTGATGGACGACACACGCTGCATGGTGAAGTCGCTGCTGCGGTTGTCGTACTTCTATTACGAGGAATCGTGCGGCCAGTGCACGCCGTGCCGAGAAGGGACGGGCTGGCTGTGGCGCGTGGTCGACCGGATCGAGCACGGCAAAGGCCGCAACGAGGATCTCGACCTCCTGACTTCGGTTGCCGACAACATCGCCGGCCGCACGATCTGCGCGCTGGGCGACGCAGCGGCGCTGCCGGTGAAGAGCTTCGTCAAGCATTTCCGCGACGAGTTCCAGCACCACATCGACCACAAGCGCTGCATCGTCGCGCCTTACACCTAATCCCATGCTGAACCTCGAAATCGACGGCAGGCAGGTGCAGGTCGCGCCCGGCAGCACGGTGATGGATGCCGCGCACGTGCTCGGCATCTACGTCCCGCATTTCTGCTACCACAAGAAGCTGTCGATCGCCGCCAACTGCCGGATGTGCCTCGTGCAGGTCGAGAAGGCGCCGAAGCCGATGCCTGCTTGCGCAACGCCTGCCGCCGAAGGCATGAAGGTGTGGACGGCCTCGGAGCTCGCGGTCCAGGCGCAGAAGTCGGTGATGGAGTTCCTGCTGATCAACCATCCTCTCGACTGCCCGATTTGCGACCAGGGCGGCGAGTGCCAATTGCAGGACCTCGCGGTCGGCTACGGTCCGTCCGCCTCGCGTTACACCGAGGAAAAGCGCGTCGTGTTCCACAAGTACCTCGGTCCGCTGGTGTCGGCCGAGGAAATGGCGCGATGCATCCAGTGCACGCGTTGCGTCCGGTTCGGGCAGGAGATCGCCGGCGTGATGGAGCTCGGGATGATCGGCCGCGGCGAGCATTCGGAGATCGTCTCCTTCGTGGGCACGACCGTCGATTCCGAGCTGTCCGGGAACATGATCGACATCTGTCCCGTGGGCGCGCTCACGTCGAAGCCATTTCGCTACGCGGCGCGGACGTGGGAGCTCGCCCGCCGCAAGTCGGTGTCGCCGCACGACTCGCTCGGCAGCAATCTCGTCGTCCAGGTGAAGGACGACCGCGTGCTGCGCGTCCTGCCGCTCGAAAACGAAGCGGTCAACGAGTGCTGGATCTCCGACAAGGACCGCTTCTCGTACGAGGCGCTCGCGAGCGAGGAGCGGCTCGCCTCGCCGATGATGCAGGTCGGCGGCGAATGGAAGGCCGTCGACTGGCAGACGGCGCTTACCCGGGTGGCGGAGGGCCTTCGCGAAGCGATCGCCAGGCATGGCCCCGCGGCGCTCGGTACGCTTGTGTCGCCCCATTCCACGCTCGAGGAAATGGCGCTCGCGGCGAAGCTGACGCGCGACCTCGGCGCGGACAACATCGATTTCCGGTTGCGGCAGTCGGATTTTCGCGGCGACGGCAAGGGGTCCGGCATTCCGTGGCTCGGACTGCCCGTCGCCGACGTCAACGCGCTCGATCGCGTCCTGGTCATCGGCAGCTTCCTGCGCAAGGACCATCCGCTGGTCGCGCAACGGCTGCGCCAGGCGGCGAAAAAGGGCGCGGAGGTCTCGCTGCTCCAGTCTGTCCACGACGATTCGCTGATCCGCGTGGCGCATGCGTTCGTGGCGGTTCCGGCGATGCTGCCGCTCGCGCTCGCCGAGATCGTCGTCGCTGCGGCGAAGGGTGCCGGCAAGACGGTGCCGCCCGCGTTGGCGGGGATCGAGCCCGCCGCCGCGGCCGACGTGATCGCGGCATCGCTGCTGTCGGGCAAGCGAAAAGCCGTGCTGCTCGGCAACGGCGCGGAACAACATCCGGAAGCCTCCCAACTGGTCGCGCTCGCGCAGGCGCTGGCCGAACTGACGGGCGCGACGCTCGGTTGCCTGACGGAGGCCGCGAACAGCGTCGGTGGATACGTCGCGGGTGCGCTGCCAAAGGCGGGCGGAATGAACGCGCTCACGATGCTTGCCGATCCGCGCAAGGCCTACATTGTCCTCGGCGCGGAGCCCGAATTCGACTGCGCGCATCCGGTCACCGCGCGAGCGGCGCTCGAAAAAGCCGACTTCGTCGTCGTGATGTCGCCGTTCCGCCACGGCACGCCCTACGCCGACGTGCTGCTGCCCGTTTCCCCGTTCACCGAGACAGCCGGCACGTTCGTCAACTGCGAAGGACGCGCACAGACCTTCAACGGCGTCGTCAAGCCATTCGGCGAAACGCGCCCGGCGTGGAAGGTGCTGCGCGTGCTGGGTTCGCTGCTCGGATTGCCGGGATTCGACTTCGAGTCGATCGACGATGTGCGGTCGAAACTGCTGCCGATGGGGCCGGCGCTTGCATCGCAGCTCGCCAACGGCACGCGCGTGGATATCGTCAAGCCGGCCGTCGCGACGCACGGAATCGAGCGTGTCGCCGACGTCCCGATCCATTTCGCGGATCCGCTGGCCCGCCGGGCGCCGTCGCTGCAGCAGTCCGCCGATGGGCGGCCGCCGCGGGCGCGAATGAATGCGCTCACGCTGCAGCGGATCGGCGTTGCCGAAGGCGGAACGGTCAAGGTGCGGCAGGGGCGCGGCGAAGCGGTGTTGACCGCGCAAATCGATGCCGCAGTGCCGTCGGGCGTCGTGCACATCGCCGCCGCGCATCCGTCGACCTGCGGGCTCGATGGCCTGTTCGGAGCGATTACCGTGGAGCCGCTCTGATGGAATGGCTCGCGACCCTTTTCGGATCCGCCTGGCCGGCGATCAAGGTCACCACGTGGACGCTGGTGAAGATCGTGGCGATCGCCATCCCGTTGATCCTGAGCGTCGCCTATCTCACGCTCGCCGAGCGCAAGATCATCGGCTGG
>Ga0209048_10003722_pt1 | contig 14756 bp, 14 predicted proteins | sample FrelakmetCRP12CR_FD_187146 | JGI IMG/M metagenome (GOLD analysis project Ga0209048, IMG submission 187146) | Freshwater lake sediment microbial communities from the University of Notre Dame, USA, for methane emissions studies - CRP12 CR (SPAdes)... | ecosystem: Environmental > Aquatic >... | reverse complement strand
CGCCGCCAAGATCCACGTCGTTGTCGGGCGAATCGCCGTCGTCGTCGATGTCGAGATCCTCTTCAGCGAGATCGACGTCTGCCACCACTTCGGGCGTATAGCGGGCGAAGTGTCGCCGGAGCACCTGGTACACGCAGCGCGCGTCCTCGAGACACGGGTCGGTCCGCGGCGATCCGTCCGAGCCCGGGACGAGGTCGTAGTCCCAGGAATGAGGCAGGAGGTCATACTTGCCGGTGCGCGGGTTCCAGCCCGAGAAGAGCCCGGCCTGCTCGTCGAAGGCGTAGTCCTGCCGGACGAGCGTGGCCGCGTTCGTGAAGAGGAGCACGTACTCGCGGAAGTCGCGGCCGGTCTCCAGCACGTGGCGGATGAGTCCCGACAGGAAGGCGAGGTCGGTGCCTGGACGAATGGCCACGTGGACGTCGGCGGCCGCCGACGTCCGCGTGAAGCGCGGGTCGACGTGCAGGATGGTCGCGCCTCGCTGCCGCGCCAAGGAGGGCCAGTGGAAGCCCACCGGGTGCGACTCCGCCATGTTCGAGCCGATGATGAGGACGCAGTCGCTGTTGACCATGTCGCGCGGTGGATTGGTAGCCGCGCCGAATCCGAATGTCGTGCCCAGACCGGACACGGTGGAGCTGTGTCAAAGCCTGGCCTGGTTCTCGGTCCCCAGCACGCCAAGACCGCCGGTGAACAGTTTCTTTGCGAGGTAGACCTCCTCGTTGTCCTGAGCGGAGCCGCCGATCAGGGCGAGGTTGGGCGTGTGATTCACGGTAATGCCGGCGGCGTCGCGCTCCACGAATCCTCGGTCTCTCGCGTCCTTCACGAGCCTGGAGATCCGATCAAGCGCCCATTCCACCGGCTTGTGCTCCCAGGCCCGTCCGCCGGGTGCCCGCCAACGCACGGTGGTCACGCGGTGGGGGTTCGAGGAGAGCTGGAGGGTGTTCGCTCCCTTGGGGCAGAGCCGCCCCTCGTTGACAGGGCTACGCGGGTCGCCCTCCACCACGACGAGCTCTCCGCCCTTGGCAAAGTTCAGCTGGCTGCAGCCCACGGCACAGTACGGGCAGACCCCGCGCGTGACCGACGATCCGCGAAGTCTCGAGTGGATGGCCGCGGTGCGGGGGCTGAGCGGTTGTCGTAGGCGCATCCCGTTCCCCTACACGGCGCGAATGCATCCATCAACGAAAGCTTGGGCCACGAGCGCCCCGCTGTCTTCTTTCGCCTTCCGGATAGACGAGGCCGCGGAGAGCTGGCATGCACGCGCCCTCCACGGGCCGCTCGAGCCCCGAGCTTCGTCCGGCGAACCCGGCGGGGCGCTCGCGATCAATCAACGGAGTCCCGCGGACCCCGCATCAGGTGCCGCGCCTCGTTGATGCGCGGGTGAGGTCCCGCACGCGGCCGAGCCGACCCACGACGTCCACGAGAACGCTCCCGGACCACCCGAACGTGAAGAGCCCCGAGATGGCGATGATGGGCCCCATCATCCGCCAGCCCGGGGGAGGGGCATGTGTGACGTCCCCGAGGGTCGTGTAGGTGGTCGCGGCATAGCTTGCAGCGCCGGTCCACGTCGTGAAGAGTCCGGCGTACTTGAGAGCCGCGGTCCACAGCACGACCTCCGAGAGTCCGGCCGCGAGTAGGCCGAACACGACCGTGATCATGACGAGGTCCACCCTCCACTCCGCGGGTGCGATCCGAAGCTTTGCGTCCCGGGAGGCCACGTGCGCCAGTACCCATCGCATCAGGAAGGCGTGAAGGAACATGATACCGACGAGCACGGCCGCCCCGAGGAGCAGCGCCTGCGCGGGGAAGATTTGCTCGATGGGGAGGGCGTCCTCGACCCTTTGGATGATCTGGGGAGCCGGAAGGGATGGATCGACGGGGGCGGTTGGCATGATCGCGACTCTACTCCGCGCTGCCAGGACCGGGTATCGGACCCTCCCCGCTGCCAGGATGCCGTGCGAAAGTCGAGGGGCCTGGCTAAGGGGAGTCCGATGGAATCCGAGAATGCCGTCGTGACCGGATCGCAGTCTGGAATGGGGCTCGCGATCCGCAAGGAGCTCGAGACGCAGGGGTGGCGGGTCATCGGCGTGGACCTGCCGGGGAAGGGCGCGGAGGTCGAGGCCGACCTCTCCACGGACGAAGGGCGGGCGACGGCGGCGGCGGGCATCGTGGCCGCTGCGAAGGGGAGGCTCGACGCCGTCGCCGCGAACGCTGGCGTCGACGTCCCGCGTCCCGAGCTGGTCGTGGGCGTCAACTACTTCGGCGTCGTCGACCTGCTCCGCCGCCTGCGTCCCACGCTCGCCACCGCTGGCGGAGCGCGGGTGGCCATCACGGTGTCGAACTCGATCCTCGTCACGCCAGGCATCCCGATCGGTCCGGTCGATGCCCTTCTCTCGGGCGACGTGCCGCGGGCACTCCGGTTGCTCGAGGCAACCCCGGCGCTCGCCTACCAGGTGAGCAAGCTGGCGGTGGCTCGCTGGATCCGGCGCTCGGCGCCGACCGCGGAATGGGCGGGCTCCGGGATCTCCATGAACGGTGTGTGCCCCGGGGCCGTGATGACTCCACTCCTGGAGCGAGACCTGCAGGATCCCAAGAAGGGACCATTCATCGAGCGCCTTCCACGTCCCCTAGGCGAATTCGCGACGCCCCAGGCGGTCGCCGAGCTCTTCGAGTTCCTGCTCAGCAGACGCGCACGCTTCCTCGTCGGGCAGCTCATCTGCATCGACGGAGGGAACGAGGCGGCCTGGCGCGGCGCCGACTGGCCGCACCCCTGGGGCATCGACGGTGCCTCCTTCATGAAGCTCGTTGGTCTTTCGTGAGCGGGGTTGCGGATCCGTCCAGGGTCCTCTCGCCGCCGCCCGGCGCTCCCGAAGGTGGCCGGCCACGGAAAGTGCGAGCCACGTAGACAAAGTAGGCGCATGCGAGCGGCAGCCCGATCGCGGCCCATACGAGGGCGACGCGAAGCGCGTAGCCTTGTGCCGCGGCGGACTGGGCCGTGATGTCGAAGCGCGGGTCGATCGTCGAGCGCAGCAGGAGCGGCCAGCTCGCACCGGCGGCCGACGCGAGCAGTGCGACGAGCGAGACCGCCGATGCGGCGAAGGCGACGGCGGGGCGCGCCCGGATGAGCGCCCAGGCGACGAGCACGGCAGCACCGGTTGCGACGGCGACCGTAGCCCAGACGAGAGGGCGTCGAGCCGCTGCCTGGACGAGGCCAGGCTGCACCCGGACCGTCGCCCAGGTCACCAGGGGAAAGAGAATCGCCTCGATCACGAAGAGGCGCCTGGCCAGGCGAAGGCTGCGCTCGCGGACGGGCCCCTCGGTGCGCCAGGCCAGGAACGAGCCTCCGTGGGCGGCGAGCGCGACGAGCGTGAAGGCGCCCACGAGGACGGTGTAGAGGTCCAGGACGCCGGAGCCAGGGCCGGGGAACGCGCTCGCGAATAGGGGCAAGGAGAACGTCCTCGTCGCGTCGAGGGGCACGCCCCGGATGACGTTCCCCAGCGCCGCACCGAGGACCACGGCGAGGAGCGAACTGGCGATCGCGAAGGTCGCGTCCCAGAACGCTTGCCAGAGCGGGTTCTCGACGTGGCTGCGAAACTCGATGGAGAGGCCCCGGAGCAGCATGAGCCAGAGCACGAGGATGAGGGGCAGGTAGAAGCCCGAGAACCCGACCGCGTAGGCGACGGGGAACGCGAGCACGAGCGCGCCGCCGCCCGCGACGAGCCAGACCTCGTTGCCGTCCCAGAACGGCCCGATGGCGCCGAGCACCTCCCTCCGCTCCAGGTCCTCGCGCGCGACGAAAAGGTGAAGTGCGCCGGCTCCGAGATCGTATCCGTCGAGGGCCACGTACACCGCGAGCATCACGGAGACCACCGCGTACCAGATGGCTTCCATCACGGCCTCCCGCCGGCCACGCCGTGCGTCTCGAGCGCCGGCCCGTGGGCGATTTCGCGCCCGATCATGAACAGGAAGACGATCCCGACCACGAGGTAGAGGCCGGAGAACCCGATCAGTGTGAAGAGCGTGTCGCCTGACCCGACCCGCGGGCTCGTTGCCTGGGCCGTTCGCATGAGGCCGTGGACGATCCACGGCTGCCGACCCATCTCCGCGGTGATCCACCCGGCAGTCGTTGCGATGTAGGGGAAGGGCACCGCCAGCATCCAGCACCACAATAGCCAGCGCGAGTCGGTGAGCTTCCCGCGCCGCATCTGGAGGAGCGAGAAGAGTGCGAGCGCGATGAAGGCCGTTCCGAGGCCCACCATCACGTGGTAGGCGTAGTAGACGAGGGGCACGTTGTCGGGCCACCGGTCCTCGGGGATGTTGTTCAGGCCGATGACCGTGGAGCCGAACGATCCATACGCGAGAAAGCTCAGCATGCCGGGCACCTCGACGGGGTTCTCGAGGCGTTTGTGCACCATGTCGGGCTGGCCGATGATGGCGAGCTTGGCGTAGGGCCCGCTGTCGAAGAGCCCTTCCATCGCGGCGAGCGTCGCCGGCTGGTGATCCGCGACGAGCTTCCCGTTCCGGTCGCCGGTGGGGAAGATCTGCAAAACCGTGGCGATGGCCGCCGCGACGACGGCGCTCCGGAGGCACCTGCCCGCCACCTCGCGATGGCGCCCCATGAGCAGCCAGAACGCCGAGACACCTGCGACGGCGAAGGACCCGGTGACGACCGCCGCCGTCATGACGTGCGCGTACTCCCAGAGCGCCCACGGGTTCAGGACGAACCCCCAGAAGTCCGCGAGTTCCAGGCGGCCGGCAGGGCCGACCGTGTATCCGACCGGATGCTGCATGAACGCGTTCGTGGCGGTGATGAAGTAGCCGCTGAGCCAGGACCCGACAAAGAGTGCCACGGCGGCCGCGAAGTGAACGCGCCGGGAAACACGCTTCTCCCCGTAGATCAGTATTCCTAGAAAGGCCGACTCCAGGAAGAACGCGAACATCCCCTCCATGGCGAGCGTCGTTCCAACGACGCCGCCCGCGAACTCGGAGAAGCGCGCCCAGTTCGTGCCGAACTGGAACTCCATGGGGATGCCCGTCACCACGCCGACGGCGAAGTTGATCCCGAAGACGCGCACCCAGAATCGTGCTGCGGCATCCCACGCCGGGTCGAGGCTTCGGAGTGCTTTCCACTTGAAGAAGACGATGAGCAGGGCGAGCCCCATCGTGAGCTGCGGGAACAGGTAGTGGTAGGTGATCGTGAACGCGAACTGAAGGCGGTGCCACAGAACGGGGTCAGTCATGACCGGGCGATGCTAACAGGGAGGGAAGTCGCGCCAGCGGCTCTGTTGGAGGGTGAGGCGCGCCTTTCGGTGGTGCCGGCGCTGGTTTCGCCTACCGGATAGACGCCTGCAAGCGAAGCATCTAAACGACGACCTAATCCGGTCGCCGCAAAGAAGCCGGATCGCTCGCTGACCGAGGCACGCACCTCGAGAATGGGAGAGGATTGCAATGACTACCCGAAGGCTATCGATCGCCCTGACCCTTGTCGCCCTCGCTTTTGCCCGGGAGGCCGGCGCCGGGGAGAGCAAGAAGCCCGTTACCAAATGGACCTGCTTTGATTTCGTCGGCTTTGACGACCAGTTCAAGCCGAAGGCCGTGTACTGGGCCACGGCCTACTCGAAGGGTGGCAAGCCCGAGGCCGCCGTGGTCGACATCGCCGGTACTGAGAAGGTCATCCCGATTATCGTGGACGAGTGCCAGAAGGATCCGCAGGCGTCGTTCTGGCAGAAGCTCAAGAGCACGTGGTCCAAGGTCGAGGCCGACGCGAAGGCCGATCTCAAGAAGATCGAGTCGAAGATGTAACGAGGCCCAGAAGCGCCAGACGGATCTGTGACCCGTCTTGCCTGTGCCACCGCGTCCCAGGACGATGAATTCGGAAGCTCTTCAGGCCGCGTCGCCGCGAGCAGATCCCGGGGGCACAGTCGCGGAGAAGTTGGCGCGCTCTGGGTACGGCCGAACGCTGATGGAAACAATGCCGGACGTCGCCCGCGGCGAGGCGTGGAAGCGAGGACGTCGATCGCGAAAGAGCGCGATTTGGTAGGCGAGCCAAACGTTCAATAGACGGAGACCAAACATGGCCAAGGAGAACGCTGTCGTCGCAGTTTTTGACACGCACGAGCAGGCAGAGCAGGCGGTGAAGGAGCTTCAGAAATCCAACGTCGACATGAAGCACATCTCGATCGTTGGAAAGGACTACCACACCGAGCAGCATGTGATCGGCTACTACAACACTGGCGATCGCGTGAAGGCCTGGGGCAAGAGCGGAGCCTTCTGGGGAGGCCTCTGGGGTCTTCTGTTCGGAGGAGCCTTCTTCTTCGTTCCGGGCATCGGGCCGGTCATGCTGGCGGGTCCGATCGTGAGCTGGCTCATCGGGGCTCTCGAAGGCGCGGTCGTCGTGGGCGGGTTGAGCGCGCTCGGAGCGGGCCTCTACAGCATCGGGATCCCGAAGGACAGCGTCATCAGGTACGAAACTGCGGTGAAGGCCGGGAAGTTCGTCCTCCTCGTCCACGGCACGAGCGACGAGGTTGCACGCGCGAAAGGCGTCCTCGACAAGGCCAAGCCGGCCGAGATCCAGGTACACGCCGCGTAGGAGCCGGTTCAGCGGCGCGGAGTCCGGGCCAGCGCCCTCAAGCGGCGCCGGTCCGGCCTTCGCACCCCTCGCTCTTCGGAGGCGGGGCGAAGGTGGTCCCGGCGGCGTCCCTGGGTCACATGGTCTACGGTGCCCTCCTGGGTCTCCTCGCAGGAAGCGCTTCGGAGGCCGCTGGCCCGACCCCGGGTGCGCCAGAGGCCTTGGGACCTGGGCAAACCCGCCGCCGCCCCGCGTTCTTGGCGCTGTGGAGCCGTGGCTCGCTGTAGGAGGGAATCAGCCCGCGCCTCGAGGCGTGAGCGGAGATCTCGCTAAGCGGATAGACGTGCCTGCGGTGAACCGCTACCCACGTCCATTTATGACGCCCGGCCGTTCACGGTTCGGCCGTCCCGAGAGGTATCGTGAAGGCCGACGCGAACGTCAGGCACCGGGGGGGCGGGGGATCACGGGCGCAGGGTGCAGGCGCCTGGAGCGAGAGCGCCACGCTCCTGGGGATCGACGCGCTCAGCCAAGCCGCGGCTCCCTGGGGAATGAACTTCGTGCAGCTCTCGCCGGGCGGCCTTCGTGCCGACTACGCCGTCGCCTCGACTCTGCGGGTCAACCTCTCCTACGCAGCCTACTCGGGCGCCGTGGCGCTCCATGGCCGAGTGCCGGCAGGGACGTGCGCGATCACGGTGCCGGCCTCGCGCGGCTCGAGCGCGCCCGGGTGGGGACCGGGGGGTCCGTTGCCATCCATCTCGCGCGCAGGCTCGAAGGTCTCCATTTACGTGCCGCGAGGCGCAGAGCTCTTCGCCGTAGTCGTGGAGGAAGCGCTCCTCGACGAGGAAGTGCGGGCGCGCCTGGGGAAGTCACTTCGCTCCCTGGCACGTGGCGCGGGGCTCCGCTTCAGGAACGAGCAGGCTCGGCGTCGGCTGCTAGACCAGTGGCGCGTGCTGCTGGGCATCGCCGCTGTGAGTTCGACGACACCCCCAGACCCTAGGGAAGGAGCCCGGCTCTTCGAGAGAGTGGTTCTCGAGTCGTTCCTGCTCGCGTCGGTACCGGCGGCCGTCGAAGAGCGGTCCCCGGCCCACGTTCGGCTGGCCTATCGGACCGAGCTGCTCATGAGAGAGCGCCTCGGCGAGCGGGTCCGTCTGGCGCACGTGGCTCGCGAGCTCGGGACCTCTGTACGTAGCGTGCAGCTGAGCTTCCAAGAGGCGTTCGGGATGCCCCCCAGTGCCTACCACGCGGCCCTTCGCCTGAACGGGGCCCGCCGGGCGCTCCGGGCAGGGGGTGAAGGCCCCGCGCGCGTCTATGAGGTGGCCCAGCGGTGGGGCTTTCACCACGCCGGGAGGTTCTCGATCGCCTACCGCCGGATGTTTGGCGAATCACCCCGCGCGACCGTGCGCGCGGTCCGCCTGGAGAAGGCTGCCGAACGGGGAGCGTCGCCCTTGTCGCTCCGGTTCGTTTGGCGCACCCGCGGGGCGGCGACGCGCGGCCGGCCCGTTGACGGGCTGAGCGGCGGTTAGCGTTCCTCGTCGCCGGGCCCTTGGTGGAACGCAGGGCGGGCTGCGTCGGCGAGCATCCGCAGGCGAAGCGTGTCGTAGATCGGGAGGTTGCCGAGAAGCGTCGGGACGAGGGTGGCGGCCGCGCAGGCCGCCAGCATGGGGACGAGAAGGACCGTCGAGGCCGTCATCTCGGTTACAAGGAGGATGCCGGTGAACGGGGCCCGAACGACGGCGGCGAAGAACGCTGCCATGCCCACCGCGGCGAGCGCGCTCGCGCTTGGGGCGAGCGCCGCGGCCGGGGAAGGCAGTAGCGCGTGAACGAACGCTCCCGTCGCGGCGCCGACGACGAGGAGGGGCGCGAAGAGGCCGCCCGGCGTGCCGGGCGCGTAGGAGACGGGACCGAGGAACCAGCGAACGAGGAGGATCAGGGCCAGCGAGGCGAGCGGGACGCCGCCGTTGAGGATGGTCTGGTTGAGCGCCTCGCCGCCTCCCACGAGAGAGGGCGCGAACCACGCGAGCAGCCCCACGCACGCGCCGACGAGTGCGGCTCGCAGCTCGAGCGGCACCGTTCGCAGGCGCGCGAGGAGGTCCAGGCTCGCGACGACCCCCCGGTTGTAAGCGGCTCCGAGCACGCCCAGCAGCGCGCCGAGGGCGAGATAGAGCGCCAGGCCCGCCAGCGGTGGGGCCGCGGGCGGAGTGAAGTCGAACACGGAGCGGTCGCCGAGGAGGAGGCGCGAGAGGGCGATCGCGACGGCGGCCGAGAGAAGCGTCGCGAGGGACAGGCGCAGGCGGAAGCGCTTGGTCACCTCCTCGAAGACGAACATCGCGCCCCCCGCCGGGGCGTTGAAGGCCACGGCGAGACCCGCGCCGGCCGAAGCTACGAGCATGGCCGTCCGGTCATCGCCGGGCAGGCGCATGCGCCGTCCCACCTCGTTCCCGACCACCGCGCCCATCTGCACCGTCGGGCCCTCGCGCCCGAGAGCCAGACCGGCGCCGATGGCGAGGAGGCCGCCCGCGAACTTGACGGGCACGGTCCGGGCCGGAGCCGGAACCGACTGGCCCCGGGCCACGGCCTCGACGTGCTGGACGCCGCTGCCGGCCGCAACCGGGTCGAGCCGCACGAGGGCCTTCGCCAAGCCCGCCGCGACGGCGGCGGCCACGACAGGAACGAGCCAGCCGAGGGTGGTTCGACCGTGCGCCCAGCTGATCACTGCGCCGCGCAGTGCGTCGGCGGCCGCAAGCGAGCGCCGAAACGCGGCGCCTAGGGCGCCGGTCAGGGCTCCCGCCACGAGCGCGGCGGCGAGCAGCCTCACGAGACCAGTGGGCTTCTCGACGCCTTCCGGATCGGGTGGCACGGAGCGATGAAACCACGTGGGGCGTACCGGAGTGAAGGCGAACTTGCTCGTGCGAGTAGGTTTCGCTTACCGGATAGATCGCCACGTCCACGCCAATTAGGTTGGCGCCCCACAGCGTCGCGGAACTCGCGACCCTGCCGGCTGGAGGCCAAGGACATGAATCCACTTCCCGCGTGCGAATCCCTCGGGGTAGTCAATCTGTGCGACCCGGCCCCGACCATCACGGCTGGGTCCTGGTTCCTGCTGCAGGCGCCGAACCTGCTGTGGTTCCTGGCCGCCTTCGTGCTTGTCGCGGCCGGACTCCTCCTCCCGTTCCCGACCAAGCCGATCCGCGCGGAGGCGGAGGGGAAGGGGAAGAAGCCGTGATCGCCCCGGGCGACGAACGCGTCCTCCTGGACGACGATCCGGCGAAGCTCCCGCCGGAGCTCAGGAACACCCTCGACGGCCGGGCGCGCCGCGCCTTCCTCCGGACCTGGCCCCCGTCGCAGCTCCTCCCGGACGCCGAGCCGGCGTACGTGAAGAGCTGGCTCTACACCTTCGGCGTCGCGACGCTCGCGGCGCTGGTCCTCCTCATCGGGAGCGGGATCGTGCTCGCGGTCTTCGGGCCGGAGTGGTGGCTCCGGAGCAGGGTGGGCGGCTGGTTCGGGGCGCTCCACTACTGGGCGGTGGAGCTCTTCTTCCTCTTCATGCTCGCCCACTTCATCGCAGTCTTCATCATGGGCGCCTTCCGCGGAAGGAAGGTCACGTGGGCGCTCGGCGTGCTCTCCTTCATCACCGCGGCGGTGACCGGCCTCACCGGCTTCGCGTCGCTGCAAAACTTCGAGGGGCAGTGGGTGACCACGCAGGCGAAGGACGCCATCAACTCGACGGGCATCGGCGGCATCCTGAACCTCTTGAACACCGGGCGCATCCTGACGCTCCACGTCGTCGTCCTGCCGCTCCTCGTCGTCGCCGTCGTGGGTGCGCACGTCTTGTGGGTGCGAAAGCACGGGGTCGTGCCGCCGTACGACGCGAGGCCGGAGCACCTGTCATCGGAGGAGGGCGCGACATGAGCTGGAAGAGAGACGACGCGCTTGCGCGACGGAAGTGGTGCGGACCGGTGGAGCGCTATGACCTCATCAAGGAGGGTCTGATCGCGCTAGCCGTCGTCACGGCCCTCGCCGTGATGCTCACGACGCTGCTCGGTTCTCCCCGGCTCAAGGGCGTCTCGTTCCAGAGCTGGTCGAAGGCCAACCCCTCGGGCTTCGCATCGACGGCGCTTGCGGAGCTCGCCGGGACCTCAGAAACGGCGACCTACGGGCCGCCCTACAACTCCGGCGCGAGCCAGCTGCAGTCGATCGGCGCCTTCTCCCCGCAGAAGTGGGCGGGCATCTCGATGCCCATCAACGCTCCCCGGGATCTCGTGATTGAGCCCCTCTCCGCGTTCGCGCCGTTCGATCCCAGCCTCGCGCAGGCCCTCGACGCCTGGGAGGGGGCGAGCCCGGCGCAGCAGGCGAGCTGGGCGAGCGCGGCGCAGAAGGCGAAGGTCGTCGTCGACGGGAGGACCGTGGCGTTGCAGGGCGGCGACTCGGGGCCCGTCCCCGTCCTGCTCGGAGGAATGCTCACCGCCGCGCAGTCGGGGGCCCTCGACGCCCAGCTCGTGAACGCCAAGGGCAGCTTCTATTCGATGGACAACACCAAGGCGCTCCTCTTCATCGAGGACGGAAGCCACCTGGGCCAGATCGCAGCGAAGTACGCCCTGCAGGGGAACCGGTGGGGCGTCATGAACGAGATCGGGAGCTGGCCCGGCCAGCCGTGGCTCTGGTTCTACACGTTCTTCTACCAGGTGCCGCCGTGGTCGACGATCGGAACGGACATCATCGTCATCGTGACGGTCGTCCCCATCTTCGCGATCCTCTTCCTTGTGCCGTTCATCCCTGGCCTCCGCAGCCTGCCTCGGGCCCTCGGCCTCTACCGGCTGGCGTGGCGCAGCTACTACCGCCGGTACGGCTCGAGCAAGGAAGCCGGGGGGGGCGACGCGTGATGAGCCGCCCGCTCGTCGCCTGCGCGGCCGGCCTCTTGCTCGTCCCCGCGCTCGCGGCTGCACAATCGGAGGGCAACGCGACGAACGCGCCGGCGGGTGCGCCGGCGGGCTACGATCCTTCTGCGCCGCCGGGTCTGCAGGAGAAGGACGCGGACGCGCCGGCGGATGCGGCGGCGGCGCGGAAGCGCGCGCAGGCGAAGCGGCGCACGTTCATGTGCAAGAATCCACGCGATCCGCGGACGGCAAGACGCCCGTACGAGTGCCGGATGCCCTGGTACGAGGATCTCGGGAAGGACATCGGGCGCGCCTGGTCGTGGATGACGGACGAGGCCACCCGCCTCGGTATCACGCCGAGCGTGTCGTACACGACCCAGATCATGACGAACACGAGCGGCGTGACCCCGAACGCCGGCCAGGAGCTCCTCTACGCGGGGCAGCTCAACGCCTCCCTGAACGTCGACTTCCAGCAGATGGCGCGCGTTCCAGGTCTCTCCTTCTACGTGGCGGCGACCTGGGGGACGGGCGGCCAGTTCGCGGTGGGAGAAGACGGAAACTACTTCCCGCCCGCGTCGGCGGCGGCCGGGACGGGGTTCTGGCTCGGCGAGATGTACGTGCAGCAGAGCCTGCTTGGAGGTAACCTGAACCTCGCGCTCGGGCGGCTGGGCGCCGGCGCCACGTTCGCGACGCTGCCGGCGTTCGGCAACTACCTGAACGCGGCCATCAACGCGAACCCCGCGGCGCTGGGCATCAACGTCCCGAGCTTTCCCGCCCCACCGCCCGGCTCCGAGTGGGGCCTGCAAGCCATCTGGTTCCCGAACGGCAACTGGCAGCTCGCCGCCGGCATCTACAACAACAACCTCCAGTCCGCCGCCGGGGCCGACCACGGCGCCGACTTCCAGTGGAACCAGGGCAACCGAGGCGTCCTCGGGATCGCGCAGCTGAGCTACCTGCTCTTCCAGGGAGGGACCGACGACGAGGGGCCGCCGGGACAGTACTCCATCGGTGGCTACTACGACGGGAACTACTACGGCGTGCTGCCGAACCAGACGACCACGACGACGGGGAACTGGGGCCTATACGCCATGTTCCAGCAGGCCGTCTTCCAGGTCGGGGGACCGGACAGCTCTATCGGCCTCACCGCATGGGGAGCGGCGACGTTCACGTCGAAGACGAGCGTGAACACCATGCCCGTCTCGGCCATGGCGGGACTCTCGTACCAGGGGCTCATCCCGGGGCGCTCGAACGACATCCTCTCGACGGGCTTCTCGATAGGGCGCGTGAGCCCGGCCATCCCGAGCGTCACGTGCGAGACGATGCTCGAGGTGAACTACCAGTACAGCGTCGCGAGCTGGCTAAACGTGACACCGGACTTCCAGTACATCTGGCGGCCTGGAGGGCTGTACGTGCTGGGAGCTGCTGTGGCGGGGGTGCAGGTCGTCGTGACCCTCTGAGGTCAGGCTCGAGCCAGGGAGCGGAGAGCGCGTTCCCCTCCGAGAACCTGGAGGGATGCCTCCGCCCGTCGCTCTTGTCGCGAACGGAGACGCGCCCATGTGGCGTAGCCGAGCGGGGCTCATGACAAGGCGGCTGAGGCGATTCCCCGGGCGATCCTTCCCTTCTGATCGAATACGTACAAACCGACCGTTTCGCGTTGTGGATAGACGGCCCCGGTTCCGATTCCGGAGAATCCCTCGAACCTGGGAGGTGGCTGGATGAATCCGAAGAGCTCAGGCCCCACGACCTACGACGTCCTTCGCGAGCACGGAATCGACCGGCGGACTTTCCTCAAGTTTTGCACGGGAATGACGGCGATGATGGGGCTCGAGGCGACCTTCGTGCCAGACGTGGTGCGGGCCCTCGAGCGGAGGCCCCGCATCCCGGTGCTCTGGCTCGAGGGGCTCTCGTGCAGCTGCTGCACGGAGTCCTTCACCCGGAGCTCGCACCCGGTGGTCCAGGACGTCATCCTGAACCTTATCTCCCTCGACTACAACGAGACCCTCCAGGCCGCAGCGGGGTTCCAGGCGGAGGAGATCCGCAAGCGCGTGGCCAACGACTACGCGGGGAAGTTCATCCTCGCAGTGGAGGGAAACGCCCCCGTCGGCGAGAACGAGGCCTGCTGCACCATCGGCGGCCGGTCGTTCCTCGACCACCTGACGGAGACCGCGGCGAAGGCCCGGTTCGTCGTGGCCTGGGGCAACTGCGCGACGGCGGGCTGCGTCCAGGCGGCGTATCCGAACCCGACGCGCGCGACTCCCGTGGGCAAGATCATCACGGACAAGCCGGTCATCAACGTGTCCGGCTGTCCGCCGGTCCCGGTCGTCATGACAGGCGTCATCACCTACATCCTCACGTTCGATCGCCTCCCCGAGCTCGACCGGACGGGGCGCCCGAAGATGTTCTACATGCAGCGGCTCCACGACAAGTGCTTCCGCCGGGCCTTCTTCGACGCCGGCCAGTACGTCGAGTCGTGGGACGACGAGGGCGCGAAGAAGGGGCACTGCCTCTACAAGATGGGGTGCCGGGGCCCGACGACCTACAACTACTGCGCCAAGTCCAAGTGGAACGACGGCGTGTCTTGGCCCATCGGATCCGGCCACGGCTGCATCGGCTGCGCCGAGCCGGGCTTCTGGGACAACGGACCGTTCTACGAACGGCTCTCCAACATCCCGCACATCGCCATCGACGCGACACCGGAAAAGGTGGGAGTGACGCTCGCCGCCGCCGCCGCGGTGGGGGCTGGCGCTCATGCCGTCTCGGCCGTCGCCAAGAAGGCGGTGAAGGGGTCGCCGAAAGCCCCCACGCCCGGGAGCGAGTCCGACAAGGAGGGGAAGTAGGCCATGGCGACCCGCGTCGTCGTAGACCCGTTGACCCGGATCGAGGGACACCTCCGCGTCGAGGCGATCCTCGACGACAGGAACGTCATCCGGGACGCCCTCTCCGCCGGAACGATGTTCCGCGGCATCGAGATCATCCTCAAGGGACGTGACCCGCGTGACGCGTGGGCCTTCACCGAGCGCATCTGCGGCGTGTGCACGTCGATTCACGCCCTCGCTTCGGTGCGATGCGTCGAGGACGCGCTGGGGATCCGCGTGCCGCCGCTCGCGGACAACATCCGCAACATGATGTACCTGGCGCAGCAGATCCACGACCACATCGTGCACTTCTACCAGCTGTCCGCGCTCGACTGGGTCGACGTCCCGGCGGCGCTGAAGGCTGATCCGGCGGCGGCGGCGGCGCTCGCGCAGAAGGTCGCGCCCGGGTGGTACCCGAACGGCGTTGACTACTTCCGCGACGTGGCGACGAAGGTGGGAAACTTC
>Ga0209048_10003721_pt1 | contig 14757 bp, 15 predicted proteins | sample FrelakmetCRP12CR_FD_187146 | JGI IMG/M metagenome (GOLD analysis project Ga0209048, IMG submission 187146) | Freshwater lake sediment microbial communities from the University of Notre Dame, USA, for methane emissions studies - CRP12 CR (SPAdes)... | ecosystem: Environmental > Aquatic >... | reverse complement strand
CTAGAAGCAGTCTATGAAGGCATATATGAGAGCATAGTTTCTCAGATCGAGAACCTGAAGCTTGCCCCTTATAAATTAGAAACCTTCAAGAAAGCAGGAGTTGAAAAGGACCTGTTTGAAGAAGGACGTGAAGAAGCGCTGGTTGGTATATTCAAGAGCCGGTATCTAAAGCGCTTTGAGTCCAGTCTTGAAGCATTCAGGATCAGCGTCCGCCGGGCGTTGGAGTTCATTAAGACCTTCGAATCTTATGTCCTTGACGGCAAGGTGCTCGACAGTACATCTTTTGCCAAGGCAATGCGATTCCTGTCCAATGAGGACGAGGAAGATGATGCCACACCGAAATCAAGAGCAGAGGCGATGGATGCTAATGAGGAGGCGCGGGAATTTCTTAATGCTCTACCAATCCTCGACCACTCACTTTACGATCTCCGAAAGCTTCATGATGCATTACAGCACGATGTCGAGGCTTTGACTGCAATATGGAATCAGATCAAGGGGATCACCCCTGAGCACGACGCCAAGCTGAAAAAGCTGAAAGAAATGCTTTCAAATGAGCTGAAAGGGAAGAAGGTCATACTCTTCACCTACTACAAGGATACGGCCAGGTACCTCTTCCATGAACTTGGAGGAGATAAAGGCAAGCCTTTCCGGGATACCATCGGCAATCCGCACATCAAAAGAATGGACAGTGGGGCCTCTCCCAAGGAACGGGTTGCCCATGTCGAAGCCTTTGCTCCAAAGGCCAATAACCGTGAGGAACTGCTCGGAACGGAGAAGGAAGTGGACATCCTGATATCAACCGACGTCCTGTCCGAAGGCCAGAACCTGCAGGATTGCGGCATTCTGGTGAACTACGATTTACACTGGAATCCGACCCGCATGGTACAGCGCGCAGGCAGAATCGACCGCATCGGCTCAGAGCACAAGACACTGTGGGTCTATAATATGTTTCCCGATGCTGGACTAAACAAACTCCTGGGCCTCGTGGAAAGCCTGAGCAATAAAATTAATAACATCAATAGAACTGGATTCCTTGATGCAAGCGTACTGGGTGAGACGGTCAACCCCCAGAACTTTAATACGCTGAAGCGGATACGAGAAGAAGATGGTTCGGTCATTGATGAGCAGGAGCAATTCACTGAGCTGGCGAGCAATGAGTTCCTGCTTCATCAGTTGCAGATGTTACTGGCAACCGGCGCTCGCCAGATGCTGGAAGAACTGCCTGACGGTATCCACTCCGGCCTAGCCAAGTCAGGCTATCGGGGGATTTTCTTCTACTTCACCGCACCATCGCCAAAGGGAGAGGGGCGGCAGCACTTCTGGCGGTATTACGACCTGATTGAAAAGCGCATTACTGACAACCGTTTTGTTATTGCCAATCTGATCACCTGTTCCCCGGACACACCCAGGGTAGTAGGTGACTTAGGAAATGATATATTCAAAATCCAGGATGAGGTCATGGATGACATCCTCAAATCTGCTATGGAGCAGCGTGCTGTAGAAGCGGCTCCGAAGATTCTGGACCCAATTCAGACGACAATTATTACTCTTCTGGATGGGTATATGAACAATCCGGAGATTGACCGGAAAGAAGTCAGGACTGCAAAACAGTTCCTCAATAATCCCATGATCGCGGCATACACCAAGACACTGAGGAAATCCTATTCTGAGTTTTCAAAGCAAAAGAATATCCAGACGCTGTTGGGAGTCATAAAGGAACTGAGTGAAAAGTCGGGTGGGAATGGCAAAGAGACGGCTGCTTCTGTATCTGGCTTTATCAAGAAAGAGGATCTTCATCTGATCTGTTTTGATTTTGTCTGGTCATGATTAATCTTCCGAGCCTATAGATTTGCATCTCGTCTCTTGACATCGGATCTACTTGCGCCCGAAATCAATGATCAGATCCAAGGGAACGACAGAAATATTGTAGAGCATCTGATTCTTTCGTGCGGCAGTATTTCTAAATTACTTATGCCGCTTCTTCTTCTCCATCACCACGCCGACAATCCGATGCTTTATATTTATCTTTATTTAGTACTATGTCCGAGTATTTGGGATTCAGGTAGTGGAGGACTAGGGTGTTGTCGAATATCTTATACTGTTTAAACGTTGCCTCTTCCTCGTCGTTCTTCGCAACCACATAGTCACCCGGCATTGCATTGTCATATGGGCCGACGATGATGATGTCACCCTCGTTGATTTCAGGTTCCATTGAATCGCCCTTCTCGCAGTGAAAACCAAAATACTTTTCCAAGTGTATTATTTTGTGTCAGCACTTATTAACCCACAGATTATCAACCAAAATAAATCATATAAATACAACCTAAGTAATAGTCATTTTATAACACAAATATCTGAATACCTTAAAATACGTATATATGCGTATTGCTTTTTCTCTTAACACGTGCTTAGTTACCTTTATGTTTTTAGCATTTCCTTTGATTAATAAAGTCAGTGTCGATTATGGAGTTTGTAATATTACTGCTCGAGGAGTTACGCTGATAATAAATGGAGTCTTGGTCTATATATAATTTATTTAATTCAAGGAGGATGTGCCATAGCAGATAATTTAAAAAACACAATGTCCTTATAGATCGAGGCGAATTCTATAATAAAATTATTTTAAAGCAGTCCATTGAAGCGCTGGTTAAGTTTTTTAAATCGATTTTGAGCATGAAGATAAAAAGCTCGGACTTGTCAATCATGCTGTATGTCTGCTTTATCGTACTATGAAATAATTAGAGTAAAGATATTTGTATTTTCACCTCGTAAGCTTTTCTTTTTAATGCCTCGCTTCCTTCATCTGCTTATAATTCCTGCAAAGTTATTTCAACTTAATCGATTCGAGATCACCTCAAGCTCATAATAAAACTTGTTGGAATCAGATACCATTCGGTCTGGAATCCGCCGAGTAATTCAGTAAAACAGATCTCATCTCGTTTGCCATTGTCAAGTAGTCTCATGGCGTCCGTATCTTTATTCATATAAGACAACGCGCTGAAAGCCGAAAATCTTTTCGCAGACTTATGAATCTCGATAAGCGCAAAATGCGTTTATTGATGTTTTGTTCGTCATTACCAGGTTTCAACTGCCATATTTCTTGAAATAACTGCAATTATTGATGATTACACGTACCAAAATGGTACGTGTTCTTAATAAAATAACCCCTTTTTGGTACGTGGACAAACTCTACAATTTCTATTACTGTTTGCACAGCAATGAAAAATAAAGAGTTGAACATACTGATGGGATTTAATCTACGGAAGTTGCGGCTTGAGTCCAAGTTGACCCAGGAAGAATTGGCCGGGCGAATCTGTGTAAATACCAGGCTCTTTCAAAAATGGGAAGCAGGCAGAAAAGGGATCGGGAAAGACGTGCTTTTAAAATTATGTAAAATCCTCAATGCAAAACCATATTTATTTTATGTGGATGAAAGGGCGCCTTTTTTAAAAAGCATTCGGGAGCGGGAAATTGTTTATAAAATACGTGAAGCTGAAAAGGTGGGCGTGGCTGACCTGATAGAACAATTCGTTGATTTTATGGTCAGTCAGGCTAAGAAAAAGCATTGAATAGGCTCTAAAGATAGCCGGCTTCATAATAAGCTGCACTTTCCAAAGAAAAGAGCGAGAAATAACTTAATTAAAATAAATATCTGTTGTGAAAGCCTAAGGGTGGACCTGTTTCAAGTGCATACATGACAGAGCGAATGCTGAAAGCGATAGCGGAACATACAGAGGACAGGCAGCAATAATGATTCGAACTTCCGTATTCACTAAGAGATGTCGTTAGTAATATTGAACGGTCAAATAGTAAAAAAAGCGGACGTCAACTATGGATCATGCTTTTCAAAGATTAATAGATTCAATAAATTTTGTGACTGATATAAGACTCGAATGTATCAAGGCCGTCCCCGATATCAAAATGATCCGTGAGCGAACGGTTCGTCTCGATGTCAACCTCAGTTATTTATTTGATGAATTTTACGATTCGTCAAATGTCACAGTTTGTAATGGAGTTGCTGTCAAGAGAAGGAATATCCTGGTCACTGCCTTACAGGAGATACGTACACGTTTTGAGTCTTTAAACGGCCATGAGCGCGATCTGCTCCTTGCGCAGGCGGGGCAGACGTTGCCGCCCAATCATCAAAATGACGCCGGCACGGTATTTCTTGCCGCGCTTGAACTGATGTGCGATGGCCCGAAAAGGATCGCAGAATGAGAAAACTAATCACAGTATCTATTGTTATTGTGCTTAGCATTCTGATCACGTCATGTTCCAAAAAAATGCCGGTCGATACTGGGTTACCGTTGTCTTTACAAGGTAGCAAGCCTCTATCATCCGTTCAGAGCGTAAGAGATTATACCTATGATTACAATCAGGTTGTTCTTAGTCCCGCCTACGAGGATGTCTATGTGATTTGCGATGACTGTACACGGACATCGAAGTTGGAGAGGGAGCTTGCAGACGTACCGATAGCAGTATGGTGGGGTAAAGAAACCGTAGCTTCGGTTCTTTATAAACCCCGCACAGAACGGCAGATCATAAGCCCGGCTCCGGCTCTCAAACTGGACCAAATGCAAACGCCGCAAGCCGAATCTGATGAAACAGCCAGAGAAACAATGAAAGTCGGTAATCCTGAGACGGCAAAGGCCTCGAATACCGCTCCTGAAGATAAGACTCATAAAAAAGATATTACTTCCTGCCTAAATACACCAATTCAATTTGATTTTGATAGCGCAGTGCTTAAGGACAGAGAAAAAATAAGAATACTTGCATCTCTTGAGCAGCTGAAGAAGGTCAAGGATATCGAGGTTAAGGGATATACCTGCGACATTGGCACCAAGGATTATAACGATAAGCTTGCTCTTAAGCGCGCCGAAGTTGTGGCAACGTATCTGAAAGTCCACGGTTTAAAAATATCCCAAGTCACGGGTGAAGGTAACTGCTGCTATATATCACAAGAAAATAAAATGAATCGACGTGTTGAAATTAACTGCCTGCAATAGGAGAGAGGAGATGTAATCGTGAAAATAAAACTGTCGCTCGTTTTCGCATTTTGCTTTTTGATCATATCTGTCTGTTGGTATGTTTATGCCCAGGACAATGCCTTTTCCCTGGTCGCTGATTCTTTAAAGAAAGACTATCCTATGATGGAGTTCAAGAGCATACGGCCGTCCGGTATTGAAGGCGTGTATGAAGTGACCGCAGGGTCAACCGTTCTGTATTACAGCCCAAAGAACGGTGATCTCCTTATAGGAGAGATTTTTAATAAACAGGGAGAAAACCTGACTGCAAAGTCCCGTGATCGACTCTTGTCCGAATTCATCAAAGAACTTCCTCTTGATAAGGCAATAAAAATCGGCAATGGTAAAAACACCGTCATTATGTTTACGGACCCCGATTGTCCTTTCTGCCGCAGGATTGAAGACTATTTCAAAAACAGGAAAGACCTGACACGGTATGTCTTCCTTCTACCGCTTGAACAACTGCATCCAAAAGCAGCAGCCAAGGCGCAGAGCATCATGTGTCAGAAAAATAAATCCAAGGCATTTCTCGAAGCGATGTCGGGTTCGTTGGATAACGGTGAGGTAAAACCGTGCGATGATGAAAAGGTCAAAACCTCACTGGATGAAACCAGGTTACTTGCTCAAAAAATGGGGATCCAGGGCACTCCGTATCTGTTCGTTAACGGAGTTCCGGTCCGCGGCGCAGACACGAACAGAATTGATAAATTGCTGAACGATGATAGTAAGAAGTAGTTGTCATGGAGTCCAATAAAAGAAGAAAGGAGGTGACTATGCATGCTTAAATATCTTTTTGCAGTCAAGATCACCCTTTGCGGCATGATCGCCATCGGACTTGCACTTCTCGTAACCACGGACGCCTTTGCAATTGCGGCACCTGTTCCAGGAACATTCGCATACGACGTGTACGATATTGCAATCTTAAAAATGCTCCAGGGTCCGATCGGCTTTGTGGCTGGTGTTATGGCAATCGTCGTCGGTGCGGTATTGGCGATCAGATCGGAAATCATGCCGGCGATTCCGGCGGTCATCGGGGGCGCCATTTTGCTCAAGGCGGATGCAATCGTGCAGACCCTTGGCGCAGTATTCTAACAGCCATTATGAAAGGATTCGCTAACCTGGGCAGTGTTCGTGCTGCCCGGGTTAGTGCTTATCATGCAAAAAAAGTTTCCTCAATATCTGACAGCGCCGTTGCAGGTGCTCTGGATCGAATTTGACGAGCTCGGGGTATATTTTCTCTCGCTTATTCTTGCCCTTATGCTCGAAGGCTGGTTTTATTTGCTTTTAATTCTATTTCCCTATGGTTATACAAAGATTAAAAAGAAATATCCTCGCGGTTTTTTAAATCATATTCTCTACTTCATTGGCATAACTAAATTGAAGGGTTATCCACAATACTTTGAGCGGGAGTTTATCGAGTGAAGATGAATCTCTATCTGCAAAAAATGTCCAACATCATAGGGGAAAACAGACTTCTTAAGTTTTCCATTATCGTTTTATTAGTCGTGAGCATCGTAAATTCCTTCATGACCTACGAGGCGCTTCACTATCAACGAACCATATTGATCCCGCCCGGTCTTGACAACAAAGTGGAACTAGACAGTACCGACTTGTCTGAAGACTACATTAAAACCATGGTCAGGTACGTTTCATCATTGGCCTTTTCGTATTCTCCGATGACTGCCAGGAATCAATTTAATGCGCTGTTAGCGATATTTTCGTCTGATTCTTATCCTCAGGCGCAGACGGCCTTCTACGAACTGGCCCGTACGATTGAAACCGCCAACGTGAGCAGCGTCTTTTACCTGGATCCGAAAATAATCGTTAATAAGAAGGACAAAACCATAGAGATCAACGGTCTGAACCGGAAATTCAAGGATTCCGTGATAGTTTCGGACGGCCAGGCGAAATATACTTTGACATATGTTGTAGTCGATGGAAAGTTTTTATTGACTCAGATCATTCCCAAGGACGAAAAAGAGAAAAAAGAGAGGGGAAAGTAATGCCGAGAAATCTTGTAATCGTTTTAGCGGTCCTCACGATGTTTAAATTCAGCGGAGCGCTGGCTGATGACATCAAGTCTGCTCCCGTTCCCACTGTTTCGATCAAGGATACGATCATGCCTAAAACGCCTATGGGGACCGAAGAAAAGGATATTGCCGCTATACCGTTCCAAACAAATGAAAAAACAATCGTCGTGCTTCCTGAGATCGCTGTTCCGGTTGAAATGAGTTCAATGGATATCAATAGAGTTGCCTGCCCCAACGAGCTACAGATACAAGACGTGATCTTTTCACAGGAAAAAGGCGTAAAAGTCAAAGCCAATGGGTCGAATGCATTCGTTAAATTCCCCTACAGGGTAACAAACGGCGAAAAAAAATACGCAACAGACCCAACTGAATTATACATCGCATGCGGGGAAAACATCTATAACCTTATTGTTTACCCTAAGCGCATACCATCTCAGACCATCAGGCTGTCAACCGGGAAGTTGAAAAATATCAAGCAGAATGCTTCGCTCATGGGAGGTCTCCCGCTTGAGAAAAAGACGCTCATGCTTATAAAGCTCGCATACACGGACAATCTACCTGAGAGTTTTGACGGCATTACTCCAAACAAGAATTTTAAGATATTCAAGGGCATTCAATTGACCTTAAAACGGCAGGTTCTCGTGGAAGGGGAAGGACTTCGGCTGAAAGAATACCATGCAACAAACAATAAAGACATCCAGCCGGGTGATGACGAATATCTGAGGCTGAATGAAAAAGACTTCATGCTGACCGAACTGACAACGAATACCATCGCAATAGCCATGGACAAGCCGAATATCAGGAAGGGCGAGACAACAAGATTATTCATCGTCGAATCGACCGGAGGTGTAACAAATGGCAATAAATAAAGAAAGCGTACTAAAGTACTGGAACGCCTTGTCACCGGGCAGGAAACGATATGCGGTCATCGGCCTACTGGTCATCGTGATTTCAATTATTACCGCTATAGGGTACTTAAATCGACGCGCGCGTATCGCCCCAACGCCCAACTCCCGCGATGCAAATAAAGTAGATTTGCAGCTCGATCGCGGCTTGCTCGAAACATCACAGTACAGAGAACAGGAATATAAATCCCGCGAACGCGACGAGCAGATGCGAAAACTCCAGACGGAACTGGATGACATCAAAAAAAACATTGGCAATAATAAATCGCCGGCTCCTGCAGCGAGCATGTACCCGAAAGTGCCGCTCCCCGGTGCTTTTCAATCAAAAGGAACAGGAAGCAACAGCCCGCAGGAGCTTGCGCAGAACGCTGAGGGTTCCACCGGAAACCGCGAAATGCAAATGAAGTCGCCTCAGCCGTATACGCCGCTACCGCCTCTTTCCAATAAACTGGGAATAAAGGGTCCCGAGGCTCCTGCGCTTGTGGGCGACATAGAGATCGTATCCCTTCCTAACTCGAATAAACCTGCGTCGCCGGGCGCCTCTGCCGACTCCATTAAAAAAAAAGCGGAGAAAATTTATCTGCCGCCGTCATATATGGAGGCGAGTCTCCTCAGTGGTTTAGATGCACCTACAGTGGAAAGCGCGAGGGGAAATCCCGTGCCCGTGCTGATCCGGGTAAAAAATCTCGCGCAGCTCCCGAACAAAGTTAGGGCAGACCTGAAGGGGTGTTTTGTGATCGCAGATGGATTGGGTAATCTCGCGGACGAGCGAGCACACCTGCGCCTTATTTCGCTCACGTGCTTATCAAAGAACGGCTCGGCAATCATCGACCAGGAAGTAAAGGGATTTGTCGTGGACGCCGACGGAAAGATCGGGTTGCAGGGCAAAGTAGTCGCAAAAATGGGGGCCATGCTCGCGCGCGACATGATTGCCGGCTTTTTCGGCGGTATCGGCGACGCCATGAAACAAGCTTCGACCATAAGCCAGATATCGCCCATCGGTACGACCCAAACAATCAACAGCGCCGATATGTTGAGGACCGCGGCAGGAGGGGGGATCGCCGATGCAGCGCATGATCTACAGAAATTCTACCTTAAACTTGCAGAGGCGACCCTTCCGGTCATTGAAATCGGGGCCGCGAGAGATATAACCCTTGTCATCAGCAAAGGGGTCGATCTTGAGATAAAAAACTTCTGCGGACGAGGCAATACTCTGGAGGGAAAATGTTCAGAATAATGACTATTTGCTTTTTACTCATGCTCCTTTCATTCAGTTTCGGATGCTCAGCCATATTGAATCCCTACGCTTCTGATTTCAGTTGCGCCAAAATGGACAACGGCAAATGTGTTGATTTGGATACCGCATATAACGAATCGCTCGATAAGACCGGCAAGAAGAACAGAAATGCCATAAAGAAGCCGTGTGACGGCGCTACCTGCGAGGACAGTAACAAAATTACGGATACTGACGGAAAGGATCATCAGCCTACGCCTGATATTCTGTATCAGCAGGAGCTTCAAAAGAAGCTCGCGGGTCTTCTTCGTTTGCCTACGACGCCGATCCTGGCACCCCCCATGGTAATGCGCGTTCTTATACTGCCGTACAAGGGCGAGGACGATACGTTATACATGCAGCGGTATGTGTACTTTATCGTCGACGGACCGAAATTCGTCATGGGGGATTACCTGTATAAGGAAAGGGACGATAAATAAATGTTTACAGCGGTCTTGGAGACGGTTTTCGGAAAAGATAGAGGGTTGTCTCACGCGGAGTTAAAAACCAGCGCTGAGAGAAACCCGTTTTCCAACTATTTGCCGTACATAGCCTATGATGAAGAAACAAAGGTTTATGTAAATCATGATCAAACAATTGGCTTCATATGGGAATGCACGCCTCTTTGTTTTGCCGGCGAAAAGTCTCTCGATACCCTTATCGGTATTTTTCGGGCAGGCCTCCCGGTGGGCTCCATCGTTCAATTTTCCCTGTTTGCTGATCCTTATATAAAAGATTATGTGGACTCTTACAAAATCTTAAAAAAAAGAAGGGATCCGATCGTACAACGAATGACCGAGGAGTTCAGCAGATTTATCTCGGAGGGAGTCAATGGGGTAGAAAATTGCGCCGGGATTCCCATCAGGACGTTCCGGCTTTTCGTTTCGGTCAAAGTCCCCTTACCGAAGAAAGAAGGAGAAGTAACGTTCAGCCAAAAAGACACCTATTCCAATCTGTTCGAAGTCCTGCATGGTGCGATGCTTCATCCAAGACCTCTGTCCCCGAACAGATTGATCGATTTGTTAAGGCGTATCCTGAATGATCGCGAATTTGATGACTGCCCGGCATACGATGACACCAGACCCATCGCTGAACAGATCATCATGGCCGATACCGTCATACATAAAAGCATGTCAGAGCTCAAGGTAGGCGAAAAGTATTTCCGTTGCATCACCCCAAAGACGTTTCCGCGCGAGGGGGATCCTCTCCAGACAAACGAGCTATTCGGCGGAATATGGGGAGTCATAACCGATGCCGACCAGATACGAGCGCCTTTTCTGTATACCTTGAACATCATTTTCCATAACGTCAAAAGCAAGCTCCACGCCAAATGCAACCTTGTACTTCAGCAAAAAGCCTTCGGAAGCTTTGCGCCTTCACTGATGAGGAAGCAGAAGGAGTACATGGAAGCGGTGGATGAAATCGAACGGGGAGTTCAATTTGTCAAGATCATACCTCTTTTCTGGACATGGGGGAAGGATTCTAAAAAAGTCGCTGAGTCGATAAGCAGGGTGAAACGAATATGGGAATCGAAAGCATATGTGATGCAGGAGGATAAGGGAATATTGCCAATCCTGTTTATTTCAGCGCTTCCTTTCGGCCTGATCGACCAGGATAGAAATATTGACACCCTCCAGAGAGACTTCATTTTTTCTTCGCAGGTTGTGCCGACTCTCTTACCGATTCAGTCTGACTTTTCCGGCGGGGGCCTGCCCGTGATGATGTCTACGTCAAGAAAGGGTGAGCTTTGGACGCTCGATCTTTTTAACGACAAGATCAATAACCATAACTTCTATTGTTGCGCGACCACGGGCAGCGGTAAGAGCTTCCTGATCAATTATTTCGTGATCAATCATTATGCGCGGAACGGCATTGTCAGGATCATCGATATCGGGCGCTCGTACCGCAAAATGTCGAAAATGATCAAGAATGCGAGGTTCGTCGAATTTACTGAAGAATCCGATATTTGTATAAACCCGTTTTCCTGCGTCACCAATATCAAAACAGACGTTTCCATGCTCGCCGCCATTGTTATGCAGATGATATTTTCAAACACTGACTCGATACCGAATGACATGGCTGAAACGGGGTCAACCCTGGTCAAAGACGCCATAACATGGGCGTTTGAAAATGAAGGGACCGACGCGTGCGTCGACGACGTCTGGGAATATTTAAGCGGCTATCCGAGTAAAGCAATCGATTTTAACCAGGCAGGCAATCACAGTGCCGCCATCGAGACCATAACGGCCATTGCGCATAATCTGGCGTTCAATCTCCGCGATTTTACCAAATCGGGCACCTACGGCAGGTGGTTTAATGGAAAATCGAACCTCGACATCAGTAATGATGAGTTTGTCGTGCTGGAAGTGGATTCCTTGCGCAACCGGCCGGAGCTCTTTAAGGTGGTTTTGCTTCAACTGATCAATTCCGTGACGCAGGACCTGTACGGTTCTGACCGTACCCGGCCGCGCCAGGTGATTTTCGATGAAAGTTACGAGTTTATCAAGGCCAACAACAGGTTTCTTACCGATATCATCGAAGGCGGTTACCGCAGGGCGAGAAAGTATTTCGGCTCCTTCGGGATCGTTACCCAGTCCATACTCGATCTGGAATCCTTCGGGAACATCGGCAAGGTCATACGGTCACAGTCAGCATTCAATTTTTATCTTGAGTCGGTGGATTTTGAAAAAGCCCGCGACGCCAAGATGCTGGATTGTGATGATTTTACCATGAAGATATTAAAAAGCATCAAGACGGTAAAGGGCAAGTATTCCGAAATCTTCATGGAAACTCCTTTCGGAAAGGGAGTCGCACGCCTGGTTGTCGATCCGTTTTCATACTATGTTTATACGTCTTCGCCGGATGAGTATTCCGAAATAGAAGCCATGGTCGATAGGGGGATGACTTATGAAAAAGCGATTGATGAAATGGTCCGTAAATATCATACGTAGCCTGTCACTTGTCTGTCTCTGTTCGCATGCCGTCCACGCGCAGGTGGCGTCTCAGCCGACAACGACGGGATTGTTCGGCCAGGAATATGTCAACAGCGACTTTTTGACAGAGCTCAACCAGAAGCTGGGCACCGGAGACCGTTTGAATATGAATTTTCTCCAACCGTTCATCTCCGGAAGGCCCATACAGTCACTCAACGGGCAAAATTCATTTACCGCATCGAAATACTGTCCTACATCATCTCAATTTTTTCAGATGCTGCTTCAGCCGTCCGATACCGGCGATATCCCATTCATGCTCATCGTCATAGACAATAATTTTAACCATACGTCGGGATACCAGTTTCTGCTGCCCGCGGACACTCGTATTTCCGGGGTATGTTCAAACGGTATTATCTCGTGCGACGCAGGCACATGGAATAACTGCAGATATTTTAAATGGGTGGCCGACAATAAATATGAAGTGGGAATCTCGGAAACAGTAAAAGAAGGAATGGGAGGCTGTTTCTGCATAAACAGCAATTGCGGGTCCAATATTGTGACGAAAGATTTGAATTATATCTTACAAACGTTGGGAGACGGGGCGATCAACGCCATTCATGATAAAAACCCGACATTAGCCATTCAAAAATCACAGATAGATGTGCTTACCATCACCTATTATGCCCAGGACCAGGGCAATTGCTCAGCCGCATCTGCAGCAGCGGATACCCAGTTGACGGGGCTGTACAATGACGGTCAGGGCGGCGCTCTCGACGCTGCAGCATCAAATGCAGCCGGTTCGGCGTTAGCCGATCCCAATTCGCTGTATTCCAAGCTTGTAAATTCCCAGGCAATGAGCGCAAATAAGAGCGAGTTTAAAAAATGCACCGTAAAGAAAACAATGTCGGTGAACCCACAGAAAGTAGACCCCACATACGTCTATCTCCCGTGGCTCAATATTTTTACCACATGTGGATGGGGCCGTGATTCGGTCAATTGGTGCAGCATCGCCGTCGACATCGACCGGAACAGTGACGGCGTATATGATGCACCTAAGGATATGTACAGCCGTGGCAGCGGCTGGACTAATTCCCCTGATATTAACACCATAGGGAGAAATATTGCTAATCAAACAGTCGTTGCCGAACAGTCGAGATACAGCATCCCTGTTCAAAATATACAACAGGACCCTACGAGTGAGGCATTCTGGGGGACTGACGGGGGCGGAAGCGGAGGGGATGGAAATAGGTACTACTATGGCATCAAGTGGAAAAAAATATCACCGCCGATCTGTCCTGCCAATTATGTTTTTGTTCCCAACCAGAACAACAAATGCATGTTTGAAAACGATTCAGTTACGACCATTGATAATTGTCAAACACTTGCGCAGGACACAAGCTGCGTCAAAAAAGACGAACTTGATGACGGCGTTTACGTGTTCAAAAATTATCAAACAACGGGGTTACAAGTTCTGCCGTCTTGCAGAACGATGGTGGGAATATTAAACACCTATCAGGAATGCAACCCATGGTGGGAGAAAGACATGACCTATCAATGCTCCGATGCCCATTATGATTTCAGCAGCGCAATCAAAAGATCAGGCAACATATCAAAATCAACCAACTCAGACAGCTCAGGGATCCATTATCAGGACATGGTTACAAAAAACGGTCAAGTTACCTACACCGATAACACTATACCGTACAACCCCATTCAACAGGGGACGCCTGAATCCTGTGAGTACGCCTGCAAAACTAAAAAACCATACACCAATACCCAGGTTCAGGGTTCAAACACCCACCCATCCCAAGGCGTGACAAGCGAACAGTATATGGTCTATATAAAAGTATGCAACAACCAGGGGTGCCCGATCGACGCATCCGCCGGTGAACTATTGGTCCAAGACTGTATATGTCAAAACAACTTCGTAGTCGGCGCCGCGTACCTCGATATCATCTCTACGATCGGGCAGGACATCATTTGCACGAACGGTATGGTCCAATAGTTCATCCCAAAGGAGAACTTAAAATGTCTCGAACTTCAATTCGATCATTATCGATACTTGTTTTATCTGCAATTATTCTTGTTTCGTCTGTCGGAGGCGCAAAGGCCGACGGCGGATGGGCTTGCCAAATCGGCGTCACGTCTCTCGACCAATTGGACACGTTGAAGGCCAGCAGCTGTTATGATACGATCACGAACGGGACGCCAGGAGAATTATGCAGCCAGGACATGACGGAGTGCGTCATATCGGCTCCCACTTCAACCGCATCGAGCGCTGTCTGCCCGACCATCCCCGATATTTCGTACGATACCGCTACCAACCAATGCGTTGTTCCGCCCATATGCGACGGTGGCGCCTATGATACGACGCTCCATAACTGCGTTATTTCATCACCAGGGACCTGCCCTTCGAATACAAGCCAGGATCCGACGTCCCATCTCTGTTACGCGACTCCCACGTGCTCTGCCGGGACGTATGACGCAACTACCTATAAGCAGTGCATCGTGACATCACCGCCGAATTGTCCTGCGGGCACGATGTTCGATTCGGCCTCAAACCTGTGCAAGACGCCGCCCATATGTCCGCAG
>Ga0209048_10003720_pt1 | contig 14760 bp, 14 predicted proteins | sample FrelakmetCRP12CR_FD_187146 | JGI IMG/M metagenome (GOLD analysis project Ga0209048, IMG submission 187146) | Freshwater lake sediment microbial communities from the University of Notre Dame, USA, for methane emissions studies - CRP12 CR (SPAdes)... | ecosystem: Environmental > Aquatic >... | reverse complement strand
TAACAATAATAGACGCAGGCCTTGGCGGCCCGCACTTTATTTTTACACTCCTCGATCCGGATGTGACAAAGCAACTTGTAATTATTGATACTGTCGATTTCGGAGCAAAACCGGGAGAGATCACCAAGTTAAGAGTGGAGGACTTACCCCCGGGAGCGTATCGTGACGCCCATTCGTGGGACCTGACCGAACCACTTCATCGCCTGAAAGATGATATTCATATCACGATAATCGGATGTCAGCCTAAACGTGTTTCAAGCCCTGAATTCGAACTAGGGCTCTGTGATGAAGTAACAAAGGCAATTCCGAAAACGATTCGGATAGTGTTAGAAACAATAGGGGTGAATTATGGGACTTCTATCAAGTGTCTTCAAGAAGGACGATCAGCAGAAACCAGCTGACGTCGTAACAAAGGCAGAAATAACTAAAAAGGAGGTTAAGCCTGTGGTAGACAAGATTACAGTGGGCCATGTGCACATGAGTGGATGCACTGGCTGTCTTGTGTCCTTAGCAGACAACTACGGTGGACTCTTGACAATTCTGGACAAGTATGCAGACCTCGTATACGGTCTGACACTTGCAGATGTACGTCACATCCCAAAAATGGATGTTGCGCTTGTTGAGGGTTCCGTCTGCATTAATGACAAACTTTCAGTTGAAGAGATTAAACAGACAAGAGAAAAGGCAGCAATTGTGGTAGCCGTTGGCGGATGCGCCAGCTATGGTAACATCACAAGGTTCTGCCGCGGCGGTCAACAGAACCAGCCGCAGCACGAATCATTCCTGCCAATCGGGGACCTTATCAAGGTCGATGTATATATCCCCGGATGCGCTCCGACTCCCCAGATGATCAGGAATGTCTGTATTATGGCATACCTGTTGCTGAAGGGTTCACCGGAACAGAAAGCACTTGCAACAAACTACCTTAAACCGCTGATGATGGCGGCACAGAAGGGAACAAGCGCGTGCTTCTGCGACCTGATGACCGAAGTGATCAACCAGGGTCTCTGCATGGGATGCGGGAGCTGCGCTGCAGCATGTCCGGTCCGTGCAATTACCCATGAGTTCGGGAAGCCCCAGGGGACCAGAGACCTCTGCATCAAGTGTGGCGCATGCTACAACCAGTGCCCGAGAAGCTGGTTCAGCTTCGATGTGGTACCTGAATACGAAAGTATCATGGAACTCATTGATACGGTGATGAAGTGAGGTGACAAAAATGGGAGCAGAACTCGGTAAATACAAATCATGCGTTTCAGCACGAAGCACCGACAAGGCGATCCTCGCGGGAGCACAGGACGGGGGCATTGTTACTACACTGTTCGCGTATGCACTCGCAGAGGGCATTATTGACGGAGCAATCGTAGCCGGACCTGGCGATCTGCCATGGAAACCACGCCCAATGATTGCAACCACGTATGAAGAGCTGATGGCAGCTCGTGGTACGAAATATAACATCAGCCCGAATGTCTCATTCATCAAGGAAGCAACCCGCAGCTACGGTCTTGACAAGGTCGGTATCGTAGGCACACCGTGCCAGATGCAGTCAGTCAGGAAAGGCCAGTTATATCCAATCGGCCTCCGTGATGTAGGGGACAAGATTGCACTCGCAATCGGCATCTTCTGCATGGAGAACTTCCCGTACCAGAGCATCTTGCAGCTGGCCGAAGACCATGCAGCAATGAGCCTCGAGTCAGTCAAGAAGATGGAGATCGGCAAGGGCAAGTTCACCTTCATGAGCGAGCGTGGCGCAGTCGTTCCACTGCCACTCAAGGTTACCCACAAGTACGAGCAGCCAGGATGCCACGTGTGTCTTGACTACGTAGCAAATCTCGCTGATGTGTCCTGCGGTTCCGTGGGCAGCCCCGATGGCTGGAGCACGGTATTTGTAAGGTCCAAGAAGGGAGATGATATCTGGGCAAAGTCAGTCGCAGCCGGATGCTTCGAAACGAAGGCAATCGACTCGGTGAAACCAGGTCTTGAGCTTGTCACAAAGCTGGCAAACGAAAAGATCGGCAAGAACCAGAAGACCGTCGATGAGAGGAAAACATTCGGTGTCGGCAAGGGACTCCGGATACCCTATATCTAAATTTTTTTCTTTTTCAAAATGATTCGGGATTTTTCATAATCCTTTCGACCTGCTTGAAATTGTGGGTTTTTTGGCGTTGTTGAAATACACATGAACGGGAGGTTCACACCCGGACGATTGAAAATGGCTTTAAGATCTCCTTATATTGGGGTCAGTCCAGGCATTTACATGGGAAACCCTCTCAATCTATCTTTCAGATTAGGGTATACCGACTCTGTTGACATACTCAAATCTATCTTGGAGATTAGGGTATTCCGGCTCTGTAGAAATCCTCTCAAATCTATCTTGCAAATTGGTAATTGCAAAATTTCGTCACGCTCCAGGGGCTCATGCCCCGCCGCTTTGGCGACCCCGGTTGGGATAGGGAATGATCTCTTTAATCTCTGAAAATTTCCTTGAATGTTCCAATTGATCCCTGCCAATGAATATCTTATCGGGGGTAGGGCAGGGAGGGGGTGAAACCCCCTCCTGTCTGATCAGTTCTGTTAATTTTTAATATTCCACTTAGGATTTTTAAAAAAAATGAGGAGAAATGGAAGAGGAATAGCCCCCTGATATCCTCCATATGCAGATCAAAGGTTCCGGAGAGCTGCTTCTATCCCTGATAGTGCCGCGTTCCTGAGCAGTTTCTCATCAGATGATGTCATATTTTCCGGGGCCTGTGCTGAACTCCCGATGATTAAGTCAGAACGAATCACGACCACCGATGCCATTCCCACATCAGGATCATAATTGTATTTTCCGGAATTTCCGGATACTGTCACGGGGGTCCCGTTAATTTCTTCATAAAACCCGGCCGCCGCAGTGCTGTTCACAAATTTATCAACAATTACAGCAAGGTACGCCACATTTCCTTCATAGGTGGAGTTAATTTCAGGTTTATACAGCCCTGTTGCAAGGTATTCTTCGTCCTGGAACATCGGCTGCTCATGATCGTATTTCAATTCCTGGGTAAACCCGGAGACTGATGCCGGGACTACAAGTTCAGGTGCCTTTGAAGGCCCGCCGGACACCGCCTGGGGTACGGTTTTCGACTGGCCGGCAGTCCCGGTACAGCCTGCAACGAGGACCCCGATGCAAAGTATCCCAATGATTACGAATGGTAACGCTGACTTCTTCCACATTTTATATTCCTCTTCATTCATCCTTTATTTTTTCTTAAAGATTCAGAATTAACCTCTCTTGGCAAAACTATAAAAAATTTTGCCAATTCCCGCATACCGGGTTATCCTGGCCCTCTGTTTTCAATACGGGAATGATAAAATCATGTGATGCATAATCCACGGTCGCAAAACGGTTAATTCCTGGAAACCGGGACTAATAAAAAAACCGTGGGATTACCTCAGGCGAGGTAATCTGCAGGTGTCGGGACTGTTTCTTTCAATCCCTTTCTCTTCCTGATGGCAAGGACTACTTCCTTGACCAGGTTATTCGGGACAAGTTCGAAACCGATGAATTCTGTACTCCACATGGCACGACCTTCAGTTGCCGAGCGGATGTCGCCGGCGAACCCGAACAGTTCTGCCACCGGGGCCTTGCCGACCACCGTGATGGTGTCGCCTTCACTCATGATATCGAAAATTGTACCACGGCGGCCCTGGATCTGGGACGTCGCATTCCCCATCTGGTCTGTCGGGACGGTAATCTGGATCTTCTGGACTGGTTCAAGGAGCGAGTCCCCGGCCAGCAGGAGACCGGCCTTCACGGCACTCCGGACTGCAGGAATTACCTGTGCAGGCCCGCGGTGAATGGCGTCTTCGTGGAGCTTGACATCGACAAGACTGATTTTTAAGTTCTGGACAGGTTCGTCTGCCAGCGGACCACCCGCAAGGGCCTCATGAAGACCTTCAATGACCAGTTCCATGGTCTCGTTCAGGTACTGGATACCCTTCGTCATATCGAAGAGCATGTTGGTACCCTTGATGTCCTTGACACTCTTGGCCTCATCCTTTCCGAGTCCGGCCTTGACAAGTATATCTCTCCGTTCGAGAGCGGTCTGGTTCATCGAGACCTCCCCGTTCCGGATCAGTTCCACGACTTCGTCAGGTAACGGTTCAAGTACAAGGTAGAACCTGTTGTGACGGTTCGGTGATTTCCCTTCCACAGGTCCTGCCTTCTGGACTGCGGTCTCACGGTACACAACAATCGGTTCTGATGTGATAATTTCCACACCCTTGTCACGCTTGATCCGGCCCGTGACGATCTCAAGGTGAAGCTCTCCCATCCCTGCAATGAGGTGCTCCCCGGTCTCCTCGTTAATGGCAACCTGGAGTGTCGGGTCTTCTTTTCCCACCTGGCGGAGCACTTCAACCAGTTTCGGCAGGTCCTTCATGTTCTTTGCTTCGACCGCAACGGTCATGACCGGTTCACTGTAATGCTTCAGGGACTCGAACGGAGTCATATTCATCAGTGAGGTAATTGTCGAGCCTACTATTGCGTCCTTAAGACCGGTAACCGCTGCAATATTTCCGCAGAAAAGGTCCTCTACTTCGACCCTCTTCGGCCCCATGAAAATCCCCACCTGCTGGAGGCGGTTTGATTTTCCGGCAGTGCCCATTACATATACTTCATCGCCACGCTTCATTTTCCCGGAGAACAACCGGCCGGTCGCCACTTCACCTGCATGGGGATCGAACGAGATATCGGTGACCATCATGGAGACCGGCCCGTTTGGATCACAGTTAAGCATGGCTTTCCCTTCGACGCTTTCCTTGTCTCCATGCCAGATTACACCGATACGACGCTTCTGCGCATCCTTCGGATTTGGCAGGTGCGTGACAACCATATCAAGCAGCACTTCAGAGAGCGGACTGCTCTGTGCAAGACTCTTCATATCCCCTGCCTTGCACTTATCAAAGACCTCTTTGAACGAGACACCGCTCTTTTTCATGTACGGTGCAGATACTGCCCAGTTATAGAGTGCTGAACCGAATGCAACAGTGCCCTGTGATGCATCAAGCTTCCAGCCACTGTTGTAGCTCTCCTCGTTCATGCCCTTGATCAGCTTGTTGACCTTGTCAATGACTTTCCCAAGGCGGATCTGCATCTCCATCTCATCCACCTTGAGTTCATTGATCAGCCGGTCGACTTTATTGATGAACAGGATGGGGCGGACCTGTTCCTTTAATGCCTGGCGAAGGACGGTCTCGGTCTGTGGCATCGTGCCTTCAACCGCATCGACAAGGACAACAGCCCCGTCAACAGCCCGCATGGCCCGGGTAACGTCCCCACCGAAGTCCACGTGTCCGGGGGTATCGATCATATTGATCAGGTAATCCTGACCATTGTATTCGTGGACCATCGAGACGTTGCTTGCATCGATGGTAATTCCACGTGCCTGCTCTTCCTCGTCAGAGTCCATGAAGAGTTGTTTACCGGCAAGCTCCTCGCTGATAATGCCTGCCCCTGCAAGCAGGTTATCAGAAAGAGTCGTCTTGCCATGGTCAATATGTGCTACGATACCTATATTCCGGATGTGGGCCGGTTCAGTCATGAGCTCCATTACGCGCTCAACCATTTTTTTGCCACGAACCATTGAAAAACACCTTTGAAAAAGAGATTGTAATAATTAACGTGCGGACTTTGCTATCCGTTCACGTTCTTCCTTTTTGTTCACAGAATATGTCTTTACATCGCCCTTTGATGCTGCGATCAGTTCATCAGCAAGAGCCGCACTGGCGGACTTTTTGCTCTTCTGGGAACTTTTGTAGACCGCTTCTGATATGAAGAACATTGATGTATTGACACGGCGGAGGGGTGCGGTATCGACTGATTTAGGGACATTAATACCACCATATTTGAGCCGGACCGTTTCTTCCCTCTGGCCGGTATTTGTTACCGCTTCAACGAGTACCTGGACCGGATTTTTCTTGGTCTTCTTATTGATGATATTGAATGCATCCGTGACAATCCGGATCGCAAGGGTCTTTTTCCCAGTATTCTTCGATGACTTCATGAGCCGGTTGATCAGGCGCTCAACAATCAGCATGTTTGCCTTGTTGAACTCCTGGCGGGTAAATTTCCCACATGAATGGGGTACAATCATGGAATGGAGGTTGATATACCGCACAAGGGCAGGGTCATTAATCTGGACTTCGCTCATATCCCACTGGTTAAAGAGCAGTTTCTTTGTCTCTTTCTTCTCGTTCTCTGCCACAAAAATCACCTGCGTGGTTTCTCCTTCCTGCCAATTACCATTTCATGGAGGCAGACGTTATTGACCTTGGTAACGACATACCGGACACCAGGGATATCTCCCATGGAACGCCCGAGCCTGCCGCCAATGCCCTCAATCTCGACTTCATCATGCTCATCGATAAAGTTAATGGCACCATCACCCACTGCAAATGCAGTGACCTGACGCCCGTTCTTGATGAGCTGGACACGGACACATTTCCGGATCGCGGAGTTCGGCTGCTTGGCCTCAACTCCTATCTTCTCGAGGACGATACCGCGCCCCTGAGGCGCACCCTCTAATGGGTCGGATTTGAGGTCCAGCTGGTCCTGACGCCGTGCATAGGTGGGATCACTCCACCTGAATTTTTTTGAGTCGCGAGTGAGTTTTCTCGCTGCAAATTTACCCTGTCCCATTAAATACCCTCGGAATCTGGTTTTTATGGATGCATATGTATCTCGCTGAGATATAATACAAACGCGCGGAACAAATTTATATATTGTGCAATTGCTCTCGCTTGCCTGTATGTGTTAGTCTCTATTGATAATAATATTATATCCCCGTCCCGCATAATTCTTACAATGATTTCCCGGATTTACAAGAACGCATATTTCGACGCGAGTCACCGTTTGCTCCATTATAAGGGCAAATGTGCAAACCTTCATGGTCACCGGTGGAAGGTGGAAGTCTGGGCCCGGGGTTCCGTCGACAAGGTCACCGGGATCCTTGTGGACTATAATCTGATCCGTGACACGATAGAATACTATGATCACCAGGTGATCCTCAACGAACAGGACCCGATGGTTGAGTGCCTTGAACAGTTCCAGCCGGTCATCAGGACTCCTGGAGACCCGACCAGCGAGCTGCTTGCAGATATAATCAGGGTGCGGATCAATACCGAGTGTAAAACAGCAGGCCTCGACGCCGTTGTGGTAAAAATAAGGGTCTGGGAATCTCCGACCTGTTTTGCAGAGATTACAGAATGAAACTGGTTGAAATTTTTAAAAGTATCCAGGGAGAGGGAAAGAACCAGGGAAAACCCACCGTGTTCATCCGGCTTGCAGGGTGCAACCTGGATTGCAGCTGGTGCGATACGCCGGGTTCACACGACGCGGGAGAGGAGATCGATAATGATGAGATCGTCAGGAGGGTGGACGAGTCCGGTTGCAAGGAGATATGCATCACCGGCGGGGAGCCGCTCCTCCAGGTATCAGAACTCCGGGTACTGCTCTCACGCCTCAGCAGGCTTGGATATTCAATCGAGATCGAAACCAATGGCACAATCGATTTCGGGCAGGTCCAGGATAATGCCACGATCTGCATGGATGTCAAGTGCCCGTCATCCGGGGAACAAAGCGATCTTTCACTCCTCAGAAAAATTACCTCAGGGGATAGTGTGAAATTTGTAGTCGGTGACCTGGAAGACTGCCGGTATGCAGAAGGGGTAATTCAGCACCACCCTATCAGGGGAGAGATCTTTTTCTCACCCGTGGCAGGGTCAGACTATCATGAACTGGCATGCCATGTGCTTGATAACAACCTGCCAGTCAGGTTCCAGGTACAGCTCCACAAAATAATCGGTGTCCGCTGATGAAAGCAATATGTCTGTTATCGGGCGGGATGGACTCCAGCACGCTCGCATATCTCGCAAAAGACCAGGGTTATGAGATCTACGCATTGCATGTGAATTATGGCCAGAGGACAGAGCGGCGTGAGCTCCAGTCGGCGAAAACTATTGCAAAACTGCTGGACGCAAAGGAGTTTATCGAGGTTAATCTCGGTTACCTTTCCCAGTTTGGGGATTCGAGCCTTACCGACCGTTCAATAGAGGTTGAAGAATTCGATGAGTCCCGCGCTGGAATCCCCAATACCTACGTCCCGTTCCGGAACGCAAACCTCCTTTCCATTGCCACAAGCTTTGCCGAATCACGGAAGGCCGAAACAATCTTTATTGGTGTTCAGTCGCTGGACTACAGCGGCTACCCGGACTGCAGGCCACAGTTTATTGAGGCATTCCAGAAGGTGGTCGATACCGGTACCAGGGATGACACTCATATCAGGCTGCTGACCCCGTTTATCTCGATGACAAAAAAGGATATCCTTGAACGGGGCCTCACTCTCGGTGTTCCTTACCAGCATACCTGGTCCTGTTACCAGCGGGAAGACATGGCATGCGGGGTGTGTGGTTCCTGCCATTTCAGAAAAGAGGCCTTCCGTTCTGCGGGAGTCCGGGACCCAATCCCCTACGCAGAGGAGTGACCAATGGAACTGTTCCGGAGTAAACGCCTTGTAATTGAACGTGTGGAGTATACGCTCCCGGATGGGCGGAGAAAAGAGGGTGTCATAGCCCATCCCGGGGATGCCGTGGTCGTCCTCCCGAAATGTGGGGACGCGTGCTGGCACCTGATCCGGCAATACCGGTTTGCGGTAGGCAGTTACATTCTCGAAGCACCTGCTGGAAAACTGGAGGAGGGAGAATTTCCGGTTGAGACCGCACACAGGGAACTCATCGAAGAGACCGGCTACCAGGCAGGGGATATGGTTGAAAAAGGGTGGATCTATACTACTCCCGGGTTTTCGGATGAAAAACTCCACCTCTTTGAAGCCCGGGACCTTTCGCTATCTGATGCCTTCGAAAAAGACGAGGACGAGCTGATCGAGCTGGTAACGGTAACGGGCCGGGAACTGGAGCAGATGTGTCTCGATGGCCGGGTTTCGGATGCAAAGACCATCAGTGTCGTCTACCGTTGTCTGAGGGGGGTAATAACATGAAACCGGTGTTGAAACGAAATGGCTGGATGGCAATGATTGGATGTATTGTCCTTTTAGGAGTCCTGCTGGCAGGCTGCACGGGGACACCCCCGGTGGACCGGACATATTCCGTGGACTCTTCGGGCGTATTATCAGTCCGGTGTCCAACGGTCCAGGTTACGGAGACCGTCCTTTCAACAGACGCCAATGTAACCGTAAGCAGGCTGGTATTCCATACACCCCACGGGGACGTATTCGGCCTGCTTGCAGTCCCGGCGGGTACAAGTCCGAAGGCCGCATTTGTGCATGCACCCGGGGCAGGTAACAAAAAAGAGGGGCATGAAGGGAGGGCAGTTTCCTATGCACAAAACGGTTATGCCTACCTCGTTCTCGACATCCGGGGAAACGGGGGTGAAACCCAGGGCTACCCACTGGATTTCGAGAAAGATTTCGCCCTTTACCAGAAAGGGGAATTCCCTGAATACTATGATACCGTGTGTGATATGATCAATGCACGGCAGTTCCTCACATCGCGGTACGGTGTACCGGTCTATGCATCAGGGGAGAGTAACGGGGGCAGGTATGCTGCAGTTGCAACCGCAATCGACCCCGGTTTTGCGGGGTACGTGGGGATATCGACCTCGGGATTCGGAAGGGCAGGGGATAATCCGAATTACCTGGAAACCGCAAGAAAATTCCTCCTCTCCATCGACCCTGACGTCTATATCGGGGGAATTTCCCCAAGACCCATCATCCTGTTCCACGCACCGGATGATCCGATTATACCATTCAGCGATGGCAGGAAATTGTATGACCTGGCAAAAGAGCCAAAGAAGTTCTTCTCATTCAACGGGACACACGGGGTCAATGGTGAGGTCGACCAGGTACTGATAGCTGAGTATACTCAAATTTATGGCTGAAGGCGTGAAATAGATACTGACCCGGTACCGGGAGTTCCTGTATGGCTGAAGTTGAAGAGATGGACGAGGCGCGACGCCGCTACGAATTCAAAAAGACGCTTGAGAAGCTCGAAGCGAAGCAGGGGAGCGGAACAGAACTTATTACGATCTACATCCCCCCTGACAAGCAGATCTATGATGTGACCAACCAGCTCAAGGACGAATTCGGCCAGTGTGCGAACATCAAGAGCAAACAGACGAAAGTAAATGTCCAGAGCGCCATCTCTTCAATCCTTTCCCGCCTGAAATACTATAAAAGACCGCCTGCAAACGGTCTTGCAGTCCTCTGCGGTACTATCCTGCTCGGTGGTGACCGTAGCGACCTGGAATGCACCATCATCGAGCCCCCGGAACCGCTCCACCTCTATATGTACCGGTGCAGCTCACAGTTCGAGCTCGAGCCGCTCCGGCAGATGCTTGAGGAAAAGAGCGTGTATGGCCTCCTGGTCCTCGACCGACGGGAGGCATACTGGGGTTTTCTCCGCGGTAACCATATCGAACCGATTGGGGGTGTCACATCCACGGTGCCCGGAAAACAGCGGAAAGGCGGCCAGTCCGCAGCCCGGTTCGGGCGGCTCAGGGAGATCGCAATTAACGAGTTTTATACGAAAATCGGTGAACGCTCAAGTGCAATTTTCCTCGCAGAGAAAGACTTCTTTGAGAGGTTCAAGGGCGTCCTGATAGGTGGACCCAGCCCGACAAAAGAAGAATTTGAGGCAGGAAATTTCCTCCACCACGAGATACAGAAACGGATCATCGGCATTTTTGATGTGGCCTACACCAACGAAAGCGGTCTCGATGAACTGGTCGATGCCGCAGAGGACGCACTCAAGGGAATGACCGTGGTGAAGGAAAAGGCTGTAATGCAGCGTTTCTTAAAAGAGCTGGTCAAGGATAACGGGGTCGCTTCGTACGGCGAGGAGAATATCAGGAAAAACCTCGAACTCGGCGCCGTTGAAATACTCCTGCTCTCAGCCAGCCTCCGGAAATCCAGGTTAACAATCAGGTGCCCGAGTTGTGGCTATACCAAAAACTACACGGTAGTACTCCAGGCGGGCAAAACCGTTAAAGACCTGGAATTCGGTAACTGCCCGAATTGTACCGCCCCGCTGGTCCTTGATGAAGAAGTGGACATCATCGAAGAACTGACGAAAATTGCCGACCAGAGCAGTGCAAAGGTGGAAATAATATCTGACGATTTTGAAGAAGGTTCAATTCTTTTTACGGCTTTTGGTGGTATTGCCGCCATATTGCGATACAGGACGGGTTATTAATGTTTCTTTTAATGTATACAACGATTGAAAATGCACTAAAGTCACGGACCGGCCTGTGCGATGTGCAGCTGACTGATGGCGGGGAGCATGCGGACCTGGCCACCACCGTGGCATTCACCCTTGCAAAGGAGAGGAAGCAGAGCCCCGTAATAATCGCGGAAGAGCTGGCACAGGATCTGAGCGGCGACCCGGTGTTTGAACATATCCAGGTCACGGTGAAAGGTCCCTATATCAATTTCCTGTTCGGACCATCCTATGTAAGGAGGACCCTCGAAGAAGCGGTAAAGCCCGGGTATGGTAACCTGCCTCCGAAACGGGAACGGGTTGTTCTTGAGCACACCAGTGCAAACCCGAACGGCCCCCTCCATGTCGGGCATATCAGGAATTCCATTTTGGGCGATACACTCGCACGCTGTTTCCGGAAAGCAGGGTACAGGCTTGAAGTCCAGTATTATGTCAATGATATGGGGCGGCAGATCGCAATCGTGGTCTGGGGGTTCGATCACCTCGATACCGGTGCAAAAGACGGTGAAAAAGCTGATCACTACGTGGCGAGGATCTACATCGCTGCGAACAGGGAACTCGAGTCCGACCCCGGGCTTATGGCTGAAGTGGACAGCCTGATGCAGCAGGTTGAACGCTCCGAGAGGTCGACAGTGACGAGGTTCCGGTCTGCCGTAACGCGGTGCCTTGACGGTTTCCACGTAACGATGGGCCGCCTGAAGGTCCATCATGACCGGTTTGTCTGGGAGAGCGATTTTGTAAGAAACGGTGACACCGAGAGGTTCCTTTCAAGGCTCCACCGGCTCCCTGAGTATCACGAGGAGGGCAAAGTCTGGCTTGACCTGAACGCCGCCGGTTTTGAAAAAGAATACGTGCTGAGGCGGACAGACGGGACCTCAGTGTATGCGACCCGGGACCTTGCCTACCACATGTGGAAGGGTAAAAATTTTGACCGTGTCATCGATGTACTCGGGGCGGACCATAAGTTGATCGGGGGGCAGCTCCAGGCGACCATGCGCCTCATTGGAGAGAAAGCCCCGGAAATTGTCCATTTTGAGTTCGTTTCACTCCCTGAAGGCTCAATGAGCACCAGGGCAGGGAAATTTGTCTCTGCCGACGAACTGATGGACGAAGTAACAAAACGGGCTTTTGAGGAGGTCACCGTCAGGAGGCCCGAACTTGACGAAGATACAAGGAACAATATTGCCGTATCGGTCGCAATTGCAGCAATACGGTACGATATTGTAAAAATATCACCTGAAAAGAGCACCATATTCAACTGGAAAGAGGCACTTGACTTCGAGCGGCAGAGCGGCCCGTACATCCAGTATGCCCATGCACGGGCATGCAGCATCCTTGAAAAGGCCGGGGATTTTTCAGAGGCATACGATTTGAAAGACCCGCATGGTATCGCACTTGCAAAACAGATCGCAAAGTTTCCGGCGGTGATTGAAGAAGTGGTGCTGGAACTGAAACCCCATATCCTTGCCACGTATGCCCGTGAGCTGGCTGACCTCTTCAATGCGTTCTACCACTATGAACCCGTCCTTAAAAGCGGGGGTATCACGCGGCAAAGCCGCCTTACCCTTGTAAAGGCAGCAAAAAACACCCTCAGAGAATCATTGGAATCCCTTGGTATCGATGCAATCAGCACCATGTGAAGCCCTGAAAAAGCAGGGCTACCAGTTTTTTTCCGAAACGTCAACTGCTGCCGTAAAGCCCTGTCTCTGGTGCAAGCGTGCACTGAAAGGGGGGGAGATGTGCTATAAGCACCAGTTTTACGGGATTGACAGCCATCGCTGCGTGCAGATGACCCCGACCCTGCAATGCAACCACCGGTGCCTCTTCTGCTGGCGCTCCTTCGAACATGAAATGCCCGGGGAATCCGAGTGCCCGCCGGAAGAGATCATCGGGAACTTCAGGAGACTCCAGAAGAGGGCACTTTCAGGGTATAAAGTCTCCCCGTATGTTACAGAACAACGGTTTTCAGAAGCGCTTGAACCGAAAAACATTGCAATTTCTCTTTCCGGCGAGCCCACCCTTTATTCCCGGCTGCCGGAATTAATCAGCCTTTTCAACGCTGAAGGCTGCACAACGTTTCTCGTCAGTAACGGGACCCGGCCGGAGGTTCTGAGGCAATGCCGGCCGTTCCAGATGTATGTCTCACTGGTAGCCCCGGACCAGGCCACCTATGAGCGTGTCTGCAGGCCCGTGGAAGACAGCTGGGAGAGCCTGAAGGAGAGCCTGGCAGTACTCGACAGCCGGCGATCAGCAATCCGCATTACCCTTGTACAGGGCATAAACGACATTGACCCCGGGGGGTACGCACGCCTGGTTGCTGACTCGGGGGCAGATTACATCGAAGTAAAGGGATACATGTATCTTGGATACAGTAGAAAACGATTGCAGCGAAGCAACATGCCTGAACATGCACACGTGCGACAGTTTGCAGAACAGATTGCAGAGCATTCAGGATATGGTATAGCCGATGAGAATTCCCTCTCACGGGTTGTATGTATGGAGCGTGAGTCATGAGATTTGATGCTGATTCCTATAAAAAAAAGTCAAAAGAAAATTTTGAGAATGCATGGCACGAGGGCCCGTCAGTCCTGACGCCCCCGCTCCCGAACGCAACATACCCGAGGCTTGAATATATGAGGGCAAAGGCACACCCGGTTTTTGAGACCATCAACAAGCTGAGGGAGACCTACCTCTCAATTGGTTTTGACGAGGCTGCAAACCCGATCATCATAGAGGAGCAGGACGTATACAGGCAGTTCGGCCCCGAAGCGTCGGCAGTCCTTGACAGGGTTTTTTACCTTGGAGGACTTCCGCGGCCCAACGTGGGGATTGCGAAAAAACAGCTCGACGAGATCAATGATCTCCTAAAGAGCCACGCAGGACCACTCGCCCACACCGGCCCGGCCCCCGACGAAACAACTCATAAACCGTACCAGCCGATGACAACGGAGACAGAAGAACGGTTACGGGAGACCCTCCACGCATACAAAAAGTCTGAAATAGACGGGGACGAGCTGACCTACGAGCTGTCAAAGGTACTCGGGGTGGATGACGCGCTCGTCGTCCATATCCTTGATGCGGTATTTCCCGAGTTCCGGGCCCTCTCTCCGGAATCATCACGGAGTACCCTCCGGAGCCATATGACCAGCGGGTGGTTCATGACACTGGGTGCGATATGGGACAAAAAACCCCTCCCAATCAGGCAATTTTCCGTGGACCGCTGTTTCCGCAGGGAGCAGGAAGAGGGGCCGACCAGGCTGATGAGTTACCATTCTGCCTCCTGTATCGTTGCAGGGGAGGATGTGACCAACGAAGAGGGAAAAGCAGTCAGTGAAGCACTCCTGTCTGCCTTCGGCTATACAGATTTTCAATTCAGGCCTGATGAAAAGAGGTCGAAATACTACATGCCTGACACGCAGACTGAGGTGTATGCGAGGCACCCGGTCCATGACTGGGTCGAAGTCGCGACATTCGGCATGTACTCCCCGTCAG
>Ga0209048_10003719_pt1 | contig 14761 bp, 13 predicted proteins | sample FrelakmetCRP12CR_FD_187146 | JGI IMG/M metagenome (GOLD analysis project Ga0209048, IMG submission 187146) | Freshwater lake sediment microbial communities from the University of Notre Dame, USA, for methane emissions studies - CRP12 CR (SPAdes)... | ecosystem: Environmental > Aquatic >... | reverse complement strand
AATCTCTTTCAGACCCGACCATTCCTATTTTCTTCATCTTTGCTCAATTTATATTGGATACTGTCCACGAGGGCAAGCCAGCTTGCTTCTATTATGTTTGTAGAAACACCCATAGTACTCCATATATCCTCACCATCGGTTGAATCTATAAACACCGTCACCTTGGCCGCTGTTCCCTCGCAGCCCTCCAGAATCCTCACTTTAAAATCCACGAGATGCATCTTGTCGATCTGTGGATAAAATTTTATCAATGCCTTTCTTAAAGCATTATCCAGGGCATTTACCGGGCCATTGCCCTCTGCGGCAGTCAATTCTTCCTCACCGCCCACTGTTATCTTAATCGTAGCCTGTGATACGGGTGGATTATTTCCTGTTTTTGCATTTATTACCTGAAAGCTCTCAAGAATAAACGGATCTCTGAATTCACCTTTTATTTTCTTCATCAATACGGAAAGGGACCCATCGGCTGTGTCAAAACGATACCCCTGATCTTCCATAGTCTTTACCTGTTGAACAATATTCCTGCTGACAGACGTTTCCTCACCTAAGTCGATGCCGAGTTCTCTTGCTTTGTACGCAATATTGCTCTTACCTGAGAGGTCCGAAACGAGCACCCTCTGCTGATTTCCCACCAGCTCCGGTCTAATGTGTTCATATGCAGCCGGATTCTTCAATACTGCATCGACATGGACGCCTCCCTTATGGGCAAATGCACTGCGGCCAACAAATGGCCTTGAATTGAGGGCGGGAATATTCGCAACATCACTCACGTAATTAGAGAGGTGTGTTAATTCCTTAATAGATGCGTCGGGCAAACATCTCTTATTCATTTTCAGCTGGAGATTGCCGATTATGGAGATGAGGTCGGCATTTCCACACCTTTCTCCATATCCGTTGATTGTTCCATGAACCATTCTGACACCATGATGGACTGCGGCCAGGGAGTTTGCTACGGCAAGGCCGCAATCATTATGTACATGAATACCGAGGAGATGGTAAGGCACAGAAGGGATGATATCATTAATGATCGTGATTAAGTCACTGGACATCGTCCCCCCATTGGTATCACACAGCACGATCATGTCGGCCCCGGCAGAAAGGGCCATCTCTATGACCTTGCGCGCGCAACGGGGATTATTCTTATATCCGTCGAAAAAATGCTCCGCATCAAAGATGACTTCCTTGCCTTTTGATTTCAAGAATTCAATAGAATCACGAATCATTTCTAAATTTTCATCGAGAGATACATTGAGAATGTCTGAGAGATGAAGATCCCAGCTCTTGCCGAAAATGGCCACGGACGGCGTTTCCGCTTCTAAGAGAGCCATTATATTGGGACAAGTTGCAGCTTTCATATACGGCTTCCTGGTGCTGCCGAACGCGGTGAGACGCGCGTGCTTGAATGACATGCCCTTGGCCATCTCAAAAAAACGCATATCTTTCGGATTTGATCCCGGCCACCCGCCTTCAATGTAGTGAAAACCAATCTCATCAAGACGCTGGGCGATGCGTAACTTTTCTTCAGCCGAAAAATTTACCTGCTCACCCTGTGCCCCATCTCTCAATGTCGTGTCATAAATCAAAACATCCGACGAATCCATAACCCCCTCCTATTCCAAAAAAAACCGCTACCAGATAACCTGATAACGGATTCTTGCTGCTCTATAGGTCTTGTCGAAACACTACACCACTACCAGGCTTCCTATGTAAGTAGCCTAATTATACCCTCAATATTAACTGGCCTGATGGTGCATATGCTTCGCATCATAATAAATAACTATGTCCTTTTGCGTTCGAACGATTAACTAGCAAAACTTCTAAGATATATTATCCAATTTGTCAACATAAAAAGTTTTCGTGTTTTTCTGCAAGTAACAATGAAGAAATGCACAAAAGATATTCCAGAATAATAAAATTTGACGTCATTTCCACTGTAGTGTACGTAAACGCTCATATTTCCTGAAGGAGACAAACCATGAATGGCAGCAACGAGAAAGAGCCAGAAATCAGAATAGACCAGGATAACCTATACCATGAGGAGACCTTCACCGATCTGAAGGTCGGGTGGATACGCCGACTCACTCCCGTAACACCAGACGGCAACAGAGATAAGAAGCGCGAATCCCTTTTCGTCGGGCAATCACAACTGTCCACACCCCAGGGCCCCCTACCGATTCAATGCCAGATACCGGCGAAGACACTGCCGGAGGCCATAAAAAAATTTCCTGAAGTCATGGAGCTGACGATAAAGAATATGATTGAACGGGTCAAGGAAATGCAGCGCGAGTCAACTTCACGGATTATCACGCCCTAATGAAAGCGGAAGAAGAGGATTTGCCGCATATTTAGAAATCCTCTTTCCTGATAAAGTCGATGGCATTCTTGAAAAGGGCCAGGCCCATCCCCTCTTCGGGCAACTTTTCCCTTGTCCAGCGCGGGTGGTTGGTGCGGTGTAGATAGGCTTCCGGATGCGGCATGAGACCGAATATCCGCCCCGTGTCATTGCATATCCCGGCGATACCGTCGATGGCGCCGTTCGGGTTTGCCGGATAGTCCATCGTGGCCTCCTTGAAATCCTCATGGCAGTACTCTACAACAACTTGATGATCTCTGTGAAGCCTTTCTAAGATATCCTTGTCCTTCGTGACGAACTTCCCCTCGCCGTGTCTTACGGGAAGATAAATACCGGTCACCTTTCTTGTAAAAATGCAGGGGGAATCGGGGTTGACTCTCAGATTTACCCACCGGTCCTCAAATCTGCCGGAATCATTGAAGGTGAGGGTCGTTGTCTGATTCAGGTAATTGCCGTCAAAACCTGGCAGCATCCCAAGTTTGACAAGCAACTGAAATCCGTTGCAGACGGCAAGAATGAGCTTACCATGCTTGATGAACCTGGCAAACTGATCGTAGAGGTTTTCTCCCTTTCCTTTGACTTTCGCATGCAAAATACGGTTGGCTCCCGCTTTTGCCGAGCCGAGATCGTCGCCATCGAGGAACCCTCCGGGCAGGTTAAGGAAATGATAATCATCGAGGCTTTTTTCACCGTAAAGCAACATACTGATGTGCACAATATCCACCACATCAGAGCCCGCAAGCCTGCAGGCATGGGCCATCTCCATTTCGCAGTTGGTTCCATTCCCCGTAATGACGATCGATTTAACCTCTTTCGGCATCTGAAATCCTCGTAGACAAGAATTGAGATTTCCCAAAAAATCCGTTGTCATTCCCTCCCCCGATAAGAACATTCGAGGGCAGGCTCCAGTGGGAATCCATAGTTACTGCCATTTCTTCTTGCCCCCTTTGACAAAGGGGGCTACAGGTGATTCTAGCTAACGTAGTGCAGGACTTTAGTCCTGCTATTTAGCGCACCTAAAGGTACGCACTACATTTGATGGTATTCATCCCCCTTTCATAAAGGGGGTGAGAAAGAGAATTACGACACATTCTCTCCGCGGGCGTGTCGTAATCAAAAATCCAATGGCCTTTGCCAGGCCGCTTTCAACTCGTTGATATCTTCCTCGACTATCCTGTTGCCATCAAGTCCATTTATCTTCAATAGTCCTTCCGCCAGTACTTCTCCCACCTGGCCCATGGCGATTCCCTTCATCATGGACTCGAAAGACTCCTTTGCCGTAGGTTTGATTGTGACAACGAACCTGCTTTGCGATTCCGAAAAGAGAAGCTTGTCGTTGCGGTCAATGCCGGAAGAGGGAAACAGGGCAAGGTTAATCAGCATGCCCAGTCCCCCGGCGAATGCCGTCTCAGCAAGGGCGATGCCTGCGCCTCCGTCAGAACAGTCATGACAGGAAGCCACCAAGCCCGCATTAATGGCTCTGCTCAACGCATCATACAACGCCTTCGCCTTTTCCGCGTTGACCTTGGGCACCTGATTCCCTATGAAGCCATGCATGGCATACCATTCAGAACCGCCCAGTTCATCAAATGTCTCACCCAGGATATAAACTAAATCGCCCGGGCGCTTGGCATCCAGAGTGACCGCTCTCCGCGCATCTTCGATTTTTCCTATTGTGGAAAACAGAAGCGTCGGTGGGATAGATATTTTCACATTCCCGATGTGATAATCATTCTTCATGCTGTCTTTTCCGGAAATGCACGGCACGCCAAAGGCTCTCGTATAATCGTATAGCGCCTTGTTTGCCCGGACAAGCTGGGCCAGTTTATACTCACCATCGGGAGTCTTCTCCGACTGGACAGGATCACACCAACAGAAGTTATCCAGCCCCGCCATGAAATCAAGGCTTCCGCCGACAGCTATGGCATTCCTTATGGCCTCATCAATGGCGCATGCCGCCATGTGATAGGTATCAATATCACCGTACCGTGGGCAGATGCCGTTGGCCACAACCACTCCTTCGAAGGAAGTCAGGATGGGCCGGATGACGGCGGCATCACTGGGCCCGTCATTGCATACCCCGACAAGCGGTTTAACGACGCTTCCACCCTGGACCTCATGGTCGTACTGTCTGACGACGGACTCTTTACTGCAGATGTTAAGCCTCCCTAACATTTCTTTTAAGGCCCCTCCCATATGGGCGGGCTCGGGAAAAGCAGGTTCAGGATAAATGCGCCGTTGCCATTTCGCGTGCAACTGCATTTGGGGAACCCCATCGTGGAGAAAATCCATCTCCAGATAAGCGACGGTCCTGTCACCATAAGAAACATGGAACATTCCTGAATCCGTGTATCTGCCAACAACAGTTGCTTCCACATCCATCTTCTTTGCAAGCTCCAAAAATTCGTTCACCAACTCGGGAGCCACTGCCAGCGTCATCCTCTCCTGGGATTCGGAGATAAGAATCTCCCATGGATTCAAACCGGCATACTTTAGAGGCGCTTTTTTCAGGTCGATCTCGCAGCCGCCGGATAGGCGCGCGGTCTCACCAACAGAGGAAGAAAGGCCCCCCGCGCCGTTATCGGTTATACACCGGTAGAGGCCACGGTCTCTCGCCATCAGCAGAAAATCGGTCATCTTTTTCTGTGTGATGGGATCGCCGATCTGCACAGCCGTCACGGGAGAACCCTCATGGAGTTCCTCGGAAGAAAACGTTGCCCCGTGAATTCCATCCTTTCCTATCCTGCCTCCGGCCATGACAACTAAATCTCCAGGCAGAATCTCTTTCGTATGCGAAGGCTTCCCTTGAATAACAGAGGGCATGATCCCTCCCGTTCCGCAGTAGACCAAGGGTTTCCCCAGGAATCGCTCATCGAACACAATGCATCCGTTAATCGTGGGGATACCGCTCTTATTCCCACCGTGTTCAACGCCTTCCCTCACCCCTTCATAGATGCGTCTCGGATGGAGAATCCGTTTCGGGAGAGGTTTATCATAGGTGGGTGGTGCAAAGCAGAAGACGTCCGTATTGAAGATAAGTTTGGCTCCCCTTCCCGTGCCAAAGGGATCTCTGTTAACCCCGACAATTCCCGTGAGGGCTCCGCCGTATGGATCGAGCGCTGACGGAGAATTATGGGTCTCCACTTTGAAAACCAGGTTGTAATCTTTATTGAACCTGATAATTCCGGCATTATCAACAAATACGGAGAGACACCAGTCGTCCTTCCCCAAACGTTCCCTGATCTCTTTTGTTGCCCTTTTGATGTAGCTATCGAAAAGGGAATTGATTTCCTCACTCGCGCCCCGTTCGTCCTCATAGACAATACGGGCATTGAATATTTTATGCTTGCAGTGTTCGGACCATGTCTGCGCCAGGCACTCAAGTTCGGCATCGGTCATATTCCTGCCCAGGCCTGCCCTTCTCCTATCTTTCAAAATTGCTCTGTTTTTCAGATAATCCCGGAGCGCTCTCATCTCATCCAAATTCAGGGCGAGGACACGGCCATTGCTGATTTTCATAAGCGTCTTGTCGCTCTTGTCAAGATTGATTTCCTCAATATGCAAACGGTCTTCGCTGAGGACACGGGGAACATAGGGAGACACCCCCTTCTGCCTGTCCCAGGATTTTCCATCAACAATCACGTAACGCTCAATCAGATCATTGGCAAGCAGACTCGATGCTATCCTTTCCGCGTCGTCTCCGCCGATGGGTCCTTCAATTACATATTGCCTTGACGTATGAACACCGAAAAGCCGGTCTGGCAATTTTCCTAAAATCAATTCGATAGCTTCTCTCGCAGTTTTTCCGACGTTATCAGTGACACCGGGCCGGAAACCGACTTCAATCATCCAATTGAACCTGTTGGCCAGACCGCTGTTGATGGCGAAATCCTGGATGATGGGATCTGAAAGTGGGCCTGCGGCAACCATTTCCAGCTCCTTCCGGGTCAGATTTCCATCAATCGTATGGACATCAATGGTCTTTACGGAATCAACCTTGATTTGCAGATTTTCCACGATTCTTTTCTTTATCTTTTCCCCGAGGGAATCTCTGACCCCCTCCTTGAATCCTATTTCAATCCTGTCTGCCATTTCTCAGTATGACCTTCTTCCCCAGCGATATCATAGTGAAGATAAATGAGCCGGTAAAATACCAAAAGGCATTTGATAAAGCAACTTGAGAATATTTATCGGGCCCAATTTATCATTACCGCTTTGTCAGCTTTCTGCTGAAATTATTTGCCTCGAAACAATTGCATATAATGTTCTTATATGCTACTAATCACGCCCAATAAAAAAGCAATTTCCGACTGATTGCCGTAATTACGAGATGATAAAGATCATCAGCCCAATTCGCCCTTTTAGTAGAGAAGAACATAAGGAGGCTTCTTATTATGAAGGCTAAAGTCGCATGTTCTGTGATCGCTATATTTCTATTAATCTTGCCTGGTTTCTCCTTAGCAGTGGAAAAGCAGGAAGGCTATCCAATTTCTTCTGACAAAATAACTGACGCCCAAAAGAATATACCCAATTATAACTTCGAATTCGCGCTAATGTATTGGAAGCTTGATTATAAGGAAGACCTGCCCGCCCCTAAGAAGAGCACCGAGAATGGGTGGTTGCCGGGCGTTTATCTGGGCTTTAGCTACAACAACAAAAACGATTTCTACTCAAAGATGTTTCTTGAATTCTCTTTCGGAGATATTGAATTCGACGGAACCACGCAGGCCGGCACACCCATAAGGTTTTCCAACGATAACCGTCAAATCTTTTTCCGTGGAGAATGGAATGTAGGCTATAATCTTGCGATTAAAGAAAATGTTTCGATCAAACCTTATACAGGATATGGTTATCGTTACTGGGAGCGTGGCCAGGCGTCAGTGACGGCGACCTACATCTCTTATAAAGAAAAATACTACTGGCATTACATTCCTGTTGGTATAGCAGCTGAATTTAACTGCGGCAAAAAGGTGGTCATCGAACCAAATGTCGGTCTCCGCTTAATGTTCTATGGCAAGATGACAGCCTACTTCTCTGAACTGAACCCCGCTTCTAACAACCCTGAGTTCAAATTGGGAAACAAAATCGGATATTACGCGGAACTCCCCGTACGCTACAAGTTCTCTCAAGCCTGGTCGCTCGTCGTCAAGCCCTGGTACGAATACAGCGAAATCGGCCAGAGTGATACTGTGGACGGTTTTTACGAACCGTCAAGCACGACGAACCTCTATGGGGTGAACTTTGGGGTTGTCTATTCGTTCTAAAAAGGCTGCGGCTGCTACAACATGCCGCCGTTGACGGAAATCACCTGCCCTGTAATGTAAGAGGCGTCATCGGAACACAGGAAACGGACGACTTTAGCCACCTCCTCGGGTCTCCCGACTCTTGCCATAGGAATGATTTCCTTAATTTTTTGCAGTGGCGCTCCCTTAATCATTTCTGTATCTATGAGCCCCGGTGCAACAACATTCACCCGGATACCTAACCTTGCCACCTCGGATGCGAGTGCGCGGCTGGCGGCAATCAAGCCCGCCTTTGCCGCAGCGTAATTGGTCTGTCCCCTGTTTCCCACGAGAGCTGATAGAGATGAGATAGAGACAACAGATCCCCGGTGGTTTCTTGCCATCCTCTTAATTACTGGTTTGGTCACATTGTAGAAGCCTTTAAGGGTCGTTTGAATCACCCTATCCCAATCTTCCTCGCGCATCATCATAAACAGCCCATCAGCAGTGATTCCGGCGTTATTGACGAGGACTCGAAGGTTCTTGTGCCGGGCAAGGATATCGTCCATCCGTCTTGCCGCCTCCATCGAATCGGTCACATCAAACCGGACCTTTTCGCCCATGCCGCCTTTCGATCGGATGATGTCCAGGGTCTCTTCGGCCGAGACATCGTCGGATTTGTACGTAATGATAAGTTCATATCCTGCTGATGAAAGCTCAAGCGCGATCGCGCGGCCAATGCCTCGACTACCACCCGTTACCAGGGCGACTTGTTCTTCTTTCATGCTTTTCTGCTCCCTGCGTCGTGTCTTTATTGGCATGGTCAAGATGTCTAAAGCCCTCAAAATGTTTGTATTGGCAAGGGATAGTAAATGGGTAAACTGAATTAAGTCAAGGGGAATTATTGATGAAAAATATTTAATATAATGCCACAAATAGGATACCAAAATGCCTTTCTTTGTAGTAATAGAAATGATTAAGAAGAAACGGAGTCAAATACATTAGTTTTTGAAAATAAAGTCACTTCTAATAGAAAGGAAGACACAATATGAAAAAGTTATTCATCCTGTTAATCATCTTAATCGTATCAGGCTGCGGCCACCTGGCAGAACAATCCGAATTCTGGAAGCATAAATCAATATATGCGTCATGGGGTCACATGGGATTTTCTATCTTTAGTCACAGGAATCCAACAGCTCTCGATGTTAAGGAAACTAAACAGGATGGATGGTGGGGAATACCAGTGGAGGTCAAGGGCAAGGATATGCCTTAATCAAGGCCATACATGACGCATCATGAAAAAAAGCGAAGACCAAGAGAAGTTAATATGACGAATACACTCCTCCTCTGATCCGCAATCACGTTTATCATCAATTCAAAATGCGGACTGATCTTTTCGGCGATTAGACTAACGAAAATTTTTACGCATTGATTGCTTTCAATGCTTTGCCGTCATTGGCGGTCTTAAAAACGAGGCATGTCGTTTTGCCTGCGCCGGGGCTTCCATAGACGTAGTAAATGTCAACTCCCGCATCGGCGATTTTCTTTGCCAGTTTCTGCAGCTGTCCGACTTTATTCGGCACGCCGACAACGAGCACATCTTCCACCTCAACATTGGCTCCCATTTTGGCCAGCACCTTCTTTGCCTTTGCATTATTGTCGGTGACGACCATGAAATATCCCTTATCGTCCATCCCATAAGCGCAGATCGCCTCTATATTGACCTTTGCTTGGGAAACGGCAGATGCCACTTGAGCCAGTAGTCCAACCTTATTGGGCAGGGAAAAACTTAGTTGCTTCAATTTCTTTGCCTCGGCCATATCACGTCCCTCCTCATTATTTGCTAAACTATAATCTGAAAAATCTCTTGACAAGACCTACCAAGAACATAAACGAGTCATTACTCCGACAATTAAACACGCAAATTGTCATGCCGGACTTGATCCGGCATCCAGTATCTTAGCTGGATTCCAGCTCCCCGATCAGGTCGAGGACAAGCTTCTCGGGAATGACCGGATTGATATAATTCTTTGCCGGCGGAGTAATAACTTTGGTCACCCCCTCCATATATCACATTTTGAGTTCAAGTTCCCCAGTATTTTCACTTATTTCCAGCAGAATTATATTATTAAAAAAGATATCTCCCTTCGGTCGATATGACACCTTAATAATAAAATGATGTGCTAAGATCTTAATATCTAATGGTAATTGCATGTCAGATCTGTGGTCTGTCATTTTCCGGTCCACACGGGCTTGCGTTTTTCGAGAAAAGCACGGATGCCCTCTCTTGCGTCATCTGCGAAGAGGTTACTTACCATGACCTCATTGCCGATTTCATACGCATTCGCATCACTCATATTCACCTGCGCATAAAAGGCCCCTTTGCCGATCTGCAGCGTTAAAGGGCTGGCCTCGGCAATCTTCTCTGCCAGCTTTTTCGTTTCTTCCTCCAACTTATCCAAGGGCACAACCTTGTTTACAAGTCCGAACTGCTCTGCTTCTTTCGCCGACACCATCCGCCCTGTGAAGAGCATTTCCAGTGCCCGTTTTCTCCCCACAGCACGAACTAAAGGTATTGCCGGTGTAGTGCAGAAAATGCCAAGCCTTACGCCTGGGGTCCCGAAAAGGGCCCCTTCTTCAGCGACAGCGAGATCGCATGCGGCCACGAGCTGACATCCGGCAGCAGTGGCTATGCCATGCACTTGGGCAATAAAGGGCTGCGGCATGCGCTGTATTTTTTGCATGAAAGAGCTACAGATATGAAATACCTCCATGTAATCCGCCAGTCCCCGATCTATCATTTCTGAAAGGTCGTGGCCGGATGAAAAAATCTTACCGGCGCCCCTGACAATGACAACTTTTACATCTTTCTTGGCCTGCAGTTTGTCTAATAGATCGTTAAGCTCTTTCAGCATATCACAAGAAAGGGCATTTCTTCTTTCTGGATTGTTTAATGTAATGGTTCCAACAGCATCCATCTTGTCAAATTTTATAAGTTTGTAATTCATCTGTCCCCTCCTGATTATTTTTCAGCCTGTTCCCACTCCTGTTGTCTTTTTTCGAATCAAAAATGATCATCCCATATGTCGTCCAACAGTTTATTTCTCTCCAAACCAGAGCCAGTATCCCAACGACTTGTCTGCCAATTATCTGCACGCCTGGATCTCGAAATCCAGGGCGGGACAGCAATATGCAGGTACCTGGAAAGAGCGTAGACATATGGTTCATACATCGTGCGCAACTGAGAAAGTTCCTTTTCAAGGACATCCGCCTCTTCGAGCTTGAGACCCGCCCCTGACAATATGGAGCATAAATGTTCAAGTTCGGCTTTAGGAAGTCGGTTATGTTCCGGATGGACAGGGGGACAGTTGAAGATCTGCGCGATGTCGACAATTGCGTGCCGTGTCATTGCGAAGGTGAATTTCGCCTGATCCTTACAGACACCTTCCAGGCTCACCAAGGCAAAAGCGCATGTATCCAGTATCGCCGTGAGAGACCCGAGCCACGACTGGTTCTCATGATGAGAACGAAAGAGAGCGAGCACCGGATAGGATAAATGGCTCTCAAGTAATTCCGCGGACCATCGTTCCCATTCGTAAAGATGTTGGCGGAGTTCATCAACCTCGTTGTGATGAATATGCCTATGTAACATTTCCATTGCCGTGGGCGGCGAGCCCGCGTGCGCGTCGAGGAGTGATATGGTCACCTCGCGACGAGCGAACGACTGGTTTAACAAAGGCAGGTAACTGATGACGAGGGCAACAAAGCCGAGGCCCAACCCGGCCTCAGCAGCAATTATTCCCCTCCCCAAAGGAGTGGTCGGAGTGACATCTCCCAAACCGAGAGTGAATAGGCTTGTTCCGCTTAGATAGAGGTATGTGCCGAAACTGACACTTCCTTCAGGCATCGCAAGAGTCGATCCGGACGCAAAGAGCATAAAAGCAAAGCCAAAAACCAGACCGGTGGCCCAAAGGATTATCAGGATGAGCACTGAAAGGGGTCCGAAAAAACCGAGAAACGTTTCCATGCCTCTGCGTGAAGTTATTAGCCTGGCGATAGTCAACCAGAATCTCCACGAGTAGCGGAGGAATAGACGAGCCAGCCTTACCCTCCGTGTCACGCGGCGCGGGAGCACCATCGTTTCAAAGGCATCTCCCAAAACTATGAGGATTAAGATTAGTCCTGCAATAAACAAGGGGATGTTCATTTCATCACCGCTTTTCTACAAAACGAGAATTTATCTTCTTTATTCCGCACCTTGAACTGGCTAATTGTATTTCTTATTTTCGACAGTGTAAGGAGTGTAAAACAAAGTGTCAATGAGAAAAAGATGCTCATTTCGACAGCAATTGGAAATTTTACTGGTTTTTCTGTCTCCCCTATCCAGATTACAGGAGCTAACCGGCTAAAAATTCAAAATAATTTCCTTAAAGTTATTGATTCAGTTGAAACAGAATGTGGTGAAATGTGATTAGCAAATTGATAACAATAGAATTCTCACGTTTGTATGTTAATCATCTGGAGCCGATGGCCAGAATCGAACTGGCGACCTACTGATTACGAATCAGTTGCTCTACCGGCTGAGCTACATCGGCTCTGCTTGTGCAGTTGAGTGATGGTAGTTGTCAAATTGCAGTGAATGGTGATATGTGCCCTGACGGCCAATATTTGAATTACTTATATTAACGCACCTTCCATGTCAAGATTTTAAGATACTTCATGCACTGCAACAGATGAATTTATCAGATTGCTTCGTCATTACATACGGCAGACATGAAGGTCTGCACTACTTTTCTAAGAAGGGTCGGAGGGCCAGCAGGAACATCAACTTCGGAAGTTTCCGCAATCCCCCTTCTTTACCTTGACTTTCGAAACACCTTTGGTATTATTCGGCAAAATCGGAGGGTTGAGGCTATGAATGAACGACTAAAAAAGATTTTCTCCGTATCACCTCTGAAAATAACTTTCTTTGTCATTTTTATCGCCCTTATCATGTTCTTTATCGATGTACCCTTTCTCCGGTTTATGGAACTGAAGGCACTTGATTTGCGGATGGTCTCCAGGGGAAAGCTCTCAGCAGGAGGAGAAACGGTCATCGCCGCAATCGATGAAAAGAGTCTGGGCGAATTAGGACGATGGCCGTGGCCCAGGACAACAATTGCCAGGCTTGTCGACAAGCTGAAGGGATACGGGGCAAAGGCGGTGGGGTTCGATATTATTTTTTCAGAGCCTGATCATAATTCCAGCCTCAATGCTATTGAAGATCTTACAAAAGACGTCAAGAAAATCGGGATTAAAGACAAGAGGGTGCAGGGGTTACTTAACAAGAAAAAGCTGATGGCTGATACCGATGCGGCTCTGGCTAAAGCAATCAAACGTGGAAAGAATGTCACCCTCGGTTATTTCTTTCTCAAATCAAGCAAGGAAGCAGAACATCTAAGTGAAAAAGAAATTGAGGCGGCGGGAGAGAATATCGCCAACTCCAGATACCAGATGATACAGGGCGAACCGAGCCCTGACGAGGCAGCTTTAGTCAATGTTACAGCTTATTCAGCGGTAACAAATCTCAAACTGCTGAGTGACGCCGCCGAAAATAGTGGCTACTTCAACGCCTTCCCTGACACTGACGGAACCATCAGATGGTCACCCCTGGTCATGAGATTCCAGGATAATTACTTCTTACCACTCTCTCTGTCCTTGCTTGTCCAGTATCTGGACTGGCCTATGGTTACCTTGAATATGGCGAAGTTCGGCATCGAGGGAATCAAAATAGGTGACATCAACATCCCAACAGATGAGACCGGGAGGATCCTAATTAATTATTTGGGTCCGGGACGGACATTCCCTCACTACTCGATTTCCGATATAATTAAAGGACGCCTTTCCCCAGATACTTTCAAGGATAAAATCGTCCTTGTCGGTGCCACGGCCATAGGCATCTATGATTTACGTATAACGCCATACAGCAGCGTATATCCCGGTGTGGAAATACACGCGACTGCAATAGATAATATCCTGCACCGTAATTTTCTCCATCGCTCCTCGGGGACGTCACTTCTGGATGTGTGTGCAATTGTATTATGCGGCCTACTCATAGGCATCGTCATTCCGAGGCTTAAGGCAGTTCAGGGAATGATCTTAAGCTTGCTCGTCGTAACATCTTTCGTACTGCTAAATACATTTATTTTTTCCCACTACAATTTATGGCTGAACATTATTTATCCTGTTCTCACGATGATAATGATTTATCTGGGTATCACAGTTTACCGTTACATTACGGAAGAAAGAGAGAAAAAGAAAATACGAGGCGTCTTCCAGTATTACCTTACCGCTTCAGTCATTAACGAGATGCTGAAAGACCCCTCTAAGCTTAAGCTTGGTGGTGACAAGAAAGACCTGACGGTACTTTTTTCCGATATCAGGGGATTTACGTCTATATCAGAGAAACTGACGCCCGAGGCTCTCGTACACTTATTAAATGAGTATCTGACGGCAATGACCAATTTGGTTTTCAAATACGATGGACTCCTTGACAAATACATGGGTGACGCCATCATGGCCGTATTCGGCGCTCCTCTTGATCAGCCTGATCATGCCGTCAGGGCATGCAGAACGGCCCTCGGCATGATAGAAGAATTAAAAACACTTCAGAAGAAATGGGCTGATGAAGGCAGACCTTTTCTCGACATTGGCATAGGCATCAACAGCGGCGACATGGTAGTCGGTAACATGGGATCGGATATGCGATTTGACTATACCGTCATGGGCGATAGTGTGAACCTTGGCTCCCGATTGGAAGGAATTAATAAAGAGTATGGAACTAACATCGTCATCAGTGAATACACATATGCCGCCGTTAAGGATGTCCTTTTCTGCCGGGAACTGGACGCTGTTAGAGTTAAAGGCAAGAAACTTCCTGTAAAGATCTATGAACTCTTAGGCGAAAAGAAAGACTCTGCAAATTGGGAAAAATGCGTCAGTCTTTTTGAAGAGGGATTGTCAAAATACAAGCAGGGCCTGTGGGATGAGGCAATTGCGGCTTTCCGGAAGGTCCTTGAAGTGAGACAGGACGATGCACCCTCGAAACTGTATATTGACAGATGTGAGGATCTAAAAAAGAACACGCCTGAAGGTCCATGGGACGGCGTATTCACCATGACGAGAAAATGATTCCCCAAAACGTCCC
>Ga0209048_10003718_pt1 | contig 14762 bp, 12 predicted proteins | sample FrelakmetCRP12CR_FD_187146 | JGI IMG/M metagenome (GOLD analysis project Ga0209048, IMG submission 187146) | Freshwater lake sediment microbial communities from the University of Notre Dame, USA, for methane emissions studies - CRP12 CR (SPAdes)... | ecosystem: Environmental > Aquatic >... | reverse complement strand
CCATTGATACAGAATCCGGATTTAAGGATGCGGTGGTAATCAACAGCTCGTACGGATTAGGGGAGAATATAGTGAAAGGGAAGGTCAATCCAGACGAATTTATCATCCACAAACCGACACTAAAACAGGGATTTGCTTCAATAATCGGCAAGAAGATCGGGAGCAAGGAGAATAAGCTGATCTATAGTGTCGGCGGCAACACTTCAACTCAAAACGTTTCAGTACCGATGGAGGACCGAAAAAAGTTCTCCCTTACCGATGAAGAGGTGATTCAGCTGGCTAAGTGGGGGTGTCTCATCGAAGACCATTACCAGAAAGCGATGGATATAGAATGGGCAAAGGATGGTAGAGCGGATGAACTATATATCGTACAGGCCCGCCCCGAGACCGTCCAATCCCAAAAGGACAAAATGGTACTGGAAGAATATATTATCAAGGAAAGAAGCAAAATACTGTGTACCGGCTCCGCTGTCGGAAACAAGATCGGGGAAGGAAAAGCCAATGTTATCAAGGATGTTTCCAAAATAATCCAGTTCAAGAAGAACGAGGTGCTGGTGACGGAAATGACTGATCCGGATTGGGAGCCGATCATGAAGATAGCAAGCGCCATCGTCACCAATTCCGGCGGACGAACCAGTCATGCCGCGATCGTGAGCCGGGAACTGGGAATTCCATGCATTGTAGGAACGGAAAATGCCACCAAGATGATCAAGGACGGAAAGCCGGTAACAGTAAGCTGCAGCGAAGGTGAAGAAGGAAAAGTTTACGAAGGACTGTTGAAGTATGAAATAAAAAGAACCGATCTCAAGAGCATCAAAAAGATCCGTACCAAGATCATGATGAATGTCGGCAATCCCGATCAAGCATTCGACCTTTCGTTTATTCCCAATGAAGGAGTCGGGCTGGCCCGTGAAGAATTTATCATCACCGAATATATCAAAGCCCATCCATTGGCGCTAATTCATTTCGAGAAAGTTAGGGACAGGGATGAGAAGAGAAAAATCGAGGAAATAACCCATGGCTACAAGAACAAGGAGCAATTTTTTGTGGATAAGCTCGCTGAAGGAATCGGCCGAATCGCCGCGGCTTTTTATCCCAAGGATGTTATTGTCCGGATGGCGGATTTTAAAACCAATGAATATGCCTGTTTGATCGGAGGGAAATTTTTCGAGCCCAAGGAGGAGAATCCGATGATCGGCTGGCGGGGCGCTTCAAGATATTATGATCCCGATTACCAGGAGGGTTTTCGCTTGGAATGTCTGGCTTTCGAGAAAGTTCGGGAAAAAATGGGGCTGACCAATATGAAGGTAATGATACCTTTTTGCCGTACTGTGGCTGAAGGTAAAAAAGTAATCGCGGAAATGAAAAAATACGGACTGGAAAAAGGAAAAAATGGTTTGGAGATATATGTCATGTGCGAAATTCCAGCTAATGTAATTCTGGCCGAGCAGTTTGCCGAAATCTTTGACGGATTTTCCATCGGTTCCAACGATCTGACCCAGCTAACTTTGGGAGTGGATAGGGATAGCGCCAAAGTTGCCCACATATATGACGAGCGGAACCCGGCAGTGAAAGAACTGATCCGCCAAGTGATTCGGAAATGCAAAGCGACCAAGAGAAAGATCGGTATTTGTGGCCAGGCGCCTTCAGACTTCTTGGACTTCGCCAAATTTCTAGTGGAGGAGGGAATAGATTCAATTTCTCTCAACCCGGATACGGTGATAAAGACTACGCTAGAAATTGGGAAGATGGAGAAATAATCGTAAAGCTGGAAGCGTATAACTTATAAAAAAGATAGACAAAATAGAGCTTGTAAAAAGCTCTTTTTTAATGCGGAGAGAGGGATTTTTACCCCGCTTTTTTGGCTGGGCGAACCCGATTGCTTTCTCTTATCCACAGCGGGGCTACTCGGGTCGTGAACCCATAACTATCAATCAGTGTAAGGCTTTTTAGGATATCAGTCCAGACTTGAGGAATGATCTTTTGATAAAAACGAAAACTGCCAGCAATGGCAGTTTTCGTTTTCCTACTATAATAAAGTTGAAATTGTGGAGATCTCGGGTCTCCTCTGCAAAACAAGCTTGATGCGGAAGGGGCGAGATTCGAACTCGCGATGCCCTTGCAGACATACTTGCTTTCCAAGCAAGCGCACTAGGCCACTATGCGACCCTTCCGCTGTGAGAGGGATTGCGATTTGTAACCTCGCCAAAGCAAGAACAAATCGGGAACAAGCGAGCGCACTAGACCGCTATGCGACCTCTCCATAAATATTAGAATACCTGAAATATCGCCATAAATCAATAATAGTTAGTATTAGATAGGAGTAATAAAATTTGAAGGTCACATTGATGCTAGAGGCTTAAATAAGCGGTAAATATTTTTATTGCTTTTTTTCGTATTAAATACTAGAATAAAAACCAAGGAGAATAATATTTAATCTAACATCTTATGAATGAAAGTTATACTTGGTACCAACAGCTTCAGAAACCATCCTGGGCTCCGCCCAGCTCGGTTTTCGGTCCGGTCTGGAGCGTTCTCTATGTTATTATTGCAATTTCTTTCGGATATGTTTTCTATCTTTTTTTCAAGGGTAAGATAACCTTCATTGTTCTTCTGCCCTTCATCCTGAATCTGATCTTTAATTTTATCTTCACTCCCATCCAATTCGGTTTGAAAAACAATTTTCTGGCTGCGATTGATATACTTTTGGTATTGATCACGTTAGCTTGGGCGATGAAAGAAATATATCCCTTTGCTAGCTGGGTAACGTATGCCAACATCCCTTATTTGATTTGGGTGCTTATTGCTACCACTCTGCAGCTTACTGTCACTTGGATGAACCGGAGTTAAATTCAGTAAAAAAAACAGCGGAGATTAAACATCGCTGTTTTTTTCATGTCGAAAATATTATTTTGAAGACATTGCCCATATCGTCTCAAATATGCTTTGGAAACTGTCGTGAATTTCAAGGCTCTCTATGATGAGAGCAAATTTTTCCTTGAAGGAAACAATATTAATCTTAGCGCCGATATAAATCATCATTTCTAACTTATCTCTAAAAAGATTTTGCTTCAATTATCAATTATTTCTTTCGTCAGCTGTGCTTTCCCAAATAATCTCAAACATGGACTTGAAGATGTCTACCATGGCAGGAACGGCAATAACAACAGCCAAAGATGATTGGCTGGGGCTGATTATGAGAACTTTATCATCAAAAATATTCATAGTGCTTTTGAATTTGTACTTCTCCGGCAAATATTTGAATTCGCGAAGCAGACTCTTTTCAGTTGGGTTTGAAACTTGAGAATCAGTCGATAGAAGAAGCTTTAACTTGGTATTTAATTTTGCCCTCTCTTTTCTATAATGAGTAAAAAATTCAGGATCAATGCTTTCCCATTCATTAGTATTTCCTATTACGCGGTACTTTTTGTTCTTATATTCATACAAAATGTCATTGTAAAAGTTTTCTAATTCTTCTTTGGTTTCAATGAATCGCAGGCCAATTGCTTGGGCCTGCTTTTTTTCCATAGATTCAAACATCGGGATGACGCTATTGAAAAATTCAACTTTCTTTTCCAAAAGCGTAGCGAGTTTGTTGGGGTTTTGGGCATAGTAATGATGCTGATTTTTTTTAAAGTAGACTAAAACGCATCCTTTTTGTGACAAAGCCTTCAAAATAGGGTATATCGTGGTGCGTTTTAGTCCCACTTCCTTGGCCAAAATAGAGGCGGTGGATCCTCCCAGCTTGAAAAGCGTCAAATAGGTCTGCGCCTCCTGTTCAGTCAGTCCAAAGTCTAAGAGCGCCTTGATTGTTTCCATATTATTAGTGTCAAAAATTTACAACAAACGTATTAATATTTATAATAATAGCTTAAGTAAAGTAAAAAGTCAATAAAGTGAGTAACCATATCATTGACTGTTTCTTATTTTGGGTGTATACTAACCTGTTAAGCTGAAGATTGAAAATCAAATAGCGGTTCGGAAAGTCTCACGAGGTACCGATGCCCTACGGGGATAAGGAAACTCAAGAGGCTAATCCTCAAAGTAGGATTCGACCGGATCGCTAGCGTTTAGTAGGAAGTGATGGCGGGGATGGATACGTCCTCCCCGTCTCACTCCTTATTAAGGAGAAAGTTCATTAAAATCGCCGGCGGGCAACGTGGAGGAAAAATGAATGATCGAAGCTAAAAGAGAAAAGTTCACATTGCTTAAATTCTATCTGAATTTAAAACCTGAATGGCTTAGCTGTGGCGCAATGGATGGAAGTGTTATCTTGGATGTTTTCGGAGAAAAAGGATTTAAGATGATCATGTCCAAGGTGCCTGAAGAAGCAAAGAATTTCCCTGATAATAACCGGACTATGGAAGGATGGGATCCTTATCATTATTTGACCCCAATGCCCATTATGAAAGCGGTCATTGAAAAAATGATTAAAGACGGAAAGATAGTAATTATTAGTTAGATTGCATCATTCTTTCAATAAAATTAGCTATTGGGAAGCGATATGAGCCGATATCGCTTCCCGTTTCACTAAAGTCTGTTTGGAAACAAGTGGATTTCAGTGAAATAAAATTTGCACATTAAAAACTGAAAAGGAGAATAAGAATCATGAGACAAGAACAAATGATTAGTAATTTATCCATTGAGGACAACAAGGTGTTATTGAATGGGAAAATCATGTTTACCGTACCGATTGAAAGACACTATCCTAATGTCGTCGGATACTGGGCGCCTGAAGAAAATAATTCCAGCATCTTGATTGGCAGCACTGCCTGCTGCCATGGGCATTTATATGTAATTTTGCCCAATGCGGATGATACATATCGAATCGATGAAATCAACTCTGTTGATCTCAATATCGAAGACATGATCCCTCTAGCTGCTGATCACAAAAAAACCGGATTTGGTTTTGAAACCGGGTTTCTAGTTACTGGCAGTGGATGCAGCGGATCTGGTGTTCGCCTGGTTGACTATCGCGATCCAAAAGTCATTAATATTCTTTCATCAAAAGAATATCATTCTAAATACCCTCGCGATGAACGGGCAGCGCCTGTCTTCAAAGCTGATATATCAACTAAAAAAATTTACCTCGAACTTCGCCAAGTCGTGAGGAGAATAAAGGCGGGAAAGACCAGAACCCCAGGGTTGCCATCGTTTCTATTTGACGGCCAGAATGAAGAATCCATAATTTATTCAGGACTGTGGGCACGCGTTGATCTAACCCCGAAACTTCGAGAGATTGGTGCGGATATCGAAAAAACTTTCGAAAAGCTGTTGAATTTCCGCAGTGTAAAATACAAAGAATAATTTTACTAAAGCCTCTTTGCTGAATCAGCAAAGAGGCTTTTAAAATTTTCTATGAAAATATTATTTTGATGCCATCACCCACATAGTTTCAAAGATACTTTTAAGACTATCGTGTATATCTGAACTTTCTATTATGAGAGCGAACTTTTCCTGGAAAGAAACAATGTTGACTTTGTTGTTTCCGTAAATTGTTATTTCAATTTTTAGCTTGAAAATATCCGTTGAGATCAGTCTGGATTGGCGTAGATCTTCCTGAGTGCGTGCGGCAAGTGCGCGCATTTGTTCATTATCAGGCAAAATAGCGCGAACGGATATTTTTCTTTTTATTCTTTCTGGGACAAAGTAATGGGAAAAGAATTTATCTTCAAAATCATTGATAGATGTTTCCGAAAACATCATTAGAACTTCTTGTCCTTTATGTTCCAAAACGTCATTCAATACCTCTTTCATACCTTCTTCCCCCTCGAAATAGCGTATTTCGGGTTTCTTGTCTATAAGACTGGTAAAAGCCATAAGCTCGGGAATAACCTTCAGTATCCTTTGTTTACGCTCTTCCATAATTCGCTCAAGATTCCTGGGATCTTCGGCAAAATAGTGGGTTTTCCCCTCCTTCTTGATGGCGCTCATCAGTCCTTTTTCCATGAGATTTTCAAGTGATAGATAGACCGTAGTCCGTTTTATGCCTGATTTACGGGCTATCCGACTAACTGAAGTCTCACCCAATTCCAAGGCGGCGAGATATATTTTCGCCTCGGTTTCATTTAAGCCAGCGTCTCGGAGTTGTTTATGGAGCATAGATTTAGAATAGCGTCATCGTAAATGACGACACTTTTATGATAGCATATAAATTCAAAAAAGTCAATAAATAAGGCACAATATAACTTTTTTCTAAATCAGCACATTGGCAAATATGGCATTACTAATGACAATAATCCGATTTTGTGATATACTTCACTGTTAAGCTAGAAGATTAAAAAATTAAAGAGTTCCAGGGATAGATCTGCGGTACGACTGATATCCTACGGGAATAAGGAAATACCGGCAGGTTAGGTCTAAAATTAGGCATTCTCGGACTCTTGATCGAGACTAATCGGAAGTGATGGCTGGAAGGAGACATCCTTCTCGCCTCACTCTCTATTAGGGAGAAAGTTATTTAAAAACTCAACCGCCTGCATCGACGGGATAGAAAATTGAGCAAGGAGAATCAAATGAATACGATTATTGGATTAGCTGTAGACATTGAAATGGAACTGGGAGTGATTGATGATTTCATCACTCACGCATTATTATTTAACGAAGTATCAACACCAGAAAGCACCAAGAGAGTTATAGAAGGAAATACGAATCTGGGAATTCTCTGTTATGGTCAGGATTTCGTCGACGGTATTTTTATGGGAAGAGACGAAAGTATCGCGAAAAAAAGTCGATATGCAAGATACGCTGATGACAACAAGCATAACCCATTCTTTGGGAACGCCGCCAGAATCACATGGATTATGTCGCAACTGGATCCTTTAGGCGATTTTAATTCGCATAATGTAATAAAATCCAGCGGACGAATCCCAGAAAGTGTTTATAAAAAGGTCGGACTACTTATAGATGAACACGAAAAGCTTGAAGAGAAAATATCTCTTGAACTTCCAAATGATCATCCGTTCGAAACATATCCGGAGTGTCATAAAAATTTTTACCTTTTATGTCTCACTAAATATTATTTCGAAGTGATTGATTTCGGAAGAAAGGTCAAAGAAGTATTCGAGGAGATTCTCGGTCACATAAAATATTAATAAAATACATTGGCAAGAGCGATAGAACTATATCCTCTTGCCTATTACTCAGAGATTATTTGTCAAATAGTTTCTGAATGGGAAAAGTTTATAAGTTATTTAAAATCAAAACCGCCTGTCTCGGCGGGATAGAAATAGAACAAGGAGGAAATATGAATTGGAGAGATTTGGCTCTAGCAGAAGTCATAAAATCTGCTCAAAGTGCAAATAATCGCTGGCTGGAAGAAAATCCGCAGCCAGAAAAGGAACAAATAAGTCAGAAGATCATTGATCTGGTTTTTTCTGAAGACCCTTATCGTTTTTGCCAGGCATTGCTGTTGGTAAAGCGGTTTGTCTCAGTTAACAGAATTTTACTGCTGGCGACCCATTTTGGCAGAGTCGAGTGGCTGGATGGATTGAGAGTCCTGAGGGATATCGCTGACGCGGATGTAATTTTCAAGGAAATCGAACACGATGTGCCACTGGAAAAAAGGGTTAAATTCCTGAGAGCGGTAAGGGAACTGGATCCTGACAATCACGGCAGCTATCTTTGTGGAGCGATCAAGTATTATCCGGAAAAAGTCATCGAGATGATTCAAGCCACTTCTTTTGCGCCGATGATTATGAAATACCGCAACGGCACCTTCGATCATGAACTGGAAAATTTATGCTTCTGTTTCAATGAAGCGGAAGTACACGAACATTTTGAGATTGTAAAGGTGCTCTGGGATAAATTGGTCCAAGAAACTCCGGAACCGACATTGTACGGTCTGGAATTTCTTAACAGATATATCAATAGTCATCCCAACTGGGAGCAATTTGCCGAATTCGTTTTTCGAGACCTATTCGGAAAGCCGCGCCGGGGATGGACGGATACTGAAAAGGTTATTAAAAATCTTATCAGTGTAAATGGTCTATGGCCCAACGTAGTCCTCGAAGCCGTCGAGAATATTTCCAACGAAGAAAAGAGAAAGGAAAAGATAAATTCTTTTAATGATTATTGGAAAGAAAGAGAATTTCAAAAAGGTCGTTTGTCGAAAGAAGAATCAATTCGTGTGATTAAAAGGATTGACAAACTGTTCTTTTAACAATCATCAGGCAAGAGCGATAGAATCTTATTACTCTTGCCTTTTTTATTTCCAAGTAGCCGTGAAATTTCGTGGCTGTCTTATTTTGTTTTAATCGTTATAATAAAGATGACTACTATCAAATTTCAAGAAATATGAACCATATCGAAGAATTACCCATAATAACAACGGAAACGTTGTCGCAAAAAGAAACAGAGCGAATCCCGTTAAGAAAAGATATTGAAGCAATAAAGGAAGCACAACAATTTTTCCAGTCTTTTGGCGTTATTATCGAAGAAGATGGTTTTCTGTCAACCGATTTAAGTGAAGAACAATCGATAGAATTAAAAAGTTGGCGGGATAAAACAGTGAAAAATGGTGACATTCAATTGCCCACGGAAGAAGTTTTCTTTAAAAAAGTTCTGTTGGCGGTTTCCTTGTGGAGACAAAAAGAAGGAAAGAGAATAAGTTATCTTATGGGTAAAGGCACAGGAATCGAAATTGCCTTAAAAGGAGAAATTAAAGGTAGGAAAAAAAGACCAGTTGAATTTCCCTATCGTTCCCATAGCGACTTCGAGTTATACGGGGTCAGTTATCAGGAAGGTGCTGATGGCAAAGGTAATATTGGAGAGGAACCATTTTCAGAAAATTTTAGAAAAATCATTGGAGGTCAGGAGTACTTTCCTTTTTCAAGGACAAAAGGATTAAAGAGTCTTCCTCCAAACTTGTTACAGAAAACAGCCGAAGTAGTGGATTTTGGTGGTGTGCCTATTTACGTTCCCCAGTTGGAGCTTTTGTTTTTGGATAAATATATAGCTCAAGAAAGCACACCAAGGCCGGAGGGTATTGATGCCGAGCTGTTGGCAAGGCAATACGTTCTTGATCGCGAGAGAATTCATCGATATCTTGAACAGTATTACATCGAGCCAAAAAAAACAGAAATCCGGCACATATCAGAGGCGGCATTTCAAACCCAGCTTGAGGGAATAAAAAATAACATTTTAAGAAGAACAAAGGAAGCCAAAGATTCAGGCGATGACTTTGATATTCGAGATATCCTCGATAAATTTAATGAAGATTTACGAATAAGGATCGAAATTAGCGGAGCGGAAGTATATAGAACATTCGACGGAGTTAGGATGGATTTGTGGGAAGAGATTGCCTTATCGCAAATTGATTCGGATGGGAATATCACTGACAAGGAATATTTGAAAAGGTTGTCCAAAAAAATAGAGCAAAAAGAAAAAGCTAGAATTGAATCATTGCAAAAGAAGCATATCGAACTGGATCAAATGTTCGATAAGATCGAAAAGGAACTTAATTAATAACTTAAACAATTTTACTAATCAAGTTATTTTTGCTAACATAAAAACATCAGTCCGCGTAGGGAGGTGAAGCATGAAAGCCAGACTTCACTCGGATGAATCAGGGGCGGGAGGCAAAATGTTTTCCCAGGAGCAGTTCACTTCAGAAATCGTGGCGAAAGCGCGAAAGCTTCGGGCGGATGGGAGGTGATCCAGTCTAGGCGGGGCTAATTTCCCTGCGCGATTACCTTAGAAAATATCGGGGAAAGGAGGACCGTTTTGAGAAGGAACAGGAAATCCCAGCGGAAATACTTCCGCTGCAAATGTTCCAGACGTCGGCCATAAACCTTGTTACTCCCAACCTTCATCGGGGAATCGCGTGAATCGTGGTTCCCCTCATTTTTTAGAAAAATTTAATCCATATCAATCATGAATAATTATGAATTCTCCCAACATGAAGAAAACCCATACTCTGATCATTTCCGATCTCCATCTAGGAACGGAAGTCAGTCAGCCAGGAAAAGTCCTTGAGATGCTCAAAAATTATTCTTTCCGTAAGCTCATCCTTCTTGGCGATGTTTTTGACAGCATGGATTTCAGACATCTCAAGCGGGACGACTGGAACCTTTTGAACTTCATCGGTGAGCTGTCGCGGGACAAAAAAGTCCGCTGGGTCATCGGCAATCACGACCAGGGCTTATCAGATATCTTTGAGAGTTTGATGGATGCCAGGGTCTATGAAGTTTACACTTGGCAGTATAATCAGCAGAAATATCTGGCGATTCACGGACATCAATTTGACCGTTTTTTGATCAATAACACTTTTCTAAGTTATCTCGCGACCAATGTCTATAATCTCATCCAGAGACTAGACAGCAAGGAAAAGAACTTCAGCCATTATCTAAAAAGAAAAAGCAAGGGTTGGCTCCGGCTTTCGGAAAAGGTGGCCCGCTCAGCTATGCTTTATGGAAAGAAATATGGCGCTGATTTTGTCTTCTGCGGGCATACGCATAAAGCGACGGAAAAGAGCAATCACAATGTCCGATATTTCAATTCCGGTTGCTGGACCGATATACCTTGTACTTATATCACTATCGATGAAAATGATATCCAGATTCACGAGTATTGATATTGTAATCGGAAATATTTAGATAATTCATTGTATTATAATAATGAAAGTCGAAGCCTTGATTTGCCTTATTCTAGGCCATGTAATATATTATCTTTACGATGAGTACCGACTTGGAGGAAATCAAATCCCGGCTCAATATCGTGGATGTGATCGGGGAATACCTGAGACTGGAAAAGGCCGGCGTCAACTGGAAAGCGCGCTGTCCTTTTCATAACGAAAAAACCCCTTCTTTCATGGTGAATGAGGAAAAACAAATCTGGCATTGCTTCGGCTGCCAGAAAGGGGGCGACGTTTTCAGTTTCGTGATGGAGATGGACGGGCTGGATTTTCGGGAGTCGTTGAAAATACTGGCGGAGCGGGCCGGAGTCAGTTTGTCCCAGTACCAGAAAAAGGAAAATGAAAGACCGGACCGGACGCGAGAGATTTTGGAACTGGCAGCCCGATTTTATGAAGTTCAGCTTTGGAAAGGTCAGGAGGGGAAAAAAATAATCGAGTATCTTCTGGCACGTGGACTTAACGAGGAATCAATAAAAAATTTCCGTTTGGGTTATGCTCCAAAAGGCTGGAGAAATATAGCCCAATTTCTTACCGGGCGGGGATATGCCATTGATGAGATAAAAAAGACCGGATTACTGGTGGAAAAAAGCGTTGGCGATAGAAATTCCAGTGATCAACAAGAAGACGTTAGTCGCGATTCTACAAACTACAAACAACAAACTACAAACTATTACGACCGTTTCCGTGAACGGATAATGTTTCCGATCAGTGACGTTAGTGGAAAAGTCGTCGGTTTCAGTGCGAGAGTGGCTCCGGGGCAGGATGAATCACAAGCTAAATATGTGAATACTCCGGAAACAGCTGTCTATCACAAGGGTCAGGCTCTTTATGGAATCAATCTGGCTAAGACGGAAATCAAAAGGCAAGACAGTGTAATCATGGTTGAAGGCAATCTGGACGTAATTGCCACCCATCAGGCAGGTTTGACCAACACAGTGGCAGTTTCTGGCACGGCACTGACCAGGGAACAACTTAAAATCATCAAAAGATACACCTCAAAAATCTATATGTTCTTCGATATGGATGAAGCAGGCATGTCAGCCACCAGAAAAAGTCTCAAACTTTGTTTCGAGGAAGAAATGGCAGTCCGGGTGGTGAACTTGCCGAAAGGAAAAGATGCCGCGGATCTGGCCAAGGAAAATCCGAAACTGCTGGCAAAGACGATCAAGGAAGCTCTTCCGGCGATGGAATATCTGGTTCAAGATGTATTTCGCCGCAATGAAGCAGGAAGTGTCGAAGGAAAAAAGGTTATCGTCAAGGAGACGATGGAAATCCTGGTTCATCTTAACAATGATATCGAAAGAGATTACTGGATCAAGATCCTTTCGGAAAGATTGAATGTCAAGGAGTCTTTGTTGACGGATATATGGAAAAAAGTTAATCTAAAACATAGAAAGGAATATACTTCCCATAAAACAGATGTTGTCACATCACAAGCCACTCTTCCAAGTTCCAAGAAGGAGATGCTAATTGAAGAGCTGGTGGGTTTTGCGCTTTTCTATAGCGAAGTCTGGAGGATGCTTGAAAAAAAGGAGAACAGCTTTCTTGGAGATCAAGAAAATGAACTATTGTCATTCATGATCGAGAAAGGCGAAGATCTTGATTTTGAATACGACAAGCTATCGCAGTATTTTGAAGGGATGGATCTGAGAGAGCAAAAAGCCGAGATAGACAAACTGTTTCTCAACAGAAAATACCGAATTGGTTTGGATAATAGCCTTGAAGAATTCACGGTCGAGGCGCCACAGGAGGAAGCGATTGCTCTGATAAAAGAAATAAAAAAAGAGACCGTGAGGGAAACCCTAGATAAAATATCGAACGACATGAAACTAGCCAGGAATCGCGGAGATATTGAAGCGGAAAAATTGCTTCAGGAAGAATCCGGAAAAATCATAGAGGAGTTCAGCCACTTTTAGAACATATATACTTTCAATAATCTCTTTATTTTTTATGAAGAAAAAAAAGCGGGTCAAAAAGCTAATCAGAAAAAAGGTGAAGGTTCCTAAGACGAAGAAACTAAAGGCCAGTCCGGGCAAAAAGTCTAAACCGTCCAAGAAAAAATCGTCTCCGGCAAAGAAATCCAGAAATCTGAAAAAGAAATCTAAGCCAGCTAAAAAGAATAAGACCGCTCCCAAAATGAGTCTTGCCAAAAAGAAGATTAGGGCGGCTTTGAAAAGAAGCAAAACCCAGAAAGCAGAACCGGTCAAGGTCCAAAAAGACCCGGTTGAGGAGCTTTTGAGAAGAGGAAAGCAGAGAGGATTTATCACCGAGGACGAAATTCTTCATGTCATTCCCAATGCGGAAAAAGAAGTCGCGAAATTGGAGACACTTTACGAAAAACTGGATGAGATAGGCATCCGGGTTCTAAGTTCGGATGAAATGATCAGACTGGAAACCGACAAAATTTCAGAGCAGATGGAAAAAGCCAAGAATAGCAAGAAAGGTGCTAAATCTGGATCAGGTGAACCAATGGTGGCAGAAGACGATTCGTCCGATCTGGTGCAGATGTATCTTCGAGAAATTGGACGGGTGGATCTTTTGAAATCAGAAGAGGAGGTATCTCTTGCCAAGAGGATCGAAAAAGGGGATTTAGCTGCCAAACAGAAATTGACTGAAGCCAACTTACGTCTGGTAGTCAGCATCGCCAAGAAATATGTCGGCCGCTCGCACAACCTATCTCTCTTGGATCTCATCCAGGAAGGAAATATCGGGCTCTTCAGGGCGGTGGAAAAATTCGATTACAGAAAAGGATACAAATTTTCGACATATGCCACATGGTGGATCCGCCAAGCGGTAACAAGAGCTCTGGCCGATCAATCAAGAACCATCCGCATCCCGGTCCATATGGTGGAAACCATCAACAAATACACGCAGATAACCAGAAGGCTGGTCCAGGATCTGGGACGCGAACCTCTTCCCGAGGAAGTGGCGGTTGAAATGGGAGTGGAAGTGGACAAGATACGCCACATTATGAAAATATCCCAGGAGATCGTTCCGCTGGAAACGCCGGTAGGCGACAGTGATGACGACAGTGTCCTCGGAGATTTCATCGAAGATACCGATACCGTAATGCCACATCAGATCGCATCCAGGAAGATGCTCAAGGAACATATCGCCGAAATTCTCAATGACCTGACTCCGCGGGAACAGAAAATTCTCAAGATCCGTTTTGGATTGGAAGACGGAGTAACCCACACCCTGGAAGAAGTGGGGCAGGAATTCGGCGTGACCCGTGAACGTATCCGGCAGATCGAAGCCAAGGCATTGGAAAAGATGCGCGAACATGGGACGATCAAGAAACTTAAAGACTATTAAAATAGTAGAAAGTTCATAATGTCCCTAAAGTCCATAAAGCTTCGTATATAAGCCAGAAAGCGAAGAAACTTGATTTCACAGGATATTTTGCTATAATAGATTTGTTTTGAAAAATTATCAGCACTTGTGCTGATTTATATTCCGCGGTAGCTTCAGCCATAGGCTGATCCGCGTTTGGCAGACAATGACCTAAGTTTTTAAAATTCAGCCAGTTGATTGCTGGTTGAACATTGAAAATTTATTCCGCGGTAGCTCAATGGTAGAGCAGTTGACTGTGAGCACGATCTTTTGTATATAATATCTATATATGAAAGAGAAAAGAACATATGCTGACCGTCCAGAGTATATCAAAAAGGCCGTATCTAAAAGAAGAAAAAGAATCAAGGATATGGCAATCGAATACAAAGGCGGAAAATGTATGCTTTGTGGCTACAATAGATGCAAAGATGCACTTCAATTTCATCACTTGAATTCAGAGAAAAAAGATTTCGGAGTTTCTCAAGCAGGGCTGACAAGGAGCTGGGAAAGAGTCAAGAAAGAGATTGAAAAGTGTGTACTTGTTTGTGCAAATTGCCATCGAGAAATACATAGTGGTATAGCGCAGCCTCCGGCAGAAATGTCGGAGCGAAAATGAGGTGAATTGTCCCGCTTGTCGGGATCCTGCTCCTGTTATATTTAGCAGAAGCGGCGACTGGAAGCCTAACGTTTCTTCAGCGAAACTATGGTAATCAGCAGCCAAGTCCCTCTCGAGTAATCGGGATTAGGAAAGGTTCAGAGACTATCTCGAAAGAGAGTACTCCGAGAAAATCGGAGG
>Ga0209048_10003717_pt1 | contig 14764 bp, 15 predicted proteins | sample FrelakmetCRP12CR_FD_187146 | JGI IMG/M metagenome (GOLD analysis project Ga0209048, IMG submission 187146) | Freshwater lake sediment microbial communities from the University of Notre Dame, USA, for methane emissions studies - CRP12 CR (SPAdes)... | ecosystem: Environmental > Aquatic >... | reverse complement strand
CTGTCATCTTCCCCTATTGGGAAGAGACAGACCCTCTCGTTGGTGCAGTGCCAGGCATTAATATTCGTCTGCGCTCACTGGCGTCATGGTTGCTATGTTTAATTGGTCATAGCTGTCGCTCCGCAAACATTGCCAAAACTGCCCTCCAAACGGTGGGCTGTGCCTCTATCAAGAGTAGAGAAAAAAAGACTCATACGTTTGTTTCAATCCTCATCCAACCTGTGGGGTCAGATGTATTGATGGTAATAATTGAACTGAATTGAATAACTCCGTATTTCCACATAATTGGTTTTGACGGCTATTGTAGTATAGCCTACTACGTATGTAATTGCAACAATCACTCATCCCTGGGTAATGTTGCGATAAAGGTATCTAAACCAGCCCGGTCTTCGTCTGACAATGTCAATTCGAATTCCTGCTCGAGACGCTTCTTCTTCATAGCATTCTCCCAGCACGAAAGCCGGGCACAAAGGTAAGCGCCACGTCCCGATTTCTTACCGACGGGGTCGAGCTGAACGTGTCCGTCCGGGGTGCGAACGACGCGCAGCAACTCGCGTTTTGGTTTGGTTTCGCGGCAAGAGATGCATGTACGCAAGGGAACGTGTTTAGGCCGTTTGGTTTGAGTCTTTACGGATTTGGTGGCCATACTCGTCTTCCTTACACATCATAATCAAGCTGCTGTGAGTTATGCCTGCCACCTCCGCGCTGGTGGTGCGAGCGTTTTGATCCGCTTTCACTACGTTCACCACGATCGTAACGACTTTGGGAACGCTCGCGGTCGCGTCGACCACCGCTTTGAGTTTGCGCAGGCTCGTAACTCTCTTCAAATTGTTCTTCGTATACTTCACCCTCAACGGGTTTCAAGACATCGACGCGCCACCCTGTGAGTTTTGCCGCAAGCCTGGCGTTTTGTCCATCTTTTCCGATGGCCAGCGAGAGTTGCCTCTCTGGCACAGTAACCAGCGCGGTATGATCCGATTCGCGTAATTCAACGCGTAGCGGCTTCACTGGGCTGAGAGCATGAGCAACGAATGAGGCCGTGTCGGAACTCCACTGGATAATATCTATCTTCTCATCGTTGAGTTCGTGTACGATATTATTAATGCGCGAACCACGCACGCCGACACACGATCCAATCGGATCTAATCCTTCCTGGCGTGCTACAACTGCAACCTTCGAGCGGCTTCCAGGTTCTCGCGCGATAGCCTTAATCTCAACAGTACCTTCATAAATTTCTGGTACTTCGGATTCGAATAAGCGACGTACGAGGTCACGATGGGTACGCGAAACCATAATCTGGAGCATACGTCCAGGTATGCGGCGTACGTCATAAACATAGACACGCAAGCGCTGTCCAACACGGTAATGTTCGGTGGGAACTTCCTCGCCGGGAGGCATGACTCCTTCTACGCGTTCTGCTTTGTCGAAATCGAATAGCCAGCCGCGAACAGGATCTTTGCGAGTGAGTATGCCAAGGCGGATTTCACCAACCCAATCTTTGAGCTGGTCGTAGAGATGTTCGTGTTCAGCTTCGCGAATACGTTGCAAAATGACTTGCTTAGCCGTTTGTGCTGGAATGCGTGCGAAGATGTACGATGAGTCAACATCTATGGTTTGTCCAAGCGCCGCGTGTGGCTCTATGCGTTGCGCTTCTGCCAGTGAAATCTCTTCGTTAGCATCGGTTACCTGTGCCACAATCTTTTTTGTAGCCCAGACACGAACCTCACCGTTCTTATCTACCTCAATGCGAATATTCTCTCCTCCGCCGAAGCTTTTGCGGTAAGCTGACAGGAGAGCCGTGGCAACTGTTTCCATCACCACTTCGCGGGGTAGTCCTTTCTCGGCTATTAATTGCGCGATAGCAGCCTGAAATTCACTCCTCATATGCCTTACTCCTCCCGCAGGTCGTCCAGGTAGACACTAACAAAACATCATTTTTTCGAGTACTACTCCCGATGCATGTTTGCAGCGGGTATGTGGACGAATATGTCCCTGGCAAACAGAAAAGTGGACGGGATGCCCACTTTTCTCAAAAGGTTTCCTTATTCTGACAGAATTATATCATATTCTGATTCTTAAAGCAATGTTAAGGGCAGTGTCTGGCGTTGAGAAAAGCCAGACACTGCCCTTTATCAGCGTGATATACTTTGGTTGTAGTTTCTTGTCTTCTTTAAAAGTACATAGGCAAAGGAGTGTACCATACTATGGCCGTGTCACATCTATCGGATGACGAACAAATGCTGATTGAAGCAATTCGAGAAATAGCGAGGGAACGCGTGGCTCCACGCGCAGCAGAAATCGATCACACTTCGCAATTTCCCTGGGATATGAAAGAATTATTGGCCCAACAAGATATCCTGGCCATGCCTTTCCCGAGCGAATATGGCGGTATCGAGTCTAGCGAACTGGCGGTTGTGATGGCAATCGAGGAACTGGCCAGAAATTGTGCGACCACCAGTTTGATTCTTGCGGTGCAACAACTCGGATCGTTACCTATAATACTGGCAGGCAATGACGGGCAGAAACGTAAGTATTTACCGTCACTAGCGAGTGGCGAGTGGCTTGCTGCCTTTGGTCTCACCGAGTCTGGTTCTGGCTCGGATGCTTCTGCTATGCAAACGTTTGCTGTGCGTAAGGGTGATAAGTATATTCTGAATGGATCGAAGCGCTTCATCACCAATGGTGGCCTGGCACAGGTCAACTCCATATTCGCGCTGACGGATCCAAAGGCAGGGACGCGGGGTATCAGCGCCTTCATTGTAGAGAAAGATTTTCCAGGTTTTTCTGTAGGACGCATCGAAGAAAAAATGGGCATTAAGGGGTCGCAAACCGCTGAACTGATCTTCACGGATTGCGAGGTACCGGTTGAAAATCTACTGGGACATGAGGGTGATGGTTTCAAGTTTGCGATGATGACCCTGGATCGCACGCGCCCAGGAGTTGCAGCACAGGCTATGGGTATTGCCCAGGGCGCGCTCGATCTCGCTCTTTCGTATTCTAAGGAACGCATCCAATTTAAAAAGCCTATTGCCGAAAATCAGGGCATCCAGTTTATGCTAGCCGATATGGCGACCAAGATTGAAGCCGCGCGTCTGCTGGTCTATAACGCGGCTGAAATGATTGATCGTGGAGAACCAAATTTCGGTAAATACTCATCAATGGCGAAACTGTATGCCTCTAATATAGCTATGGAGGTTACCGGTGATGCTGTTCAGATCCTTGGTGGCTATGGGTACATGAAGGAATACCCTGCCGAGCGTATGATGCGCGATGCTAAGATTACGCAGATTTACGAAGGAACGAACCAGATACAGCTACTCATTATTGCCCGTGCGTTATTGGGCGAGAAATAGACAGGATACTATGCCATCAATTTCATTTGATCGGGTTGCACATGCCTATGATGCCACACGAGGTTATCCCCCAGGCGTCGATCAACAAATAGCAAAAGCTATTGCCGATACAGTCAATGCCACATCAGAGACAACCTTTTTGGAGGTTGGTGTTGGAACAGGTCGTATTGCATTTCCCCTCGCATCCCTGGGCCATAATTATACCGGCGTAGATATTTCGGAAAACATGGTCAAGCAGTTTGCTACTAAACTGCTACAAAATGGTTGGCAGGAATACCAGCAAGCGTGGGGTTCTTTGCCGGATGAAAAAGATGTATGCGCTCATCCAGTTTCGCGTTTTAGAAATGGAGCGAAACGTGCTTCAATGCGCCTAATTCTCTCTGATATGACGGCTTTGCCTTTTCGCGATGTTTCTTTCGATGTTGTACTTGCAGTGCATGTCTTTCACCTGGTAGATGGCTGGCAGCAAGCCGTGCGCGAGGCGCTACGCGTGCTTCGTCCAGGCGGTGCTTTTCTGCATTGCTGGGATGATTTTGCCAGGATCGAGAAATGGCCTGTTGGTGAGACCTGGGGAAAGATTGTTCATGATTTGGGAGGCGAGGTCAAACGACCTGGTACCAGTGCTCGCTCCGAGGTTACAGCATGGCTAAAGGAACAGGGATTGCAACCTCAAGAGATCCCCGTGGTAGAGTGGGAGGCTACGCAGACGCCTCGCGAAGCGGTAGAGCAAGTCAGCAGGCGTCTGTGGTCCAGTACGTGGGTTGTACCAGATGACATTTTTGCTGCTTCGATAGTGCGCTTAGAGAGTTGGGCAAAAGACTATTTTGGCGACGACATGGATACTCCATTTAAAGGAACTCGTCAGTTCGTAATCTGTAAAACAGAGGTATGATTCTATGCGTGAGATTACAATTTTTAGCGGTACTGCACATCCTGAGCTAGCTCTAGAAGTATGTGAATGTCTGGGCGTGCCTCTGTGCCCGATTACTATTCGCCACTTCAGCAATGATTGCCTCTATGTGCAACTGAATGCCAATTGTCGTGAAAGCGATGTGTTTTTGATTCAGCCGCTGGCGCCGCCAGTTCAGGAGCACCTGGCGGAGTTGCTTTTCATGCTTGATGCTGCGCGTGGCGCGTCAGCAGGACGCATAACAGCAGTTATTCCATACTACGCCTATGCGCGCTCGGACAAGAAAGACGCACCGCGTATCTCCATAGCTGGAAGATTGGTAGCCGATTTGCTGGCGACTGCGGGCGCCAATCGCGTGCTTACAATGACGCTGCACGCGGCACAGGTGCATGGCTTCTTTAGTGTACCAACCGATCACTTGAACGCGCTCAACGTGCTGGCCAACCATTTTCGCGGCCGTGACTTGAAGAACACTGTCGTAGTTGCGCCGGACCTGGGTAATGCAAAATCGGCCTCCCATTTTGCACGTATGCTCAGATTGCCCGTCGCGGCTGGCAGTAAGCAGCGTTTGAGCGACGAAAAAGTCGTTATTGAAGCCATTGTTGGCGATGTTGATGGGAAAAACGTAATTATGATCGATGACGAGATTGCAAACGGTGGCACAATCATGGAAATGCTGGAACACCTGCGCGAGCATCACATTGGTCGTGTTACTGTTGTTACCACACATGGACTATTCACAGGCAGGGCTATTGAGCGCCTGGGAGCACAGTCGGACATTGATGAGATCGTGACGACCAACACCGTGCCAATTCCACCTGAAAAACGCTTGCCCAACATGCGCATACTCTCAGTGGCGCCCTTGTTCGCTGAAGCCATTCAACGCATACACAATGGTGAGTCAATTAGTAGCCTGTTTGCTGATACGATGTAACCCTCAAACAATCATCCACTGAAAGGCGGCGATAGGCATTTTCGCATGGCGGCCCTTCGGCAATATCCACTGTTCCTGCAGTCAGATCAAATATGATCGAAGCTATGCTCTCGTAGTTCTCTACCAACGGTATTCCAGGTTCTACATGCAGGCAAATGGAACCAGGAGACGTTTCATGATCCGCAAGTATGCTATGTAAAAAAGGCTCATCAATCTTCTGCTCGCTATGTCACTCCATACATCAACTCTGTTCGGGCATGATGGCTATGATCTCGCGAAGATCTCGTCTTGCTCTTTCAGCAATGCCGCGCATCTCCTCAAGTAGGTGGGGAGCATAATGAGCAATCGAGGGCATAAAACGTTTGGCATGTCTAAGAACTGCTTCACGATTCAAGTTTGATGTTTGCGCAAAAATGTCCATATACGCTGTGATCGTGTGTGTCATACGCTCTGTTTCACTACTCCCAAGATGATAGCCGCGAATAAATGGGTCGTCCTTGCTGATTACGAATGGAGTGTATCCGTCCATGAATGCTCCCTCATATGGCTTGTCGAATATATGAATATGCTACAACTGTACCATTTCATGGTAAGGGAAACAATAATAAGAAGGAAAAAGGAATCTCCCCGCTTCCTCCAAACAAATATTCACTGCGAAACACTTGCATCTGGTCCGAGTGCTGCTGTATAAAAAGCCACGACACGCTCGACATACATTTCACCTGCTGTATGAAATGACTGTGCATGGTCTGCTCCTGGCACCAGCCAGGTCTGAACCTTGGCATCAGGCGCTGTACGAGCAGCATCGGTTAAGGTGTTTAACTGCGATGGGGGAATCCAGCTATCCTTCGACCCCTGAATCAAGAATATGGGACGTGGAGCGATGTTGGCAATGATATCCATTGGTCGAATGTTTGTGTAATCTATACCGTAGAGCACATGAGCTGCTGCGAACCCTCCAGGGGTGAAGAGCGGTGGAAGATGACCCATCTCGGGAATCTTGCGTTCTAGAGTTGGCAGGATATCTGCGTAGGCGCTGTCCGTAACGATTGCACGGATTGCTGGCTCTTGTGCGGCAGCCATCAAGAGAGTACCGGCTCCCAGCGAAACACCCCAACCTGCGATGATTCGCGGGCGACCAAGTTCAGGATAGGGCAGTATACCAGAGTGCAAGAAATCCACCGCACCTAATACATCGCGCTGTTCATAGATCCCAAAAGAAAGAGGAGCTGGTTGCGACTCACCGTGGCCACGCAAATCGAAAGCCAGGACAGCAAACCCATGACGTGCAAGTTTCCCGCTCAGGTCGAGGAGTCCAGCAGCGGGATCGGTCCGATTTTTCCAGGTACCATGCACCATGATAATAGTACGCTGCGAGGTCAGTTGGCCATCAGGTAAAACGCCGGGGATGAACCAGCCGCGTAGTTGCAGATGATCATCTCGACTAGGAAAGGTTATTACTTTGTATTGCAGTCCGAGGGAGGCTGGTGTGGTGTTAGGTAGTAACTGTGATGAGTGGACCAACTTTGTAGCCATGTAGATCGAGACGGCTGTGTACCCAATGGTCAACGCTGTTGTAAGAATGAGTAAAACTGCTACAAGTCTCCGCCAGCGACGGCCTGCTTTGATTGACTTGTCTGATACAGGCTTAACAGGTATGGTAGGTGGCGATGATTTAGTGGACATGTTACTGCCTCTTGAATAATGAGTAAACATACAAAGCAGAAGAGCCACTCCTGCTACCACATTTTAAGCTCTGGTTGAGATACCCTTTAACTCGAAATGTCTGTCTTCACACACTGCATGGTACTTTCAACATTTTGGGTAACACACACTTTTTCTCTATATAAAATAATAGTGCATCGAATGCACATAGGTATCACAAAGATGAGCCTGACTGTAACAAAAGCATCACATAATTCAAGAGAAAGCAGCAATAAAGTCGAGTATGTGGATAGATTGATTTGAGTTCACCTGAATATAGTTGGTTTTAACATTGACAAGACAATAGCTGAATCGTACACTTCAATTGAAGAGCAAGCGTTCGATGCAAGCTCTGTTACTGGCATTGGTTGCTGTTGTGGGGATCAGCGTACCAATGAAACCTTCGATGCGCGCAATTCACCGTATTTTTCATTGGAATCCAGGTTTCAATCTACACTGTTCCACATTCACATCAGATGTTGCCGGGAAACTTACTTATTTACTTCATTCAAAGGAGAAGAAACGATGAAGAAGTCCCTCGTTCTTACAGCAGTCGCCGCGCTTTTAGTGGGAGCATTGGCAGGTACGTTCTTAACCATGCATACTACGGCTCCAGCCGCAAAGGCTAACGGACAAAGGGTGATTCATGTTGTCGAGCATGCCATCACGGATACGGTACAACAATTTCATCCACCAAACAATTCTCTAGGCGATATCCTTGGGTTTCATAATCCTGTATTCGATGCAAACAACAAGTACCAGGTCGGTACGGACAACGGGCAATGCACTCGTACCGTCGCTAAAGGCAAGACGGAATGGGAGTGTTTCTGGACCGTCATCCTCAAGCAGGGACAGATCACTGTAGAGGGGCCCTATTACGACGATGGCACCGATACAACGCTGGCAATCACTGGTGGAACAGGCGCCTTTGTAGGGGCGCAAGGTCAGATGCTCCTGCGTGCAAGAGGTAACCCGCTCGGATCAGAATATGACTTTATCTACACGCTCGTTGATTAAGATGATCCCATGCTTCGATTTGATGTGAATATCTCCTTTCTCTTAAAGGAAGTATCGTTCCTGGAGCGCTTTGAACGAGCAGCCAGTCTTGGTTTTGGAGCGGTAGAGTTTCCATGGCCTGGCGATGAAAATCTGGCTGCAATCGAGGCGCGCGTGCATAAGACCGGCTTGCATGTTGTCTTGATGAATGTTGATGCTGGAGATATGGCACGCGGAGAAAGGGGATTTCTCAATGACAACGATCGAAAAGAATGGGTACGCGCTCGTGCTTCGAGAGCAATAGAATTCGCGAAACAGATTGAATGCCCCCGATTAAATGCCCTGGTTGGAAATAGCATCTCAGGGAAAAGCCAAGAGGAGCAATTTGACCAGGTTCGTGAAAATCTTGCCTGGATTGCGGATTATGCAGCGACTGCCGGAATTGGGATAGTCGTTGAAGCGCTGAACAGCTTTGAAAGTCCGAGCTATCTCTTAACGAACACACGCGATACACTAACATTGCTTTCTGAAGTGAATCGTCCAAACCTCAAATACCAGTATGATATGTACCATATGCAGCGTATGGAGGGGAATCTGATTGCGACATTGCGCGAGCATATTGGATGGATAGAACACATTCAAATTGCGGATCCTCCTGAACGTCATGAACCGGGGACAGGTGAAATACACTACCCCCATGTCTTGGATGCCCTGGATAGTCTCGGATATCAAGGCTATATCGGACTGGAGTATAACCCTACCAGGAGTTCAGAGGAGAGTTTTGCCTGGTTGCCAGGTGATCGACAGGGAGAGGTAGCGGTTGGTGACTTGAGTTTGTAAGGGGTGAAACAAGAGAGTGGCTAGATTAGATGGTTACACTTGAAGAATAACCATCTAATCTAGCCACTCTCTTTATCTTGTTTGAATTTCCTGCCGTGCTTCGATTGCCTGAACGACAATCTCAGAAATGTCTTCGATCTGCATCTTCTCTTCCGCCTCTACACCTTTGATGCCATCATCGAACATGGTAATGCAGAAAGGACAGGCAGCAGCGAGGACTTCAGCGCCCGTATCCAATGCCTCATTGACACGAGTTTGATTGATACGTTTGCCGATAGTTTCGTCCATCCATGCACGACCACCGCCGCCTCCGCAACAGAAGGCCTTGGTGCGATTGCGCTTCATCTCGGTAACGCCATTGCTATTGAGGACGGTGAGCACACGGCGGGGCTCATCATACACATCGTTGTAGCGCCCTATGTAACAAGGGTCGTGATACGTCAGCTTACGCTGGTCAAAACCTTCAGGTAGAGTAATGGTTTGATTTGCCAACAGGCTATCTATGTAAGAGGTGTGATGCACCACTTCATAGTCACCGCCAAGCTGCGGATACTCGTTCATGATAGTGTTGAAGCAATGCGGACAGGCAGTAAGAACCGTGCGATGTTTTGTCGATGCCACGGCTACTCCATTGCCTGAAGCGTGACCATTATGCCCGTTGTGAGAGCTGGATCTATTAAATCCGTAACTGTCCAGCGTTTCGATGTTTTGCTGCGCCATCATCTGCCACAGGTATTCGTTGCCAATACGCCGTGCAGGATCACCGGTACAAGCTTCTTCTGGGCCAAGAATGGCGAAGTTGATGTTTGCCGCTTTCAGTATTTTAGCAACAGCCGTCGCAACTTTCTTGTTGCGCTCGTCAAACGAACCCATACAGCCGACCCAGTAGAGTACATCAGCATCAGGATTTTCTGACATGAGCGGTATATCCAGCCCCGCTGCCCATTCAGCGCGTTTATCATTGCCGATCTCCCAGGGATTGGAGTTGCGCTCGATGTTGTTAAACAACGAGGTCACCTCTGTCGGAAAGTCGCTCTCTTCCATGACAAGGTAACGGCGCATATCTACGATCTTTGGTACATGTTCAATAGATACGGGACATATCTCCATACAAGCGCGACAGGTAGTACACGCCCATAATGCATCGTTAGTGATGATGCCACCCACCATCGGCTCATGATGAGCTTCTTTCTCTTCAACCGTTTCGTCAGCTTTGACGCCAGCAACACCCAACCTGCTCCATATCGTATTTTCACTGAGAATTTGATTACTCTGTACAAAGAGTGCTTCCTTGACTCCCAGGATAATTTCCTTGGGAAAGAGCGGCTTATCGGTAGCGCTTGCCGGACAAACGTTATTGCAGCGCCCGCATTCAGTGCAAGCATACCCATCAAGCAACTGTTTCCAGGTAAATTGTTCGGGCTTCGAAACGCCGTAATCTTCGCGTTCTTCAATGTTCTTCATCAGCGGCAAAGCGCCTTTAGGAGAGTAATCACTGAAGAAAACGTTGAAAGGTGTTGCCATCAAATGCAAGTGCTTAGAACGTGGCAAATAGACAAGAAAGCTGAAGAAAATAATAAAGTGGGTAAACCAGAAGATACGGAACAAGATGAGATTAGTCTGGGTACTCAGTCCATTGACATAGGGTCCGAACCACATGCCAAAGAGGGACCATAGTGCACCGTTGCTTGCTGCATACCCAAAGATTTCGACCAGGACTATGCTAATTAGTATGAGCAGAATTAGCCCCAGGATGATCAGGCCATCCCAAGGACCATGTAAAAAGCTGAAGAGTTGTTTAGGACGAATGACCGCTCGTCGGAAAGCGAAAACGCACAGAGCAATTGCAACAAAGATGATAAAAAGATCAACGAGTGTTGCAAATGCATGACTGTCGCCAAGAATTGGCAGAGTGAGTCCAAAAGCCTGCAACGCGAGATTGAGCAACCCGATCGAGATGATAATGAATCCCCAGAACGTAAAGAAGTGAGCTATTCCGGGAATGGGATCGCGTAGCACTTGACTTTGTCCAAGTACAACCTGGAAAAACTGGCCAATGCGATCTTCAATATGGTCGGTGCGATCTTCGGGTCTTGCTTTTACCAGTAATGTAATCAGTTCTCCTGCGCGTATAGCGAAAAGAGAGACACCAGTCACGGCAATGAGCAAAAAAAGCACAATGCCGAACCAGCCGCCAGTTGGTGAAGGGAGAGGCATAATTCAACCTCCTTCTATTGAGCCTTGCGCTTCTTCACTTCCTCCGTTAGCTGCGGAAGAATGTTCAGTGCATCACCTACAACGCCGAAGTCAGCCACTGAGAAGATTGGCGCATTTTCGTCCTTGTTGATGGCTACAATAAATTTAGAGCCTTTCATACCCGAAAGGTGCTGGATAGCTCCACTAATTCCACAACCAATGTATAGATTTGGTTTGACGGTTTTGCCTGTTTGCCCAATTTGATAGCTATAGGGCAGCCAACCGGCATCAACAATAGCGCGAGTCGCACCAGCCGCGCCGCCTAAAGCAGTTGCTAAATCCTCCACCAGGTGGAAATTCTCGGCTTTACCCAGACCACGACCACCAGCAACGATCACAGTCGCGTCCTCAAGAGATGGCCCTTCACTTTGCAATTCAATGCGTTCAAGTATCTTGATTTTCTGTGACTCGGCGTTGAAAGTGGGGCTGAGAGTTTCAACTTCAGCAGTTTTTCCCTCAAAACGCTCTAGCCCAAAAGCCTTGGGTCGTGTCAGCACAATGCCAGTCCCCTGCTTTGGGAATGTCGCGGTAACAACAGTTTCACCACCCCAGGGGACGGTTACCTGCAACGTGTCTCCATCGAATTGGAGGTCTGTAGCATCGGTGATCAAACCCATGTTGTGACGCACATTCAAACGGGCTGCGATGTCACGTATATCATAGGTAGTGGCGAGCAGTAAGATCGCTGGTTGATGTTGTTTCAACAGGTCACTGATAGTATCTACAGCAGGCAGAGTCAAATAAGAATCGTAGACAGCATCGGCATGTGCATAAACTTTCGATGCGCCATACTCTCCAAGTGTAGAGGCAACCGCCGAAGCATTTGTACCGAAAACAATAGCTTCGGCGCGACCCAATTGAGCAGCTTTTCCCAGCACCTCAAGCGATGAGCGGGCAGGCTGGCCGTTTTCTAATTCAACCAACACCCAAATAGTGTTAGACATGATCTATATATCCTCCTGTTTCACGCAAGTATGCTACCACTTCATTTAGAGTAACTGGTAACGCTGCAAAAAGTCAGCGATAGCCTGGGCTGAGTTGCCTTCTTCCTTAATAACCTGGCCGGCAGCACGAGCCTCAGCACTGCCAATTGTCATGACACGTTCGCGCGCTCCTGCTTCGCCAACCTCAGAGGTTTCGATCCCAAGATCGGCCAGGCTAAGCTGGGTAAAGGGTTTTTTCTTTGCGCCCATGATGCCCTTCATGGTCGGATAAATGGCCTCAAACGCACCACTGGCGATTGTGACGACTGCGGGAAGAGGACATTCTACTTTCTGGTAACCTGTCGCGGTGACTCGTTTGATAACGGCTTTCTGGCCTTCAATGGTAACTTCACGCGCGAAGGTCAGCTGGGGAAGACCGAGAAACTCCGCAATACCGCCGGGAACCATGCCGGTATATCCATCTGTACTTTCAGTAGAGCAAAATACCAGGTCTACCTCTTCCTTCTTCAGGACTGCGGCAAGCACTCTCGCTGTACTGAGAGCATCGGAACCTGCTAGCGCGGGATCGGTCACAAGAATTGCGCGATCAGCTCCCATTGCCAGAGCGCGGCGCATGGCTTCCTGAGCGCTTGCTGGCCCCATAGAGACAACGGTTACTTCACTATCTCCTATGGTATCGCGAATTTTGATTGCGGCTGAGATAGTGCTTTCGTCACCTGGGTCGAGCACAAGTGAGACACCGCTGCGCACGAGCCGCTTCGTGTTCGGATCTAGCTTGCTAACAACGGTGTTAGGGTCAGGAATCTGTTTAATACAGACATACATCTTCATTGCTTTATCGCCTCATCTTAAATATATGCAGATAGGTTTGCAGGGTGCCCTTTATGGGTACCTTGACCCACGTAGTCTGGTCGGCTATCCTATTGTACCTGTCAATGAAAGGTAGTGTCAACGTTGCTGGCTAACGCAAATGGCCTGTACCGCTACAGCTATTTAATACGTGTAGTAAAATGTGAGTGAAAGCTTTAGCTATTTGAAAGGTCTGGAAGAAAGAACATGAAAACACGACAGTTCGATAATACAGATATGCATATCACCCCCATTGGCTTTGGAAGTTGGGCCGTCGGTGGTGGCGGGTATCAGTTCGGTTGGGGACCTCAAGACGATGAACAGTCAATTGCAGCCATACAGCATGCGCTTGATCTTGGTATCAACTGGATAGATACTGCTGCCGTCTATGGTCTGGGCCATGCTGAAGAGGTAGTTGCACGCGCTCTCAAAGATCGATCAGAGCGTCCCTACATCTTCACCAAATGTGAACGGGTATGGAATGAACGTGGCGAGATCTCTGGTAGTTTAAAAGCCCAATCAATCAAGCGCGAATGCGAAAACAGCCTGCGCCGCCTCCAGATCGATGTTATCGATCTCTATCAGGTTCACTGGCCAGATCCCGAACAAGACATCGAAGAGGGGTGGAGCGCAATGGCCGAATTGAAGCGAGAGGGCAAGGTGCGTTACATAGGAGTCTCTAACTTTAATGTCAGTCAAATGCGGCAGGCCATGGAAATCGCCCCCATCAGTTCTTTGCAGCCTCCATTCTCCCTGGTCAAACCAGATATTCAAAATGAAATCCTGCCGTTCTGTCAGGAGCATAATATAGGTGTTATCGTTTACTCGCCCATGGCTTCCGGGCTTTTAACAGGATCCATGACTTCTGAGCGCATAGCTAATTTACCCGAGGATGATTGGCGAAAACGTGATCCCCAATTCCAGGAACCACACTTGTCACGCAACCTGAAACTGGTTGAAGTATTGAATGAGATCGCGTTTGTGCATAACGTCACCCCTGGCGTAGTTGCCATTGCCTGGGCCTTGCAGCATCCTGGAGTGACCGGAGCAATCGTTGGCGCTCGTCGTCCACAGCAAGTGGACGGTATTATAGCCGCTGCCGAGTTTCAACTAACAGACTCGGAAAATGCTCAGATCGACAAATTCATCAAAGAGCATCCCTGATACAACAGAAGATTGCAACTACTTTTGTCTTCGCACCAAAATAGCTGTAATGACAGCCACAAACCCGGCTACAATCATAGGAAGCCCCGTCGGGGCGCTTTTCGTTGTTGTCCAAAGAACAATCCCGCCAATTTCCAGTACTAGCCCGCCAATGAACAATAAAGTAATAGCCAGAGGCGAACGTTCGAACGTCGTGCGGATCTCCTGTCTTCCAAATGCTGCAGTTGTTTCGTGAGTGGGTTTCATTTCTTCACTCTGAATCGCTGATTGTATATTTGAACCATAGCGTTCCATCGCTGATTGCAATGCCTCGTAGAGTCGCTCTAACTTCTTGCTCGGTGCGCGTATGTACACTTTATGCTGACCGTCACTGACGAGTAATTCTCGGAATAGTGGCTCAAACGTCTTCTGACGGAAAGTGACAACCTTGATCGCATTGATGGTTAGCGCATCCAGGAAAAGTCGTTCGCGTGGGAAGGTCACGTAGTAGTAGCCGAAAAGGCGCTGATTTGTCAACACCACATCACAAGGTACACTGCGCTGTTCCTGTCCGCTATCCCAAATAGCAGGTACGGTAAAAAGTGGTTCTTCATCCGGCTGCAAATGGGTGCGCAGACCTTTGAGGTGCCTGATAATCTTGTCCGCGTTTCCGTTTCTGGACTGCATGTTTTGATTTCTCCGAATATATCTGTTTGGAATTATAGCATAAGGCATACTGCTTTACGAAACTCAGAGCGTATTTTTCATTCTATGCCCATATTGTTACTTAACCATGAAATGAAGAGATGCTTTTGGTTTCATTTTGTTTCAAATT
>Ga0209048_10003716_pt1 | contig 14765 bp, 16 predicted proteins | sample FrelakmetCRP12CR_FD_187146 | JGI IMG/M metagenome (GOLD analysis project Ga0209048, IMG submission 187146) | Freshwater lake sediment microbial communities from the University of Notre Dame, USA, for methane emissions studies - CRP12 CR (SPAdes)... | ecosystem: Environmental > Aquatic >... | reverse complement strand
CGGCCAGCCCCGCCGACGCGCGCTGGGTCATCCTCGACCGCCTCAGCGAGCGCTTCGCCGACCCGGGTGCGGATCGGGTGACCGCGACCGCGACCGGCCCCGTGGGAACCTGGGATCGATCGACCGGAGGTCGGTCGTCACCCTGGCCCGAGAGCGAGTTCCGTCCTGACTGAACCAGCGCCCCGTCGGCCCTCAGCACGCCCCACCGCCACGGGGTCGGGTGTCCTCGTCGTGCTGCTGATGCTGGTCGCGGCGATGATCAGTGCGTGCGGCACCGACGCGTCGTCCGGCCGCGAGGCTGCGTCGTCCGACAGCGCGTCGGACGCCATCGCGGCCGTCGCCAGCACGGCCCCGATGGACACGACGACGGAGACAGGGGCGGCGTCCACCACGACCGGCGCGGTCGCGAGCACGACCACCGCGCCCAACACGGCACCGACCGCAGCCGTGGGCGGGCTGGGCGCGCTGGCTGGGCACACGATCGCGGTCGACCCGGGCCACAACGGCCGCAACTACCAGCACATGGCCGAGATCAGCCAACCCGTCGACATCGGCACGAAGAAGAAGGAGTGCGACACCACCGGCACCGCCACCGACGCCGGCTACACCGAATCGGCCCACAACCTCGACGTCGCCCGCCGTCTCGTCGCCATCCTGCAGAGCAGCGGCGCGAAGGTGGTGCTGACCCGCAGCGACGACAATGGCTGGGGCCCGTGTATCACCGAGCGCGCCGCCATCGGCAATCGCGCCGGCGCTGATGCCGCCATCTCGATCCACGCCGACGGCGGCCCCGCCGGCGGCCGCGGCTTCCACGTCATCTACCCGGTCTCGATCCCCAACCTCACCGACCGCATCGCTGGCCCCTCCCAACAACTCGCCCTCGCCGTGCGCGACGCCTACGCCGCGGGCACCGCCATGCCCTACTCCACCTACCTGGGAAGCGCGGCGCTCGACGCCCGCGACGACCTCGGCGGGCTCAACCTGTCCACCGTGCCCAAGGTCTTCATCGAAACCGGCAACATGCGCAACGCCACCGACGCTGCCCTGCTCACCGACCCCGCCTTCCGCCAACTAGAAGCCACCGCGATCGCCAACGGCCTCGCCGCCTACCTCACCGGGCGCTGAATCGTCACGACCGAGTCGGGTCGGTCGGGAGGTCGAAACCGCTCACCTCGTCGCCCTTGAGCTGGGCCCGGATGGAGGCCAGCACCCGGACTTCGGAGGGGTCGAGGCGGGCCAGCACCTCGCGCTCCTCGGGCGAGAGGTTGTCGATGTCCAGCCCGGTCGCCCGGAGGATGTCGAGATCACCCATGGTCGGTCTCCTTGCGGGTGTCGGCCCAGCTCTGTGCCCGTCGTCGACGTTACCCCCAGTGCGGGGACAGGCGGGCCAGCAGGCCCCGACCGGCTCGCGTCGGTGACCCCGTGAGCCGGCGACGGGCCCTCGGTAGCATCGCGGGCATGGCGGACGCGGACATCAACGCGGAGCTCGCCCGTGCGAACGGGCTCATCGACGACGAGCGGTGGGGAGAAGCACTGCGCGCCATCGGCGCGCTCCGTCGTCAGGCGCCCCGCGAGCCCGCCGTGTGGAGATCGATGGCGATCGCGCTGCGCGGTGCCGGCGAACTGACCGAGGCCCAGTTCGCCACCGACCAGTGGCTCTCCCTCGACGACAACTCGATCGAGGCGCTGCGATTCAAGGCCGACCTGCTCGGGCAACGCGGCAAGCACTACGCCGCGGTGGAGACCTCCGAGGAGATCACCGCCCGCCTTCCCGACGACGCCGGCGCCTGGTACGAGCTCGCCGAGCACCAGCGCGCGGCCGGGTTGGCCGCACGGGCCCGGCCCGCGATCGAACGGTCGATCCAGCTCGATCCCCGACGCCCCGAAGTCTACGAGCTGGCCGGCGTCATCGAGATGAACGCAGGCCAGCCCGCGGTCGCCGCCGAGCAGTTCCGTCAGTCGTTGCGGCTCGATCCGGACAACGGTCGGGTGGCCCTGCGCCTGCAGCGGGCCCTCGAGGCCCAGAAGGCCAAACCCACCCCCAAAGCGCAGGCGGCCGAGACCAAGGCGGTGGTCAAGGCCCAGGCGAAGCAGACCTCCAAGCGCGAACGGGCCGAGGCGAAGCAACGCCGCAAGGCCGAGCGTCAGCTCGACCGTCGCGACGATCCGTACGACCAGGACGGCCGCACACTGCAGTCACTCCCGCGTTGGCGCAAGGTCGTGGCCGTGCTCGTCCTGGTCGGCCTGGCCGCGCTGCTCGTGCTCTCGAGGTTCAGGTGACTACACGAGCGGCCCGCGGACCGCGGCGACGCTGGCCGTCGCGTCCAACTCAGGCAGGAGACCGAGGCGGTGGCGAGTGGACTCGACACAGCCGTCGAGCGAGACGACATCGATGATGGCCATGGTCGGCTCCAGGACGTCCGAGGGGGGGTCGAGTGACCGCTCGCCTCCAGGGTGAGCCTTCCGACCGTCGCGGGTCCTCAAGCGCGGGCAAGGATCTCGCCAAGATGTCGACTCAACGCCAGCCCCCACGCGCCGAGCGCTCTTCCTGCACCCGTCGGATCTCCGCTTGGGCCATGGCTCGTTGCTCGCGCAACCGCTCCGCCCAGGCCTGGTAGCGCAGCTGGCTCTTGGTGCGCCGATCACTCGGATGCGACGCCGTGAGCGGAGTCATCGCCACTCCTCCCAGCGACCAGACGGTGCGTGAGCGCTCCCGAGTCGAACTCGACCACGGGACTTGGAGCGTTGGGCTGGGGAGGCGGTGTGCGCCTCCTGCCACTGGGCCCGGCGAACCTCGATCTCGTCGCGACGCTCGGCCATGCGGGCCCGGCGGTGCCGTACACCACCCACGACGAGGGCGCAATCGACACACAGCGCCGGTGCGTTCGCCCCGTACGGGTGCACCAGGCAATCGCCACAGAAGTCATGACCGCAGCGCCGGCAGAACCCGGCGGCCACACCATGGCGGTGTCGCTCGCAGATCCCGGGGATGAACTGACCGGCGATCGACATGGTGCGGGCTCCGGGGGACTCGGCGTGAACGGTGGACCCACGCATCATCTCGGACGATCGGCAATGGCCGGTTGGCGTCTGGTCAAGGTTCGGTCAAGACGCGCTGGTCGACGCGTCGGTCGACGGCGAAGATCAGGGGCGGGACGCCTGCCGGAGGAGGAGCACCACGACGGCCAGCACGGCCGTCCCCACGGCCGGAAGCACGACGGCGACCGGATCCGAGACGCGGTAGTGGCTGCCGATGGCCCCGATCATCAACAGCGCCACGCCCAGCGCGGCGGCGACGCCCACGACCGGGACCCAGAGCCCCACGACGAGTCCGGCCGCCGCCGCGAGCTCACACGCGCCGATCGCCCGCCACAACTGCGGAGGCACCTCGAGGCGGTCGCGGGTCGCGATCGACGGCTCGAGCCCGACCAGCTTCGCCGAGCCGACCACGATCATCACGAGTGCCAGCAGCACCGACGCCACGACGGTGGCGATGAACATGGCCAAGCTCCTCCTGTGGCACCGTCCGGGTGGACGGTGCCACCAGCGACCGCTCCATCGTGGCAGGCCGCGCCGTAGGCTCGCGTCATGCACGCGGACTCGATTTCCCTCGAGGGGCCGGACGGGCCGATGAGGCTCTACGAGGCGGTGCCCGGCGGTGAACGCAAGGGAGCCATCGTGGTCATCCAGGAGGCGTTCGGCGTCAACGAGCACATCGAGGACGTCACCCGCCGCTTCGCCACCGAGGGCTACCACGCGGTGGCCCCCGACCTGTTCCACCGTGCCGGCGGAGGAACCGCCGCCTACGGCGACATGGCTGCGGTGATGACACTGTTCGCCGGCCTCGACGGCGACGAGGCGGTGCTCCGCGATGTGGACGCCGCGCTCGGCCACCTCCACGACGACGGCTGGGTCGATGCCCACATCGGCATCGTCGGCTTCTGCTTCGGCGGTCGAGTCTCGTTCCTCGCCTCGCTGCTGCGGCCGCTCGGGGCCGGCGTCGGCTTCTACGGTGGCGGCATCGTGTCGGGCCGCCTACCCGGGTTCCCACCCCTGGTCGACGAGGCTGCCGGCCTGCAAGCGCCCTGGCTGGGCCTGTTCGGGGATCTCGACGCCCACATCCCGATCGCCGATGTCGAGGCGCTGCGCACGGCACTCGACGCCGCGTCTGTGCCCACCGAGATCGTGCGCTACGCCGACGCCGACCACGGTTTCCACTGCGACGCCCGCGGCGCCTACCACCAGCCTTCGGCGCGCGACGCCTGGGCCCGCACGCTGGCCTGGTTCGATCGCTTCCTCGCTCCCCCGCCATCCACCCCACCGTTTCTGTAGGCCGAACGCGCGCCCTGGCGCGCGAATCCTCTACAAGAACGCGGGATGGGCAGGGTCGGGATCGGTCACCGACCGATGCGGTCGATCGCCCGATAGGTCGCGTCGACGAGCGACGATGACCGCACGGTCTCCGCGGGGTCGAAGCGCAGGTCGTTGGGCACGTACGCGAAGCCGACCTCGGCCACGGGATCGGCGAAGGCGAGCGACCCACCCGCGCCGGGATGACCGAACGCGGCCGGCGGGCAGGCCGGCGACATCGAGGCGCCGAGCATGTAGCCGAGCCCGAAGGTGGTGTCGACCATGATCACCCGGTCCGTCCCCGACGACTGCACCTCGGTGGCGGCCGCCACCACGGTCGGGTGCAGCACGGGCCCGTAGTTTCCTCCGGCCTCACCCTCGACGGGACCGACCAACGCGGCGTACAGCCGCGACAGCGACCGGGCGCTCACGATGCCGTTGGACGACGGCAACTCGACCTCGTGCAGGCGTCGCGTGTTCCACATGTCGGTGTAGGAGAAGTGACCCGAGGGTCCCGTCGTCGCCCGACCGAGCAACAGTTCGTCGGGCAATGATTCGATGAGCTCGGCGAACTCGGGTGGAGGGGGCACCAGCGTGGCCACCCGCGGCTCGAGATCGGCCGGCAGGCCGACGTACACGTCGAGGCCCAACGGCCCCGCCAATTCCTCAGCGACGAACCGCCCGACCGTGCGCCCATCGACCCGACGCACCAGTTCGCCCACCAACCATCCGTAGGAGCGCAGGTGGTAGCCATGATCGGTGCCCGGCTCCCAGTTCGGCGCCTGAGCGGCGAGAGCCTCGACCACGGGGAACCACGCCAGCGCCTCGTCGAATGTGAGGTCCGCGTCGATCACCGCGAGCCCGGCGCGGTGCCCGAGCAGCCAGCGTACGGGGATGTCGCTCTTGCCGTTGGCCGCGAACTCCGGCCAGTAGCTCGCCACCGGTGCATCAGGATCGAGCACACCTCGCTCGATGAGCAGGTGCACGCAGGTGGCCGTGACGCCCTTGGTGCACGAGAACACGAGGCACAAGGTGTCGGCCGACCACGGGCGACGCGTCGCCGGATCGGCCACGCCGCCCCAAAGATCGACGACCACCTGGCCGCGGTGGTGCACGCACAGCGCCGCCCCCACTTCGGCTCGCTGGGAGAAGTTCACCGAGAAAGCGTCGGCGACCTCCTCGAAGCCGGGCGCAACCCAGCCGTCGGGTGCCTTCACACCCCGGTCTCGGCCTTCACCCGGCCGGACTTCACTGCCGCCTGCAGTGCCTCGTAGTCCTTCTCGTTCTGGTCGGCGTAGGCGGTCGAGAACGCCACGATGGCGTCGTCGAGCGCGGCGCCCGTGCCGATGTATCCCGTGAGCTCGGACGGGTCGCCGGTGCGGGCGTGGGCTCGGGCGAGCGTCCAGCCGCAGAGGTCGCCGTAGCGAGCGAGTGCAGCACCGTCCATGCCCTCGACGTTGGCCGAACCCTTCATGTCGCGCAGTTGGCGCACGTAGTAGTACCGGCCCTCGTCGGGATCACTGGTCCAGCCGAGGAAGATGTCGCTCGCGGCCTGCATCATGTGCTGGCCCACGACGACCCGCTGCCCCTGGTTCTTGTACCGGCTCTTGTGGGCCACGTGCGGCTCGAGCACCGACGTCTGCGCCTCCTTGATCTGCAGGAAGAGCGCATCCTTGCCGTCGGCGCCGAGCAGCAGCATCACGAAGCACCGGGTGCCGACGCTTCCGACACCGACCACCTTGCGGGCGAAGTCGACGAACGTGTAACGCTCGAGCAGTGGCCGGCGCTCGTCGGGCAGGGTCTTCACGTAGTCGTGGAAGCCGGCGATCATCCGGTGGATCGCGGCGTCGCCATCATCGGGGTAGTTGTGCGTGACCAGCGGCGGGTTGTCGATGATCTGGCGATGGCCGTCGACCATCGCGGTGAGCTTGGGCAGCGCGTCGACCCCGGTGTGCCTCTTGGCCCGGTCGATGCCCTTCTGCGCGATCTTCCGGCCCGCCGCGCTCTGGACCGCCAGCACCTGGTCGGCGTCGACGCGCTCGTAGTAGACGTCGAGATTGCCCATGCCCGCGTACGTACGCATGTGGGTTCGGTAGGCGGCAGCGGCCGACCGCGCCGCCTCCTTGCCGTGCTCCTCGGTGAGGCCGTTGTCGCGGGCGGCCACGACCAGGCTCACGGTGAGCCGCTTCAGATCCCACTCCCACGGCCCGGGCAGTGTCTCGTCGAAGTCGTTCACGTCGAACACGAGCGCCCGGTCGGGAGCGCCGTACAGCCCGAAGTTGAGCAGATGGGCGTCACCGCACGCCTGCACCTCGATGCCCGTCGTCGCGGTGGTGGCGAAATCGCTCATCATCACGATGGGCGAGCCCCGCAGGTAGGTGAACGGCGACACCAGCATCCGACCGTTCCGGATCGGCACCAGGTCGGACAGACGGGTGCTGTTCGACTGCTCGAGCAACGAGATCGGGTCGGGGCGGTCGGCGCGTGGCTTCCAGGTGGCCAGCCCGGTGCGGGGCACGGTCTCCCGCAGGGACTTCCCCTTCGCTTGTCGAACACCCCGTGAGGTGTGCGTGGCTGACGGCATGCCCCGCATGCTGGGGCCCTGGGACCGGCCTCGGGTCGTGGTCATCAACGCGACCTTACTCAGCGACCTCCGTCACAGCGCCCGGATCGGCGCCGGTGGTGCCGGGCCGGGAGTGGGCCCCGGGTCGACGAGCGCTACTCCTGCACCAACTCGATGAGCGTGCCGAACGCGGTCTTGGGGTGCACGAAGGCCACGGTCGTGCCCCGTGAGCCCGGGCGGGGCGCCTCGTCGATGACCCTGCCACCCTGCGCCTTCACCGCTTCGAGGGCCACGCCGCAGTCGTCGACGCGGTACCCGATGTGGTGCAGGCCCTCCCCCTTCTTCTCCAGGTACTTCGCCACGGGCGAGTCGTCACGAGTGGGGGTGAGCAGCTGGATGTAGCTGTCGGCGACCTTCAGCAACGCCTCTTCGACGCCGTCGCTCTCGACCACCTCGCGGTGATCGACGAGCGCACCGAACGTCTCGCGGTAGTAGTCGATCGCCGCGCCGAGGTCGTTCACGGCGATGGCGACGTGGTCGATCTCGGTGAGCAGCGGGGCGACCTGGCCGGACTCGGCCGTCTCGCTCACGTCGTCGTCCTGGCCGGGCATGCGGGCGCTGATGGGACTCATCGGTGGCTCCTCGAGATTCGTTCGACGGCTATCTGATTCGCTAGGCGTGCAGGCGACGGAATAGACCGATCTTGTCCTCACCGACCTGCTCGCGGAACTCGGGATCATCGATGCCGAGGCCCTCCTCGGGGGCGAGGCACAACACACCGATCTTGCCCTCGTGCAGGTTCTTGTGCACCTGGTATGCAGCCTCACCGGTCTGATCGAGTGGGTAGACCATCGACAGGATCGGCTGGATCTTGCCCTCGCAGACCAGCTGGTTCGCCGCCCAGGCCTCCGCGTAGTTCGCGAAGTGCGAGCTGATGATGCGCTTGAGCTTCATCCAGAGGTGACGGTTGTCGTACTCGATCATGAAGCCGCTCGTGGCCGCACAGGTGACGATGGTGCCACCCCTCGCCGCGACGAACACCGAGGCCCCGAAGGTCTGACGGCCGGGGTGCTCGAACACGATGTCGACGTCGCGTCCGATGAGGCCGCGTATGTCCTTGCCGAGCCGGCGCCACTCCGACTCGTCCTGGTGGAACTCATCGGCCCAGAACTTGTAGCCCGCGGCCTTGCGGTCGATGACCGCCTCGCAGCCGAGCCCCTTCAGCAGCTCGACCTTGTCCGCCGACGACACGACTCCGACGGGGGTGCCGCCGCCGTTCAGTACGTACTGCGTCGCGTAGCCACCGAGCCCGCCGGTGGCACCCCAGATGAGCACCGCGTCGCCCTGGGTCATGCCCGCCGCGTTCTTCGACACCAACATGCGGTAGCTGGTCGAGTTGCACAGGGCATTGACCGCCGCCTCCTCCCACGTGAGATGGGCCGGCTTGGGCATGAGCTGATTGGCCTTCACGACCGACATCTCGGCGAGGCCGCCGTAGTTGGTCTCGAAGCCCCAGATGCGCTGGTTGTCGCCGAGCATCGAGTCGTTGTGGGAGCTCGGGTCCTGGTCGTCGACGTAGTTGCAGTGCACCGTGACCTTGTCGCCCGGCTTCCACTTGCGCACCGCAGAGCCCACTCGCAGCACCACGCCGGCGGCGTCGGACCCCACGGCGTGGAACGGCTGGTCGTGTCGCGCACCCCAGTAGCTCTCGCGGCCCAGCCGCTTCAGGAAACCGAACGTGGAGAGCGGCTCGAAGATCGAGCTCCACACCGTGTTGAAGTTGATCGAGCTGGCCATGACGGCGATCACGGCCTCGTCCGGCGCCAACTCGGGCAGCTCGATGTCCTGCACGTGGAGTGACTGGCGCGGGTCCTTGTCGGAGGATGCCATGCCGGCGAACATCTCTTGTTCGTCGGCGAGCACGACGGCCGCGCGGTAGCTCTCCGGCAGGGTGAGGGCGGCGAACTCGTCGCTCGACGCGCCGCTGTAGATGGCTTCGAGGATCTGGGACATCGACATGGCGCGGAAGATACTCGTCGGCAGGTTGACCCTCCAAACGCACGAGGATTCCCGAATTACGAAGCGGAGTTTTGACCACGCTCCGCGTTCGTTCTAAGCTCACTGCGTGGCGTCCCCCGCCGATCGGGGCGCCATCGGGCCTGGGCGAGGTTCCGGTTGTCGGAGGGAGGCGGACAGTGTCGCTGACACCAGAAGACATAGAAGCACGTCGCTTCGCAGTGGGGGCCAACGGCTTCGACCAGCGCGAGGTCCAGCACTTCCTGGCCGAGGTCGCGGCCGCCTACCGCGCCTCCGTGCGCGCCGGTACTTCCGGCGATGCCGAGTCCCGCGATCGCGGCGGGTTTCCGCTCGGCTCATCGGCCCGGCCGGTGGGCCCCACCGACACCGGTGACGACGACGCCTTCGGGCGCCTCGGCGAAGAGATCTCCGACATGTTGCGTTCGGCGCGACGCCTGGCCGATTCCGTTCGGGCCGAGGCCGAAGCCGAGTCCGAGGTCGTGCGCGCCCGCGCCGAACTCGAAGCGAACGAGACCCGCTCGAAGATCGACCACCAACTCGAGCAGGCCAAGCGCATCCAGATCGGCGCCCAGGCCAACGCCGACAAGATCCTCGCCGACGCCGAGCTCAAGGCCGAGGCGCTGCTGCGGGCGGCTGAGGACGAAGCCCGGGCCCGCGCCGATCGGATCACCGCCGACGCCGAACGCGAGGCCGAGGAGGTCAAGCGCACTCGGCAGGCCACCGTCGAACAACTGCACGCGGCCCGCGCCGACGTGCAAGAGGCCATCGAGCGGCTGGCCGGGCGAGCGCCCACGCCGGTCCTCGACCTCACCACGACCGATGCTGTCGTCCACCCCTCGGCCGAGGTGTCCGCCGACGCGGGAGTGCCGGACGAGACGGCCGAGCTCGTGCCGACGCCCGTCACGGTCGGCGCCAACGGATCCGACCTCGTAACGGAGCCTGCCGCGGAGGAGGACCCACTCACGCGCATGGTCCGCGCCGCCGTCGTCCGCGCCGTCGAGGCCTCCGCCACGCCGACCGGCGACGACGCACCCGAGCGCTGAGCACGGCCCCGGCCGACCGTTCCACCGCTGGTTACCCGGCGGTAGCTTTTGACCCGCGCCCGGTCGTGGTCCCTACACTCGACGTACCCATTCCACTGCCGGGCCCGATCGTTGTCGGGGGAGGATCACACCATGGCTGGTTCCGTCATCATCAGCGGTGCACGCACACCGATCGGCAAGCTGTCCGGTTCGCTGTCGTCGCTGCCCGCCACCGAGCTCGGCGGCGTCGCCATCAGGGGCGCCCTCGAGCGGGCCGGGCTGACCCCCGAGCAGATCGACTACGTGTTCATGGGCCATGTGCTCCAGGCCGGCGCCGGCCAGATCACCGCGCGCCAGGCTGCGGTCGCGGCCGGCATCCCCATGAGCGTCGCCGCCACCACGGTCAACAAGGTCTGCCTCTCAGGTATGAACGCGATCTACCTGGCCGATCAGATGATCCAGGCCGGTGAGGCCGACATCGTCCTGGCCGGCGGCATGGAATCGATGACCAACGCCCCCTACCTGCTCCCCAACGCCCGCGCCGGGTTCCGCCTCGGCGACCAGTCGGTCGTCGACTCGCTCATGTACGACGGCCTCTACTGCGCCTTCGACCAGGTCGCCATGGGCGCCGGCACCGAGAAGTACGCCCAGTCGGTCGGCATCCCCCGCGACCGCCAGGACCACATGGCGGCGGAGTCGCACCGTAGGGCCGCCGCGGCCCAGAAGGACGGCCTGTACGACAACGAGATCGTCCCCGTGAGCATCCCCCAGCGCAGGGGCGACACGCTCGTCGTCGCCCACGACGAGGGCGTGCGCGGCGAGACCACCATCGAGTCGCTCGCCGGTCTCCGTCCCGCCTTCGACAAGGCGGGCAACATCACCGCCGGCAACGCCTCGCAGATCTCCGACGGTGGCGCGGCAGTCATCGTCGCCTCCAAGACCGCAGCCGAGAAGCTCGGGGTCACGCCACTCGGCGAGATCGTCGGCTACGGCCAGGTCGCCGGTCCCGACGCATCGCTGCTGCACCAGCCGGCCCGGGCCATCAAGGCCGCCCTCGACCGTGCCGGCCTGAGCGTCGGCGACCTCAGCCTGTTCGAGATCAACGAGGCGTTCGCCGCCGTGGGCGTGGCCAGCATGGACGAGCTCGGCATCACCGAGGACGTCGTCAACGTCAACGGTGGCGCCATCGCCGTCGGGCACCCGCTCGGCATGTCCGGCACCCGGGTCACCCTGACCCTGCTGCTCGAGCTCGCCCGCCGCGGTGGCGGCACCGGCGCGGCCGCCCTGTGTGGCGGCGGCGGCCAGGGCGACGCCATCCTCGTCAAGACGATCTGAGGTCAGTCGCCGTCGACGTCGCGGCGACCCTCGAGGGCGCGGCCGAGCGTGAGCTCGTCGGCGTACTCGAGGTCGCCGCCGACGGGCAACCCGCTCGCGATTCGGGTGACTCGCAGGCCGAGCGGCTTCAGCAGCCGGCCCAGGTACATCGCGGTGGCCTCACCCTCGATGTTCGGGTTGGTGCACAGGATCACCTCGTCGACACCCTCGGTATCGACGCGGGCCAGTAGCTCTCGCACTCGCAGTTGATCGGGCCCGATGCCCTCGATGGGACTGATAGCGCCCTGCAGGACGTGGTAGCGCCCGTGGAACTCGCCGGTCTTCTCGACGGCGACGATGTCGCGTGACTCCTCGACGACGCAGATCACGGTCGCGTCGCGGCGGGTGTCGGCGCAGATCGAGCACTCCTCGCCCTCCGCGATGTTGAAGCAGCGGGTGCAGAACGTGACCCGATCCTTGGCCTCGGCAATGGCGCGGGCCAGGCGCAGCGCGTCGTCCTTGGGCAGCTTCAGCAGGTGGAAGGCGATGCGCTGGGCTGACTTGGGCCCGACACCGGGAAGGCGACCGAGCTCATCGATGAGATCCTGGACCGGACCGGCGTAGATGCTCATGCGGGAGGGATGAGGGGCGGGTGGCCGAGGTCGTCGTCCTCGTCGTCCTCGTCGTCGTCCTCGAGGTCGTCGTCCAAGAGGCCGCCACCGAGACCGAGCAGACCCTCGAGGCCGCCACCGGCTCCCGGAGCACCGCCGCCCAGCAGATCACCCAGGCCGCCCATCGACGCCGCCTGGATCTGGTGAACGTTCGCCATGGCGTCGTGCAGGGCCGCGAGGACGAGGTCCTGCAGCAGATCGACGTCGTCAGGATCGACGGCGTCGGGCGAGATGCGCACCCCCCGGAACTCGAGTCCGCCCGTGACCTCGATCACGACGGCGCCACCACCGGCCTGGCCTTCGACGACGGTGTCAGCCGCCTCCGCCTGGGCCTGGGCGAGTTGGGCCTGCATCTGCATCGCTTGCCCGAGCAGGGCGTTCAGGTCGGGCATCTGGGGATCGGACATCGTGGGCTCCCGGGGGCGAAGGGTCGGGTCAGTCTCCCTCGACGAGCTCGGCGCCGGGGAACTCCTTGAGCAGCCGCTCGACACCCGAGCTGGCCACGTCGGACGCGTCGGTGAGCTCCGCGAGGTCGATGTCGGCTTCCGCCTCGAGCTCGCGGGTGGCTTCGGACGGAGCGCCACCCGGGGTCTGCGGGGCCTCGGCGTCGGCGTCGATCACCACCCGGACCGGGACCGCACGGCCGAAGTGGGCGGCCAGCGCCGCCTCCACCTCGTCGCGCACCTCCTCGGCCCGGCTCACGTAGTGGGGGTTGGGGAAGCCGAACACCGCCGCGTCGTCGACCGACAGCCAGCGCCCGGCGGAGTACCTCGGCTTGGCCTTGTTGGACAGCCCGCCGAGGATCGTGTCGCCCCAGGCCAGCGTGAGCTCGTCGCGACTCGGCAACGCGCCCTTCGACGCGGCGGAGGGCGCCGGGCGGGTGGCCGCTGAAGGCGCGGGTGTCGGGCGTTCCCGCGCCGAGGGGGCCGGCGCGGGCGCGGTTGATGCGGGTGCGGCTGTCGGCTCGGAGCGGGGAGCAGGGGCTCGGGGGCTGCGACCGCCGGACCTCGCGGCGCGCTTTTGGGCCAGTACCTGTCGAGCCGACGCCGCGGGTCGGTCGCCGGGCGCGGCGGGTGCCACCTCGTCGGGCGCGGCCAGCGACGACGCTTCGACCGGCACGTCCGGTGCCGTCGGCGCGGGCGGTGAGGGCGGCGCAGGCGGGGGGTGCGGCGCAGGCGGGGGGGCGGCCCCGGGCGCGGCCAGCCCGCGCTCGAGGCGGGTCAGCCGGTCGGCCAACGCGGAGAGCGACACGTCGGCCTCGGGGTGGGTGAGACGAACCAGCGCCACTTCGAGCGGGATACGGGGGTCGGGCGCATCCTGGATGCCGACGAAGGACTCCCCGACCACCTCGAGCGCCCGGGTCGTGCCCGCCGCCGTGAGCCGAGTGGCCTGGTCGGTGACCCGCACGCGATCGGCTTCGGGCAGTCGGGAGAGATCGGCGTGCACCGACGCCAAGAACACGTCGCGCAGCCGACCGATGAGGGCCTCGCCCAGCAGCCGCGGGCTCCGGCCCCGGTTCACGGCGGCGTCGACGGCCACCAACGCTCGGCCGGTGTCGTGCTCGCACAGGGCTTCGACCAACTCGTCGACCGCGTCGGCGTCGTCGGGCACACCTTCGGCCGCCACGACCTGGTCGAGGGCCGACTCCATGTCCCGGGCGGAGCCCGCACCGGCGCGCACGACGAAGTCGATGGCCTCGGAGGTGACGTCGAGATCGGCGTCAGCGACGATGTACTCGGCCAGGCCCCGCAGTTCGTCGGCCGACAGCAGGTGCACCTCGAAGTGCTGCGTGCGGCTGCGGATGGTCGGCAGCACCTTCTGCGGATCGGTCGTGGCCAACACGAACACCACGTGGGGAGGCGGCTCCTCCAACGTCTTGAGAAGCGCGTTCGAGGCGGCCGGCGTGAGCATGTGCACCTCGTCGAGGATGTACACCTTGGTGCGGCCCGGGGTGCCCAGCGCGGCCTTGTTGATCAGCTCGCGGATGTCCTCGACCTTGTTGTTCGACGCGGCATCGAGCTCGTGCACGTCGAAGGAGATGCCGGCCTCGATGGCCTGACACGACGCGCACTCGCCGCACGGCTCACCGTCGACCGGCGACTCGCAGTTGAGCACCTTGGCCAGGATGCGCGCCGTGGAGGTCTTACCGGTGCCCCGAGGTCCGCTGAAGAGGTATGCATGCCCGACCCGGCCCTCTCGCACCGCGTTCTGGAGCGCCCGCACGAGGTGCTCCTGACCCCGGACCTCGGCGAAGCGCTGGGGGCGGTAGCGGCGGTAGAGCGACTGGTAGGCCACGGGCGCCGATGCTACCCGCCCTCCCCCGACCCCGAACCGGGCCCGGACCTCCTGCCACCAGATCCCGAACTGGGCATGGATTCCGTCGCTCCAGCACGGGGGATCATGCCGAGTTCGCACTCTGACGGGTGCGAGCCTCCGCGCGGGCCTCGGCCACGCGGCTCGCGACGACCCGTGGCCGATGCCAGACCTCGTTCTCCCACACCTCGACGACGATGAATCCGGCGTAGCGAAGTCGCCGAATCCGGCTCGAATCGTTTGCTCGATCGACGAGGCTCGCGTGGTGGAGATCGCTCTGCACCTCGATGAGCAGCGGCAACCGCCGGTCGCGTAGGTCGACCCGGCCGATCCAGCCCGACGCGTCACCCACATCGACCGGCCGAATCAGCGGCTCCATGCCCGCAGCCGCCCGGATGTCGTTCACCCTTGCCTCGATGCCACTTTCGGGCGGCCGATACCCGGCCGGTCGTTCGGCAGCGATCTGCCGCAGCGCGGCGCTTCCGGGCCGGCCTC
>Ga0209048_10003715_pt1 | contig 14765 bp, 12 predicted proteins | sample FrelakmetCRP12CR_FD_187146 | JGI IMG/M metagenome (GOLD analysis project Ga0209048, IMG submission 187146) | Freshwater lake sediment microbial communities from the University of Notre Dame, USA, for methane emissions studies - CRP12 CR (SPAdes)... | ecosystem: Environmental > Aquatic >... | reverse complement strand
ATCTCCGCCATAGGCAGCCACAAGATCGTAACCAGCTTCGAATGCCTGGCGAGCAAAACGGGAAGCGTCGCCGGCTTTATGGGTAACAGAAACATCCCAATCTACCTCCGCCGGGTGAAACACAGCATTCAGCTTGTTTAAGATAGGTTGGTCGCTACCTGAAGCGGGATTTACAATAATATGCACTTTCTTAAACATTGGTCACCTTTTTCATGTGGGTTAGGTTATTCCAGGTTTTTTCAAATTTTTTGATAACCCTCCGGATGTGCCAGGCATCCGGATCGGCTTTCTTGCGCCGCTCTTTGATTAATTTCATGGCTTCTTCTGCCGAATATCCCATCGCGATTAGCACGGCAGAGCTCATGGCTACGCTGCGATGCCTACCTTCACGGCAGTAGATCAAAACTGGATCGCCGCCCTGGATCACGGGCAAAGCAGCTTCCACGCCCTGCACCAGCTTATTCACCGGGATAGGCACAATGTAGGAATCGTAAGTGCCCAGCTCCACCAACTGGAAAGGAGGCCGGCTATACACTTCAGCCGCGGGTTGGTGGAGCATATTAATAATGAGATGCACATTCAGAGCAAGAATTGCGTCGGCATCTTCGGCTTTCGGGTGCGCAGCGATATATAGGTATTCTGTAATCCTGGATAAATCCATTTTGTTATGCGGCCTCTGCATTCGATTCTCTGCGTTGGTGGATGATCATTAGAAGCCACGCGCCTAGCCCCCAGGCCGTGACAACCACACCGATCACCCATCCAATGTAAGGAATAGAGTGCAACAGCACGAAAATCACCAGGCCCAACAGCAGCGACAACATCCGATATCCGGCTGCCTTGGGGGTTATTAACTTGAGAAGGAGGTTCCCTGCCAGGTAGGCGACGATAATTTTCGTCCCGTAGATGATCAATAAGGCGAACAAGGTAGTCGCCAACCCCAGGGTCAGAAATCCAACCACCCAAAAAGCGAAGGCCAATCCCCATAAACTCGCAAAACCCAGCCAAAGCCCGACGGTAAAGACCAGGACCGCAAGCAAAATTGCCACGCCAAAAATATCCAGCGAGATCACCAGAAGCAAGAATCCCCATCCCGTAGCAGGGAGTAGCTCTTTGCGGAGGGCTTCTGCGCTGCGCGTGATCAAGGGCGTGAACAGCCACAAGCCAAGGAAACCGAATACCAGCAAAATTACGAATTCTCGCAGCCGCGCCTCCGCCCATGCTCCCACGGAGGGCCAATCGATGTTCACTCCACTTTGCCAGGTCGCCTTGAATTTTACCGGCACCGGCGCTTGCAGCAAGCCACCCCTGGCCAAACTCACCTTACTGATGTGGGATAACCCAATCCATTGTGTGCCACTGGGCGCCGAACCAATTTTAGGCAAGGTAATCTTCGGCAAGTTGATCTGGCCGCCAAATGCATCGATAATCAGCTTGATAAAAGCCTGGGGACCGATAATCGCCTTAACGTCCCGGCCAACTTTGCCGCCTAGCTGAGCTCCCAGCACGCTGGCGGCATACATATCCCGGGCAATTTGCGCGCCGGGTTGGCTAACCAGGTCCAAGCCAGCATAATAGAAGTTCCGCTGCAACACGGCGGAGGGGCCAATTTCCAAGGTCACCGCAGCTGCGTACACTGTCCCATCAACCTGGCCATTAATGGTGACTGTTTCGCCAACAACGACCAGGCTGCCTTTAATTGTCCCGTTGATCTTGACAATCGCGCCGACAGCCAGCACATCCCCATTGACCGTTCCATCGACCGTGACGGTCTTCCCATAGAGGATCGCGTCGTTGTCGATCGTCTGTCCGGCCGGCACAGAGTCCCCATAGGTAATCCCTTGAGCATGAGCCGACCCAACTGCTCCAAAAACCATGAAGAACAAAAGCAATTGAGCGAAGAAAAGGCGTTTCCACAGCAATTTCATTGCAGTCATCACACACACTCCTTTAGCTTTCCGAATTATCCTTTCACTAGCTCGATGCTGACGAGATCATGATCGGAATTTACTGAATAAAGAATCAATGCCAGGACGGAAACAGGTCCTCCGCGGGATGGGCAATCAAATCATACTGGTTCTTCCCATTACTCTGCATGGTATAGATATCCCAGTTTCCATTCCGGTCGGAGGCAAAAGCGATATATTTGTCATCCAACGACCAGGTCGGCATCTGGTCCTGGGCCGGGTTGTTCGTCAGGTCGTTTAATTTCTTACCCATGGTATCCATTACATATATTTCTAGATTGCCATTTCGATTCGAAGTAAAGGCAATTTGTGTCCCACTATGAATGCCGGCAGGATAGTAATCGCTGGCCGGGTTGTTGGTTAAATTGGTGGGATTAGAACCATTGGAGTTCATCAAGTAAATCTCCTGGTTACCATCCCGATTGCTGGTAAAGGCGATCCAGTTTCCTGAACTGACAAACAGCCCTTGGTTGGTAAACCAGGTAGGTTGGGTGTCATCTGCCGGATTGTTGGTCAGATTCTGCACGCCCGATCCGTTCGCCTGCATCACATAGATCTCCGAATTGCCGTTGCGGTTGCTGGCAAAAGCGATTTGCGCGCCATTCGGCGACCAGGCGGGGTACTGGTCGTCCGACGGGTTGTTGGTCAGGTTGACCAGGTTCGCGCCATCGATATTCATCACGTAGATCTCATTATTCCCAGTCCGGTTCGAAGTAAAAGCAATTTGCTGGCCATTCGGGGAAATTGCGGGTTGTGTGTCCAATCCTGGCGCGTTGGTCAACTGGCTTAAAGCGGAGGTCGCCAGATTAAAGAGAAAGATCTCCTGGTTGCCGTTCCGGGTAGAAACAAACGCGATCAACCCTTTTGTAGAAGGAGGGAGCGCGGTCTGGTTCAGATTGAGCGTGCTAGTTGGGCGCGGAGGAAGCGGAGAAGGGAAAGGGGATGGCGGCACAGGGAACATCCCAACAGGGGTCGCAGTAGACGGCACCGGGAACATGCCTACCGGCGTTGCCGTTGGCGGGATTGGAACCTGGCTCATGGCTGTAGCGGTGAGCGAATGGATCAGTTGGGCGATTACTGCCTGAGCAACCTGGTTGGCAACGGCGGTCTGGTTCGCGCTGGCAGTCTGCGTTAACATGGCAGTATTCTGAGCGCCTGGAACTGTTTGGGTCAGGCTGGCAGTGTTATTCTTTTTTTGGATGTACGAATAGCTAAATGCAAAGGTTGCAATGCACACACAGATCAACAGAAGCGCAGCTAATGCCATCGCTGCCGGGATAAATGATTCCTGAATCAATGCCTGAGTAACCAATTCACCCGCCAACGTCTGGATTGTTTTGCCAGCCAATTGCACCTGCGCCGCGAAGGGATGGCGAACATCACCGCCCAACAGCCGCGGAGTGCGTGGTTTGGCGCGGAATTCCAACGCCACAGTTCTACCGGCAGGCAAGCGCACCTGGGCAGAGATGGCAGGAGTATAGATATTCCCGCCTGAATCAATGGACTGCCCCGATGGCGCCGAGTTGTAATGAGCCTGCGCAGCTTCAAAAAGCAGCTCATCGCCCTGGCTCTCAAAGGTAATCGTAAGAGCTTCCTGGACGTTTCCCTGGTTGCTCAGTGTGAGGATAGCCGACTGACCTGAAAGAAGGGATTGCGGCTGCAGCGTCCCTTTTACTTGCGAAAACGCCCGTACGGTCAGGGTGCAGGGAATCTCATACACTTCTTCAGGAGCTTCCTGGCTGCGCAGCACCAGTTTGAAAGGCTTGCGTCCGGCCAGGTTCTGAGGAAGGCGCGGCGGGCGAATGGTAAGGGTCACCTCTCGTTGTTCTCCAGGTCCGAGATGATTCAATCCTGATGGTGTTGCAACCCAACTCGCCGATATGCCCGATAGAGACAAGCTCAGATAATCATCCGTTATGCCGCGATTAGCCAGGACCAGGGTTATTTCCACACTGTCCCCCGGCTCGACCGAGTAATTTGTCGCCGGCATGAAAATGCTGATCCGCCCAGTGGCGGCATAGGCTGCAATGGTCAGATTGCAGGGCAGCTCTGCAGACCGGTCGGGAGCCAACTGGCTGGTTGCCCGGATGGTAAAAGGATAGATCCCCACCTGGGTTTGCCACGCAGCAGGCGGCCGGATTACCAGGACGCATTCCTGCGCCAGACCCGGCCCCAGTCGTAAAACGGGCGTCAGCACAGACACCCAGGCAGCAGGGATCCCAATAATGGCAAGCTCATAGTAATCTTCAGCCGCGCCTTGATTCACCACTTTGACAACGAAAGTGAGCCGGCTTCCTGGGGTCACATTGAAATCAGTAACTCCCATGACCAGCTCCACTTGATTTTGACCTGCAGAGTTTTGCTCTGTCATCGCATACTATTATCCCCTCTTTACTATTTTGACCGCGCCCGCCCCAATTTATCACCGCTTGAACCACGTTGGGAGCCTGTCTTCATAACGTTATAACTTATAAAAGCAAATCGAGTGATTTTGCTCACGTTACAAGCTCCGTTTTCCAAGGTTGAAATCTCATCGTGGCATCGAATTGCTCCCTATTATAGCTTGTAGGGAACAAGTAGGCAATAACCATAGCGGAAAGATGACCGAATGAATCCAATAAAATCTTCTCATTTTGTTTTTGACCTATTGACAAAAACTCCTTAGCGAATATAATAGTTTAGAAACTTAACTATCAAGAAACTTAACCAATAAGAACGCCAAGAGAAAGGTCTGAAATGATGCCATTGGATCCAGCTTCCGAAGAAATTCTCGAGATCACTATCGACCGGTTCTGGGAATCCTTTCCACCCGTTTGGGACAAGATTCGAGGGAATATCCGGGTGATTGTCACAGATCACTTTGATATTTCGGTCGAACAATTCCATATTCTTCGTCACATTCGCAAAGGCGCCGGTTCAGTCAGTGAGCTGGCGGCTGTCAAACAGATCAGCCGGTCTGGGGTGAGCCAGGCGATCGACATCCTGGTCGAAAAAGGCTTAATCACCCGGCGGCAGAGCCAAGACGACCGGCGTTATGTTGTGCTTGAATTGACCCCCGACGGAAATGCAATGCTCAACGCGATCTTTTCTGAGAACCGCAACTGGATGCGTGGGAAATTGACTTCATTAAGCCTGGACGAGTTAAGCTGCATTTCCCTAGGGATGGAAGTACTGAAGAGAACCTTTGTAAGCCCGGTCGAATAAAATCCGAACCACACGATATCCACCATGAAACATATCCGCAAACTCTTTCATTTTATCAAACCTTACTGGAAGCTGGCCGTCGTAGCTTTAGTCCTGCTGACAACCCTGGTATTTTCAGACCTTGCTATCCCCCTGCTGATCGAGCGCATTATTGACCAGGGCATCAAGCAGAAAAACCTGACGCTGGTCATCCAAACTTCTGTATTGATGCTGGGCATCTCTTTACTGAATACGCTGATCGCGATCGGGAACAACAAATACTCTGTTCTCGTCGGAGAAGGCGTCGGACGCGATCTGCGAGAAGCCATTTTTGTCAAAATCCAGAGCTTCTCTTTCGGGAACCTCGACGAATTTACCACGGGAAAGCTCGTCGTCCGGCTGACCAGTGATGTCAGCGCAGTGAAAAGCCTGGTTCAAATATCGCTGCGCATCGGCACGCGCGCTCCCCTGCTGATGATCGGCAGCCTTATCCTTATGTTCAAGACTGACCCTCACCTGGCTCTTACCCTGATTCCGTTATTACTGGTCACGACGGGGGTGATTGTTTTTTTCAGTATTGCAATGGAGCCTATGTTTCGAGCCGTCCAACAAAAGCTCGACCGGCTCAACACGGTCTTGCAAGAAAATATCGCCGGGGCGCGCCTTGTAAAGGCATTTGTGCGTGCAGATTATGAAGGCGAACGGTTTGAAGTAGCCAATGAAGATTATACAGAACGATCTATCCGGCTGATGCAGTTTATGTCCACCATGTCCCCGGTGCTGACGATCTTTGTGAACATCGGCATCGTCACAGTCATTTGGTACGGTGGCTTGCAAGTGATCCACGGAAATTTAATGGTTGGGCAAATCGTCGCCTTTACAAACTATTTATTCACCACCATGACCCCACTAATCATGATGACCATGCTCTCGAACACCTGGGCAAACGGGATTGCCTCGGCCCGCCGCGTGAATGAAGTTCTGGACACAGTCGCCGAGGTTCAGGAAGATCCCAATGCACAACCCCTGCCCGACCAAGCCCTGGCGCGAGTAGTATTCAACAATGTCAGCTTTCATTACTGTGGGGACGTCGAAAGGCCTATCCTGGAAGGCGTAAACCTGGTAGCGGAGCCAGGGCAGACAATCGCCATTTTAGGCGCGACCGGAGCGGGCAAGTCATCACTGATCAATTTAATTCCCCGTTTCTATGACGTTACTGAAGGTCAGATCTCCATCGATGGGGTAGATATTCGCAGCATCCAGACAGATTCGCTGCTCTCTCAGATCGGGATTGTGCCTCAGGAATCCATCCTGTTCTCTGGGACGGTAGGGGACAATATCCGCTATGGACAGCCGGAAGCTACTCAAGAGGAGGTCGTCGCCGCTGCGCAAGCCGCCCAGGCGCATGAGTTCATCACGAGGCTACCCCGAGGTTATGAAACCCACATCGAGGAGCGCGGGGTAAATCTTTCTGGTGGGCAGAAGCAGCGCATTGCCATTGCCAGGGCTCTCATCACCCAGCCCAAAATCCTGATTCTTGACGACAGCACCAGCGCTGTGGACGTAGAGACAGAAACAAAAATCCAATCCGCGCTAGAAAATAACCAGCGCAAACACACCAGTTTCGTCGTCGCCCAGCGGATCAGCACAGTTCTCAACGCAGACAAAATCCTGGTTATCGATAGAGGCCAGATCGTAGCTCAAGGAACTCATGCCCAGTTGATGCAGTCAAGCCCCATTTATCAGGAGATTTTCGATTCGCAGCTAGGTAATGGATTTCACGAGGGAGAAAGACCACAAATCTTTGACGGAGTAAACGCAAAATGACTCTTCCCACCGCAATTCGAGGCAGCAGCGAATCCCGCCCGAGTATGCCCGCTATGGGTCCAGGCCGTCCTGGGAAAATCGAGAAAGCCCAGAATCCGCGCCAGGCCCTGGCCCGTTTATTTTTCTATCTCGAGCCATACAAATGGACTATGTTGATTGTATTGACTCTCGTGATCATCTACACCATGCTCGGCTTGATCGCACCGTATCTTATAGGCGTAGCAATCGATAAGTTTATCGGCGTCAAAGACGCGTTCGGCCTGGTGCGGATTATGCTGCTCATGCTGGCGGCTTACGTGATGAATAATCTGTTCCAGGCAATAGCCAACTGGATTATGGCCAGGTTATCCCAGCTAGCGCTGAAACAGCTGCGCAGGGATCTTTTCCAGCATTTACAGACCCTGTCGATCCGCTTCTTTGACACCCACACTGCTGGAGAATTAATGAGCCGCCTGACGAATGATATCGATGCAGTCAACCAGGCGGTCTCCCAGAATGTCATCTCACTGGTTGCCAGCGTCCTTTCAATGGGGGGGATTCTCATTGCAATGTTCGTACTGGACCGCTGGTTAGCTCTTTCAACCATACTGGTCATCCCGATCATGTTCTGGTTTACAGAGTTTGTCGCCAGGTATACCCGGCAAGGATACCGAGATTTGCAGAAAAACCTGGGAGGGCTGAACGGCGTCATGGAAGAGTCGATCAGCGGTCAGAAGGTGGTAAAGGCATTCCGGAGGAACGATTCGGTCATCGAGGCATTCCGCGTTCAAAACCAGGCAGTTTACCAGGCTGGTGTATATGCCAATACCTATGCCCTTCTCCTCATGCCACTGACCAATGTCCTGGGGAACTTCTTTATCATCGTGCTGGCTGGCACGGGAGGTTGGCTGGCATTGCAAGGCTTGGTTAGCGTAGGGATGATCGCCACGTTCATTATCTATGGACAGAATTTCATCCAACCTCTCCGACAGCTTTCAAACCTGTATAACACCATCCAGGCTGCGCTGGCTGGAGCAGAAAGAGTATTTGAAATCATCGACACGCCCCAAGAGACCGTCGATCCGATTGATCCTCTTCCACTTGGGTCGATCGAAGGCAGGGTTTGCTTCGATCAGGTTACTTTCGGCTATGAACCGGACAACCCAATCATAAAGAACATGACCCTGGAGGCCAGACCCGGACATATGATTGCGCTAGTCGGACCCACTGGAGCTGGAAAGACGACGATCGTCAACCTGCTGACTCGTTTTTATGAGATCCAAAACGGCAAAATTAGCATTGATGGGAAGGATATCCGCGCCGTTCGAAAATCAGACCTTAGACGCCAGCTAGGCCTGGTGCTACAAGACACTTTCTTGTTTTCTAATACCGTGATAGAGAATATCCGTTATGGGCGCCTCGATGCAACGGATGAAGAATGCATCCAGGCTGCTAAGCTGGCGGATGCCGACTACTTTATCCGCCAGCTGTCCCAGGGATATCACACCATTCTCTCTGAACGAGCCAGCAACCTGAGCCAGGGCCAGCGCCAGTTGCTGGCGATCGCACGCGCCATCCTGGCTGACCCCGCAATCTTGATCCTGGACGAAGCGACCAGCAGCGTGGATACGCGCACGGAAGCGCGCATCCAAACGGCCCTGCTGCGCCTGATGCAGGGGCGGACCAGTTTTGTCATCGCCCACCGGTTGAGTACGATTCGAGATGCGGACCATGTCGTTGTAATCAACAATGGCGAGATCGTCGAACAAGGCAACCACCAGCAACTTCTGGATAAACGCGGCTTCTACCACCACCTGTATCTCAGCCAGTTCAAGGGGCAGGCGATATAAGTTGTTGTTTGAGGACTTTAAGTAAAAAACAGCGTACCCGAGCGGGTACGCTGTTTTTTATAATCAGAAACGGAAAGCTAGATGATCTCCAGCTCTTTCAGCTTTGCTTCTGGGACGACGCCATTTACCCAGCCGCGTACTTTATAGTACTCTTCCAGCATCTGGTCTAACTCGCATACCTGGCCTTTGGAGCCTGGGCCGTCGGAGGGCTCTTTCAAGAACCGCTCGGGCAGATAATCGCTGCCTTCGCGGAAGCCTATCAGGTTATTGTAGTAGCGCTCCAGGTTGTAGACACGCTCGCCGACCTTGACCAGGCCGCCGCCATCCATCTCTACACCGGTGTAAGCCGAGTATTGTGCGGCAAAGGTGTCCAACGATTCGGCGAAGGTCGCGAATTTGCAGACATCCAGGCTGTCGGACATGGCGTGGACGTTTTGGAAAATCGCCATCAGCTCGCCTTTGCCCTTCCAGGCCAAGGGGTCCACCACCGTCGATGGGCCGAGCACATTGCCTACAACTTCAGCAGCCGGGCTGTAGCCACGCAAATGGCAGGCGCCACGGTTGCTGGTCGCATACCCAATGCCCATGCCCTTGATGCCGCGCGGGTCATACGCCGGGATAGCCATGCCCTTCACAGTCATAGAGATTTCTGGGTGGCCGAAAGCCTTGGCAGCTCGTTCCGCTCCATCCGCCAGGATGTCGCCGACGCCTTCGCGGGCAGCCATTTTCTTGACGACTTTGACCATTGCGGGATGGTCACCCCACGCGAGCTTACCGTAGCGCCCGGTCCAGCCATTCTCACTGGCTTCCATGTATACGGAGAGCACGTTGCCCATTTCGATGTTATCGAATCCATAATCATTGCACATGTCGATGAGCTTGGCGATGCTGTTGACATCGGCGTTCTCGCAGTTGGCGCCCAACGCCCAGGCCGGCTCATATTCCACACTTTCCATTTGCAGACCCTTGTATGGCCCTTCGGTGATCTTTACTTCTTTCTTGCAGGCCACCGGGCAGGCATGGCAGGTGGGATCATTGACCAGGATGTGCTCTTTGACGTATTCACCGCTGGTTTTTTCGTGTTCGGGGAAATACGTATGCTGGGCATTCTTAGTAGGCATAGCGCCAATGGCATTGGTCATATTCATCAGGACGTTGGTGCCATACACGGATAGACCGCCCTTGCGCGGGGAAGTCACTACCCGGGGGTCCATGAGTTCAGCCAGGGCTTTTTGGTGCGCCGCTTTCCACTTTTCGCGATTGGCGGCTTTCGGCATCTTCTTGGTGGCTTTTATTATCACGGCCTTAATGTTTTTGCTGCCGCCGACACAGCCCGTTCCGCCGCGCCCGCTGGCACGGTCGTTCTCGTTAATCCAGCAAGCAAAGCGTGCGAGCTTCTCTCCCGCCGGACCAATGGCGATAACCGACAGGTCCCGCTTGCCATATTTTTTCTGGAAGAACCGGACGGTCGCGTGGACGCCCTTCCCCCACACCTCAGAAGCATCCAGAATTTCCACCGCCCCATCGTGAATATAGATGTAGACCGGCTTGGCGGCTTTGCCTTTGAAGACGAGGCCATCGAAGCCAGCCCAGCGCAAGCGCGCCGCCGACCAGCCGCCGTGATGGCTGTCGACGATGGTCCCGGTCTGTGGCGACTTGGTCACTACTGCCAGGCGTCCGCTCAAGTTTGCTTCTGTGCCGGTGAGCGGCCCATTCATGAAGCACAAGATGTTCTCAGGGGATAGGGGCTCGACCTGCGGGCCGTTCTCAAAGACGTACTTCACACCCAGGCCGCGGCCGCCAATGTATTTGCGCGCCCATTCTTTGGGAATGGGTTCAAAGGTTACTTTGCCTTTTGTCAGGTCAATATGAGCCACACGATCTTCATATCCTTCTAGTGCCATTCTTACCTCCGAATTTTCTAGGGAATTTTCTTCAAGAATTTCCCCGCAGAAACTCTTCTGCAGGAATTTTCACTTCTGATTTGAAGACGGAACTACGACCCGGTTAACTCGACGGAACTCTCACCTCCTGTCAGATAATCTTCTGAGTTTTTGATTTGGAAGAGGATCCCAACTGAACGTGTTCCTTGAAACCTACAACACACCTTTTGGAGAAACTAAATGAAATGGGCAAACCGAGACCAGAGGTACCTCTTTTCGAAGTTCTTCCGCATCGAGATGGCAATATCTCAGTGATTGATCCAAATTTTCAGGATTTGATAAGGATGGATGAAAAACGCGGATTTATTGGTTGATGCATCAGTAAACCTTTGTCCAACTTAATGGTAGCATCGACTTTGCCGTTATGCAACTTTAAAAAAATACTTAACGTGTTTATTCATCTTCGCTTTACTCAACAAGCAGCAAGATTCCAGTAACCAACAGCAAAACAACGATAATTCGCTGGAAAACCATCTTGTCGGCTCTTGTAACCAGGCGCTTTCCAACCCACACCCCCAGGGGAACAAAAGGCGCAAACCAGATCAATCTTGGCAGCGTGCTGAAATCCAACAATCCTGCATAGAGATAATAGGGCACTTTGATCCAGTTGATCAAAGCAAAAAATAGCACCATCGTGGCTACGAATACGGCCGGCGGCAGGTTTTGCAACAACAGGTAGATCGCTATCGGTGGATCGCCAGCATGCGCCAAGGTAGAGGTAAACCCTGCGGCAGACCCGGCTAACAACCCATGCCAGCGGCGAGGACGGTAATCCAGGGCGCTGAGGATACGATCCTCGAACAAGCGATAAGCCACAAAAATCAAAACGATCACACCCAGGCCTTTGCGCACCACAATTGGCGAGACATTTGTTAGCACAACTGTCCCCAAGGTTACGCCCACCACGCCGCCGGCAAGCAGCACGCCCATCAGGCGCGTCTCCCACCTGCGCCAATAAACTGCCAGCGCGAAAAGATCGGCGAAGATGAGAATGGGAAGCAATAGACCAATGGCTACATTGAGCGGCATAACCAGCGCCAGCATCGGCGCGATTACGGAGCCCATAATACCCCCCAGCCCACCCTTGGAAACACCAGCAAGGAAAGCTGCCAGAGCGATGGCTGCATAAAAAACAATTGGATGGCTTCCCTGCATGGTTCCGTTAGCTTTCTAGTTTAGACGAAAAATAGTGGGCTGATTTTATCCAGCGCAAGCCTGGCAAGCCGGTGGGGCAGGCGTTTTAGCCTCCTGCCAGTCCTCAAGCCCGACCAGCCGTTTCCTCTGACGCCCCTTCACTGAGGGCCGAGTTCTCCAGATCGCGCAAGGGGAACAACTCCCGGACCACGCTTTCAATTTGCCGCATGCATCTCTCGCGCCAGATCCCGCTCTCGAGAAACTGGCGGTGCTGGGATTCTTCCGCGATATCCAGACCGATCAGGTCACGGCAGTTCACGGATTGGTAGTCCCCCATAAAATCATCCATGAGCTGTGCGACAATCAGCCTGGCGAGGTGCTTGGCTTTTATGTGGTCGGCCGCGTGCAGTTCCAGCAGCAACCCTACCGCCATCGCTGCGCCGCTGATCGCCCCGCAAAAGCTGCCGCTACGAGCCACCCCTCCATTAAACGACATGGCTTCAGAAGAGCCGGTGGGGTCGGGCAAGCCAAAGGCCTCTTTCAAGACCATAAAAGTGGTCTCTGCGCAATCGTAGAGGTGGTCTTCTCTCAAGAAATAGGAGCGAGCTTTCTGGATGGCTTCTTGTTCGAGCATTTACCGGATCTCCATTCAAGATCATGCCGCCCATCGCCAGCAGGCAAAAAGCCTAACCGGCACAGGCAAGGGCCTCAACGAGGAGTTTCGGATGACGGCTATGCGCTTTCAGGGAGCTTAAACGTCTGGCCAGCCTGCTTGTTTACCAGGTCGATCATACCATTCAAATGATCGTACATAGCCTGGGCAGCGCGCTCTGGATCGCGTGAGCGCAGGGCTTCCAACACCACATAGTGGCGACGTGAAAGGGTAACCAAGTCGTTGGATAACGAAGCAGTCGTAATCGTCGTCCAATAGGAGAACTGGAACAGGCTCCATGAGCGCACCAGGACCGAATTTCCCGAGGCATTCATAATGGTTTGGTGGAAAGCATAATTCAGCTCGACCATCCGGCGGGAGTCGCCTGCCAGGCTTACCTGCACCATTTCCTCAACCATGTGTTCCAGGTCATTCAATTGCTCGTCGGTCAAGCGCGGAGCAGCCAGCCTGCAGCCTAAAGCCTCCAGTGCTGCCCGCACCGGATAGATCTCCTGCAGATCGGCAATCGACAGGTTCCGCACGTAAGTGCCGCTGAATGGCTGGGATTCGAGAAAACCCATCCACTCCAGCTCGCGCAACGCTTCACGCACCGCCCCCTGGCTGACGCTTAGCTGTTGGGCAATGCGGGTCTCTACGATGCGATCTCCGGCATTATATACGCCGTTCAGGATGGCATCCACCAGATATTCTCGGATCTGGTCGCTCAAAACAGTGCGGTCTAAGGACGGTTTTTTCTTTGAATTGGGCGTTTCAACCAATTCATCAGAGTTCATGTTGCCTCCCGAGAAGGGGTCATGGTTTTGTTTTGGGCAGCTTCCTCGACTGCCTCAATGATTTCTAGATAACTTCCACAACGGCATAAATTTCCTGACATATATTCCTTTATTTGTTCTGCAGTAGGCTTTGGATTCTCTTCCAGCAAGGCCCTGGCGGTCAGGACCATCCCTGGGGTGCAGTAACTGCATTGGAAAGCGTTTTGATCGATAAAAGCCTGCTGGAGAGGGTCCAGCTCCCTTCCGAGGCTCAAGCCCTCGATGGTTAAAACTTCACAGCCATCCACCTGAGGAGCCAGGAGCAAGCAGACGCTGAGCGCCTTGCCATTCACTGTTTAGGGGCCTGGATGGTAAAACTGCCTTCGATTATCATAGCAACTTTTCGACTTCATCCAGCAAGGTTTGGGGGGTAGGCGCCCGGATCAGGTGATACGGTTTCTGGATGAATTTCTGGATGAAAGCCGCACGCTTGTAGCGCAGCTCTTCCGTATCCATAATAGGCATTGGCAGGCCGGGTGCAAGGAGGATATTCAGGCCCATATAATTAATCAGGCAGTGGAAAGATTGGTAGGCCTTCTCGTACTCGCCCAGGGCAACTACAGAAACATCGAAATGCCCATCGATGTCCGGCAGGATGACCCGGTCTATCCGGGTAGGTTGGCGGTAAAAAACTTCCAGGTCGGGCAACACCCCGCCAAAGAGCTTCTGCACGCCCACGTTTTGCGAGGGCTTGTCGGCGCGCTCGGTTCCCTTGGCGCGCTTGACCAGGAATACATCATGGCTGCCGGCAATCACCTGCTCCGAAGCGGCATCGATGACCGTAGTTTCCGTAGCGATAAAGGCTCCGCCGCGCGCGCGCGCTTCGATCTGGGCCATGGTTTTTCCATTATTACTTTCGCCGCCCATGAAAAGGATGCTGGTGTCTTTGTAGCGCACGGCTGACGAGTGAAAGAGGAATAAGTTTTTCTCTTCCATGCGCCGCGCCAGTAAATTGACCAGGATGCGCTGCAGCTCGCCTTGCGCCCAGTCGCCAGTCAAAACGACCTGGTCGTTCTTGAAGGCAATGGTTTTGTTTTTAACATCCCGATCCCAGGCCAGATCGATCTTCTCTGATGTGGCCTGTTTGCCGCGCTCTACTTTACCCAGGCGATAATCGAGAAATGTGGTGTCGTCCAACACCCAGTCCATCGGCTGGGAGGTCTCTACATGGATGTGGATCCGGGCAGGCCCGGAGGTAATTCGTTCAGTGTGAACCAAGGCTGCTCCTATCTTTATCCCCAATTAAAGGGTGGTTACCGGGCGGCTTTGCAAGATGTAAAGACTGCCCGATTCAATCGCCCATTCTACGTCCTGAGGCGAGCCGAAATGAGCCTCTATTTGATTGCCAAGAGCAGCCAACTGGCCGATTTCCGCTTCGCTAAGCACCTGCGCCTGCG
>Ga0209048_10003714_pt1 | contig 14766 bp, 12 predicted proteins | sample FrelakmetCRP12CR_FD_187146 | JGI IMG/M metagenome (GOLD analysis project Ga0209048, IMG submission 187146) | Freshwater lake sediment microbial communities from the University of Notre Dame, USA, for methane emissions studies - CRP12 CR (SPAdes)... | ecosystem: Environmental > Aquatic >... | reverse complement strand
CATCCCGTGGCGACGGCAACACGCCGCAGGCTTCCATCGCCTGGGGTACGGGCGACCTCACCAAGGACAAGTACAACGTTTTCCTGAACGGCTCATACTTCAAGCGCGACGAGGTCTTTACGCTCGACCGCAACTTCGCCAAGACCGAGGACCTGCGCTTCAGCGGAACCGATCGTCGTTCGAGCTACGGCACGCCGGGCACGCTGACCGACCTCGAAACCGGTGACAAGGTCTATCTGCCGGGTTGCGGACCTTCCACGCAGGTCACCGGCAACAGCATTCGTTCCGGTTTTTGCCGTTACGACCGTCCGGCATCCGGCGCAGGACTTTTGCCGGAAACCGAGCGCTACGGTTTCTTCGGCTCGGGCCAGTACAACTTCTCCGAAGAGATCCAGGCGTTCGTCGAAGGCAGCTGGGCGCGCAACAATTACTACAGTCACGGCTTCCCGGCGCCCACCAGCGATGGCCTGGGCCTCGTGGGCGGTGCCGGTCTGACGCTCTTGGCGGGCAATCCGTACAATCCGTTCCCGCACGACGCCGAACTGCGGCTGCGCACGGTGGACGTCGGCACGCGCGATACGCAGGCGACGTCGGACATCTGGCGGATCGTCGGCGGCCTCAAGGGCAACGTGAAGGGCTGGGATTGGGAAGCCGCCTACTACCAGTCCGAGGTCCACTCGGACGTCAACAACCTGAACCAGGTGCTGCAGACGACGTTCCAGCAATACCTTGACGCCGGCAAGTACAACATCAACAACCCGTATGCGAACCCGGCGTCCGTCACCGACGCGCTGCGCTACACAGCGCCGCGCACTGGCCAATCCACGATGAAGGACGGCTCGGCGAAGATTTCCGGCGACCTGTATCCGCTGCCGGCCGGTCCGCTGGCGATGGCGCTGGGTGTCGAATACCGCCGGGAAAGTCTGTCCGACATCCCGGACGCCGAACTTGCGGACGCCAACACCATGGGTATCAGCGCGTCGCAGGCCTACGGCTCCCGCAACATTACGTCGGTGTTCGCGGAGTTCAACATCCCGATCATCAAGACGCTCGAGGCCAACCTCGCTGCGCGGTACGACAGCTATTCCGGCAACGGTTCCTTCAACGGCACGTCGCCCAAGCTCGGGCTGCGCTGGCAGCCCAATGCACAATGGCTGGTCCGCGGCACGGTCGGCCAGGCTTACCGCGCGCCGTCGCTGTTCGAAACCACACCTGCTGCGCAGACGGCCTTCTTCTTCGGCGCGCAGGATCCGGTAAAGTGCCCGGTGTTCGATGACAACAATCCGGCCTGCGTGGAAGACCTGAAGCGGGTTACCCAAGGCAATCCCAACCTCAAGCCGGAGAAGACCAACTTCATCACCGCGGGCGTGATCTTCGAGCCGGTGCAGCGGGTGAGCTTTGGCGTGGACTACTGGTATTTCGATCGCAAGGACGAAATCAGTGCCCTTAACGACCAGACGCTGATCAACATCTTCGCCAACGATCCGCGGATCGTCGTGCGCAATGCGGCCGGACAGATCGCGTATTTCAACAGCGTCCCGGTCAACCTGAACAAGACCAAGACGAACGGCCTGGATTTCACGATCACCGCCGCCGCACCTGTCCAGGACTGGGGTCAGCTTTCCGGCAAGATGGGCCTGACCTACGTGATCCAGTATGACATCCAGGTCTCCGATGACACCGGCCAACTGGTCAAGACCCAGTTGAACGGAACGTGGGAATATCCGCGCGTCCGTGCGACCTGGGAACTGGATTGGGTGCGCGGACCTTGGAATGCCACGCTGTCCGGCTACTACACCGGTTCGCAGAATGGGGGCCCGGGCAAGACGCCGGACATCGGCACGTACACGATCTGGAACCTGAGCGCGGGCTACACCGGCATCAAGAACTGGAACTTCCGCGCCTCGGTCTCCAACCTGTTCAACAGGAACCCGCAGTTCGTCGATTACACGACGGCCTCGCAGGGCGGGTACGATCCGACGATCGCCGATCCGATGGGGACATTCTTCAACCTGCAGGCGACCTATACGTGGAATCCGGCGCCCAAGCCAATTCCGACGGTCGCGCCGCCGCCGCCTCCGGCACCGGTAGCGCAGGCCGCTCCGCCGCCGCCAGCCCCCGCACCGGCACCGGCCCCCGCGCCGGCACCGGCGCCGCAGGTGCAGAAAATCACGCTTGACTCGAAGGTGCTGTTCGACTTCGACAAGGCGGTGTTGAAGCCCGAGGGCAAGGCTGAGATCGACGCGCAGGTCGTCGGCAAGGTGGCGCAGGTGACCAAGCTTGAAGTGGTCCTGGTCACCGGCCACACCGACCGCATCGGCACCGAAAAGTACAACCAGGGGCTGTCGGAACGTCGTGCGGATGCCGTGCGCGACTACCTGGTCAGCAAGGGCGTGCCGAAGGACAAGATCGAGACCCTCGGCATGGGCGAGAAGCAGCCCGTCGTGCAGTGCAACCAGAAGAACCTGAAGGAACTGATCGCCTGCCTGCAGCCGAACCGCCGCGCCGAAGTCCAAATCAAGGGCGAGGTCGTCAAGAAGTAGTCGCCGCGTCAGCGCAACAGGAAGAGGCCCCGTCGCGTACGGGGCTTTTTCTTTTTTTGCGCCCGGCATGGGCACGATCCTGGAGGTGGAAGTCCTCTCATGCGCTGACCACAGCGAATGACGCGAAGCGGAACTGCGTGAGGGTGCCCTAGTGTGGTGAATTACCAGTTCGTTGCACAACTTGGCGTCGTTCCGGACGCGCCCGCAACGCGGACGTGAGCCGGAACCCGGTGACTTTCAACGACACTACTGAGGATTTCGGAAATGGGTGACAACCATCTCAAAACTCACGTCGTTCCCGCGCAGGCGGGAACCCAGTGTCTTTTGACGGACGACGCTGGATTCCCGCGTGCGCGGGAATGACGACATTGAGGAAATGAGCGTCATGCACTTTCGTAAAGCTCAGTAATGGGTCCCCGCCTGCGCGGGAACGACGATATCAAGGATGCAGGCGTCACACACTTTGGTAGTTCTCAATGTATGTTCGCCATATCGAAGCTCGCCGGACTGGTGCACTGCGTGAAGCCCGCAGCACGCCGGCAACGGGAAGCCAGATGCGGCGGATTGGAGATCGATGAGCTTCAGGCGGAGCGCAGGGACTTGCTTCTGCGCTCCGACGCCAGCCGACTCGTACGTACCCGCATGCCAGAAGGCGTGGGAGGGGTCGGGGCCAGTTAGTCAGGCTGCCCCTATCCCGATTCGTGCTTCCGATCGGTCCGGCCCCCCGCAGTCCGCTCGCTCACGTTCGTCGATCTTCCGAGGCCGGTGGATTAGAATCGGCCTTGGGGTCGGCGCCGGAATAGACCGGACGCCGAATCTGTTTGGCCGGGTACAGTGACCATTTACCGCGGGAAGAATTCCACAGGACATCGCGCCGGACTCGGCGCAGGGAATTCCGCGACCAGGAGAAATTCCATGCGCAAGCCGCCTTTGCTACTGCTTTGTCTACCGTTCCTGATTGCCGGTTGCCAGACGTGGGGCCCGACGTGGAGCGAGTTGACCGGTAATCGTTTCCCGAGCGGGGAAATCAACCAGTTCCGGCGACCCGCCATCATCGAGAGGGTCGACAATCAGGGTTCGTTCGCGCAATTCCCGGTCAAGATCGAGCCCGGCATGCGCCGGCTCGTGCTGGGGGCGCCCGCGCCAGGCTGGGCCGGCGGCCCGGACCTCAAGGTATTCATGCTCGACGCGGCACCGTGCAAGCGCTACTACCTCAACGCGCAGTTCGAGAACAACATCTCGCCGCAGTGGACGCCGGTCATCGACTGGGTCGAGGACATCGCCGGCTGCACGATCGTCGCGAAATAGTAAGCCCCCTGGGCAACGCGAATCTGGCTGCCGCGGCCTGCCGCACGGGAGCGTGCGCCGGCATTTCCACGGTAGACTTTTTTGGCGCTTTGTGTAGAATCCCGCCTCTTTCCGACGAAAGTTTGGCCCTGCCCGTTGGCGGGGCCAATGCCATTGTGATGTGTGCGCCCGTTGGGCACCGCGGCCCCCGCGGCAAATAGCCGGGAGCAGCCGCGTTCACGTGCATCGGCGTCGATCGACCATGCCCGCAAACAACCCGAAATCGAATATTCATTGTCTGGAGAAAACATGCTGAAGATGACGCGCGTGGCCGCGATGGCCGCGGTTCTGTTCGTTGCCGCGGCCTCATCGGTCGTCCCGCTGTCCGCGCTGGCCCAGACGCCGCCCGCGGCACCGGCCGCGCCGGCGGCGACGCCGGAACCCGCAGCAGTCGCTCCAGCGCCCAGGGCCGCGGCGAGCGCCAGGGCCACCGAAGTTGTCGACAACCCCTACGGCCTCGAAGCGCTGTGGAAGGGCGGCGACGCCGTGGCCCGGATCACGCTGGGCATCCTGGTCATCATGTCCATGGGCAGCTGGTACATCATCATCACCAAGGTCTATGAGCAAGCCAAGATGAACAAGGCCGCGCGCGCCGCGGAAAAAACGTTCTGGAGCGCAGCGTCGGTACGCGCCGGCGCGGAAGGGCTCAAGAAGAACAGTCCGTTCCGTTTCATGGCCGAAACGGGACTCGAGGCGACGGCCAAGCACGTCGGCCTTCTCGGCAATGTCGACATGAACGAATGGATCACGATGTCGATCCAGCGCGCCATCGACAATGTGTCCAGCCGGACGCAGGACGGGCTCGCGTTTCTCGCGACGGTCGGCTCCACGGCGCCGTTCGTGGGGCTGTTCGGCACGGTCTGGGGGATCTATCACGCGCTGACCGCGATCGGCATCGCCGGACAGGCGTCGATCGACAAGGTCGCGGGTCCGGTCGGCGAAGCGCTGATCATGACCGCTTTCGGCCTGGCCGTTGCCGTGCCCGCGGTGCTGGGCTACAACTGGCTCGTGCGGCGCAACAAGTCGGCGATGGAAAAGGTGCGCGGTTTCGGCGCCGATCTGCACGCGGTGCTGTTGGCCGCACCGAAGCCCGCCAGCAGGGCCTGACGCCATGGCGATGAACGTCGGACCGTCGGAAGGCGGCGAAGACGAGACCATTTCCGCCATCAACACCACGCCGCTGGTCGATGTGATGCTGGTGCTGCTGATCATCTTTCTGATCACGATCCCGGTGGTGGTGACGTCGATTCCGGTGCAGCTGCCCAAGGAGCGCAACGAAGTCCGCGAGACCAAGCCGGAGAACATCGTGCTCTCGGTCAGTTCGGCAGGGCGGATCTACTGGAACGATCTGGAGATCAAATCCACGGCGGCGCTGATCGACCGGCTGAAGAAGGTCGCGGTGCTGACGCCGCAGCCGGAAGTCCAGATCCGCGGCGATGGCGGTGCGCGCTACGACGGCGTCGGCCGCATCATCTATGCCGTCCAGCGCGCGGGCATCGCCAAGGTCGGCTTCATCACCGAACCACCGGCGCGCGGCGGTTGACGCGTCGCCGCTCGGGCACAGCAGAGGAAACAGCGCATGGGAATGAACGTAGGCTCCGGCAGCTCCGCCGAACCGGAAGTGATGATGGACATCAACACCACGCCGCTCATCGACGTGATGCTGGTGCTGCTCGTCATGCTGATCATCACGATCCCGATCCAGCTGCACGCCGTCAATCTCAACATGCCGACCGGCACGCCGCCGCCGCCGCTCACGCCTCCGGAAATATTGAAGGTCGACATCGATGACGTGGGCAGGATCTGGTGGAACGGCGAGGCCCTGCCGGACCGGGCGACGCTCGAGGAAAAACTCACCGCCGCCGCCGCCCAGGCCGTCCAGCCCGAGATGCATCTGCGTCCCGACAAGAACGCGAAGTACGAGGTCGTCGCGGCGGTGATGGCGTCGTCGCAACGCCTGGGTCTCACCAAGATCGGGATCGTCGGCAGCGAGCAGTTCATCGACGAGTAGCCGCAAACGGCACGGCGCGCGGCAACTGGAGTCACCGCACATGGATTACGCACAACAACAACGCGACCCGACCAAGCACGCCATCGGGGTGGCCTTCGTGATCCTGATGCACGTGCTGCTCATCTATGCACTGATTTCAGGTCTTGGTCGCGCGATCGTGGAGGTGGTCAAGAAGCCGCTCACCGCGACGATCATCGAAGAGCTGAAGCTGCCGCCGCCGCCACCACCGCCGCCGCCGAAGAAGGTCATCGAGCAGCCGAAGATCCAGCCGCCGGTTCAGACGTACGTTCCGCCGCCGGATGTCCCGGTCCCGACGACCACCGCGCCGACGATCACCGGCACGACCACCGTTGCCCCGACCGAGCCGCACGTGATCGCGCCTCCCGCGGTCGTCGCGCCGCCCGCGCCGCCCAGGCCGGCGGTCCGGCACGGCGTTACCCGGATTGCCGGCGAAGATCCGCAATATCCCCGCTCGGCGATCAAGGCCAACATCGACAAGGGCCAGGTCATCGCGCGCGTGCATGTCGACGAAGCCGGCAATGTGACGGAGGTCGTGATCGTTTCCGCCGTCCCGGCGCGCCACTTCGATCGCGCGGTGATCGATGCATTGTCGACGTGGAAATTCAAGCCCGAGGGCGAGAAATACATTGCCGAGGTAGAACTGAATTTTTCGCTGAAGGACTAGACCCAGCGATTCCCGCGCGAGCATGCGCCGCGCGCAGAACGACAGCCGGTCGGTGTTCCCGATCCGGGGCAATGGACGATGGTGCTGGAAATGACACGAACCGACCCCGAGGAAAACCGATGAAGACAAGCCTGGCCGCCATTTTGGTCGCCGTCACCGTGATTGCCGCGCCGGCCGCGTGGGCCGAAGGTACCGCCGCCGATGTGACCGACATGGCGGCGCTGCGCACCGCCGTGCGCGCCGACAAGAAGGCCTTCGTCGCGGCGACGCTCAAGTTGACGGAGGCCGAGGCGAAGAAATTCTGGCCGGTCTACGACGCCTACCAGCGCGATCTCGACATGGCCAATCGGCGGCGGGCGGTCGCGGTGGAAGGACTCATTGGCCAGGACAAGGCATTGTCCGACCTGTATGCGAAGAATCTCGCCAACGATATGATTGCCGCCGACGAGATCGAAATCAAGGCGCGGCGAACGCTCCACAACCGCCTGATGAAACCGTTGCCGGGCCGCAGCGTCATGCCCGCGGCGAAGGGCGCGCGATACCTGCAGCTCGAATCCAAGATCCGTGCCGTGCAGGCCTACGACATCGCGGCGACCATTCCGCTGGTCAAGTAGACGGCGTGGGCTTCGGCGTGCGGAAGTCTCAGCCGAAGCGCAACTCCGCGGACCGGCGGTCAGTCGGACGCGCGCAACGCATAGGCCGCCGCGCTCCAGCTCAACGCGCCCGCGAAGACGATTGCGCCGGCCATGCCCGACAACGATACCGGGTGCGCGCCAAGCAGGCGGTAGGTCTCGCGCACGACATCCAGCGCGGCGCCCGGAAGCGCCAGCGCGGCGCCGGCCAACGCGACTCCCCATAGCGCCACGATCGCGGGCTTGCGCCACGCCGGCAGCGCCAACGACACCGGCAGCGCCTGCATGACCCGCGCCGTGAACCCCTGGTCGGCGATGTACGACGAGCGCCCGTCGCGGACGTCCGCGTGCAGCAGGCCGTCGAGCCAATCCTCGCCCGGAGTTGCCACAGCAGATTGCGCGTCGTCGTTCATCGTCAATTGGCCTCGGTTGCCCTCGGTTTCCCTCAGTTGCCCCTCAGTTGCCTTCATCCGGCGCCCACGCCGCCAGCGCCAGTTTCAGCTTCTGCTTGCCGCGCAGCACGTGCGTCTTGACCGTGCCGACCGGGCAATCGAGCACGTAGGCGGCTTCCTCGTGCGTCAGGTCGTTATGGTAGCACTGCACGATCGCGGCGCGCTCGCCCTCGGTCAGCACCGCCATGGCCCGCTCGAGATCGAGTTTCAGCGCCGCACCGCGCGCATGGTCGCCATGCGCGGAAGCGCTGCCGAATGCATCGGCGCGCTCCTCGTCGGCCACGGCGTCGTCGCGGTCGCCCAGCAGTTCTTCCTTGCGCTTGCGCGCGTCGGCCAGCCAGCAGTTGGTTGCGATGCGGTACAGCCACGTCGAAAAGCGGGCTTCCTGCCGGAACGACTTCAGGTTGCGCCAGGCGAGCACGAACGTCTCCTGCGCGAGGTCATCGGCCAGCGCGTGGTTGCCGGCGGTCAATTTGCGCAGACAGGCGCGCACCGCCGACTGGTGGCGGCGCACGAGTTCGGCGAACGCGTGGCGGTCGTCCCCGACCAGTGCGCGCGCAATGAGTTGTGCATCGGAGACCTCGGAAGACGCCATCCGGAAAGGGTCAGGTCAGGGTGCGGCATGGCGTGTGCCTCACGCGCCTCCCGCCGGAGGTGGAGGCGGGGGACTGGCGGGTGCCGCGAGCTGGCGGTCCTCGAAATACCACAGGAAGGCGTAGCCGATGCCCAGGAACAGCAGCACCAGGCCGACCCAGTTGGGCGACCGGTCGTCGAACATCGAGTAGGCGATGAACGACAGCCCGACGGCGCCGAGAATCACGCCCTTGCGCAGGTCCGACCATGCGGCCTGGCTGCGCAGCGCCTTGGCCTGTTCGACCAGCGGCGCGCGTGCGGCCATCGCGTTGACGGCGGCCGCGGTCCGGCCGGAGTTGAGCGCCTGCAGCGCTTCCGCGGGCGGGACCACGCCCTTTTCGGCCAGCTTCATCATCGTGTCGTTCAGCATCCGGTTCTTGCGCAGCTTGTACCAGATGAGGAGGCCCGTGATGAGCACCGGCGTGAGGAACACGATGAACACGATCCCGGCCACCATGGCCGCGAGTCCCCGGTCCTCGTGCACGAACTGTTCGAAGGAGTCGTATTCGCGGTCGGTGCTGCCCAGGCCCACGACGACGCGCTTGTGCTTCTTCGCACCCGACTCGGCGTCCTCGACGCGGATCCCGTGGCGGTCGATGGTGATGGTCGGCGCGTCGTCGCTGCCGGCGGCCTCATCCTTGGCCGCCTGCGCGGCGTCCTTCGCTGCCTGGGCGGCGTCCTTGGCCACCTGCGCCGCGTCCTTGGCCGCCTGGGCCGTCTCCCTGGCCGTGTCCTTGGCGGACTTGCCGACCTCGGCTTGGGCGACCACCAGCGCAGTCGCCAGACCCGGTGCCCGCGCGCCTTCGCCGGCCTGGACGGCGGGGGCATAGGGCCCGAAGGCGACGACCAGCGCGCCCAGGATGGCGCCGCCCAGGACAATGCGGCGGACGAGAGGGCGGAGGAAAGGCCGCGGCATGGGGTTGTTCATCATTTCTCCGTTCAAGGGCTGGTTTCCTCGATTGGATGCAGGACGGAGGCGTTTCGGATTCGGCCGCGCCGGCGACGTCGCCGGCAATCGGTCCCGGTGGGGCGCCAGGCGCGGCGCAGGCAGCGCATGAGCCCATGCTATCATCGCCGGCGATCATTCATTCGCGGCGATGTTCCGGAAAGGACCGCCGCCGCTGCCGATGGCTGTCCCTCCCGCCGGTCCGGCCCCTAATCTGAATCCAGAACGCTTCCGTCGTTACCTGCGCGGCGCCGCCAGACTGGCCGCCGGGGCGCTGTTTGCGCTGGCCCTGGTCTCGTCCGCGGCGGATGATACCGTCACGCTCAATTTCGTCAACGCCGACATCGACTCCGTAGTCAAGGCGGCGTCCGAGATCACCGGCCGCAATTTCGTCCTCGACCCCAAGATCAAGGGCACGGTCAACATCGTCTCGGCGCGGCCGGTGCCGCGCGAGCTGGTCTACCCGACGCTGCTGTCGGCGCTGCGGCTGCAGGGCATCGTCGCCGTCGAAGGCAACGGCGTGACCAAGCTGGTCCTGGAGGCGGACGGCAAGCAGCAGGGCTCGGAGGTGCTGCGCGGACCGGTCGGCGGCAGCGGCGACCGCCTGGTCACGCAGGTCGTCACGCTGCGCTACGAGTCCGCATTGCAGCTCGTCAACGTGCTGCGCCCGCTGATCACGCCCAACCACAGCATCGCCGCCTACCCCGGCACCAACGCACTCATCATCACCGATTACGCCGACAACCTGCGGCGCATTGACAAGATCATCGCCTCGCTCGACGTGCCGCCGTCCGGCGAGCCGCTGATCGTCACGCTCAGGAACGCCTCGGCGATCGACCTGGTGCCGCTGCTCAACAAGCTGGTGGGGGCCGAGACCGCCACGCAGGGCGCGCAGCCCGGCGATGCGCAGCAGCGGATCATGATCGTCGCCGACCCGCGGTCGAACAGCGTGCTGGTGCGCTCGGACAATCCCGGCCGCGCGGCGCGCATCAAGGCGATGATCGAGCAGCTCGACACGCCGCAGCGCGCCGGCGGCAACATGTTCATCGTGTATTTACGCAATGCCGATGCCGCGCGCGTCGCGCAGACGCTGCGCGCGCTGCTCTCCGGCGGCGGCGACATTGCCCAGCCGGTGAACGCGCCCGCGCAATCCATGTTCGGCAGCCAGATCACGAGTGCGGTCAGTGGCAGTGCGGCGCCCGCGACGCCCGCGTCGGCGGCCAATCCGTTCACCAGCGGCGCGGGAGGCGGCGGCAATACCGGCAACGTGACCATCCAGGCCGATGTCGCCAACAACGCGCTGGTCATCATGGGTCCCGAGCCCGTCTACAACAACCTGCGCACGATCATCGACCGGCTCGACGTACGCCGGGCGCAGGTATTCGTCGAGGCGCTGATCGTCGAGGTGACCTCGGACCGGGCGGCGCAGTTCGGCATCCAGTGGCAGGTGCTGCAGGGGCTCAACAGGCAGAACGTGCAGGGCTTCGGTGGCACCAATTTCGGCGCGCCCGACAGCGGCAACAACATCATCAGCGGCGCGGTGAACCTGGGATCGCTGGGGCAGGGGCTCAATCTGGGCATCATCAACGGGACGATCGCCATCCCCGGACTCGGCGTGATCACCAATCTCGCGCTGCTCATCCGGTCGCTCGAACAGGACGCCAACGCCAACATCCTCTCCACGCCCACGCTGCTCACGCTCGACAACGAGGAAGCGCGGATCATCGTCGGCCAGAACATCCCGTTCGTGACCGGGCAGTACGCGACCACGGGCAATACCTCCACGGTGACGCCATTCCAGACGTTCGAACGGCACGACGTGGGCGTGTTGCTCAAGGTGAAGCCGCAGATCACCGAGGGCGGCACGGTGCGGCTCAACATCTATCAGGAGGTGTCGCGCGTCGAATCGATCACGACCACGACGGGCATCGTCCTGTCCAAGCGCGCGCTGGAATCCAACGTCATCGTCGACGACAAGTCGATCGTCGTCCTGGGCGGCCTGATCCAGGACAGCCAGACCAACGGCACGGACAAGCTGCCGGTGGCCGGCGACATCCCATTCTTCGGCCAGCTGTTCCGCTACGACCAGCGGCAGCGGACCAAGACCAACCTGCTGGTGTTCATCAAGCCGACCGTCGTGCGCAACGACTCGCAGGGCCGCGCGCTCACGTCCGAGCGCTACGACTACATCATGAACCAGCAGCAGAACAACCTGGGCCAGTCGCCGTGGTTCTGGAACGACCCCGGCGTTCCGGTGGTGCTGCCGCCGCAGGGCGTGATGCCGGGGACGCCGCAAGCCGTTCCGGGAGGTGCTGTGCCGCCGCCCGACCTGCCCATTCCGAGGCAGTGACGCGCGCGCCGGCCGCTCCGTGTCCATGACTGCCCGCCCGAACCTGCCGCCCGATGCCGCCGCGTTCGCGGCCGCGATTCCGTATGCGTTCGCGAAATCGCATGGCGTGCTTGCCGCGCGCATGGAGGGCGAATCCGTCGTCGTGCTGACGCGACCGGACGCATCGCCCGACGGCGTCGTCGAGATCAGGCGCGTGTTGCAGCGGCCGCTGGTCACCCGCGCGGTCAGTGCCGCGGAATTCGCGGCGGAACTCGCCAGGGCCTACAACCAGGGCGCACCGGGTGCGGCGGCAACGTGGGCGGATGACCTGGCGCGCGAGACCGACTTGGCGCGCCTGATGCAGGAGCTGCCGGCGAGCGAAGACCTGCTGGACAATTCGCCGCAGGCGCCGGTGATCCGCATGATCAACGCGCTGCTGCTGCAGGCGTTGCGCGAGCGCGCGTCCGACCTGCATTTCGAGCCCTACGAAGCACGCTCGGTCGTGCGCTTCCGCGTCGACGGCGTGCTGCACGATGTCATCGAGCCGCCGCGCGCGCTGCACGCGGCGCTGGTGTCGCGCCTCAAGATCATGGCGAACCTCGATATCGCGGAAAAGCGGCTGCCGCAGGATGGCCGCATCGCACTCAAGCTGGGCGACAAGCTGGTGGACGTGCGCATGTCGACGCTGCCCACCGGCTCCGGCGAGCGCGTCGTGCTGCGCTTGCTGGACAAGGATTCCGCTCGGCTCGATCTCGCCGCGCTGGGCATGGACGAAGCCACGCGCGACGTGATCGACCGGTTGCTCCGCGAGCCCCACGGCATCGTGCTGGTGACGGGACCGACGGGCTCGGGCAAGACGACCACGCTGTACGCCTCGCTGTCGCGCCTGCCGCGTGACTCGGTCAACATGATGACAGTCGAGGACCCGATCGAATATGCGCTGGACGGCGTGGCGCAGACGCAGGTCAATCCGCACATCGAGCTCGACTTCGCGCGCGCGCTGCGCGCGATCCTGCGGCAGGATCCCGACGTGATCATGATCGGTGAAATCCGCGACCTCGAAACCGCGCAGATCGCCGTGCAGGCGTCGCTGACCGGGCACCTGGTGCTGGCGACGCTGCACACCAACGACGCCACCAGCGCGGTGACGCGCCTGGCGGACATGGGTGTCGAGCCGTACCTGCTGGCGTCGAGCCTGCTGGGCGTGCTCGCCCAGCGCCTCGTGCGCATGCTGTGTCCTGCGTGCCGGGCCGCGCATCCGCCGTCGGCAGGAGAAGCCAGGCTGAATGCGTCGCTCGGGCTCCCCGTCGGACAGCCGGTCTGGACGGCGCCCGGCTGTGCCGCCTGCAATCACACGGGCCATCGTGGGCGCACCGGCGTGTACGAGCTGCTGCCGGTCGACGACGCGATCCGCCGCAACATCCATGACGGCGCCGACGAGCTGACGTTGCGGGAGACGGTGCTGCGCGGCGGCATGCGCTCGCTGCGCGCGGATGGCGCGCGCTGGATCGCCGACGGCTCGGTATCGCTCGCGGAACTGCTGCGCGTGACGCGCGACGCCTGACGCGCGGCGACGTCGCTCATGTCCGCGTTTCGCTGGGAAGCCGTCGACGCACAAGGTCGCGTCACCCAGGGCGTGCTGCAGGCGGATAGCGCCCGCGCGGCGCGCGACCAGTTGCGCGCCCAGGGCCTCACGCCGACGGCAGTCACCGCCACGGCCGCGCGCGCGGATGCGCTGCAGTCCACGCGGCTGCCGACACCGCTGGTGACGCTGACGACCCGCCAGCTCGCCACGCTCGTGCAATCGGGCATGCCGCTCGACCAGGCGCTCACCGCGGTCGCCGAGCAGGCCGACGATGCCCGTGCCGCGCAGATCGTGGCGGCCGTGCGCACGCAACTGGCCTCCGGGGAAGCGTTGCCTACAGCGCTGGCCCGATACCCGCGGACCTTTACTCCCTTGTATCGCGGACTGGTCGGCGCCGGCGCGGAAACCGGGCGGCTCGCGGACGTGCTGGCGCGCCTGGCCGACTATCTCGAAGCCCGCGAGGCATTGCGCCAGAAGATCGTTCTGGCCCTGATCTATCCGGCGATCGTCACGGTGATCGCATTTGCGGTCATCGCGGTGTTGCTCGTCTATGTTGTCCCGCAGGTGGTCTCCGTCTACCAGCAAAGCCGGCAGACGCTGCCCTGGCTCACGCAGGCGCTGATCGCGACCAGCGCGTTCTTCCGTGCGACCGGATGGTTATGGCTTGGGCTGCTCGTCGTGGCGACGGGGGCCTTCTTCCTGGGCAACCGCAGTGCGTCGTTTCGCGCCCGCTGGCATGCGTGGCTGTTGCGGGTGCCGGTCGCCGGCAAGCTGGCGCGGAGCCTCGATTCGGCGCGCTTCGCAAGCACGCTCGCCATCCTGGTGGGCAGCGGCGCACCGTTGCTGCGTTCACTCGACGCCGCCTCCGAGGTCGTGCGCCTGCTGCCGCTGCGCCGCGCCGCCCAGGCTGCGGCGGCGCTGGTGCGCGAAGGCGTGACGCTGTCCCGCGCGCTGAAGGAGCAGGCGGAGTTCCCGCCGGTGCTGATCCACCTGGTCGCCAACGGCGAGAGCAGCGGACGCTTAGGCCCGATGCTCGAGCGTGCCGCCGAGGAACTGGAACGCGATGCCGAGCGCCGCCTGGGCTGGCTCGCCGCGCTGCTGCAGCCCGCACTGATCGTCGTGATGGGGGCGATCGTACTCGTGCTCGTGCTGGCGGTGATGCTGCCGATCGTGTCGATGAACCAGCTCATCAGATAGTCGGAATTCCGTGGGCAAGGGAAAAAGATCGGGAATCAGAGAACAGCAAGCAACGCCATCGGGCGACGGTCCTCCGTGTACCTTGACCGTGCTGTCGCGGATTTGCTCTGACAGACCGTCTCGGAGCATGCTTGGCCGTGACAGCCCCACTGCTGGCAACCGTGGTCTTGGGTCGAAGCGGAACAAGAAGACGTCGTGGTCAAGGTGCAGCTTGGTCGCCCGACACCCATGACGCCAGCCGTATCGGCGCGTTGCTCCGATTTGCACATCCCGGCAAACCTTCTGCACCCCCGAGCACGGCATCGTGTTGCCCATATCGGTCTGTTCGTCCGGAAAAAAAAGGGCCGCCCGCAGGCGGCCGTTAGAGGAGGAGCGGGGGGTGATGAATCGCTTGCTGTCCGCTCCA